>Ga0115006_10003659_pt1 | contig 10519 bp, 1 predicted proteins | sample ArcOceMetagenome_3_FD_88943 | JGI IMG/M metagenome (GOLD analysis project Ga0115006, IMG submission 88943) | Marine eukaryotic phytoplankton communities from Arctic Ocean - Arctic Ocean- Svalbard ARC20M Metagenome | ecosystem: Environmental > Aquatic > Marine > Oceanic | place: Arctic Ocean...
CGGATCGCATGGCAGCGAGCAACTCGATGCTCACGTCCTTCAACTCCCTCCGGGCCCACTTGCACGAGTACATCAATTGGTACATGCGGGTGGACCACGGCACCTTTGTGGTCGACCCGAAGATGATGCACTACGAGTTCGCCAGCCTGCACGACCGCGGCCTCCTCGGCCAGCTCACTGCATGTGCTATGGACGAGATGGACTTTGTCAAGGCGCCCCGCGGCATGCTCGGCTACTTCCAACGCCTGAGCGCGCTCCCCAAGCCGCTCGTGGTCGATAAGGCAGACTACTACTGCACTGCGGGTGGCATGGCTTCGCTGTCCACCTTTGTAAGCAAGCTGCTGCGCTCGGTCGGAGTGCCCGAGGCCCTGCCTCCGGGTGCCAAAGGATACACGTTCGCGACGTTCTGTGCATTCTATGTCGAGAAGCTGCAGCTGGCTGGGCAGCTGGCCTTGCTCAAGGAGCAATACGAGCATCTCGCGGCGTGCGACTCTCTGTTTCGCTCAGCGCTGGCGTGCATGCGAGTGACCCTCCAGTCGGTGATCTACCATGCTGACGTCGGTGTCCAGACGCTCAACATTGCCATCTTGGCAGAGGACGCCGACCCGATCATCTACCTCAAGCTCCTGGCCACGCAGGTAGAGGACAAGGCCAGGGCGCGCTATCAGCTTGGCGCCCTGCTGAGCGTCAACCCGTCTGCCGCGCCGGCCGTCGACTTCAACAACCTGCGCTTGAGCGACTCCGCGTGGGCGCAGATGCAGTCGAAAAAGCGTAAGCAGATGGGCGATGCGTCGTCGGCATCCGGCGGAGCCTCGGCTTCGACCGCCTTGGTGTACGACGCCGACGGCGACGTGGTGCCGGGCTTGGTGCCCCACGGCACTGGCGGAGGTCCCGGGGCTGGCGGCGCCGTCGCCCTCTCGCCGGGGTCGCTCGCCAAGTCGTGGAAGTGGATGAATCCGGCGCACTCGAGCATCCTCGTGTCGGGGCGAGTGTGGAATCTGAAAGAGATTGCAGGCCATCTCCACATTCCGATGGCCGGCGCGAAGGCGCCATGCTGGGCCTACTTCCTCTCGCCGTGCGCCGAGCAGAACCGGTCGGCGCGGTGCGACCGATGGGGGCAGGCCGGCCACAAGACGGACGACGACGCCGCCCACGCCTTCACCATCAACCAGTCCGAGCTGTTCGAGGCCTTCTCTCGCCCCGCCACTGCTGCCGAGAAGGTCGGCCTGGTGCGTCAGGTGCAGTGGACGCAGCCGGCTGGGCGCGGCGGGCGAGGCCGTGGCAAGGGCAAGGGCAAAGGCAAGGGCTCGCGCGGGCGCGGTCGGCAGGGCCAGGCGGATTTTCGGGTGCCGTCTTCTCTCTAGAGGGGAGAGGAGACGGCGACACATTCCCTCGAGTCATGTTCTCCCCCGAGACGCTCACCCGCTTTGGCGACGCGACGGGGACCATCACGACGACGGTTCGCGCTCCCCCCGACGCGCAGACGCAGCTGAACATCCTCCACGCGCCCTTGCGCACCTTGGCGCAGCACATCGCGCCAGGCATGGTCGTCATCGACTGCGGCGGCGCCGGCCAATGCGGGCCGAACACGCTGGCGTACTTGCTCGGACTCGCTGGCATCGCCACCCTAGACGGGCCGCAGCTCCGGGCATCGGTGCAGGCATACGTGGCTGTCGCTCCGAACCTGCGGCGGCGCACCAACTGCCTGCGGCCAGACAACGAGCGATACACTCTCGGAGAGCTCATCTTGGAGTGCCACCAGGAGTGGCCGGAGCGCGACCACAGCAAGCCCGCGACAGTGGGAGCGTGGGCAGCCGCGATCGCGCAACCGGCGACGTGGACTGACCTCGCATTCTTGCACTGCGTGGCCGATGCCTTCGAAGTGGATATCGACACGCTCGTCGTAAACGACCTGAGTGAGCTGTGGCACCTCGGGTGTCTAGAGCCGTGCGAGAAGGCTCCAAGCCGCGCCAGGCTGGCTGTCGGCATGTGGCTCAATCGCCACCTCGTGGCCATCGCCATGACTCCGATGCGAGCCGCTGCGGAGCCGCGATCGCTCGGCCAGCCACCTCCTGACGACAGCAACGAGCCAGTCCGAGGCGAGACGCGATACTTGCAGGCCGTCGCAAGCGCGCAAGCTGCTGTCAGCGAGGCGGCCAGCGCCACGGCGAACGCCCACGACGCGAGACGGGCGTCAGAGCAAGCCGCGAGCCACGCCGCCCAAGCGGCAAGCTTCGGATGGAGTCGGGCTGCAGACTTTGAGGCTCATGCCGCAGTCGAGCGCGCCCGTGCGGACGAGGTAGCGGCTAGCGCCGATGCCGCGGCGCTCCGCGCTGCATCGGAGACGGCCGCCCTCGAGGCGCTGCGTCACCGCCCCGCCGCGCTCAGCGACGCCATCCTCGACTACGAACGCGCAGAGCAGCGTGCAGCAGAGGCAGCCCAAGACGCTGCGGAGGCCGAAGCCGACGCCGCCGACGCCGCCACCGACGCCGACGCCGCCGGCGCCGCCGACAAGCGCGCAGCAGAGGCAGCCCAAGCCACTGCAGAGGCCGACGCCGCCCAGGCGGCACGCCACGCCGGCGAGGAGGCGGCCATCCGAGATGAGCTGGGCCGGCGACTCCAGATGGCACGGCGAGGGGAAGTCCCGCCAAGCCGCGCAACGCTCGGAGCAGTCGTTCTCGACCTCCATGCCCGCGCCGACGCAGCCGCAGGCAGCGGCTCGGCAGTCGAGCCGGCCGGCGCAAGCACCCGAGGCAACGCCGCCGCGCTCGCGCCAAAATCAACCTCCACCTTAACCTCCGCCGATCTTGCGCTCGCGCTGGGGATCGTAGCCGACACGTTAGCGGAATCGTCGCCCGATGTCGACGACCTTCAGGAACGTCTAGTCTCAGGCAAGCAGCTCAGGCGAGCCATCGCCGAAGTCGGGCCCGACCCGTCGGAGCTACACCTGCACCAGATGGCAGGCAGCTCCGATGCCGCCATCGCTCGTGCGCGTCACGCCTGCGTGCTCGTAGTCGGAGTGTCGATCAAGCATCAAGGGCCCATGGCGCTGGTGATACGCATGGCGGACGGCTCCGGGCGGTACATGGTGCCGGGTGGGCGTCTCGAGTCGACCGACGTATGCGGATACGACGGCGCGCTTCGAGAGTTTGCGGAGGAGGTGCTTGGCTTGCGCCAGAATAGCTCAGAGGCGCGGCAGTGGGCCGTAGACACGCTACATCGAGCGCAAGACGGCGACCTCCTCTCGGGGCCATACGGGTCCACCAGCGTGCATGAAGCATATCTGCTGCAGGCCGAAGCAGCCGCGGAGTCCATCGACGCCCTCATGGACATGTTCGTACCGAACACCGAGGCCCAAGCAGCCGCCCTCATACCCCTGACAGGGCTTGATGGCTCGGCGGCGACGGCGCAGACAGCCGACGGCCAGCAGATCACCCTCCGCAATCACCTCGGACTACGGAGAGTCCAAGCTGCTTGCGCTTTGGAACTCGCCCTGCCACGCCCAACGGCCGGCGGTGCCAGCAAAGAGGGTGAGCTCACGACGAAGGCCGAGGTCGAAGCGCTGCTCGCGAGCGCAACGCCGCCCACCGCCCTCGTCGCCTGCGAGTTCTCCGGAGCTGTGCGATCCGCCCTCGAGGCAGAAGGCGTCGTAGCGATCTCGGCAGACCTCCGCCCATGCGATATCGGTGGCCTCCACTATCGCGGAGACGCACGCGACATCCTCCCGCTCACGCGATGGGCGCGTGTATACCTCTTCCCGCCGTGCTTCCAGCAACTGCGGGCAGATGTGAACTGCCTCGGCCCGAAGATAGCAGACGGGCGAGCCTTCTGGGGAAGCGCGTTCGTGATCTTCTGCATCTGCTGCGAGCACGCCGACATGGTCATCGTCGAGCAGTCCGACACGATCGTGCACGACTACCTCGACTTTACCGCGTACCCAGACGTCCAAGTTGCCGAATTCCGTACCACAGAATACGGCGACGCCAAGGACAAGTTTGTGAGGCTCACTTTGCGGAACGCCGTCATATCAGCGCCAAACCACGCACCCCAGCGAGCCGTGCGCGAGCCGAACGCCCACCGTCGCTTCGCTAACCCGGATGAGCGCGATCGAGTGAGGAGCAGCTGGCAGCCCTTCCCGAACACGTGCACGGCCGTCGCCCAAGCGCGCCCCCGTCAATCGACAGCGGAACCGCTTGACTACATGACGATACTTGCGCTGTTTGCGATTGCATGGCACAACGACGGCGGCCCAGTGCCCATCGGGTACATGAGCAAAGACGCCAAGCCTCCATCTCCCAGCGCCAGAGAGTATCAGACGCAACGAGGCCCAGGAGATGGGCGTCACATCGTCACGGTCGCGCCGGAGGGCGCAGAGGAGCCGAGAGAAGCCGAAACAAACGAAATGTGCGATATCATCATGACAGCCGACGACAAATACGAAGCTGCATTGCGTTCGGCAGCGCTTTTCGGAAGACTCCCAAAAGCGACACCCACCCACCCACCCGACACGCCTGTCGGCACAGGGACTATATCTGGGACTATATCGGCATTTGCCACCGGCGCGCTCCCCGTCGAGCCGGAGGCCATGGACACCGGAGAGGCGGCCAAACCCCCGACGCTGCGCCTGGCGGAGGAGCACACCGTCGACGTGCGCAACGCCGGCGAGGGCACCGCCCTGCTGCTTTTCGTGAGCGTGCTGGCCTACCCCCTCGTGCTGGCCCACGTCAACGGATTCACGTCTGCCGGGCTCGTACTGCCGGTGGCCACGAAGCGGCCAGAAGCCATGGCAGCCGTGCAAACGCTGTGCACCCTTCTGACATCGGCGGCAGCGTACATCGCCTTCATGGTGGGCGAATACGCCGACGGGGTGCGACTGTTCACCGTACCCCTCGACTACCGACCTGAACCCGACTTCATCTGCCACCGCCCCGAGCAGCGCCAGGAGCGGGGTCGGCGCGGGGCGGCATTTGTGTGGTGCACGCTGGCCGCCCTCGCGGGCACAGCTCTCGAAGACCCGGCCGCACGGGCCATCTTGAGCTGCGACATGTTTGTCAAACCCGTGCATACGCTAGCTGACGCCCCGCTAACAAGCGAGAAAGCTCCATTCAACTTCGGGGTGGAGCAAGCGCGAAGCGCCATCGCACGACCGCTGCTCGACGACGAGGACTCACCGCCAGCGTGGCGTGCCTTGGCTCGGCTGACGGCAGCAGATGCCTTGCTGGTGGCAGGCCTCAACGCCGCCACCGCGGCAGGCGACGACCTGCTGGAAGGATGGGCGGATCGCGTCAGCCCCCTCGTCGTAGGAGATGTGCCGCCGCATCTCCTCGAGAGCTTGCCTGACTTCAGCGACGAGCGGCTGGACACCGCACCTCTCAGCGCCCAGCCGCACCCCATCCGCACGCCATACCTTCCGCTGCCCCCTCAGCAGCTGCCCGCCGACGCGAGCGCGCCGGCATGCCCCACGAGTGCATGGGAAATGCTCACCGAGGCAGGGCAGCAACGCCTCGGGGAGTGGCTCGAGGCAGCGCGGCTCGACCTCGTCAAGCTCCGTGACGAGCTGGCGCGCGGCGCCAACCCGGACAACATCGAGCGGCGACGCCCTCAACCCATCGCCATCGGCCAATCCGAGATGCACCCATGGGCGCAAGGGCGCGTCTGGGACTGCACTCTCGAGACAGGCGCCTGCTGCGTCATCGCAGACTTCCAGGCGCCGATCCTCGAGAATCTCAACCGCGCCGTGCTCGCCGAGCGGCTCCACCACTACCCCGACCAGACGCTTCTCGCCAACCTGGTAGACGGCGCGCGACTCGACGCCGACGTCGAGCTCCAGCTGGTGTTGGTGCCACACCTCTTCTCGCTCGCGCACGGGTACGAGTCCGTGGCCAAGGAGCTGCGCCGCATGGAGTCGGCGGGATGGTACCGGTCCTTCCCGCACATCCCGTACTTCCCCATGTACTTCAACGGGAATGGGGCAGTATCGCGCAAGCTCGAACCGGACCGATGGCGGCGGTGCGTCGAGGGCGGCGGGCCACGCCAGGTCACCCTCGATGCATCTGGGCTGCGCGCGATCTCCATCAACGATGCGTCGCACGTCCGCTTCATGCCCCGCCACTTCGAGCAGGACCAGCGACCTGAGTTCCGCCAGTGGCTGGCCGCCCGAGGCCTACCTCCGGAGGTGCGCGAGGTGCCGGAGGAAGGAGGCGCCGTCCGTGCGTCGAAGTGGCCCAAGGAGCGCAAGCCGAAGCTTGTCCACGCCATGCGAGACATGGCCATCTTCGGGCGAGCCGCCCATCGAACTGGCCAAGCCGTGTACACGGCAGGCGACGATGCAAAGGACTACTTCAGCCAGATGCCCATGGCGGCCGCGGAGCTCTCCAAGGTCGGCGTCATGTTCCTCGCAGACGACCCGGACAGCGACGGGCAGCCGCGGTTGCGCTTCGTCTCCGAGCGAGTGCTCGGCTTTGGAACGCACGGCGCGTCCAACATCGCCCAGCGACTGAGCGACGCCATCATGGTGATGTACTACGAGGACATGGACACGGCCGAAGCCGAGGCTGGCCTGGCCGGCTCGGAGGAGGAGCGGCGATGGCTGGAGGACCGGCTCGCCGTGATGAGGCGACGCGGGTCGCCGTGCCACCCCATCCGGCGTTTCACCAACGACCCAAGCCAGATCGCCCCCGACATCCCTGCGCCCACGAGCATCGCCGACATCCCCGCCGGCTACGTGTGCCCTGAGCTACGCCTGTACTCGGGGTACATGTACACCGACGACAACGAACTCCTGTTCGTGGGCGTCCTCCGCACGCTGCGCGGGCTCCGCGTGTGGCGGCTGCTCGTGACGCGCATCAACCTCCTGATGGCGATCGAGGCCAAGCGCAGCCTCGGCACGTGGTGCAAGTGGCTCGGAGTCGTGCTCGTGGCCGGGCTCGGGCTGGTCCTCGTCCCAAAGGCCAAGATACTGCGCGCCAACGAGGCCCTCAGCCTCACCCTTCAGGGCCGCTCCGACTTCCAAACGTACCGATCGCTATGCGGCCTCCTCGAGCACCTGCTGGCGGTCGTGCTCCGAGGGCGGAACGTGATGCACGGGCTCTATCGCCCGCACGGGCCCGACGGCGCGGCGCGCGAGGGGCCATCGGCGATCGTCGAATGCGACGACCTTATGCAGAAGCAGTTACGGCGGTGGCAGCACCTGCTTACCCACGCATGCGGGGTCAGCGTCAAGCGGGCGCTACTACGGAGCGAGCTAGAGCGATTGCCGTCGGTCCACTTCGACCTAACGTCGGATGCGTGCTACGCCGAGGTCAAGACCGCCGGCATCGGTGGATACATGCACGGGCTGTATTGGTATTTCGCGATACCAGAGGCAGACCGGCCGCTCCTGTCCATCCCGATCCTCGAGTTCCTCGGGGTGTGCTTCAACATCCTGGCCTTCCACTCCCGTCTAGTCGGCCTTGGCGCCGGCGCCCACCTTCTGTACCGCACAGACGCCCTCACGACGGCACGCACGCTTCCGGAGGAATCGATGCGCAGCACGCTGCTGGTGGAGGCATACCAATGGCTCACGGCACAGGTCGAGTGGCTCGACCTCGCCCCGCGTATGTCGATTCAGCACTGCTACGGCGACTGCAATCCGCTGAGCGACTACGTCTCTCGCGCCAAATGGCGCGAGTTCTTCCAGCTAAACGCACAGCTGGGGGTGAAGCCGATCGAGCTCGAGCTGCCGGACCGGTGTCGAGTGTTGTATGAGCACATAATCTTTGTGCTGCAGCCACGGCGAGCCGACGCGGGGCCCGGGGCGGTCGGCGCGTCATCATCGTCGCCACTCCCCCAGGAGGTCATCGAACACCTGCAAGCGCAGGGGATCCGATACCTCGACGCCTACTACCCCGCCCTGCAGAGCGTGGAGAAGGGCAGAGCTATTTACGCAAACCCTGGCGACACCGCGCACGTGCAGTGCCTGCGGAAGCTCTACGCCTGTCTATCGACAGGGGCGGCGAAGACGCCCACCTTTAAGGCATTGGAGGCCGTCCTGGCGCGCCGCCTATGGCCGCGCAGGTATCCTCGAGCTGAGAATGCGTGGACGGCCTACGGAGCGAGCCGAAGCAACTTCAGAGTCTACAAGCGGAAGCTCGCAGACCTGGAGAACGCCGTGGGCATCGGCCAACCCTTCTACACGCCGGTGAGCACCGTTGATCTCACGACCTGGAGCATGATCGAGGACGACCGTCCCGAGCATGCGGGGCACGGGGCTGTCGGCGCATCTTCGTCGTCGCCACTCTCCCAGGAGGTCATCGAAAACATGCAGGCACGAGGGATGACCGCGGCAGAAGTGCTGACTGCCGTAGCTGCCCAGGTCCCGCGACCCCAGGCCCGCGGGGACAGCGCGGGGGCTCCCCCTGCGGGCACCACGGCCTCCGACACCCTGCGCGCGGTAGAGGCCGCACGGGCGGTCATCACCGCCAATGAAGAGCGCGGCGCCACCCCCAAGCGCGAAGGGGGCGGGCGACCCCTCGAACCCGCCACTCCTGCCAAGCGACGAGTGCTTCTCAGCGGCGTCTCCCTGCCGCCCGCACCGGAGAAGCAGGCCAAAGCATCCGCGCTGCTCGAGGCAGGGCGGCAGTACGCTCAAGCGCGCATGCTCGCGATGACTCAGGGGGGCGAACCTGGCATGGCGCTGCGCGCCGACATCGCCGAGCTCGTCGGCCTCGGCAGCGCGATCGACGAGCTGGTGGCGTACGGGGTCAATGCCAACACTTGGGACAAGGACTGCCGTGCGTGGGACATGTGGGTCGTTATATGCGAGGGTCACGGATGCAGCCCGCGGCGGACGGCGGCCGAAGCACGAGAATTCCCAGAGCGCAACGCGCATCTGCTCGCATCCCTCATGTTCCACGCCTACGCCACATGCAAGCCGCGCGACGCGACGCGTCAGTTCATCAAGCCGCGATCGGCGATGGCATACCCCCTCGCCATCATCCGCATTTTCGCACGGTGGGCCATCTCCATGCCCAGCTACAAGCTGCTCAAGGCGGCTCTTAGCGGGATAGCCCGCATGTACATCGCCTACCACGGCCCCTACTCCATGGCGCCGCGGCGCTCAGAGCCCATGAAGTTTGCGATGGTCCGAGCCCTCAACGCTATCCCCAACGGGGCCCTAGTGGGGCGGCTCGCGTGGGACCACAACGACCACGACGTCTTCATGTTCCGCCGGCTCAACCGACTGATGATTGTCACCGCTTTTCGACTGGGCGAGATCGTACGCCACACCTCAGGCGAGATCATGTTCATCACATTCGGATCGCTGGTGTGGAGCATCGGAGGAGTGCTGGTGGAGGCGCCAACCGTCGCACAGCTCGACTCAATGCGCTCAGGCATCGACGGCGCTCGGCTGGCACCATCGAGATCAAAGCCAGACCAGTGGGGCGAGATCCACTGCCCCTTCTCGGTCGTGCTCACCTACGAAGCACACGACCCGATAAATGCAGCGGCTGGCCTCGCGGACATTGAGCGGCGATGCCAAATCCCGGCCAGCGAGCGGGCCACCACCCCACTCTTCCACGACGCGCGCCGTGAGCCGTACACCCACCACTACCTGCACGCCATGCTGCGGGAAGCGATCGCCCATGTGTACGGGAAGGCCGCTGCGAGCCTGTACTCGTGGCACTCATACCGCTCGGGGCTCGCCACCGCGCTGCACGCAGCCGGGGTGAGCGACCCCATGATCCAGCTGATATGCCGGTGGATGTGCCCAGAGTCGCTTCACGTGTACCGCCGCATGGGCGTCGCAGAGCATGAGCGCTTGATCAAGGGCGCATCGATGGCCGACGTCGACGTCATCCAGACCACCAACCAGCCCGTGGTCTTTGCCGACCAGGGCTACGCCGAGCTGGTGGGGGAGCTCGCAGGCCCGCGCGCGGCAGCCGAAGAAAAGGCGTTCGAAAAAGCCATCCAGGCGGCCCTCGACCCATTCGGGCGTGACGCAACGCCTCCCAATGCGGCGGCGGCGGCCAAGCCAGGAGGCGCGCAGGAGGAGGTAGCAACACCTCCACGCCCAACCGCGACGCTACGAGCTCCGCCTCAGCCGCCACGAGTCGAGCGGATCGGGGAGCCAGTCACCGACGAGCTGCGAGTGGGCGACGAAATCGCAATACTGCGAGAGACATGGCCCAAGGACCCCTGCAGCGAGCTGCAAGGCCTAGCGTGGCACGGCACGGTGGCGGCGAGAGCCAAGGGCAAAGCCACCGTCCGCTTCTCACACGCGCGCACGCGCGACGGCAGGCGCTATGAAAACGCGCAGGTCACACTCGATGTGCTCCGGCACATCACCCTTGGTTAGCAGACTTCAGCAGTCAATGGCGGCAAGCCGCAACAGGGTCGCATGGGGGTGCACGAGGCACCCCTCTAAGAATTTTCTCCCTACTCGACCTGACACCGAGAAGATGGCTTCCGGCGCAGCCGGATTAGACTTCTCGAAAAGGGAGAGTACCAACAGGGAGGCAAGGGCGGGGGTGACGCCTGA
>Ga0115006_10003660_pt1 | contig 10519 bp, 1 predicted proteins | sample ArcOceMetagenome_3_FD_88943 | JGI IMG/M metagenome (GOLD analysis project Ga0115006, IMG submission 88943) | Marine eukaryotic phytoplankton communities from Arctic Ocean - Arctic Ocean- Svalbard ARC20M Metagenome | ecosystem: Environmental > Aquatic > Marine > Oceanic | place: Arctic Ocean...
CCTCTCCCACCCCCGCGCGGCGCAGCTGCAAAAGTTCACCGTCGTCCAGCTCGACGAGTACATCTGCAACACCGTCCAAAACCGCAAGATCGTCATCATCCTCAACCTGCACACCATCTGCGCGATGGACGATCAGATCGGCACCCCCGTGCGCGTCGAGGAGGCGGGCGCGGCCGCTGGAGGCCAGATGGGCGGCGGACCTCCGCCCCAGAACCAGTTTCAGAACCATAACCCGCAGCAGCCGCCGCAGCAGCCGTGGCAGCCGCCGCCGCCCCAGCAGAACGGCTTCCAGCAGCCGCCGCCGCAGCAGCAGCCGCAGCAGCAGCAATACCAGCCGCCGCCGCAGCAGCAGTGGCAGCCGCCGCCGCCGCAGCAGCAGCAGCAGCAATACCAGCCCCCCCCCCAGCAGCAGGGGTTCTCCCCGCAGCAGCCCTACCAGCAGCAGCAGCAATACCAGCCGCCGCCGCAGCAGCAGTGGCAGCCGCCGCCGCAGCAGCAGCAGCAGTGGCAGCCGCCGCCGCCGCAGCAGCAGCAGCAGTACCAGCCGCCGCAGCAGATGCCGTCGTACAACCAGGGCGGGCCCGTGTCGCGCGATGGTGGCGGCACGCTCTACCCACTCACGGCGATCAACCCGTACACCAACGGCCGCTGGCTCGTGCGCGTGCGCGTGATGAGCAAGGACAAGCGGACGTACCGCAACGCCAAGGGAGAGGGCAAGCTCTTCAACGTGACGGTGGCCGACAACACCGGCGAGATCCGCATGACCGGCTTCAACGAGCAGCTCGACACCTTCTACGACCGGCTGACGATCGGCAGGGTCTACCTGATCGGCGGCGGCGTCATCAAGCAGGCCAACCAGCAGTACAACACCACCGGCCACAACTGCGAGATCACGCTCGGCCGCCAGACGTCCGTCGAGGAGTCGGACGAGCCGCAGGGCGAGAACGCCATCCCGAGGCACAACTACAAGTTCACGTCGATCGCGTCGATCGAGCAGGCGCCGGACGACAACAAGGTCGACGTGCTCGCGATCCTCGTCACGGCGGGCGACGTGGTCACCTTCACCAACAAGAAGGGCGGCGAGACGACCAAGCGCGTGCTGACCTTCGCCGACACCAGCGGCGTGACGATCGAGGGCACCGTCTTCGGCGACAAGGCGCGCGAGAACTGGCCCGTCGACTGCACGGTGGCCGTCAAGGGCGCCAAGGTGGGGGCGTGGAACCAGAAGTCGCTCACGCTCAACGACCTCGAGCTGCACCCCGACCTGCCCGAGGCGCACGACCTGCAGGGCTGGTGGCAGTCGCAGGGCAAGCAGCAGCAGGCCACCTTCAAGGCGCTCTCGGTCTCCGGCGCGGGCGGCGGCGGCGCGGGCAAGAACTCGCAGCGCATCTACTACCGCGAGATCGAGGAGAAGGCGCTCGGCCTCAACGGGGGGCAGCCCGACTACTTCAGCGTGCGCTGCCGCGTCTCGCACATCAAGACGGACGGCAAGACGCTCTGGTACATCGCGTGCCCCGAGTGCAAGAAGAAGGTGCAGGGCACCGACGAGCACAACCTCGAGGGCAGCTGCGAGAAGTGCGGCAAGCAGGTGCAGGGCTCGCGCCGCTGGATCATCCAGGCCAAGTGCGTCGACGCCACCGGCGGGCAGATGGTCTCCTTCTTCGACGACACGGGCGTCCAGATGATCGGCAAGACCGCCGACGAGCTGGCGCCGCTGCGCGACCCGGAGGACTCGTCGGCCTTCGACCGCCACTTCTCGACGAAGCAGTTCGAGTGCTACATCATGCGCTGCCGCATCGCCTCCGAGAGCTACAACGACGAGTCGCGCCTGAAGACGAGCTGCCTCAGGCTCGAGCCGTGCGACTGGGTGACCGAGGGCAGGACGCTGCTCGACGACATTGCCTCGATGCGCTGAGCCGGCCGTGAGATCCGCCGCGCCGCGTGCAGATGAGCCGCTGGTCCCATCGCGCATGCCTCGTGAGTCCTTGTCGAGCATGCCAGCGGAACCGTGTCCGCCGAGCATGCCAGCGACCAACTCGGCCGCACCGGGGTACTTGATTGAGTGGTTGGTTTTGCGAGGTCTGAGCAACGATATAAGAGAGAACGATGCTGAGCTTGAGACGCGCTGTATAATGAGTTTTGAGTTAGATTTATGGCGGCCGCCTTGGGGGCCCTGGTTTAACGAGTGTGCATGCATCCATGCAGAACGTGTCAACACGGCGCCCCATCGAATCAGCATCCGTTCGCCGGAGAGCCCGATGTCCTTCTCCAAGATGAGGAGCGCGCGATATCACCATCCCACTTCGAAGTCGAAGCTGGAGTTCCGCAACGGACGTGCCGGTGACTGGCCGTCGGACTGCAACACCAACATAAACCGCGGCGGCGGCGCTGCCGCGCTCAGCAGTGAGGCGGTGCGCAGCTGGACGGCATCCAACCGAACCCTGCTCTCGTACCTCTACCAGTCTTCATACGCGTCGAATGACCCAGAAGCACGCACAGGATGGCGTGGCACCACAAACGGATGCGATGTGGTTCCGCTGGGCTGCTGGTGCTTCCACGTGGCTGGCTCGATGGTCAAGGCGCTCAACCCGCGCGGGCTCAAGCAGTGCGCGCCCAAGGATCGCATGATCGACTGCTCCGATCCCAGCAACGGCTACTACCCCATGGCTCGGCGCAACTGCTCGTGCTTCGCGCAGTCGCCTGGTGGCTCGCCGTGCCTGTTTGGCGACATGCGCCCCGCCAAGCTGCTCGCAATCATCGCCGCTTGTCGCGCCGCGGGCGTGACCCACATCATCGAGCAAGGGCGGTACGGCGGCCTGTCGGCCCACATGTACGCGCTGCACGGCTTCAAGGTCACCTCGGTCGAGTTGCTGCCGCTCGCCGAGGTGAGCGTGGCGATGCGCGCGCTCGCGCCCGGCGTGCAGCTCGTCGACGCCGACGGGCGAGCGTCGGTGCTCGAGCTCGTCAGGAAGGCGCCGGCGAGCGAGCGGCTCGCGGTCATCTTTGACGGTGAGAAGCGGCAGACGGCCTACCAGACTTTCCAGCTTGTGAAGTCGCGCATCGCCCTCGCCGCGTTTGACGACACCAACCTCGACGACGGCGCTTTCCCTCAACTGCTCGCCGAGCGTGGCGAGGCCGCGTGGCACACCTGGGACTGCGACTACATGCGGCGTCACAACGACGCGACGCCACTCGGCAAGCTGGCCACGCAGCTCCAAGGCGCCACCGGGGCCTCTTGCAGCCGGCCAGGCGCGCCCGCGTTCTGCTCGAGGCCCGGCGGGCGCATGATTCGGTTCCATGGCGGCATGGAGGACCTGTCGCGATTCCACACCACGCTCGTGCGGGGCGGGGCTCCGTGGACCTCCGCCGAGTGACAGTCGAGTAAGGGCATGCAAATTTCATAGCACAGTCATAAACTCAACATGCACACACAACACCGTGCCGTGACCCCCTAGTGACCCCCCCACCACCCCTCTTCCCCTCCCACATGCGGGACACGTGCCAGACACCTCTCTGTCTCTCTCTCTGGGCTGGGTCTCAGAAGATGCTGTCGAAAAGGTCGGCGAAGACCTCGTAGATGCCTTCGCCGAGGATGACGGGGACCATGTAGTAGGCGAGCAGGATGAGCAGGACGATGCATAGCAGGCAGCTGAGCTGGCGGCAGAGCCGCGGCCCGAGCAGCGAATAGATGGCGACGCATGGGTTGAGCGAGAACTTGAGCCGCCCCACCGGCTTTGGCAGCGTCGGGTTCTCGTTGGGGTCGGAGCGGCCGTAGCCGGCCTTGCGGTTGTCGAACTCCTGCTTGGGCACCGCCTCGATCGAGAGGAGCACCTTGCCCTTGATGACGCCGTCGGCGTTGATCATCTCGCACCAGAACTTGGCGTCCTCGAGGTCCTCGTCGGTCTGCCCCGCGCCGAGCAGCGGCTCGCCCTCGTTGGCGGTGATCGAACCCGCGAGCTCCTCGAGCGACTCGAAGGCGCGCGACTGGACGCCCATGCTCTCCTCCTCCTCCTGGATGCTCATCAGCGGGTGCTCGGGCGTCCAGTACTGGTGCGACTCGAGCCGCCGCCGGAAGATGCGCTTGAGCCACTTGTCGAGCGTGAGCGTCGCAAAGCCGAGGCAGTCGTTCGAGCCGATGTCGCGGTCCCACAGCTGCACCGTGAGCCGCTTGTCCTTCAGAAACGAGTCGAGCGTCATCGCGAACTTGACCCGGTAGTTCCAGCTCGCCTTGCCGTTCTTGGCGCGGTAGTGCGTGTCGGTCTGGTAGGTGCGCTTCGTGCCGGGGAAGCGGAACTCGCAGTAGAGGTCGGAGAGGCCCGAGTAGTCGTCGCCGACGCAGTCCTTGGCCTTCCAGCAGATGACGCGCAGCTCCCACTCCTGCGCGGGCGGCGGCTTGATATCGACCATCGGGTTGGCCTGTGCGACCTCGGGCGGCAGGATGTCCACCCAGCACTCGAGGAGGCCCTGCGGGTTGCGCGAGAGCTGCGAGTAGAGCGAGCGCCACTCGACGGGCGGCCGTGCGCTCATGTCCATCTGCCACATCGGGCAGCAGACGCGGTCCTCGAGGTCGATCTCGGTCGCGCCGATCAGGTCGTCGCGCGTGTAGTCGTCGTGGTCGACGCACTCGATCCGCAGCATCGAGACGCCGGGCAGCGACGTGTTGAACTCGAAGGCCTCGAAGAAGTTGGCGTTGCTCACGTCGACCAGGTGGCGGTCGCGCGTCGAGAAGTGCTTCTTGCCGAGCGACACCTTCAGGTACGGGTCCGAGTAGCCGCCGGCGTCCATCGAGATCAGGTCTCTGCCCTGCAGGATGTAGACGCGCACCACAAACTCCTGCGGCGCCATCGCCTCGAGCAGCTTGAGGTCGTCGGGCGACTGCGGCACGCCGCGCTCCTGCAGGCTGACGAGCGCCTTGAGGCGGCCCGTGACGACGCGCTGGCGGCCCTGCCCCGACCACAGCTGGATCGTCTCGAAGGGGACGCCCGTCAGCGTGTTCTCGAGCTCCTCGGTGACGACGTCGCGGTCGCGCATGTAGGAGGGCTTGGTCCCCTTCCTCTCGAAGTCCGCCTCGTACCGCACCAGCTTCTTCCGCTTGGCCTTGCACGCCTCCTTGGCCTCCTTGAGGTCCTCCTCGCGGTTGGCGAGCTCCTTGAACATCGCGACGCGCGCCTTGAGCTTGCGCACCTCGTCCTCCGCCTTGTTCATCTTGTCGACGAGTCGCTCCACCGGGTCGCGCCCGTCGTCCTCGTCGTCGCTCGCCTCCTCCTCGCCCTCGCCCTCCTCGCCGCCGCCCTCCTCGCCCTCCTTCTCGTCGCCCTCCTCGCCCGTCGCCTCGCTGGCGCCGTCGGACGACGCGTCGCCGCGATCGTCGGCGCCGTCGCTCGTCATCGACGCCGCCGCCGCCTCCGACGCCGCGTCCGAGATGCCCGGGTCCGGGTTGACGACGTACGTGCGCACCCACCGCCGCCGTCGCACCAGGTCGTAGTGGTGCTCCGGCTGGAGCCCACTCAGCTCGGCCGCGCGCCAGTCGTGCGCGTAGCCCCACCCGTCGGCATCGCGCGCGTTGAGGGTCAGGTCGGGCGCCCACGGCCCCTCCCAGATCCACGCGTGCGACGGCAGCTCGAAGGACGCCTTGCTCTGCGCGCGGTACGGCGGCTCCTTTGTCGAGAAGCGCGGAGGGTCGTGCGGCACCGGCAGCCGCGGCCCCCACCCCACGCCGGGCACGAGCCGCTGGTTCTCCCACGTCTCGACCGTCACGCTCTGCGGCTGCTCCGACGCCGGCGCCGTCGCGCGCGCGGCGCGCAGCTTCTCGGCCATCGCCGTCAGGTCGTAGGTGCCGACGCCGATGAGCGGCTGCCGCAGCCCTCCGAAGAGCGAGTCCTTGACGCGGAGGTGCGCCGTCGGCAGGAAGGTGGGGTTGAGCGGCAGCTGCAGCTGCAGCTTGAGCTGCTCCATGTAAGTGGGCGAGGCGGCCGACGGCTTGTGCGACGTCGCCGTGCGCGTCGATCCCATCTTCTTCTTCTCCGCCGATGTGAGCTCCGCCTTGCCCTGCCGCCTCGGTGGGATCGTGCCGTTGTCGATGCTCACAAACGGCGACTTGGGCGCGAGGATCGCACGCCCCACGCCCCCGCCGAGCGACGACGCCGCGCGCAGCCCGCGCACGCCGAGGACGAAGCAGTTGAACGTCGCCTGCGTCGTGCGCGGCACCAGCGTGCGCGTCGGCCGGTCGGACGCCGCCAGCGCCGGCGCGCCCGCGAGCGGCCGCGCGCCGGTGTCGCGCACCGGGTAGGGCTCGTCGAGGGGGATGAGCTCGAGCTGCAGCAGCAGCTCGCCGCAGCTGCCGGCGGCGCCGTAGCGGTCGCACAGCGCCACCCACCGCGGCGTGTACGGCAGCGTGTCCTTGTGGACGCCGACGCCGCGCAGGTCGAGCCGCGTCGCGCCGATGAAGTCGTCCGAGTCGCTCACGCCGCCGCCCGCGCCGTCACCGTCCCACGCCGCGAGGGAGAGCTGCGGCGCGAGCGACAGATGGAGCGACGGCGACCACGGCAGCCACGTCTGAGTGACGAGCGTCTCGTTCCACGTAGGGTAGAGCGTGTTCGGCTGCACCTTGGTGTGCGGCTGGCAGCGGCCCTCGGGCCCGAGCTTGTCCTTGGTCGTCGAGCGCAGCGCCTTGCCGCCGAAGCGCGCGTGCACGTACGCGTCGCACACGCCGTCGTCGTCGAGCGCGGGGAGCTTGCGCCCCTGGAAGACGTGGCAGCGCAGCTCGTACGGGCGGACCTCGTGCCGGTGCGGCATCGCCTGCGGCGGCGGCGGCCACGGCACGAAGGCGTCCTTCTCCTCGAAGAGCGCCATCGAGACGAGCAGCGAGCTCTCGTACTTGGTCGCCCTCTCGGCGCGCGGCACCATCGGCGTCAGCGTCACCCACCGAGGCGCGAACGCGGCTCCGAGCGGCACGAGCGAGTGCGCCTCGAAGCGGTGGAAGGCGACGCGGCTCCCCTCCTTGTCGCACAGGTAGAGGAAGACGTCGGCGAGCTGCGTCACGTCGTGCGACATCTCGAGCGGCATCGCCTCGTTGAGCTTGCGCAGCAGGCCGGGCGGCGGCTGCTCGGCGGGCGCGGCGGCGTCCTTGAGGAAGCACGCGTGGCCGCCGACCATCGTGGGGCTGCCGCTGCGGTAGATGTGCTCCTCGAGCGTCACCTCGACGTGCAGCTCCTCCTCGCGCTGCACACCACGCGCACCGCCGCCGCCGCCGCCTCGCCCGCTGCCGGACGACGACGAGCCGGCGGCGCCGCTGGCGGGGTCGTCGGGCTGGCCGCCGTCGTCGTCGTCGTCGTCGTCGTCGTCCTCTGCCTGCCGCGCCTGCTCCTGCCGCCCTCGGAACTCGCGCGCCTCCTGCCGCTGCGTGCCGGTGAGCTTGCGTGCGACGGCGCCGACCTTGGCCTTGGCCTTGCTCACGACGCCCAGCGGCTTGAGTGCGTGCTTGAGGTCGGAGCCCATCAGCACCGCGCACCGCAGCTGGTAGCGGCGCGTCGGCGCGAGGCGGCGCTCGTGGGCGGCGTTGGGCCGGATCGGCCGCTTGAGGAGCTTCTCGGGCAGCGGATGGGCGTCGTCGACCTTCTCGACCGACAGCGAGAGCAGCACCTTGCCGCGCCACTCCGAGACGTACGCGTGCTGGTGGCGGTCGAGCTCGGCCCTCTTGTCCTTGGTGCGGCGGCTCGCGAAGACGCCCGACTCGACCAGGCCCGACGCCTCCTTGGACATGCCGTAGAGCTGGTACCATCCGAGCTCCGGCACGAGCCCCTTGCTCGCCCGGTCGAAGGAGACGAAGAACTCGGCGACGTCCTCGTCCTTGCGGCCGATGTCCTTGTCGCGCACGACGAAGCGCACCTTCTGCCCGACCGACGGCACCAGGATCGGCACCCAGAACTCGATCATCCACTGCGGGTTCTGGCTCGTGATCGCGGGCGTGCGCGCCTTGTAGCCGGTGAACCAGAGCTTCAGGTACGCGTCGATCGCGCCTCCCTTCTTGCGGCCGCCGAAGAGGGCGGTGTCCATGATGGGGAGGCCGAGCGCGCGGTGGACGCCGATTCGCACGAAGACGACCTCGCGCTTGAGCGTGGGCGGCACCATGATCACGCTCGCGTCGGGCTCGTCGTCGGCGTGCACCACCGGCTTGTCGTCGGGGCCGAGGAGCGTGACCGACAGCTTGAGGTAGCCCTGCACGCCGCCGCGGTCGTCCTTGGAGAGGAGGTTGTCGCGCGCCTCGAAGGGCGCCGAGAGCGCGACCCACTGCCGCCACAGCTGGTGGTTGGGCGCGTAGTAGATGTTCATCGCGTCGAAGAAGTACTGGCCGACGATGTCGTCGCGCTTGATCGTGTCGATGTCGTAGACGGTCACCTCGATGGTCGTGCGGTACAGCGCCTCCTCGTCCATGTCCTTGGCGGTGAAGAACAGCTGCTCGTCCCACACGGGCGACGACTGCTTGTACTGCGTCGCGGTGCGCTTCGTCTGCTCGAAGCAGCGCACGAAGACCGACGGGTCCGACAGCCCCGACGCGTCGCGCCCCACCAGGTCTCTCGCCTCGTGCACGTGCACCTGCAGCTGGTAGTCCCCCGTCGGCGGCGTGCGCGCGATCTGCTCCTCCTCGGCCCGCGCCCTCGCCCTCTCCTGCGCCGCCTGAGACTTGGGGTCGTCCACGTCGTCGTCGTCGTCGTCGTCGTCGTCCTCTCCCGACGAGCCCTCGTCGCTCGGCGCATCGAACGACGCCATGTACTTGGTCAGCTCGCCGCTCTCCTTGACACGCTTGCGCAGCGCCTCGGCCGCGTCGTCCTCGGTGCCGGCGAACCACGCGAGGCGCAGCGCCAGCACGCCCTGCGGCGGCCGCGTCGTGCTCCGACCCATTTCGGTGACCGTCTGCAGCGGCAGCCGCATGTCGGTGGGCTCGCCCGTGTCGGGCACCTCGGCGCCCGCCAGCGTGAACGCCACCTGCCCCAAATAGTCGGTGGTGAAGCGGTCGTAGTGCTTGACGAGGACCACCAGCTGCGTGTTCGGGTCGAAGATCCGACGGAACTTGAACTCGGCGTTCCACACGGGCGCCACGCTGCGCCGCACCACCTGCGTCTTCTGGTACCACGTGCGGCCGCCGCCCTTGATCTGCAGCGTCGCGTACGCGTCGGTCAGGCCGCCGCCGCGCCGCACCGTCGCCAGCCCCGACGCGCCCAGCAGCGCAATCGAGAGCGTGCCCGGCTTCTCCATCTGGCGCCCCAGCCGCCCATCCTCGTCGGGCTCGTCGTCGCTGTTGCCCTCGAGCGCGCCCAGCTCGCCGCGCACCGAGAGGATCGCCGCCCGCCACCGCTTCGCATCGACGGGCGAGTTGGCGATGAACGGCAGTGAGTTCTCGCCGTCGAAGCGCGAGCCGAGCCCAAACATCGTCGCCAGCTGCCGCGGCGTGAGCTTGCCCTCGAGCAGCCGAGGCAGCGGCGGCGCCCCATTCGTCTCGAAGCTCTGCGGCGGCTCGCGCAGCTGCTCGGCCGCCGCGAGGTTGTCGGGGGTCCCCTCGCAGAAGACGAGGGCGGGCCCGCCCGCCTCGTCGCCGCCGCTCGTGAGCAGCGTGTAGTTCTGCCGCCAGTGGCCATTCGGCGCGAGGCGCACCAGCCACCCCTCGCACGCGATCGCCTCCTCGGGCACGCCGCCGCCCGCGAAGCCGCCCGGCAGCTCGCCCGGCGTGAGGCGCGACGCCGACAGCGCTCGCTCCTCGGCGCCGCGCGGGTTCTTGCGGACGCGGATGCGCACGTGCCGCCGCCAGCGCACGTGCGCGGCGCGAGGGGGGACGCGCTTGGCGTCTGCGACCTCGGGCAGCTCCTGCATCGCCTGCAGCATCGCCGGCGTCATCGCGTAGATCCAGCCGAGGTTGTCGCAGTACTGGTGCGTCGCCTTCTCGATCCGCCACGACGACGCGTCCGCCCACTTCCACCCCGAGGGCAGCTGCCCCTCCCACTCGGGCAGCGAGTCGCAGCCGCCAGAGAGCAGACGCGTCGTGTACGCCTGCGGGTCCTTGGGCAGAAAGTGCGACGGGAAGCCGGCGCCCCACGAGCGGTTGAGCTTGCTGTACCGCTCGAACTGCCACGCCTCCTCGACGGCGCAGCCCGGCACCTCGCTCAGCTCCTCGGCAGAGTAGGCCTCCGCCACGAGGGGCTCCGCAACCGAGGCCGGCGCCGCGGGCGCCACCTTGGCCCTGGTGGGTGGGACGGAGCGGGAGGGGAGGGGCGCGTGAGGCGGACTGGCAGGGGGCGCAGGTGTGGGGGGGCAGGAGGCGCCGTGCGATCGACGGGGCAGGCATGTGGCTAGACGCCGCGTAGGGATTGATGATGTGGGGCTGCCGGCGCACCGCCCCGAGGTGATGCTCTTGGCGGCGGGGGCGGCGTCGTCCTCGTCGCTGCTGCAGCCGACGCCCGCCGCCGCCGCCTCGGGCTCCTCCCCCTCCAGCCGCTTGAACTGCGACTTGGAGGGTGGCATCGAC
>Ga0115006_10003661_pt1 | contig 10517 bp, 7 predicted proteins | sample ArcOceMetagenome_3_FD_88943 | JGI IMG/M metagenome (GOLD analysis project Ga0115006, IMG submission 88943) | Marine eukaryotic phytoplankton communities from Arctic Ocean - Arctic Ocean- Svalbard ARC20M Metagenome | ecosystem: Environmental > Aquatic > Marine > Oceanic | place: Arctic Ocean...
CTTGGGGCCGGAGGCTTTGAGCTGGTGCGAGGCCAGCATGGCATTCAGGGCGATGTTAAAGGCGAGCTCCTTCCGGCGCTGCAGCTCCGCGGAATAGAGGGACTCGAGCATGAGCATGCGCTCGTGGTGCTTCTTCGGAATGTCCTTTTTCTTCAGCCCCCACTGCGGCTTGGCAAGCTCCTCTTTCAGCTGCTGGTCCGTCATTTCCTCCACCAGATTGTGCGCGCTCACGGCGTGCCGGCCAAAGGCATAGCCGTCCTCGCCCTGCATGTCGAATCTGCATCCCTCCTTGATCCACGCCTCCTCCAGTCGCCGTTCCAGCACCTCGCGCTTGCCGTGCGTGCCAATACGTCTAGAGCGCAGCTCCTCCTTGAGCTCGTCGATGTCCATGTGTGCAGGCAGCACCGAGTGCTCTCCACTCATCAGCACGCTCGCTTTCCGCTCCAGCCCGTGCAGGACTGCAATCTTGTTTGCCAGCTCGGAGCGGCTTAGCTGCCCACGCCATTCACCATCCACAGCGCGTGAGGCAAGATTTCAACGGCGGGGACGGGGCAAAGGTGCCTAGCACGACGAAAGGCACGACTACTACGCCGAGCATTCATGGTGCAAAAGCGCGTGCACACACACACACACACACACACAGACGCGCCGTCTGCGGCGCAACAGCGCATAGCAAGCGATAGCAAGGACGCGACTGTTTCCGCTCGCACCTTGCTGTCGGCCTTGTTGAACACACCCCATTCCTGCAGCTCTTTGAGCTGATCCTGGTTCCAAAGCTGACGCCACACGCCTCATCAGCATGCGGACACCATCGTACACTATCGCACAGCTTCTGGCCGCACATGCCCGCAAGGCTGGCCATAGGGGCGCCCCCCCCGCCCCCCGGCGCCCGAACAGGAAAGGGGTGGCCCTGGTCATGAACAGAGTGACCGGCGCTCCACGGGATGTGGAGCTCCGTGTTGACTAATGCCAGCGCGCCCGCAAATGTGCAGAAGCGGGTGGTGCAGGACAGGAGAAGCAAGGCCAGGGCGCGTGACGCACGACAGGTTTGCTGTTGCGTCTGACGCTCCACACAGGACTACACATTGTGAGAAATATCGGCACGATATATCGTGACGATATGTCGTCACGCAGGCCTCCGCAAGGCGTATACGCCGCAGGCCTCTGCAAGGCGCCATGCGCGTCGCAGCACGCACACACCTGGTTGACGACCTTGGCCATCGATTTTTGGCTCGCAGTTTCCCAGTCAATGTCCACTGCCACATCCTCCTCCTCCTGTCTGCACTCAATCTCCACCTGCAGAGCCTCTGCTCGACACCGCCGCGCGCAGCCGCACACGGACGTCAGCGCCGGCCGCCGCGCCCACGACTCGTCGTCCACCCCGCACCCCGGGCACGCGCACCCTGCCCCCCCGCTGCGGCGCACACCCTGACGCGAGCCAGCAACGCAACTCGTGCGTGCGATCGGGCGTGCGGGTGGGCCCGCGCGCACGGACGCGCGTACACACATCGCACACGAGCAGCTCGCGGGAACGCGCGCGCGCGAGACCTTTTGCCATCTTGGAGGCATCGAGGCTCGCATTGTCATAGAGCGGGCGCCGCCGGCACGGGGGCGAAAAGGCGTCGAACGCGTGCACGACCGGCGCGCCAAACGAGAGGCGCTTCTTCTTCTTCTCCGCCTCGGGCTTCGCTTTGCTCGGCGTGAGGAAGGAGAGCAGCGAGTCCAGCTTGCCCCGCTTGGCCTCAGGCGACTTGGACTTGCCCGGCGACAGCGACCGCTTGCGCTTGCCCCCCTCGGCATTCTGGCCCCTGGACGGCGACATGGCGCGTGTGTGTATGCCCTGTCGCCGGCTGCCGCTCCCACCGACTGTAAGTTTTGAACTTCCCGACCTTGCATATCGTGTAAGGGTTTTTAAGGGTTTGGGTCCACGAAGTCAGAAGAAAGGTAACTGCCCGGCAAACTGCCGGAGGCTTGACACGGAGCCGCCGCGCCGGTCCAGGTTGCCCCACCCGGCGCCGCGATGAGCAACCTGAAGACCGTTCCGCCCGGCGGCGGCACCGCCACGCTCACCAAGACCTTTATCACCGCCTCGCAGGACAAGAAGAGCCTGCCCACACAGGTCCGGGGGCGCGCCTGGGCGGCGCGTGCAGCGTGCAGCCTTGTCTGCGCAAGGGTTGCGCAAGGGCCGCTGGAGGCGCGGCCGGCCTCAAGCCTGACGGCCCGCGCGCGTGCAGGTGCATGTGCGGCCAAGCAACATCAACTGCAACAGCCTGCGCTCCGACTTTGGCTTGACCAAATTCGGCCCGACCGTGCTAATCGGGTGCGTGCCTGCGCCGCGGAGAGCGGAGCGCCGCGCAGCGCTGTGCTGCCGGCTCGCACGCCAGCTGGCCGGGAAGCGTCTCACCGGGGCTGCCTGCTGCGCGCCACAGAAACTGGAATGAGCAGCGACAGTTTGACGCGGTCAACTCGGTTGACACGGCCATCAAGCCAAGGGGATTCATCTACAACGCCGTGGAGTCTGTGCATCACGACAGAAAGTGCCCTCCCACGATGGTGCGACTGCTGCTCTGCTGCGAGCAGCTGCTCAGAGTGCATACGTCTTGCTGCCCGTCGTCGGTGCAAACGTTTGCGTTGCCGCCGCGCGCGCACGCGTCAAGCGCTGCAAGCCTGACTTTTCTGTTTGCAGGGCGGGGTCGAGCCGCGATACACAACAGAGTCTCGCGTCATGTCAAAATGGCTGCCGCCGGTGACCTTTTGCTCTCGTATGCCCTGGCGCTGTGCATGCCTCGTGGTCCGTGCACGCTGTGCTGCGCTTGTCCGTCAACTTGAAGACTTAGGTTTCATGTCGGCCCACAGACAGATGAAAAGCTGCCAGAATTGAGCACTTGCTGTGACCCTATCGGAAAGCCACTCTACGCCGACACCGACCCCAGCTTGTACGTGCAATCCTCACATTTATCACTGGCAGCATGCCTAGAAGCGTTTTGCTTAAAGAGTGAGCCCGCGCAGCGCACCCTCCAATTTTTCCCCAAGCGCCAATGCAGCATGTGTGTGTGCACTGATGCATCAGAAAACCAATCGCGTGCAGTCCGCGTGCCCCACGCCACTCAGATATGCCGCCCCCAATCAGTAAACTTGAAACGGAAGCGGTGAGTGAGAGGGAGGGATTTTCGAAAGCGTGATTCTGAACTGACGCACGAATCTCACACAGGTACATTACTTCATCTAGTTATATCGGTGGGAGCGGTGAGAAGGTGCGCTTCTCTTGAGGCCGCGGTCGCATCGCTGAGCCCGTCGACAGCCACGGCTCCGCATCGTCCAACGTGGGAGACTGCCCACGGGCGTTATAAAGGCTTCGCGGCGGTAGGCCCTAGGTCAAGAGAATGTATTCTGCCCCTGCTGGGGGCTGGTGGAATGTAAACCTTTCAATCCTTCAAAGTTTTACCAAAATGTAATTTGTAAATTTTTGCGAGGTGTTCCTTCGGGTCCGGCGGATTTGTAAATTTTTGCGAGGTGTTCCTTCGGGTCCGGCGGAACGTTTAGTCACCCGCACGAGTGTCACAGGTGTCACATGCAGCTGAAGTCGGGGCGACTGGGCGGAAGTCGGGGCGACTGGGCGGAAGTGGAATGGCGTGAGACCGATACGTGTTGAAACCTAACATTTTTGCACAGGAGAAAGCGAGAGAAATGTGGCATTCATTCCTGGAGCCAGCCTGAAGCGCCATGATAACGATGTTACAAAAAATAATCTCTTTACTGAAGAAAGAGCGCACTCGTAGCGTGGAGCACGTGCACTCGCACGACATTTTGTACACAGGTGTGCACATGGGTTTCAAACCAGTCAGGCGGCAGATCTGCCGCAGCATCACTCAAACTTGGCCTTGGCACCTCCAGCTGCCTGCGCCGATGCATCCAGCGTGGCCAGGGAGTTGTAGGACGACGTAGAGGTGAGCGGCGGGGGAGGAAACGGAGGGCTGCTACTTCGTTGTCCACTAGGGGCACTGTCATTCCCTGTGTTGAGCACCGGCGAGGCTGGGGGCGTTGACGACACCGAGCAGCTCCTTGTGTGCGCCAGGGGATTGGCGGCTGCACTATTGCGCATCGCACGCTGCACTGCCAGCTGGATCTTCTCATACGAGAGGAACATGAGCGCTGAAATCAGCGTGCTATGCCACAGCTTGGTCTCCATCCCCCTGTACAGCCCCGAACGCCCCTCTGACGCGTAGATCTTCCGGAGGCAGTCAAACGTGCCCGCGTACTCGGGCCGGGTTGAGCACTTGCCAAATCGCAGACGCGTTTGCGCTACCTGCAATGGGTAGGTAGCTACAGTGGCAATCCACTTGGCAACTGCTCCGAGCACAAATGCCTCAATACCGGAGAGTCGCCTCGCCTTGCCCCCCTGAGCTTTTCTCGCGACAAGAATCTTCTTGACGGTTTCGTACACGGCAAACTGAATGGCGGGGTTGCAGCACAGCAGCAAGCTTGAAGACACGCCCGCCCACAGCTTGTCATATCCCTCCTCGCGTATGATTCTCAGAATCACGTCGCACGTCCCCTTGTATTCCCCACCTTGGAGCTTTAAGCGCGCGTTCGCGACCCAAAGCGGCTGCACGAAGCACACATTGATCGCGCCCGCGATGGTCCCCAGCAGCAGATTTGAAACGGCGCGCGAGATCCCCAGCATCTTGCCAAAGCTGCGTAAGCGCTGGTTGCGCCGCGCAACCGCCCGCATCAGATGGAAGGCGTAAAAGTAGATAAAGTTGGCAGCGAAAAGGGTGACAAGGGTGGAGCCCAGCCCCCTGTACAGCCCCGACACGCCCTCGGTGGCGATCACGTCCATCATCGCGCGGATCGGCCCCCCCGACTTGCCCTTGTCCGTTGCTGCCTGCGCGCGCATCACGAGCTGGTCCAGCGGGTAGAACGCTGCGTTTGCGCCGCCAGCCGCAAGCACCGCCGCGCGAGCGCCGCCGTCAGCCGAAAGCACCGCCGCGCGAGCGAGCAGGCGCAGGCGCCGGCACAGGCGCTGGGGCTGGCGCCGCGCGCGCGCGCAGCCAGGGGGCAGCGAAGCGCACCCAGCATGGCGACGTTGCCGCCGACGGACCCGCTGACGGCGTGTACGAGCGCGTCGACTGAGAAAAGCTGCGACGCCTCGGCCTGGTCGCCGGAGCCGCCGGGCGCGGCCGCGAGGTCCTCGATCTTGAGCCCGCGCGACATGGGCACCGAGGGGATGCGCTCTGTCGCATCCTCCGCCCCGGCCACCGCCGTCACCGTCGCCGTCGCCGTCATCGTCGCCGACATCGAGCCTGCGACTGGTTGTCAAGTTTGCAGCTTTTTACAGCTGCTGCCCCGCACCCGCCCTCGCCCCGGGCGGGGGCGTCCACGCGGGGGCGTCCCGCCACCCAGCCAGCGCGCACACTCCTCCCCCGCCCTGCGCCGCTCTGCGTCCTTACCCCCCACCCGCTCCGCGGTCGGGTCTTCCGCCCTCGGGGCCCCACCTTGCTACGAGTTCTTTCGAGCAAGCTGCGGAGGTATAAGGGGCTGGTTCGTGACGGCCCTGCCGGCGACTCTAACTCGAGTGACTCACTTCTGCGCAACCCTCCACCGTGGTCGGACAGACACACCGAGGGGGGGAAGGGGGCGACACGGGCGGGGAAGGGCGGTCGAGCGTCGCCGGACCGCGGGGCGGGCGCGCGGGCGCGCGGGGCGACCATGTCCGGCTACGTGGACAGGGTGCTCGGGGTCCTGCTCGAGGATGAGTTTGCGCTCGACGCATACATCGCGGTGGGCCTGACGGTGCTCTTTGTGCTCGGCGCCATCGCCGCGAGCCGGCTCGGGGCGGAGAAGAGCAAGCAGGTCAAGAAGCGTGCCTGGATCATCACGACGTTCTCCGCGATCGCGTGCTTCCTGCTCAGCATCTACGCCTGCAACGAGGCCCCGATTTCGTGGGATTTCCGCCTGCGCACGGCGCTCATGGGCGAGACGAGCCTCTCGCGCTTCGTCGTGCGCTTCTTTCGCGTGCAGTCGGTGCTGGACGTCCTGCTGGGCCTCGTCTTCTACCGCTCCGAGCTGGACCCGCTGACGACGTACTTCCACCACTTTGCCTACTTCCTGCTCTGCAACTGGATGCTCAAGAACGCGTGCAGCCTCATGTTCGTAATCTGCTGCCTCGAGGAGCTCCCGACGTTCATGCTCGGCCTGGGGAAGCTCAATGGGAGCTGGCGCACGGATCTCGGGTTCGGCGGCACGTACGGCGTCCTGCGCGTGTTCATGCACTCCTTTGTGTGTTTTTTCGTCTTCACGTACCCCGAGCAGGACGAGCGGTTGGGCGTGATGCGCTTCAACTTTGCGCTCACGTGGTGCCTGCACACATATTGGTTTCACGGCTGGATTAAGCAGCAGATGCGCCTAAGAAAAGGGGGGACGAACGGGATCGCGATGAGCAAGCTGCCCGACCAAGACCCCAAATCCCCAACGTCGTCACGACGGTCACCATCCCTCGAGCACAGCAGCGGCGGCAGCAGGAGCAGCAGCAAGAGCAGCAGCAGCTCCATTTCAACCCCCAAGGCGCGGATGAACAGCGCAGAGAAGACTATTTAACTCGAACATTACTTAACGCGTCTGCACTTCTGGCTAAATATATTTTTTTTTGCGGGCAGCCCGTCACCGTACCTGCAGCACTGGATGCCGTCCACGGTCTGCTGTCTTCTATTCATGTCGCGTCCTGAACGCAATAGAACGCGATAGAGGAAGGTGATAGCAGGACGTGCACGCGAAGACGCAGCACGTAACGTCATCTTGGCGATGGGAGTGAACATGGAAGTGAACACGGGAGTGAACACGGGAGTGAACATGGACCAACACGGACGCGTGGCTTCGTACCCTTATTTTTGACTTTTCGCACCCCTATTTTTGACTTGTCGCACTCCTATTTATGACTTCCCAGACGCGGGCTTCAGGGAGCCACTGGCACGCATAATATGGGGCAGATGTCACAGTTACATGTCCCTAATACGGGGCAGATGATGTTACATGTCCCTAATATGGGGCAGATAATATGGGGCAGATGTCACAGTTACATGTCCCTGGTGCTCTCTCAACACCTAGGTCGCGGTTCCGTGATGCTCGTGGTCAGCAGTGCTTTGTCTGGAGGGCAGTGCGTCGTGTGCAGGGCAGTGCGTTGTATGCAGTGCTGTGCTGTGTACGCTGGGCGGTGCTCTGTATGCAGGAGGAGGAGGAGGAGGAGGAAAGGAGGAGGAGGAGGAGGAGGAGGAGGAGGACTGTGTATGCAGGGCGGTGCTCTGTATGCAGGGCGGTGCTTTGTTTGCGGGGCAGTTTTTTATTTGCAGGACAGTGTCTTGTTTGCAGGGCATAGATATAGATGTAGATATAGATATAGATATGGATATAGATGTATGCAGTGCAGTGCTGTGTATGAAGGGCGGTACTCTGTATGAAGGGCGGTGCTTTGTTTGCAGGGCAGTGTCTTGTTTGCAGGGCAGTGCCTTGTTTGCAGGATATAGATGTAGATATCGATATCGATGTAGATATAGATATAGATATAGATATAGATATAGATACAGAGATAGAGATAGAGATAGAGATAGAGATTCGTTTGCCGTGCAGTGTCTTGTATGCAGGGCAGTGTCTTGTATGCAAGGCAGTGCTTCACACAGCGCGCAGCAACGAGGAATAAGGGGACCCGCTGTGAAGCGAGGGGACCTGTTGTCAGAAAGAGGGGACCTCATGTCAAAGTGTCAAAGAGAAGAGGAGGAGGAGGGGGGAAAGGAGGAGGAGGAGTAGGAGGAGGAAGAGGAGGAGGAAGGTTTATTCAAAGCTGATGCAGTGAACTGAGGAGGAGGAAAGTTCATTCATAGCTAACGCAGTGAACGAGGAGGAGGCGGCACGAAAGGACGGCGCGGTGGCCAGCTGCACGCGCGTGGTTAGGGCTCCATAGACTCATGGGTCGACGAAGATTCACAGAGTGCGGGGACGTGCGCAGGGAGGGGAGTGTATACACTGAGTGTAGATAGACAGTGTGTCTAGACTTTGGGGTAGACCGTGACTGTCTGTCAAAACTTGAGGCTAGACAGTGTGTCGGTCCAAACTTGGGGTTAGACAGTGTGTCTGCACTTTGGTCAAGACAGTTGGCTGCCGCGCGGCGTCCGGATGGCGCTAGGACGCGGGGCGAGAAAGAGAGCGCGCGCTCGCGCAAGAGAGCGCGCGCGCGCTGGCGCGCGAGCGCAGAGCCACGAGAAGGCACAACAGGAAGGGTTTCGACCTCGTGTAATCCCAGAGCGAGGAACCTGACGCACAATGTAGTAAGAGTGTGCACACAACGTCCAGCTAGATACTCGACCAAGAGCCCAGTCCTGGAGCACGTGCGAGAGCTGACATGGTGCCAACACGCCCCCGCCAAACGAGTCAATACAAGTGCCGTCACTTGTCTTGACACTTGCCGGCGGCACGTGTATTGACACGTGTCTACTGACGTCCACACCAATTGTCCGCACTATGTCCGCTCTACACTACGTGCGCTCACAGTAGGCATGGTGCCGACACACCCCCGCCAATGTCACGGTACCCACGTGCCAAAACAACGTGTCAACGTGCCAATGCAAGTGCCGCCCTCAGCACCTGCTCCTCCTCCTCCTCCTCCTCCTTTTGACTTTTACCGCCACTGCCACCACCACACTAGGGATATATATATAGATAGATAGGTAGATAGATGGATGGATGGATGGATAGATAGATAGATAGAAAAATAGATAGATAGATAGATATAGGTGGGGGGGAGGAGGAGAAGGCCTACGCCCGCACCACTCGGGCATTAGGAGGTTTAGGCATCATCCTCGGAGGTTTAGGCATCATCCTCAGCGTCCTCCTCGTCAGCAACAAGCAGTTGCCCTTCAAACAGCTCGCCCTCACGAACTGTGATGTCCAGCGACTTCTCGAACTTTTCAACGATGAAGATTTCCCGCTCCTCGCACAGCGTGATGCACGTGCCCCCTCGCCCCCCCCGTGCAGTCCTCCCAGCGCGGTGGACGTAGTGGTCAGCGTCCGTGGGGAGATCGAAATTGACGACATAGTTGAGCCCTGGGACGTCGATGCCTCGCGCTGCTATCTCCGTGCATACCACTATCGGCCTCTCCCCCAGTCTGCCTTCTCGTAGGCGCCGCATGACCTCGGTACGGTCGTCGCGCGACTCTTCGCCTGTCAGGGGCGCGGCGATGATGCCGTTTTCGTAGAGCTGGTCGCAGAGCACACCAACGCGGTGCTGTTCGTTGACAAAGACTAGCGCCCCCGATGAGTCGTCCAGGTTGAGCACCCTGCGGAGCACTTCGATCTTCTTCATACGCGGCGTGGGAATGATGACGTGCTGCAACTGCGGTGGTAACTTGATGCCGCCTAGGTCGAGCAGGAGGGCGGTGGAGGCAAAGTGTGTCTCTGCTAATGTCACTACCTCCGGTGAGTTGCCGGTTGCGCTCGCAAAAACGGTCTGACGGTTACGCGCGGGAATCTTTGAGATAATGCGCTCCATGTCTCCGCGTAGCGCCTTCTTCATGCACTGGTCCACCTCATCGACAACGAGGTACTTGATGTTCGAGAGCTTGAGCTTGGACCCATGCTCTGTGGCCAGCTCACTGACGCGCCCAGGAGTGCCGATGACAAGGGAGGGCTTCTTCTTGCGCAAGGCCTCGACCTGGCGGTTGACGTTGGCCCCGCCGATGGCCTGCACGGCTTTGATCCCCGTCCCCGCCAACAACTCCTCGGCCACCTTCAGGATCTGAATGGCGAGTTCGCGCGAGGGAGCAAGAATGAGGCATTCAGGGCCCCTGACAAGCGCGCCAAGAGCCACGACACCGTCTCTTTCCCGCTCCCCCTGCGCCTGCAGGAGGCGCTCGACGATAGGCAGCAGGAAGGCCAGTGTTTTGCCGCTCCCAGTGTGGGCGTGCAGGATGACGTCACGGCCCGCGAGCAGCTGCGGCACGGTGGCCTCCTGTATCGCTGTAGGTCGAGCAAATTGCAGCGCCTCCACCCGCTCTAGGAGCGCCTCCTGCGCCAGGCCCAGATCTTGAAAACTCGAACGCGCGGAAATCACAGACTGCGGACTCGCAATGAACATTCTATCAATCTCGCTGTCCGCAAGCGCCACAGCAGGGGCGGCGTCGTCCTTGAGCAGGCCGCGCGCGGCGAAGAAGGCGCGATCGTCTTCGTCCATCTCGTCGTCTGGGTCGATGCTGTCTTGGTCAGGCCCCACCCCCTTGGCACCACCATGCATGGATACCAACTCCACCGCCCCGTCCTCCTCGTCCTCTTCCTCCTCCTCGTCCTCGTCCTCCTCCTCTTCAGAGTCATCGTCGACAATCTCCACGTCGGCCAGCCATTCAGGGTTCGTGTCAAGATCGAGCAGCCACTCCGGATTTACATTCTCAGGTCGCGTGGAGGCCACCTTCCCCTTAGAAACCAGCACAACACCCTCATCTACTTCACTCCCCACCCCCATTGCCCCCCCACCC
>Ga0115006_10003662_pt1 | contig 10517 bp, 3 predicted proteins | sample ArcOceMetagenome_3_FD_88943 | JGI IMG/M metagenome (GOLD analysis project Ga0115006, IMG submission 88943) | Marine eukaryotic phytoplankton communities from Arctic Ocean - Arctic Ocean- Svalbard ARC20M Metagenome | ecosystem: Environmental > Aquatic > Marine > Oceanic | place: Arctic Ocean...
GCAATCACCGCTTTCGCCGTGCCCGGGCATGCCACAAAATCCAGGTTTGCATCTTGCCCCACCAACGTGACTCGTTGAAAAGCATGAGGTACCAGCGGGGCAGAAAGTGCGGCGGGCAGTGGAGGAGGAGCACCACCACCAACATTCTGCGCCATGGGGCAAACGAGAGATCCCAGTCGACGAGAAGAGACTGCGCCCAAGAGTGTGCGCCAAGAAAGTCCCTGCGCGGAACAAACAGGACGACGAGGGCAGCGTCCGCTGCTCAACGTCGGACCCGGTGCACACGATGAGGCGAGGCAAGAAGTGACGAGGTCACCTTTTCCTGCATACGTGTTGCGATGCTATGTAATAGCGATAGTACAGATCTTTTTCATGCGAGCGGGGCTCAGCTGGGTTTAGTATGCTGCCCGCCCTCGGGTGCCGGCGTAGGCCTTTACCGTGCCACCCTTTCTCATTCGCTCCAGAAGACAACCAATCTAGCTCACGCTAGAACCCACCGTCTTCTCCAATGCTCATAGTAGGGAGTTTGTATATTAACGAAACTCCCACAGAGCGAGGCTCCGTAGGAGGTTCGCGACAGTCCCTGTTGAGCATGGGAGGTCAGATGGATGCCATGGTTGTTGAGGAGAGTGGGGAGGGGGTTTGTTGCGCCACTGTTGTTATTTGTCCCTCAGGGCGGGAGGGTTGGGTAGGGTGAGTTTGCCTCTGCAGCGGGGTTGCCCGTCGCTTCATGTACTCACCCTTGAGCGGGCTGTTGTGGGCAGCTCGCTCGTGCCGATAGGCACGTTGCTGTTGGGCCACTCGACTCGCTACGCGCGGCTCGGCGCTACGACCGTTGCGGGCGTTGTCGAGTGGTTGTTTATAACGGTAGAAGGCTGCTGAGGCGGAGCTCGTGGTCCGCGTACGGCAGGCCTCTGGCGTCAGTTGCATGTGCGAAGCGGATGATTGCACTTGATCGTGTAGCTGTGAAGTTCACGATGTGCGCTGTCCAGCCTCGTGCGTCGTTTTCGTCGCACCGGTCTGCCGGCCACGTCGCTCGTGGCACGAGGACGCGTCTGCCGACGCACGCGGTGGACGTGGGTAGAGGCGACGTGTTTGGTGGGGCGATTTCTTCGATGCCCGTCACGCCTTCGGCGTCGTCGGCTGCGTCGAGCACTGCGCGCGCCCTCGCTGAGATGGTGCCGCCGAAGGCGAGGTGCAGGCCGGCGGCGCCCTCGCTGTTGCACACTTTGGGTACGCTGGCTGACTGGATGGCGTCGATGATTGCTCGTTCAGCGCGGTCGACACTGTCGATGTGCAGCGATTGGCCATGCCTTGCATAAGCTCGAAGAGACTCTGGGTTGGCCCATCTGCATATCATTTGGATGACGTCGTCGGGTACGTTTGCTGCTTTGAGGGCGGTAGCTAGGCCGATGCGGAGAGAATGCCACGAGTAGCACGACGCCACTTTCTCGCCGTATAGCGAGATCAGCAGGCGGTGGAGGATTTGATCCAGCACGGCGTGCGTAAAGGGGGCGCCGTTTGCATCTGCGAAGAGAGGTGTGAGGTCGCGCGCTGTGCCTGTGCACGGTCGTGTGAGCTCAATTTGTTGGATGATGTAGCCTGCACTCCCTTTGTCGTATGAGAACGGGAGAGAGGATGGGAAGGGGCAGTGGATCTCACCGAACTGGTCCGTCTTCGAGCGCGGGGGGTGTACGAGGATCACGTCTCCCGGCTGCAGGTTTTTCAGTTGGGTGACCGTGGGGTCGTGTACGGTGACGCCGCCGATGATGTAGGACACATTGCCGCGCGTGATGTGCATTATCTCACCGCTTGGGTGGGCAACGAACTCTGCGAGGCGGTGGCCAGTGCGCCATCCTACGGCTAGGATGCCTCTGGTCGCGACGCCGAGTGGCGACGCGGCGTCGTAGTTGATGCCACCGAGGCGCGCCGTCGTCACGTTTTGAATGTCGCGCACCATCGCGTATTTCATCGGCTCGCGTCTGCTTGGCATAAGCGCTGCAACGCCGTAGACGTTGACGAAGGCTCGCAGCAGGCCGTGTAGTTCGCCTTTGACCACCTTGGCTGGGGGCAGGAGCAGTTTCCAGCCTCGGAAGATGCGGATGATGGCGAGAACGTAGGCAAAGGCGCTGCGCGGCTTCGCCCACTGTCGCCCTTTCCGGCCCTTCATCTTTGGGTAGATGTATAGCAGGAAGGTTGCGAGCAGCGTGCCGACTTCCGACGGGTGCTCTCGAACTTGCGAGGCCGTGAGGATTGGTTCGAAGCCAATGAGTTCTGCAAACGCACACCAGTGCGCCCACGCTGTTTCATCTTTAGCTCGGGTGCCGCTGGCCGAGCCGTAATCGTTAAGGTCGGCCGCGTGCTGTAGCAGGCGGGTGAGCTCGTCGATACCTCGGTTGCTCGCGAGTCCCGCTTTGGCAAAGGCACCTGCTCGGCGCGAGGCGCAGAGGTGAGCAGCCATGCGCAGATCGGTATGGCGCAAGGCGCCGGTGGGCAGTTGCAGCACCCGCACTCCACCCACGACCGTGGTGTGTAAGGAGCGAGCGAGGTGCTCCCCACGCTTGACCACCCCTCTGAGGGGGATAGCCGCGCGTGCTTTGCCATCAAGGGCCGTGGTGAGGCGCGAGGCGTGCGCTCCTAGATTCACTGAGGTCGGGCGTGGCGTTGCTTCACTTGCCGCTGGTTCGCTTGTCTCCGTGAGACGCGACCAGAGGCGGTCACTGGCGGGCACGCTTGTGGCGCGTGCGCCGCCGGTGGCGGGGGATGAAGGTTGTCGTTTCGTGGGGGGTGCCAACGGCTCCTGGCCGCCAGCGAGCCGCGCCCACAGCAAGTCGCTCACCGCATCTGCCTCCTCGCATGCTGGCGTGCGGCGCCCGAGCGCGAGGAGGGCATTTGGGAGTACGGGATCTGCTCGCGCGTATGTGGAGACGCGCACTGGCTGGCCTAGGGCTTTTGCACTAGCCACCGCTCGTTCGATGATATTGATTAGGGCTGGCGGGGCCGGCAGCCACACCGGTCTGACGCCCACGGCACGGCAGAGTGCGAAGAAGCGCTCCCAAAGCGATCGGCTGACATAGTCAGCAAACGGGTTGGAGTCGCCGTCGAGGTGGGCGATCAGCGCGCGCTCCGCGATGTCGGTGTAGGCCGGGTCATCAAGGAGCGCCGAATGGATGAGCGCCAACGCAGCGCTTTTCGACTTTTGCGCGGCCAGCACCGAGGGGGTGGCGAGCGAGTCGCTTTGGAGGAGGATGCGTTCCGCGGACGCTGCATGCTGGCGGAAGGCCATCGTGCTCCCACCGGTGGCGAGCATTTCAAGTGCAGTGATGTGCAGCCACACCAGCCATTCCGGCTTGATAGTGAGTTGCCAGTATAGGCCGTGGCAGAAGCCCCCCATCCCGGGGGGGTCGCTGTCGGTGGCTGCGTCGGAGGAGATGACGTAAGTAAGTGTCGAGGGTAGCGTTGCCGCTCTGCGCAGCGCAGCGGAGACGGGCGCGCCGCCCGTGCTGGCTAGCAGCTTGATCCATCGCTCCAACTGTGCCGCCATGAAAGCGTTGACCCGTATGGGAGCGCTGGGCCCGTCGTTTCGAATGCTTTCCGAGCGGTGCGGACCGTAGAGGCCGTACATGCACGCGGCCGGGGCGCAGTTGACACAGCGAAGATGCTCAAGCATGCCGATCAGGGAGCGATACTCCTGAAAGTCGGTGCGCGACGTGAGCGTGTCGAGGAGGCGAGCGCTCGTGCGGAGGAGTTTCGCCTTAGGTACGATGACCAGACCTAAGCCTGCGCAGATGAGCACGCCGAGCCATGGCGCCCACGTGCCCAGGTTGCGCTTCTCAGGGATCGCCATGAGGAGCCCGACTCGCGTGCAGACAAGGTGCCAGCAGCGGAGTAGTCGTAGTGCGCGTTCCACCCCGACGACCACCATCAAGGGGTCGTCGGTGTACATGACCACGAAGTACAGCCGGAGCTGGGCTTCGGGGTCATGTAAGTCCGGGGGGAGTGCCGTCCGCAGGCGTCGCCACTCGCGCGCCGTTGGTCGGTTGTCAGGCGGGACAGCCGCCTCTGCAGCATCCATATCCGCGCGCAAGAAGGCCAGTAGAATCTCGCTGAAGCGCTGAGCGATGTTGGACGAGGGTTTGGCCCCAAAGCCCAATCGCCGCTCTGAGACGAAGAAGAGTCTCGATGCGGGGTCAGCCTCGACCCCGGAGCCACCGACTTCCTCGGCGTGCAGAAAAATGACGCCCATCTTGGCCCAGTCTTCGCTCGACAGGGCTAGCTGGTTGAAGTAGTCCTTTGCATCGTCTCCGAAGACATAGATGGGCTCTCCCAAGAGCTCCGCCGCGCCAAGTAGAATCGTGATGGCCGCCATGACCATGCGCAGCGTCGGTTTCTCCTCACGCGGCCAGGGCGAGGGACCGCCGCGTGTGGCAGGGTCGAGCAACTCTTTTGCCGCCAGCCACGCGCGAAAACTCGGCTCGTGTAGGCGGTCGGCGAAGTGGCGCGGGAAGTGTCGAGTTTGGGAGGCTTCATTGATCGAGAGCGCTCGCAAGCCCGTCTCGTCGAGGACGCACTTGCGCGGCCCGCCGCACTCGGTAGTCCGTCGCCATCGGTCTTCCAGCTTGCGCGTGGTAGCGCCCTGACCGTTGAGGTAGATTGGCCAGAAGGGGAGATGGTCAAAGAATCGATACCACGAGTTGCTCTCCAAGCGGTAGAGCTCCTTTCGCACCGAGGCAAAGCCGTTCGGCAGCGAGATGAGGTGGGGGACGAGCACTGCGTGCAGCTCGACGTCAGCCTCAAAGCGAACTCCTTCGAGGATGAAAGAGACCGCCCGTTGGTCAGGATAGCCTTGCAGCCGATCCCGCAGGTAGGGAAGATCGAGGCCAGATTCGATGGGCAGGGTAAAGTCAAGCGGCACAGCGCAGGCTGCCCGCTCGAACGTGAAGTCCCAGACCACGCCACGCGCCCACTTATGCAGTGCCCCCTGGCCGATGGCCAAGGGATGGGGGCGCATTAGCTCGCAGTTAGGCTCCCCCCGTTCAATGCAGAGAAGCTGGTCGAGAGCCTTGGTGAGCCATGAGTGTAGCCGACGCTGGCCGGTATGACGCAGAAGTTCGATCGGCGATCTCACACAGAAAGGGGTGAGCCGCGGCTGCTGAGGGGGGGCCCTCGGGAGCCACGTCGTAGTCGGAGGCTTGTAAGAAGGGGGGAAGCGATGTTGCGAAATGATGCGCCGATCGGAGAAGTCTGGGAGCAGCGCAGCGAGTTCGTCGCGCAAGTCGATCTCCGGAGGTCGGATGCGCTCCACCCACCCCTCCAGGTAGGCCGCATCGGGTCCGGTCTTCGCCAAGATGGCTGACATGAGGAGGCCAGCGTTTGAGGCGTCGCGCTGCAGTAGCCGGTCAACGGGCGTTTGTGCCAGCAGCAGCCTTGCCGTCGGGGCGAGGTGAGTTGCCGCGAAGGCTCCTACGCGGAAGGGCGACATGGCGGCAGGGTCGCCAGGTAAGGCGTCTGCGTAAGCAGCAACGGGGCGCGCGACAGCGTCCACGCCAACGAGGACTCGCGCCACCACGTCACCGACGACGCAGCTCGAGAGAGCCGCAAAAGTCATCCACGCCATCGTCGCGCCTTCTCGCAGCTTGAGGAGACGCCGGTCGTTGGTGGCGGCGATGTCTCGGTCAGCTGGGGTGAAGGGCAACACCGCGACCGCCACTCGAGGGCCATCGCGATAGCGGCCGATCATGTAAGTGGATGCCGCCGCAACCGCTCCCCACGCCGTCGTCGACCACTGCAGCGCCAGGCGTAGGGCAGTAGAGCGAGGGGAAGTAAGAGGTAGCTCGGCCCCCAGCACTTGCAGACCCGAAAGATGCGCATACACTAGAGGTCTGACCATGGTCGACACGAAGAAAAGCGTGAAGCCTTGCGCCGTAAGAGCACTCCAGAAGATGAGCTTCGTCGCAGCAACGTGTGCGGCATCCGGAGGTAGGGCGAGGGGCGCCGCGACGCCTCTCGACACCACGTGCGAGCCCGTGACCTCGTCGGAGGGCAGTGCAGTGCCGGCAGCGATGCGGGCGAGGGCGGCGGCAGCCACCACCGCGTCGACAGGCGGCGGTGTTCGAAGGCTGCGTGGGACTACACCGGGCAGCCGTCCGCCGTGGCCGCGCCCGTGCTCCTGCTGGTAGGCCCGGCCCTCAGCAGTTGGGGGCAGGCCATCCAAGGTATAGTAGCCCTCCGGCACAGGCCAGCCTGCGCGATGCCAGGCAACGGCCAGCTGTTCCACGCCTTCCTCATACGTGGGGGGGCACTCCGCGGCCTCTTCGTCGAGACAGAGGCATGCCGCCAGTGCTAGCAGGAAGAGGGGGTAGTGAGCCCACGAGCTTCGGTGTCTGTCCCGGGCCTCGTCGTCGTCGAAACGCCAAGGGCCGGGCCTAGCTTCGATCGCTCGGCGAGGCGCGCGGTGATAGGCAGCTAGCCCTCGCGCGTGGGCGCGCACAAAGTAGAGACAAATCGTCTTCTTCATGGAGTCGCCAAAGTCGAGGGTAAGACACTTCGTGAAGGCCCATCGGAAGTAGAGGCCTAGCGTAGTGAGAGGCTGTTCGACCATGCGCGCATCAGCCTGGCCAGCCAACAGCACGTAGAGCACCCCGACCAAACCCCAAAACATACGACCGTCGAGAGCCTTGGCTTGCAGAAGAGGGCCATTGCTCCTAGCCGAGTGAGTACAAGTAGGCCACGCGCATACGCACGCCCACCGGCGGATCGGCAGGACTAGGTGGAAGTCGCCACAGAAAGCGATCCCCGGTCGAAGGGGTTGCCGTCGATCGACACACAACACGGTGACGCCCAAGTCGAGCTCAACTCGCTCGGCCCACGCTCCAGTGAAGTCCCCTAGCAACAGCCAGGTAGGTTTGAGATGCTCCGAGGCCAGAAGCCGATGCAACTCGTCGAGGGACGTAATGGGCCATGTGAACGAGGCGAACTCCGCCGCGGCGGCGGCCGAGCGCTGCCACGATCGGAGGTGAGCCTGACCTCCTCTGCAACCCCCTCGGAGGGTGAGCTGGGAGGAAGGAGCAGGGCTAAGAGGGTATGAGTAGGAGGGTATGGTGTCTCGCAAACAACACGCGATTTGAGCACGGGAGGCACACGTGCTTTCCGGGCAAGACTCCGGGTCAAGCCAAAGAAGTTTGCACGCGGTACCCGCTGGAAACTCAACCAACCTTCTGATCGTAACGATTGCTGTATGTCGAGCGCGAGCGCTGACGTTAGCAAGAGCGCTGTCATCCGAGGGGCGCGTCGGCACGGGGCCGCGCCCTCGTGAGAATACGGCGGGGCGAGTAAACGCCATGCGCCTTCTCTGAAGGGGGTGGGGGAGCGAATAGAGCCTCGTTTCGGGGGCTGGGAAGCCGATCCGGAGGGTAGACGCCGGCCACCCTTGCTCGAGAGCAATAGGACGAGACCTACAGCAAGCTGCAGGCTCCCGGGAGGACCTCAAGAGGCACGACCAGGTCTCGTTTCGGCGCCAAGGGAGAGATCGACGTATGACGGAGGACTCACGCCTGGGCGAGCTGTCGGTCATTCGATCGGAGGTGGCGGTATGGTTCGCGCACCCTCGCTCCAAGGCATTGTTGGGAGATAGGAGGTCCTCACCAAGGCACCAGTCCAAGGTGAGAGACCACGCCGATCCAGCTACGAGATGGGAGCTCGTAGCCTTCGGGGGCAGGCAGGTGAAATCCGTGTCGAGGACGGGAGAAATCACCGCCGGATCGAGCCGCTCAGCGCCGAGCGTAGGGCTCGACATCGAGGCGGAGATGAGTACCCAACTCAACACGACCGCAAGAAGTAGGAAGGGCGCGGAGCCCGAGAGTAAGAAAGTAGCGCACACGACAGCAACGTGAAGACTCACAACAGCACGAACCGTTCAAGCCTTCGCCTTTTTGCCATCTCCGTCAAGCTTTCGCGCGAACTTCTTAGCGAGAGCATGAACATTGAACCCTTTCGGACGAGCATGCGCCGAAGCAGCCAAGGAAGTGTGCCCCGCAGCCGTCGGGCAGGGGCAAAGCGAGCTGCGAGCGTCGTCCTCTTTCGTCGAAAGCAGAACTGGCCAGCACATCTTGTTGACGTCAAGATTAGTCGCCGTGGCAATTTTCTCGCAGTCGAATAGGAATGTGCCCAGCTTGAGCTCCCACTTGTCGTCGTCGGGCCAGGTCGCCAGAGCACGCTTCGAGCCGGGTTTTACGCCACTTGCCCCCCCGGCGCCCGGATCGCCACCTTTCGGGGTAGCCTTCGTCGGACTCGACAGCACGACGCCCGGCAGCGACCTCGGGGCTGATGCCGGTAGCAGATGAGGAAAGGCTCGACGCACCGCGATGAGGGGGGCGTGACCCGCCGCAGCCGCCTCCATCGTGACATCGAAATTAGAGCCGTGGTTGAGGATGCAGTTCATAACGATGCCACTCGGCTCTGGGTCTCCCAGAAGTCGAGAACATTGGAGCGTGGCCAATGCCAAACCCTCTACGCAGTTGGCTTGAGCTTTGGCGAGCAAAGATTCAACCTCGTGGGAGCCCATGCCTCTGATCCACTTGACGTACTTGAGTTGCCGCTCGAAGAAGGAGGCTAACGTGTAGCCCGTCGATGAGGTGGCATTCCAGCCGATCGTAATCATCGTAGCTCTAGCGAAAGGGATGAGTAGCTCGAGCACCGACTCGACGATAAAGCACTGCTCAAAAGGCACGGGGTCAAAAGGCTCCGAAGCTGCCAAGTTGAAGAGGGCCAGGGCACCGTCGGGGCCATTGACAAGCAGAGGTGCCAAAGCCGTCCAGTTGCCCGCGAACGCCGGTTTCAAGAAGGCCACACTCGAGGTCCACGTCTCCTGCAACGGGTCAACTTTTCTCGTGACGAGATCGGTACGCTGCGCCACTCCAACCAGCTCAGGGAAGGCGTCGAGGCACTTGTAGAGGAAATTGAAGACAGGGTGCCGATGGAGGACTCTAGCCGGGTTGTCGAAGAAGATCTGGAAGATGAAGCATCTCGAAAGCGTGCCAAGCTCCAACGCCTTGCAGCGTTCTTCCTTTTTCGTTGGGTCGAGGTCGAGAATCTCCGCGGCGGTGCTGACGAAGACCGAATCTTCAACGAGGCAACGCTTGAGGGCAGGTTCCGTAAGGGCCCGTCCACTGCGGCTGGAGCCAAGCTCCCCGCCATCTGACTCAGCAGGTGGCGCGCCGAGTCCTGGCAGCGCATTGCCCGCCTTCCAATCCTCATGCTCGGCGAGGAGGAGGCTGACTAAACCATCCGCCCCTTCGAGCGGGATTTGCTTATTGAGCATTTGGATGATGAATGAGGAGTGGCTAGCCAAGAAAGCATTGAGCAGACTAAGCCGAGCGAAGAGTGTCTGCTTGAGCGCACCGTCCGTAAGTACTCCTCCCAAGCGCTGCAACACGGCCACCTTTCCAGCACCGTTGGTAGCGTGCGAGATGAAGTTGAACAGGTCCGGGAAGTCCGGTTGAATATAGGCTAGTCGACCCGCCGTCACCGAGTTCTGATCTGCCTCAGAGCCCGTGAAAGCCAGGTCATCCACCAGCTCCGCCTCGAGCACATCTGGATCGAAGGAGCCTGAGCGTAGCTCATCAGGGAGTGCTCGCAGACGAGAGTGGAAAAGGCGAAAGTGGCGAGCCACCGAAATTGCCGTAGATGCTGAAAGCATCACATCCTTCAGGCCCATAGTCGATGCCAAATGTGGTAGCAAGTAGGAGCTAACCACTCGCACCCGACTGGCAGGGTCGCTCCGCGCAGCGGCCGAGCAGCGATCCAAAGCCACCAGACCTCGCCCAATCATGGAAAGGAAGGGTAAGGGATGAGTGCGATCAATACAATCTCCGAGCGTGACTCGATGCCACCATGCAAGTTCAGCAGGTCCCGAAGGAGGGATTGCTGCCACTGCAGGCACTGCTGGGACTGCTGGCACGAAAGCACGCGCTCGAGTCCCAGGAACTCGCGCAATGGCAAGCTGTGCGGCCACACCCCTAGAAGCTGGTCTGGCTCGAGTACCCGGCACCGCGGCAACGGCTGCCACGGCCGGAATAGCCGGGACCCCCGCAATGCCGGGCACGGCAGGTGTACCTCCTGTGAGGAAAGCCTCACGGATCTCAATGCTCGCCGGAGTGATCAAAAAAGGGGAGGGCGAAGGTACCCTCCCCATGGCGATCTCAGCAGCATCCAAGAAAGATTTGGAATCTTTATAAACTCTGTCCAAGACTTCAAGAACGGCCCAAGCGTCGGCCGCATTGGACAGAGTCACAAGAGTAAAAGAAGTCGCCAGCTCAGAACTCTTGAGAATCGGGGCCATGGCCGGAGCATCCCAGTCACAGTGGCCTGCGGCACCCAGAATTGAAAGAGCTAAAAGAGGAGCTGCCATCAGCCCTGCACCAGCGGAAGATGCATCTACCCAACCAAGAGAAGGGAGTGCAATCACCGCTTTCGCCGTGCCCGGGCATGCCACAAAATCCAGGTTTGCATCTTGCCCC
>Ga0115006_10003663_pt1 | contig 10516 bp, 13 predicted proteins | sample ArcOceMetagenome_3_FD_88943 | JGI IMG/M metagenome (GOLD analysis project Ga0115006, IMG submission 88943) | Marine eukaryotic phytoplankton communities from Arctic Ocean - Arctic Ocean- Svalbard ARC20M Metagenome | ecosystem: Environmental > Aquatic > Marine > Oceanic | place: Arctic Ocean...
AAACCCTACCGTGTTGACATTAGCAATGTTATTGGATGATACATCTAAATCTTTTTGTGCGGCGTTTAACCCGCTTAACGCAATATTAAATGACATAACCTAACCCTCTTATAAATCCGTTCTGAGGCTTTCAACCGAAACACTTTTATTAAGTAAATGGTTAGTCAAAGCCCAATTTTTTAATTTAAATCATCAGTAGTGAGTCACTAACTGAACAATCAATAATTAACCATCACCTTCTGAGACTTCAACCACATCGGCTAATGCCATGGTATTCCCACCATTAAGGTTAAGCATAATATTTCCGCCTGTTCCTGCTAGTGTTACACTGTCTACTTTACGGTAAGTCATGGCTTCGAGCTCTGATGCTTCGCCAGCCACTAAACCAACAATACGAAAACGATATGCGCCTTCTGGAGCAGCGTCACCACTTGAGGTTTGTCCATCCCAAGTGAATGTATATCCTCCGGCGGCAACATTACCAACAGGTACCGTTTGAATAACTTCGCCAGCGATATTCTCAACATAAATATTGACATTGCTTGCCGCTTGGTCAGAAACTAACTTACCTTTAACCGACTCACCATCAGCCATACCAAAAACATTGTCTTCCACTAACACACTACGACCAACCAATGAAGAGGCTTGCAATGCCTGACTAGAGGTCATTGACGTAGCAAAGTTATCAAATGAAGCATTTAATTTTTGCACGCCATCAGTGGTTGAAAAAGCAGTCATCTGAGAAATCATTTCATTGTTGTCAACAGGTTTAGTTGGATCTTGATTAGATAACTCTTTAGTTAATAGTGCAAAAAAGTCAGCTTGAGTAAGCATACCTTTGTCTTGCTCTGCAACCTTGTATTCTTCTTTTTGCCAACGTATACCTTCTAAAGGATTACTCCCCTTAATAGTTTCCATAACTCACTCCTTGGCGGTGAACTTGGTTTAGCTTATTCTCAACATCATTCATTATCGTTGGCCTAACTGTAAGGTTTTATTAAGCATATTTTTTGCTGATTCAGCTAACTGTACATTAGTTTGATAAGATCTTGATGCTGAAATCATGTTAGTCATTTCTTCAATAACATTAACATTAGGTTTATAAATAAAACCCTCTTTGTCTGCCATTGGATGATTGGGTGAATATTCAACATTAAGTGGTTTGTCGCTTTCAACAACACCTAATACATTAACACCAACACTACTACCGTTGTTTGATGTTTGCCCAGCGGCAGCTTCTTGCATGGCAGCGGCAAAGACTGGATGTCTGGCGCGGTAAGTTTGATCGGCGCTACTACTTACACTATCTGCATTAGCGATGTTACTAGCAGTAGTGTTTAACCGCACTGATTGCGCGCTCATCCCAGTACCAGTGATGTTTAATACATTTAAAAGACTCATAATTATTGACCTCCGGTGATTGCTTTCTTCATTGCTTTAATCTTGCCATTGAGAAATTGCACACTTGCTTGATACTCTAATGAGTTTTTTAGATACAAGTTTCGTTCCACTTGTACATCAACGTTGTTGCCATCACCTGTATCTGGATGATTAGGTATACGATAATCAACCGAATTATTAAGTTCAGTTCTGATATCAAAGTGTTTCTCGTGAGTACGTGACATACCTGTTTGCTGTGTACTTTGAGCTTGAGCAAGTGCTTGTTTAAACTCTAAACCTTTAGCTTTATAACCAGGTGTGTCTGCATTGGCAATATTACTGGCAATCACTTCGGCACGTTGTGCACGAATTTGCATACCTTGAGCATGTAATTGAAAGCCTTTATCAAAACCGATAGCCATATGAACTCCATGAGAGTTTGTGTTATGACTAAATAACATTCAAAATATATGCCAATTAATGATTTGTAGATACTTAAGTGTTTGTAGAGGTAGCTTAGAAATCTAAGCTACCTGAAGAATAGGGTCTACTAGCGGGGGAGATAGCTGGGATTATTTTTTTTGGTAAACAATACCAGGATTACAACGCAACATATTAAAATCTTGATTAATACCTGATAAAGACTCTGAGGCGCCAAGAAATAAATAGCCTCCACTATTTAATGCGCCATGAATTTGACTGATTATTTGTGATTTAATTTCAGGTGAGAAATAAATTAATACATTACGACAAAAAACAATATCAAACCGCCCCATTAAACTAAAACTGTTTAATAGGTTAAGGGGCCTAAAATTAACCAAACTCTTAACTTGGCTTTTTACTTTGAGCATATCATTGTCGCCTACTTCAAAAAATTTCTTCTTTCGTTCAGACGATAATCCTCTAGCTAAGGCTAGCTTGTCATAGTGCGCATATTTACAATGCTCTAACATAGTGGTTGAAATATCGGTACCTGTCACCTGTACACCACGAGGAAATGCCTTAGGATATTTTTGCTGATACTCTAATACTGACATAGCAATAGAATATGGCTCTTGCCCCGAGGAACTTGCTGCTGACCAGATTTTAACTGGCATTTTGTTTTCAGAAAAATCAGGTAGTAGCTTACTTTGCAGTAGTTTAAATGGATAGTCATCGCGAAACCATAAAGTTTCATTTGTCGTCATAGCATCAATGACAGTAGCTCGCATTTTTCGTTCAACCGGATTAAGAGTTTTATTAACCAGTTCGCTCAAGGAATCAATATTAAATTTAGCCATTAATGGTGCTAATCGACTTTTGACAAGATATTGCTTATTTTCGCCCAGCACTATGCCGCACTGCTGTTCTAAAAAGGTTCGGAACTGCTTATAACTTTTTTCATCAAGTTGTCTTGCTGACACTTTTATTTCCTATTTATTTACTATTTTCTCCCCCACATCAAGGTGAAGCCATTAGCAGAGGAACTAGCATATTGGCTGCGTATTATTAGGAAGAATTAATCTTTAATCTTTAACCACTTTTTCACTGAGGTAGCAAGTTCGTCTGGGTGGAATTTAGGAATGAAATCTTCAGCGCCTACTTTTTCAACCATAGCGTTATTAAAAACACCACTTAAAGAAGTATGTAATATAATAGGCATTTTTGACATACGCTCGTTACCCTTAACTTCAGCTGTTAGAGTATAACCGTCCATCTCAGGCATTTCTATGTCTGAAATCATTAAAGCTACTTTCTCGGTTAAACTTTCTACGCATTCAGCTTCAATGGCGACTAATTGCTCTAAAGCATCACGACCATTTTTAGCCAACACCATGTTAATTCCTAAAGGCTCTAATGCTCTTTTGACTTGATTCCTAGCTACAGTAGAATCATCAACTATCATCACTAATTTATCACCAAGCTCTTCGCCAACACTCGCATCAACAATATCGTCACTTACATCGGTTGATACTGGACTAATTTCGTTAAGAATTTTTTCTACGTCTAAGATGGAGACCATTTGGTCATCAATTTCAGTAACGGCAGTAAGGTAACTAGATTTACCAGCCCCTTCAGGCGGTGGCATAACATCAGCCCAACTTAAGGTAACAATACGTTCAACACCTGCGACAAGAAAACCTTGCACACTCCTGTTGTACTCAGCAATAATAATGTAACTATCCTCACTCTGTTCAATGGCTGGGCCGCCAGTTGATTTACTTAAGTCGATTACGGAGATAGTTTGCCCTCGAATATGAGCAACACCTTTGATGAAAGAGTCTTGCTTGGGTAATATAGTTAACCTTGGGCAAGGCATGACCTCACGGACTTTAAATACATTAATACCAAAACGTTGTCTGCCAATTAATTTAAAAAGGAGAAGTTCTAATCTGTTTTCACCAACGAGTTGGGTGCGTTGGTTTACTGAATCAAGTATGCCTACCATAAAAACCTCATGTAAAATTGCGCCCAGTATGCAGTTAAACAACATATAATTAAGTAACAGGCACAATTCTTGAATTGTATTTAAACTGAAGATTACTAAGAACCTAAAAGCGTCTGTTTGTTGACGCCAGTTTGAATTTACATCGCTATGTTTACAACAACAAGCATAGTCGACATTTTATTTACTTAATCATAGCTAACAATATATGCGCCAAATCAAAATTTATATATTTATTTTTTTATTCTTTTTAAACAGTCAATCTTTTGCGAATGAAAATAAAGTTGGATCTAACTATATTGAACAATTCGCTACTGCATTTTTAACAGAAAAATTTCCATCAAGCGAGGAAGAAAAAGTACTTATTTCTGTTTCAAGTTTAGACCCTCGCATAGAAATAAAGTCTTGCGACTTACCGCTCGTAGCAAATATACCTGAAAATATGGGTGCTAGGAATGTAAACATTAAAATTAGTTGTGACGATACTGCGCCGTGGAAAATTTATTTATCGGCAAAAGTGCAAATAACTAAAGCGGTTTTAGTCGCAATATCGACAATTAACAGGGGGGATACCTTAAATGAAGATAACGTGGCCTTAAATTTTTTACCAGTAAATCAATTACGCGGCAATAAACTAGATGATCCAACCCTTGTCTTTGGCGCAAAAGCTAAAAAGAGAATAGCTAAAGGTCGTGCAATTAGTAAAAGCAGTTTTTGCTTAATCTGTAAGGGTGATTTTGTCACTATTATTGCCGCCTCTGATAGCTTTAATATTAAGACACAAGGTATGGCATTAAGCTCAGGTAACGTGAATGATCAAATTCGCGTTAGAAATACACGCTCAAATAAAATTATCTCACCCCGCGTAAAAAATGCACAGCAAGTGATAATTAACCTTTAAGGTTAATAACTTCTCTTTAAGCCCCAAGACTAAGAATATCTCAAAAAAACTAGTCATTACCCTCTTAGTTCATTCTATTGACTACTTTATTTAGTACCAAATTAAGCGTAAAATATAAAATTATTTATATTTTAATATGTTGCCCTGTTAAAGTTAAATTAAATTAAATTAAAGTTATGAAGGCTTTGGCCGATAACTAATAAAAATCTACACATTTCATTGTTTAAGGATGAAATTATGGCTATAAATACCAACAACTTGAACACTAACAACGCAGTGCAAGTCGCTCAACAAAAGCAAGTACAACAGCAGTCAGCACAAACTGCGTCTGCAAATAATCAAGTAAAAACATCGCCACAAGATTCGGTGTCTATTACGCCACAAGCCCAACAATTGAGCGAGTTACAAAAAAAAGCAGCGGATGCTCCCGTTGTTAATCAAAAGAAAATTGAAGAATTAAAAAAAGCGATTAGTGCCGGTGATTACAAGGTTAACCCAGATAAGCTTGCAGCAAGTATTGCCAACTTTGAATTTAAATTAGTTTAACGATACACTGAGCAACACTCACTTAGTAAGCATACAAGGTTACTGACTATGTCTGAACAGACAAGTAATAATGATTTTTCTCCCAATAATCTGCTGAATCAACAGTATCAGCAGCTTATTCAGCTTGCTAAGGTGATTGATAACGAAAAATTAATCCTGCAACAACATAATCCAGAAGCGTTATTATTAAGTAGTCAACAAAAAAACACCCTACTTTTAGCTATTGAAACACTTGACCAGCAAATAAGCCAAGATAAAGTTTTTGCGCAACAAAAATCTGCAGGCAAACTAACTAAGGCCTTAGCTGATACTTCCTCGTTATTAGAGCTCTGTAAACAAAAAAATATTATTAATGGCCAAATTATTCAGCAGTCTCAACTAGCTGTTGAACGTATGAAAACCAGCTTGCTAGAGAATCATAACAAAAATGCTATTACCTACGACAATAAGGGTAAGAAAAGTGCTGGCTTGTCTAGTTTGGGGTTAAAAGCTTAAATACTCGAATCAAAAAAAAGCGTTAATCTTAGGGATTAACGCTTTTTTTATTTTATAACTTATACAAATAAATATTGTCTTTTTACTAAAAATACGTAACTTCTTTTATGGATTTTCTTTGTTGATTCGCTTGATAAATAGTATAAACATCTTCGAAATCTAACGTTAATTCGGTTGTATAAATATCTCCAACAGGATAGCTTTTAACCACTTTAGCGCCCCGAATAATACCTTGAACGGAAGCCTTAAGTTGTTGATCATTAATCACTAGGTCTGCCATAGAAACTTTATTAGACAATTGTTGTCCATAAATTTGTTCGGCGAGCTCAGCATAAGCGGCAAGTTTTGACGCTTTTATGGCCATTAACATCCGCTGAGTTTCATTAGTTGATTTCTGTAAACTAATCGGCGCAAAACCACTGGCATACAAAACAGGGAAGGTGTCTGGTTTTTCCGCTTGCCATTGAATATGTTTGTCATACATAGTTGAGCATGCGCTAAGTATCATTAAAGATACAAATATAATGATAATTTTAGATAACGAGCGGTTCATGTATGCTCCTTCAATTCAGTTTTTCAATAAATTCTGTAAATAATAATCGTACTATTTTTCAATAGAAACAGCACGTTTATCGTTGATTAACATAGCATTATCACGAATTATCATACCATCTATCATTTTAACTTTTTCACTACTGCTCATTTCGTCGCCTAAGACCCAATTAGGAATAAAAGATTGAGCAGTAGCAACAACCACCTTAGATTGAATACCAATCATACGAGCATTGACTAAAATACCCTCTTCTTGCGTTACTAGAGTACCAGAGACTACGTAGTCAATAATCTGACGTTCAGGTAACTCTTGCCAGTCGCGACTAAATACATAGTCACCTTGTTTAGTGACCCTAATACTACCTGTAGTTTTATAATCTATAACCACTAACCCATGACGTTGCAGCTCATGCACAAAGCTTTCAGCTAATTGATTTCCAAGCCAGTTAGTTGTTTCTAAATCTTTTAAATCAACAAAAGAGGCAACGGCGACAGGAGTTTGAGTAGTAACAAAACTACTACTGGTTAACATTTGGTATGCTAACCCCTTAACTACATCATTAATTGCGTGACGAGGAAGCTCAAAGCTATCAATTTCTCCTTGTTCTTTATGTGTTAATTGATAGAAGTTGTCATCGTTAGTCATTTGACACGATAATAAAGTCGGAAGAATTAATGGGACAAGCCATTTTTTCATAATATTCCCCTTAAATATGCTCTACTCTTTAATAGCACAGCGATATATACGTTAATGTATGCTTTACCTAGAATAATTAAAACAATGCATTTTTTAAGCCAACAAAATAACCTTAATAATTTATGATACAATTACTAAGGCATGAAATATGCAAAGCATTATAAATGATTACTTACCTTTGACTAATACAAAGGGACAAGTCGACAATATCAGGAAGTGACACTAATGATGTATAAATTTATGATCCCATGGCTAATAACATTCTGTGTTTTTTTTAGTCAGTTAGGCCATAGCCAGTGGTACGAAACACAAGGTGTTGCTGTAACTCATAATGTAAGTATTGAGGTAGCTCGAACACAAGCTGTTGAACATGCATTAAAGAAAGCTTTACTCGTATCTGGCGCCAGTGTGTCTAGTGTACAGCAAGTGGTCAATGGATTATTAACACAAGATTCAATTAGTATTAGAGCAAGAGGCAGTGTTAATGCCTTAGAATTAGTTGATGAAATACACGCGAACAACCTAATCACCGTAACCATCAGAGCCGATATATTCCCACAAGAAAAAAAATGTTTTGCTGTTAATTTTAAAAAATCACTGTTGTTAACGCGCAGTCATTTGTTACAAAGAGAACAAGCTAATGTTGGTAAAATATACGCTATTGACAAAGCGGTAACCAAACGATTAGGAAAACAACTTAATCAACGAAGTGCTTATACTAAAACGAGTAATATATTAAACAATATCACAGAATTTTCTCGGCTTAATAATAGCCTAGCAAGTAATGACATTAGCTTATTAGTAGAAACGTTAAGCGAACAATCAAATAGTCAATATGTTGTATTTAGTGAAATAAACAATATATCTTTTGCTGAAAATGCCACAAACACATGGTCATTCTGGCAGCAAGGTATATACCCTAGATCTTTTGCAATGACTGTTTATTTATATAATGGAGTCAATGGCGAGCGACTATGGCAGAAAAATTATCAAGCTTCGGCACCTTGGAAATTTTCAAAAAGAGTCAATATAGATCTCGAAGGAGATACTTTTTGGCAAAGTGAATACGGTCTGATGCTAGATAGTACCATTGAGAAAGTAATTCAAGACATTGATGATAATATTATGTGTGAGCCTAGCCGTGGTAAAATATTACAAGTACAAGGTAATCAAGTCACAATCGATTTAGGCCGTGATCACGGTTTAAAAATAGGAGACTCGTTAAGTTTATTACACCTCAATCACTTCAACGATGCTTTGGGTAGAACTATTGCTGGTTTTAATGCTAATCCATTAAAAGTAACGGTAACTAAATTAACCCGTCAAACTGCAACCGCCTCAACACCCGACGGACGCTTATTTGATAATATTCAAATTAATGACCTTGCTGTGCGTTACGAGCAATAACAACATAAACCTTTTAAGCCAGTAAAAAGTTAACCTAGTTAGTGGTAATTTAACAAGATAATTTTTCGATATGGATTAACTAATTGATATGCTAATTCTGCTAAAATATTAACGATTAAAACACGATAATGGCTACAGCAAGTTAGATGTTATAAAAACTGTATAGCCGCTAAAATAGCGGCTACTTGGGCATTAATACAAATTTCGTCATCAACCAGAGGACTATTAGGGTAAACTTCGGTGGTTGTAACGTATTTCGCCTCTGTTAATCCCATACATAAACCCAGTGCTTTAGCTGCATAATTAATAACACCAAATTGCGCTATTTTGACACCGATTAACTTTCCAGCGTTATCTGCAGGGGCTATATGCGTTACCTCAGACACTGCTTTTATTATTGCTTGCTGAAAGCTAGCTACTGGCTTAGCTGAATCCCCAACTAAATAAAAGCCATCAGGGATGTTCCAATTTTTTTGCTCAACTGCATCTCGGGCAGCAAGTGCTGGTCTAAAGGTAGTGTTGTCAGTATCTGTTGTTTCATGTAAATCAATATGCATTTCAAAGCAAACATTAAGCTTATTAAGAAAAGCCATTAATGAAGACGACTCCTCTGCTGGGCTATTTGTATAAAAGGAACGATTAGGATCAATTGCCAAATGATTCCAACGATTAACTGTTTCAAAACTCCAAGGACTTACACAGGGTATAACAATAATATTGTACTGGTTACTAAGTGCTTTCGCATGCGTTTGTAAAAAACGGATGGCACCTTGCACACCACTGGCTTCATAACCATGAACACCTCCAGTAACTAATATATTTTTACGATTTTTTTGCCATTGTTTACTCAACATTGCATAAAGTGGATATTGTTCTGAATCAATTGTCAAGTGACCATAGTTAATACGCTCAAAGTCATATTCTAACTGAACGAGTTTAGCTAACACCTCTTTGTGATAAGAGCGTTTTATGCTTTGCTCCTTAAGCCATAGCTGTTTTTCTTTATCTCCCCAAGCTTGACCTACTGTTCCGATAGTCTGATACACTGCAGTCATACTTAGCCTTACCGTTATTTTATTTTATACATTAAGGGCAAAAAACCAGTAAAAAATGCTCGAGTATTCGAGCATTATTATTTGGTTATTGTCCGATAAATCATTCAATAACTATTTAGTCTCGGCACGCCCCATAAATTTTCGCTCTTCAGTATTAACTTTAATTTTATCGCCAGTTGAAACATGCTCTGGCACTTGAATTGTTAACCCAGTAGATAAAATAGCAGGCTTAGTACGTGCCGTAGCGGAGCCACCTTTTATAGAGGGGTCGGTTTCAGTTATTGTTAATTCTACGCTCGGTGGCAGGCCAATACCTACCGGTGAATCGTCAACTATAATGACAGACAACCCCTGGGTATCTTCATCAATAAATAAAATCTCATCAGCAATCGTTTCTTTGTTGAGGTTATAAGGTGTGTAGTCTTCGTTATCCATAAACACATACTCTTCACCATCAATATAAGAAAACATAGCTGGACGTCGACTTAAATCAGCAAAATTCAGCATATCTTCAGCTTTAAATGTTTCATCTACCTTACCACCGGTAACTACATCGTAAAGACGCATTCTATATAAACTTCCACCTGCCCTTCCTTGAGGAACAGAACGCGTAATATCTCTAACGATTAAGACTTTACCGTTGTGTTCTATCGCTGCATTTTTTTTAATATCACTTGCCTTTGGCATAAGAGAACTTCCTTTAACTGTAGATTAAATAGTTGGCTTAACTGAATCCATGAAAAATAACATGAACCATAGCAGATGCAAATAACTTCTCATGTAAAATTATCAGTTTGTTAAAAAACCGAAATAAACTTAAGTTAAAAGAACACAAAAATGAAATAATAAAATTAAACTTTCACTTTATAGATCAAAAAAAGACAAATCCTAAATGTATTTGTCTTTTAAATGTTAAATAATTTGAATGTATCTTGTGTGTACAATTACTGTAACACTTATTTAACTGGGGTTATCTAGTTTAGATTGTTACACATATTATGAACAACAAATCTACTCGTAAGACCTTTCTAACCAAGCAATTTGTAACTTTAAATCTT
>Ga0115006_10003664_pt1 | contig 10515 bp, 5 predicted proteins | sample ArcOceMetagenome_3_FD_88943 | JGI IMG/M metagenome (GOLD analysis project Ga0115006, IMG submission 88943) | Marine eukaryotic phytoplankton communities from Arctic Ocean - Arctic Ocean- Svalbard ARC20M Metagenome | ecosystem: Environmental > Aquatic > Marine > Oceanic | place: Arctic Ocean...
AGCAGCAGCAGCAGCAGCAGCAGCAGCAGCAGCAGCAGCAGCAGCAGCAGCAGCAGCAGCAGCAGCAGCAGCAGCAGCAGCAGCAGCAGCAGCAGCAGCAGCAGCAGCAGCAGCAGCAGCGTCTGCCATCGCAGCGTGCGCCGCGACGCGAGCGACGACGAAGGAAGGAGGCGGCGGCGGGTGCGACGGAGCCGGCGGAGGCGGCGGGTGCGGCGGCGGAGGCGGAGGCGGAGGCGGCGTCCTCACATGACCAGGTGCCCTCGGTGCCTCTCGCCTGCCTCGAGCCAGACTTCTTCGAGCACAACCGCGCATTCGCGCCCGCCGTCGCCTCCTCCTCAACCACCTTTCCCGCCAGTGGCTCGGGCGCCGCGTCCGCCGTCGCCGCCGCCACCGGTGCCTACCATCGCTGCCCGCCGCTTCCATCGCCAGAGGCGCTCGCGGCGGCACTGAACAACGCGAGTGCGGCGGCGTCGCGATCCGGCTGCAAGGCGCGTGACCTGCTGGGCGTGCGCCTCTACCCCTCCGGATGGCTGTCGACGGTGCATGAGCTCATCAAGCCCCTCTCGCACGCGGCACGCCACGCGTTGGCCGTCGGTGGAGGCGGCGGAGGCGGCGGAGGCGGGCGAGGCAACGGCCGAGTGCTGATGACGCCACCGCTACCTCACTTCACCACCGGCGACGGGGAGCACGCGTGCGCGGCGCGTGACCTGACGTGCTACTTTGCGCCGCTCACGCCGGAAGGCTGCGAGGCGGCTCAGCCAGAAAGCTACCGCACCGCGGGCACGCTCATGCTGAGCAAGAAAGGCAAAGGCGGCGGAGGCGAAGGCAAAGGCGGCGGCAAAGGCGGCAAAGGCGGCAGTGGCGGCAGTGGAGGCAGTGGCGGCAGTGGAGGCGCTGGAGGAGGCAGCGTCGCTCGCGAGATCGACTCTCGCGGCATCGAGTTCGTGCGTCGCGAGAGCCCCACGGCCTCCGGGCTCGGCGTCATCCCGCCCGCCTTCCGTGCGCGCGGGTGGTTCTGGTGGACGTCACAGCTGCTCCTACGGCTGATGACGCCGTCGGCGCGCCTCGCCGCCGCCGTCGCCGCCGCGGAGCGCACGAGCGGCCTCTCGGCGGCGCTGTCGCGCGGGCCCGTCATCGGCGTGCACGTGCGCCACGGCGACGCGTGCCGGCCGGAGGAGCTGCACCGCTCGTCGCGCGAGTGCACGCCGCTCGCGTCGTACGTGGCGCATGCGCGCGAGCTCGGCGCCAAGTACGGCGCGAGGACGCTGTACCTCGCCACCGACTCGACGTCGGTCCTTGCCGAGGCGAGACGGCTCGAGGGTCTGCATGTGGTGGCGCTGCCGGGCGTGACGCGGTACGCGTCGCCGGGCAGCGGCCGCGGCGGCCCGCCCGACCTGTGGGACAAGCGCGTCCTGTGGCGCGGCCACCAGAACCGCACGGCGTGGACGGCGGAGCAGGCGTGGCGCGCGACGCTCGACGTGCTGCTCCTCGCGAAGTGCGACGTCCTCGTCGGGAAGTTCTCGTCGAACCTCTTCCGCGCCGCCCACGCGCTGCGCGCCGCGCGCTGCGACTGCGCCAAGCCGTTCGTCTCGCTCGACGCGCCGTGGTGCACCGACTACGGCCTGCTCGAGGGGTACAACTGGGAGTTCCCGACGCGCGACGCCGCCACCCTCACGCGCAACCAGTTCGCCAATCGGCTGCAGTGCTGACGTCCGTGACTGACGAGCGGAGCTATGAGCGGCCGGCGCACGCCTTCGTAAAGTGTACCGTACTCTAAAGTGACGTGTAGGTCGCATCATAAAGCCGCAGGGCACGGCTGCCATAGGCCGGTGTACTACAGTGTGTACGTAGCTCGTAGCTCGTAGGTACCTTACGCTACTGCTGCGCATCGCTCATGATTGATGTCATTCGAGATCGAGATCGAGGCCGCGCTGCTCGATGTCCTTCTTCTGCTGCTGCAGCTGCAGCTGCTGCCGCATGCGGCCGGCCACCAGCCCCGCCGCGTCCCACCGCCCCTCGTCCGTGCCATCGTCGCCGCCGGCGCCGCCCTTGGCTGCCGACCCCGGCAGCTCTACAGGGATGTCGTTGAGATCTCTGCGCCTCTCGGTGGCCTTGCGACCGCCAGCGCCACCCGCGAGGAAGGCCGCGCGCGCCATGGCGCGACACGAGTCGTCGTCATCCCACGCCGCATCGACCGTCGAAAGGTTGCAGGCCGCCTGACGGGCCGCCGCCGCCTCCCTCTCCTCGGCGCTCTCGGCCTGCTGCTGCTGCTGCTGCTGCTGCTGCTGCTGCTGCTGCTGCTCTTCCATGGCGTGCACCTTTTTCAGGTAGCTCTCGAGCCGTGCCGTCGCCGGGAACTCGACCGGTGCGACCGGCGTCTCCCAGAAGGTCAGGCCCTTGGCGTTCAGGGAATCTCTGAGGACCTGCTCCGGCGTCGCGTCGTCGCCCGCGGTGGACGTGTGGTCGCCACGCTTGCTGCTGCTCCTCTTCTTGCCTCGCTCGTCGTCCAGCGCCATCTCAGCCGCCTCAGCCTTTGGCAGGGCATGCGCCAGCGCGGCCGCCGTCGCCGCAGCCGCCGAGCCTCCTGCATCTGGCACCGACTCGGACGACGGCGCCTCGTCTGGCGCGATGTCGAGACGCAACGCCTCGCCTTCGACGGCCGCCTCCGCACGCCGCAATGCGCGATAGCTGAGCTTGCGCCGCATCAGGCTGCGAGCGGCCGACACGAGCCCGCGCCGGGTGGCTAACCAGCACCAGAAAAGAGCCAGGGCCACGACCAGTATGAGCGTGATAGTGTGCGCCGTCGCGGGCATCATCCCTGACCTGATGGCTCACGACGAACGTGGTCAATCAACGTGTTCGAGACGGTTTTTTTCAGCTGAAAACAACTTTATTCATAATGCGTAGCAGGTCTCCCCCCCGATGGGACGGCGACATGGACGGCGAAGGTGACGAGTTAGAACCCCCCGTGGGGTGTGTGCGAGTGACCTGATGACATAAACACATGCCAGTACATTACATACGACGAAGATAGTCTACCGAAAGACAAAGAGTCTCGGAGCGGAGGGCAGCGTCCGTGCCTCGCTGACGACGCGCTGCCACGCCGACACCAGCGCCTCGACCCGCGCGCTCGTGGCGGCGAGGCGCCGCTCGAGCCGCAGCACGCGCGAGATCGTCCCGAGCGCGCGCACCTCGCGCTGCAGCGCCGCCGCCGCCGCCGCCGCCGCCGCCGCCTTGGCACGCGCCGTCGCCGAGCCGGGCTCGACGCCGGTGTGGCGCGCCTGCAGCGCGGCGCGCGCCGCCTTGAGCGCCTCGCGCGCGGCGCGCACGTCGCTGGCGGCGGCGGCGACGGCGCGGTACTCGGCGGCGTCGCTCTCGATGAGGTCCTCCATCACCGCCGTGTCGTTGGCGCCGCCGCCGCCCTGCTGCTGCTGCGCTGTGGCGTCGGCGCGTCGCTTGGCCTCGCGCAGCGCGCGCTGAGTCACCTCGAGCCTCTCCTGGCTCTCGTGCAGCTCCCGCTCCTCGTCGCATGCGGCGCGCACCGCCCGCACCGCCGCCACGTGCGCGTGTCGCGCCGCGCCGAGCGCCGCGCGCTGTGCCGCCTCGCGCGCGCCCAGCGCGCTCGCCACGACGGCGCCAGCGCCGCCGCTAGCGCCACCAGCAGGGCCACCGCCAGACGACGCAGGCAGCATCGCGTCGAGTTCCGCCGTCGCCCGCGCGAATGCCTGCTTGGCGCCCTGGCGTGCCGCCTGCACCGCCGGCAGCAGTGCCGCCGCCTGCTCGCCCACCACCGCAAGGGCGTCCGCCGCACGCGCCCGCGCCGTGCGCACCGCCTCCTCTGCATCCTCCTCTGCGTCGTCGTCGCCGCCGCCGTCGCCGTTGTCGTCGTCGTCGTCGTCGTCGCCGCCGCTGCCATAGCCCACCCCGCCGCCACCGCCATCCTTCGCGACGGCCGCCGAGGAGGCGGCGGCGAGGGCCTCGAGGGCGCCGCACGCCTCGCGCACCAGGAAGCGCATCGTCGCAATGGCGGCACGGATGCGCAGCTCCTGCCTCGCATCCTCGCCCGGCTTTGGCACCGCAGGCTCCACCGCAGGCACCGCACCCGCGGCAGACGGCCCTCTGTCGCCACCGTGGTCCGTGTGGTCCGTGGCGGCGGCGGTGGCAGCGGCGTCGTCCTGGAGCAGAGGCTCGAGGGCACGCAGCCGAGAGGCAAGCGCGGCACTGGCGCCCTCGTCCATTGCATCCAACGACGGAAGTGGCGGCAGTGGTGGTGGTGGTGGCGGCGGCGGCTGCTGCTGCTGGGCGGAAGGCGCGAGCGGCGACGAAGTTCGCTCGCGCTTGATCGTCTCATCAGCGGCAGCGGAAGCAGGCAGCGGTGCCGGCGCCGGTGTCGGAGCTGTCGGTCGGCTCTGCATCACGTGCTGATACACCCCTCCGCCCGCGCGCCCCGTGCCGAGCTGGTCCGCGATCGACTGCCAGAACGCCACGTTCGTTTGCGAGGGGACCCGCTCCGTTTGCGCGAGCAACGCTCGGAGCCTCGCGTCCTCAGCGGGTGTGTAGCCATCCGCTCGGAGCCTCGCGTCCTCAGCGGGTGTGTAGCCGTAGCCATCCGTGCGACGCCTCTTGTGCGGCGCGTGCGCCTCTCTCGGAGGTTGCAGCTCGTCGTCTGCGACGAAGCGGAGGTGCAACGCGGCCGCCACCTCCCCCTCCTCCTCCTCCTCCCCCCCCCTGTTCGCAGCCGCCGCCCTCTCCTCCTCCTTCCGCTTCGCTTCCGTCGCTCGATACCACCGCTCCGCCGCCGCCTTCGCAGCCGCCACCCTCTCCTCCTCCTCCCGCTTCGCTTCCGTCGCCCGCCGTTCGGCTGCCTTCCGCTGCATCGATGCCACACGCTCCGCCGCCAACTTCGAAGCCACCGCTTTCTCGCCTGCCGTCTCAGCGTGGCCACCCAAGGAAGAGGAGGAGGAGGAGGCGAAGGCAAAGGCGGCGGTGGGTGCACCCGAAGCCTCCGCCACGCCCCCTGACGATGCGTCCTCCGCCGGCTGCGGAGGCGGCGTGGCCGCTGCAGAGACGTCGGAGGCCAGGGCGGAGGCGTTCACCCGAAACCAAGCCTCCGCGATCGACTGCGCCTGCAGCGTGCCGTCAGCAGAGCAGAAGCGCCGGTGGCGCTCCGAGTTGGGTGCCACGTGCAAATACCCCCTCCAGCCGGGCGGCAGGCGCTCCGGCGGCTGCTCGGCAGGGACGCTGGGGCGTGGCTGCTGCGGCCGCGACGGTGGCTGCGGTGGCCGCGGCGGCGGCGGCGGCGGCGGCTGCGGCTGCGGCTGCGGCGGCTGCTGCGGCGGCTGCTGCGGCCGCGGCGACGGCGATGGCGACGGTGACGACGCGGCATCCTCTGCGATGCTGGAGATCGTCTGCCCCGGCTCGCAGCCCTCGGGGAGGCGCACGGTGAACGGGCACCCCTTGACCGACACCCGGATCTGATCGCCGGCCTTGGCGTCCGGTGGCACCACGAAGTCGAAGCGCTCGTGCGCCTTGGGCAGAAACCAGAAGAGCTCTCGCCGCGCCTCCTCCTCCTCCTCCTCCTCCTCCTCCTCGCTGCCGCCGACGCCGACAACCCACGTGCGTCCGTCGCCGCCAGTAGCCTGATGACCCTCGGGCAGCGTCCCCGCCCAAAGCGAGTGGCTGGACGGCGGCTGTGGGCGCGGCTGGCAGCGCACCGGATCCTGCGCACTGACGGCAAAGGGCGACACTCTGCGTGCGAGCCGGATGGCCGCGGCGGCGGCTGGGTGAGCGGCATCCAGCGGCAAGCACAGTGTCCCACCGCTACCCACGTACCCGTCCGGGATGGCCATCTCTCTCCAGTGGTCGAGGAACAGGTAGAGAGAGTCGCCCGCACGGCACAGCTCGTCATTCGGCGGCGGCAGCCGCCAGCGGACCGCGGCAGGGCTGGTCGCACGGTTGGCAGCGGCGTGGGCAGGCGCTGGATGGGACCTCGGCGGTGGCAACTCGTCGTCGTCCAGGTCGTCGGCGCTCGGTATGAAGGACACCGGCTGAGACGATGGCGCGGGAATCGGGTGAACCCTGACCGCCTTGACGACCGGAGCAGAGCTCCATGGCAGCTGTCTTTCTGCGAGGTGCTCGAGCTCCTCAGAGACGCGCAGCCCGCTGTTCCAATGGTTCTTGATCGCATTGTCCGTGCGGCCAGGCAGGTACTTGGCGATGTCGGCCCACTTGTTGCCCAGCTCCGCCCGCTTGGCGACGAGGATGTCGTCCTCCTCGGTGCTCCACGCGTCCTTCCTGATCGCCGGGTCGAGCTGGTTGTGCCACCGCTCGCGGCACTGCTTGCCCGAGCGCCCGGGCAGCTTCGACGCCATCAGCGTCCACGAACGGGTGCCGTGCTCTGCGACCAGCTGCCGCACCATGTCGCTCTCCTCCTGTGTCCAAGGGCGCTTCTTGGCGACGGCCTCCGACTCCTTGGATGCAGCCGCGGGCTCGGGCACGGGCGCTGCGGCGGCCTCGGCGGTGGTAGCGGCGGCCGCGGCCGCGGCTGACATGGCTCTAGCGAGACGTGACTCGCACACTGCACTCGCGTACTCGTACAGTCGTGGCAATGGTCGCGACAGTATTTTTATGCAACTCTTGAAGGTCCGCCTTGGGTGGTTTGCTCCCATGAGGCGCGGGTGCGGTGCGCCACCGCGGTGTCGCGCCTTTGCGCTGTGCAGCGCCTCGCAACGGCGGACGGAGGCGGGCGGCAACTGCGGCTGGGGAGGCGCATACTTTAGTAATTACAGTACAGTAGCAGGATGGGGCCGTTCGACAGAGGTGGGCACGCACGGACAGCATGGCGTGCGTGGCTCGCGACAACCTGAGTTCGAGGTCCGGTTAGGTGCGTGTCAGTTGGAATGCTTTGTGGTTCTGCTCCTCTTCGAGTTATGTTTGCGCGTCGCGACGTTTGATTTGAGCCCGCGGTGCGGTGGGCCCAGCACGACGCCGGCCGAGCGTCGCCGCCGACCCCCTCTGAGCGCAGATGCCGCCATCAAGCGAAGCCAAGCGCGCCGCACAGCGCGGCGGCGTTTCACTGCAGAAGGCGCTCTGCGCGCTGGCCGAGCAGGGCCTGCTCTCGCTCAGCGTGCTGCGCGACCCGGCGGCCTGGCCGTCGAAGCTCGCGGAGCAGGTGCAGGACGCCTTCATGGGCCTGTCCTTGGGACAGGGCGACGTCGAGCGCGCGGCGCTGACGGCGGCACTGCATCTGATGGGCAAGGCGCAGCTGCTCACCGACACCGACGGCAAGCGCGGCCCGCCGCTCAAGAAGCTGTGGCGGGCGCTCAGCACGGATCAGCCGCCCGCCGACGTGATTCGGCTGCGCGAGTTTCGGCTGTACGCCGCGGGCCTGGCGGAGCGCTTCATCGTGGCGCGCGTGGGCGGCGCGTCGGGCAAGGGCTCGATCAAGCAGACCGCCGCGCTCAAGTCGCAGATCCAGCTGCGCGCGATCCTCGGCGTGCCGCCGCACGACATCCACGGCAAGACCGTCCGCGTCGACGAGCTGGTGGCGCTGCTAAAGGACGCGGGCGCCGAGGTGCCGGCGTCGTGCGCGGCGGCGCTGGTGAAGCGGCTGGCCAAGCCGTCGTCGGAGGCGACGCGCCACCGGCCGCGCGGCATGCTGCAGGGCGTCGACATCGACGAGGAGAGCGACAGGAGCGTCGCGGAGCAGCTGCGCGAGGCGCTCTCGAAGAATGCGCTGCGCGTCATCGACCTCTTCCACCAGTGGGACGAGAACCACGACGGGGCGGTGAGCAAGAAGGAGTTCCGCCGCGCGATGCCGATGATCGGCTTCGACGTGCCCAGGGCGGAGGTCGACGCGCTCTTTGACAGCTGGGACCGCGACGGCTCCGGCACGATCGAGCTCGGCGAGCTCACCAAGTTCCTCAAGCGAGGCGCCACCGGCGGCGACGGCGAGCTGCGGCCGAGCGGCGGCGCGCCGGCGCCGGAGAGGCCGCCGCGCGAGCAGCCGCCGCTGCCGTACGCGCACGTCGAGCGCGCGCTCATCTCGTGCCTCTCGGAGGCCGCGCTGCACCAGGTGCGCGCGCCACGCCGCGCACGCGCCCGCGCCCGCGCACGCGCCCGGCACGGCACGGCACACGCGCACACGCGCACACGCGCACACACGGACGATCGCCATTCGTGCCCGAGCGCGCACACAACCATATGCTGCTGCGCCCGAGAGAAGAGAGAGAAACACAAGCACACCATCCTTCGTCTCCTTCTCGCTCTCTGCCGCACGCGCAGCTGCTGCGGCGCCGCGCCAAGGCCGCGATGGGCGAGCCCGAGTCGCCGCTGATCGACTCGTACGGACTGGTCGACGTGCCCGGCGGCCTCGCGATCCGACCCAACTCGACGCCCGAGGCCGCGCGCCGCCACGCCACCGGCTCCAACGCCGGCAACTACGGCCGCGGCGGCGGGCCGACGCTGGGCAGTGGCGGGTGGCGCGGCGAGCGCGAGGCGGCGCCCGCGCGGCAGCGCGCGACGGCGGCGCTCTCCCTCCGACAGGGCCTCGACAGCCCGGAGCGGCTGCGGCGAGGCGGCGGCGGTCCCGAGCCGGAGGCGGAGGCGGAGGCGGAGGCGGAGGCGGAGGCGGAGGCGGAGGCGGAGGCGGAGGCGGAGGCGGAGGCGGCGTCGCCCGGTGGCGGTTGGCCGGAGGACAGCGAGGCGGAGGAGTTCTCGACCTACGTGACGCACGAGAGGCGCGGCGGGCCGCGCGTCACCTACTCGCGCCCCGGCAGCGCGCCCACCTCGCCCTCGTCGACGTCGCCGTCGCAGCGGCGCCCCCTCGGCGGGCATGGGCTGCTGCAGCCGCCTGCGGGCGCCGACGGAGGGCCGCGGCGGCTCCTCGGTTCGCACGACCGCCGCGACCTCGAAAACGCGTGGCTGGGCATCGACGACGAGCAGCAGCTGCTCACGACGACGGCGCGGCCGTCGATGCCGCACCACCGCAGTGCGATGGGCGGCTCGTTTGGCTTCCAGCGCCAGGCGGGCCTCTACTTTTGACGATTGTCGAGAGAGTGCAGCGATATTACGTTTGTCCAAAGAACCACAGCTCTACACCCAGGCGATAGAAAGCAAGCCCCTAGACCGGACCCTGCGATGGCGCGTGACTCTCTAAGCTAGCCACCTACTTGGGCTTGCTCGTCTCGAGGATCTCCTCGAGGCCGGCGAGGTCCTTCTCGCCCGCGTACAGCTCGCCGTCGATCTGCCAGGTCGGGTAGCCCTTGATGCCGACGGAGGTGCACAGGTCGCGCTGCGCGTCCTTGCCGTCGGCCGCGCACTCGACGTACGGCAGCGTGGCGAAGGCCTCGGCGCCGAGCGTCTGCTTCTGGTCGTAGCAGTGCGAGCACCAGTACGCGCCGAACATGCGCGCGTCGTGCGCGAGCAGCGCCTGCGCGACCTTGAGCGCGCGCTTCGACGAGTGCGTGCGGATCGTCGGCGGCGCGTTGCTGCGCACCACCTCCTCCTCGCCGCCGTCGCTGCCCGCGAGCGCCGCGTCCAGCTGCGACGACATCTGCGCGCCCTGCGCCGCGTAGAGGGCGCCGCCCGCGAGCACGCCGAAGCCGGCGGCGGCCGCGGCGACCATGGCGGCGTCGGTGCGCTGCGGCATCACGCGCGAGCGCCACGCGACGGCGAACATGCTCGTCGAGAGCGCCGCGCTCGTGATGCAGAAGGCGCACGGCTCGCGGATCACGAGGACCAGCAGCAGCATGAGGCAGCCGGAGAACGACGCCATCGCCGCCGAGCCCGCGACGAGCGCCGCGCCGCTGCGCGAGTCGTCCGAGGACACGACGTCCGGCGCGACCAGCGGCGACGCGGCGAGCGCCGCCATCGCGCTGTACGCCAGCAGGCCAAAGAGCGCGAGCGGCACGCCGGAGACCGACGCCCACGGGCCGCTCAGGACGTCAGCGCACCCGCCGCCGGTGGCCGAGCAGACGGCGCCGACGGCCTCACCGCCGCCGTAGAGCTTGTCCCAGCTGAGGAAGCCCGTCTCGACCGCGCCGGCCGCCGCCAACACCGAGAGCGCGAGCCGACCCTGCCGCTGCCCCTCGCCGTCAGCTGCCTCCTCGGAAGGAGAGCTGGCCCTCGCGCACGCGGGCGCGTGCCGGCAGCTCGCGTGGCGTCGCGCGAGCGCGAGAGGCGGCGTGCGCAGCGCGCTGGCGTGGCCGGCGAAGCAGATTAGGGCGAGCATGAGTGGCATGACGTGCGCAGGCTTCGTGCGTCTGCCGGTGTCCGCCACCAAGCTTCTCGCGAAGAGTTGCGAGTTGCGTGGAGGGGCTTCTCCACTAAGCTCCCGCGGCCGCTGGCGCGGGAGCAGCGCCGCCCCACTGGGCACTCCCGACCGGCACAAAGCAATGATCTAAATCATCTAAAGTATCGCAAGTCAAGCCAAGTCATATGGCATACGTGACTATTCCCGCTCGATTGGCACGCTACATGTCCATATAACAGTGAAACTTCCGCATGCCCAGCATG
>Ga0115006_10003665_pt1 | contig 10514 bp, 6 predicted proteins | sample ArcOceMetagenome_3_FD_88943 | JGI IMG/M metagenome (GOLD analysis project Ga0115006, IMG submission 88943) | Marine eukaryotic phytoplankton communities from Arctic Ocean - Arctic Ocean- Svalbard ARC20M Metagenome | ecosystem: Environmental > Aquatic > Marine > Oceanic | place: Arctic Ocean...
GCGCCGCCATCGCGGGCCGGGACAGCTCGGGGGACAGCGCGGTGAGCTTCACCTGCGCGCGCTGGTACTCCGTCGCCACCATCGCCGCCTCCTGCTGCGCGCTTTCCGCCGCGAGTTGCTGCCCGGCGCCGTCATCGTGTCGTTCGCACGTCCAGAGGTCGACGCACCCGTCGGCGCCCCCGGTGATGATCCGGCCGCCGGCGCGCGCGGCGGTAGCGCGCGTGACCGCCGCGGCGCCCGCGCCCGCGTCGGAGCCGAGCGGCGCGACGTCCGGGAAGAGGCACATGGACGTGACGCCGCCCTGGTGGTTGGTCTCGATGCGGAAATCTTTATCCTCGGCGCCAGTCTCGACGGACCACCGAGAGATGGCAACCTCCACGCCGCCCTCGTCGCCCACGGTGTACAGGTACCGTTCATCGGGGGATATGACCGCCGCGAGGACACCGGTGGGGTGCGCGGTGGTCTTGAAACCGTCCGGCCCGCGGCGTATGGTGCGCACCCTGACGTAGGACCCGGCGACGGATTTTTGAACGCCGCCGACGTACTCCGCGTCGACGCCTCTGACTGGCTGCCACCTGTAGTGTCGCAGCTCGCCGTCGCCCGCGCCGCCGCACGTGACGAGCTCGCTTCCGTCCCTGGACACCGCGATGGCGGTGACGGGCGCCTTGTGCCCGGGGATGACCCGCTCGACGACGGGCGAGCCGCCGGATCGCGCGGACCACCGTCGAACGCTGCAGTCGCGCGAGCCGGTGAAGACCAAGTCGCCCGACTCGCCGGCGCCACCCGCGATGCACACGATGGTGTTCACGCCGCCGAATCCCTTGGGCCTGTTCCGGTACCTCTTCTCCTCGATGTACCGCGCCTTGGCCTCCACCTCGGCGGTCTCCTCCGCGCGAACGGCCGCGAGTTCCTCGGGGGTCATGGCGGCTTCCCGCTCCGCTTTGAGCTCCGCCGCCTTCGCAGCGCGTTCCACCGCCTCGGGGTCCTCGTCCTCGTCGTCCACGGCGGGAACCCCGAGGCCGTCCTTATCCTTCGTCGGCCAGCGGGGCGAGTACGTGCGCGCGATGACGTCGCCGCTGCCCGCGTCGTACACGGCGAGGCACGCCTCTTCGCCTCCGACGTAGATTTTGGATCCATCCGCAGAGACCAAAATCGATCTCACCGCCCCGCGCTCCTCCGCCTTCTTGTTCGCGTACGTGGACATGAGTGTCACGGGAGATGAACCGCCGCCGTTGACGGTTGGGATCTTCCATCGCTTGCACGTGCCGTCGAGCGAGCCGGTGTAGAAGGAGAGCGCGTCCGGGTGGAACGCGACGCTCGAGACGGACGCGAGGTGCCCCCCCTCGGTTTGCTCCCGCTCGATTCTTTGAGCCTCCTCGGCGTCGTGCGCGCGCTTCTCCGCGAGCTCGTCCGCGTCCATGCCAGCCTCAACGTCCTCCTCGTCGGAGTCGGAGTCCAGGCAGACGATGGCGGTCTTGTTCTTCTGCGCGCGCGTCGGGGGTTTGACGAGCGGAGCTCCGGGGTAAGCCGCGGCGATGAGCTCGGGCGCGAGATCGTCGGCGACGAGGTCCAGGGCGTAGACGGATGCGCTTCCGTCGGATCCGCCGCATGCCATGCGCGTGCCGCATCCGCTGACCGCGATGCACGTCACCGCGCCCCTGCCGACGGTGAGTCGCGCGATGCGCTCGCCGTGGGCGCCTTCGAGGCGTGGTTCCGGGAGGGGCACGACTGCGGGCGTCGGGATGCCGACGCATCCGTCCCACGATGCGAACTCGGCGGCGTCGGGTGTTCCCTCGAGCGGGGCGCCGGAGTTTGGGGCGTCGTCGTCGGATGCATCGTCGGATGCGTCTTCGCCCCCGGGCTTGGGCCCGCCGGTCATGACGTAGCCCTCCTCGGACCACATCCTGCACCCTCCCGCGCAGGTGCCGCAGCACGACCAACGCTTGGTGGAGCCGCACGGCATGCATCCCATGAGCGCCCATCCGGCGGTCTCCATGGGCGGGACGTTGGTGCGCGCGTCCCGGTTCTCCTTATCCGCGCTCTTGCCGACCATCGCGCCGGCGAGGTGGGCGGTGCCCTTGACCCTGACGGGCGCGTCGGGGTCGGGGAACCTTCCGCACGGCGAGCACACGAGCTCGCAGACGGCATCGAGGTCGTAGTCGTCGAAGGGGACGAGCTTGCCGGTGTGGCAGTGGGTCTGGCCGGGGAGCAGGACCCCGCGGCCGTTGGGATGGTCCCACTTGAACGAGCTCGCCATGCTGATGGACGAGGCTTCGTGCGGGACGCGTGTGAGCGGCGCGCCCGTGCCTTGGACGGTCCGAGTAAATTGCGTTTTCCTCAACGGTCGAAATTTTGGCAGTGGTCGACTCAGCTCGATTCACGAATTGTGCGGGACCTTCACAAAGGGCGGCGCCTCGGGCGAGGTTTCGGGCGCCATGACCACGGATGGAGACCCCGGCGGGACGCTGGATAGTCACACGAACGGGATGAGCGAGGGTCAGATCCTGAGCATGGAGGTGCGTCCCGAAACCCGGCCCTCGGCAACCTCCTCGGCATCCTTCTCCAATTTTCCAGAGCCGCGTAAGACGACGATGATTCGACATCGACACTGACCGCCCGATCCCCCGTCCCCAACCTCAACTCATGAACCACCCACAGGGAGACGAGCTGGCCGCGCACGACGAGCTCGAGGAGGCGCTCGAGCGCTACGACCGCGCGCTGCTCGCCGACCGCAAGCAGCACGGCGACGCGCACCCCGACGTCGCCGCCAGGTACTGCAGCATCGGCGGACTGTACAAAGCCACCGGGGATAACGAGATGGCGCGCGAGTACTTCGCCAAGGCGCTCGAGGTCGAGGAATCATCGGGCAGCGACGGGCGGCGAACCGCGAGGGCGTCGTACGTCTCGAACCTCGCGGCGGTGTCGCGCGCGGCCGGGGACGTGGACCTGGCGAGGGATCAGTACTGCATGGCGCTCGAACATCTCCGTGGAATGATACCTCGATCCAACGAGGACGTCGAGGCGGCGCTCTCGAAGGAGGAGGCGAGCATGTACGGCCTCGACGGCGACGCGTCGACGTCGGGGCACGGGCACGACGTCGACGGGCACGAGCCGCCGCCGAACATGCTGGGCGAGGGCGGATCTCTGAACGTCGCCGCGTCCGTGCTCAACAATCTCGGCCTGCTGTTCAAATCCATCGGCCGATTGCACGCCGCGCGGCGGTGCTACGTCCGCGCCATCTCCCTCGGCGGCGTCGCGCTCGGCGCACACTCCCCGTCCATCGCGCTGCGCCTGCGTAACCTCGGCGCGGTCCTACTGCAGCTCGGATACCGGGATCTAGCCGTCGAGCGATTGACCAAGGCGCACGGGTCGTGCTCGCTGGGATACGGAGCGGACCACCCGGAGACGGTGATGTGCGCCGAGTGGCTCCACGCCGCGACGGAGAGCGTGGAGGGCGAGCACGTGGTGGAGGCCGCGGCCGGGACGGACTTGGACGGCGTCTTACCGGACGTGTGCGAGTGGTTTTGCGAGACGCTTCGATGCGGCGTGTTGGAGCCCACGCCCGAGCCGAGCGCGCCGGGGGAGGAGCGCGCCGTCGAGGCCATCGCGCCCGCGACGATCGGGCTGGAGGATGCCATGGTCCCCGCGGCGGAGAACGCGGAGGTGGAGAACGCGGCGGTGAGTCACCGAGGGGGTTTAGGGAAGGCGGCTTATGGGTCGGAGCCGGGAACCTCCGTCGCGTCTTACCAAAGGTTTAACCCCGTGGAGCCGCCCCCGGGTGAGGACATGCTATCCCCGTACGCCGCGCCGGTCACCTCGCGGGATCTCAAGCGCGTGGGTAACGCGGAGACGTCCCCGGTGTGGCGCGCGGTGGCGCTGGAGCACGAGGCGATCGTCTCCGGCAAGAGCTCCATGCCCCGGGGTCAGGATTACATCAGCGCGTACCTTCGACAGGCGCCGGGGTACGCCAACCTCATCACGCCGTTCCAGGAGATGCCGTCGGACCTGATGATGCCGTACGCGTCGTTCCGGGGGTACGGCGCGCCGCTGAAGAGCGGGGCGGGGCGGCAAGGGAAAGGGGAGCCGCGGCGGCATCAGCTCCCGAAGAGGAGTCTGGACGGCACGCGGGGCTCGGGCTCGGGGGCGGGGGCGGTGCCGAGGAGGGCGATCAAGGTGAGCGAGGAGGAGGAGACGACGCCGGCGAGGGGGAGGGTCGGGGGCAGGGCGGGTGAATCCCACAGCGGCGGGAAGAACAAGTACGCGTACCCCGATTGACACCTAGCACACGAACTTGAAAACCGAGAGAGTAAACTCTGCTGCCTGGCTGTTTCATCGCCAGGGCCAAACTAACATCATTTCCTCGGACACTCCTTCGCGCGCGCTGTTGTGGAAGTTGTGCGAATGTTTCAGCCAAAGGATCCGGCCGCTCGCAAGTTTGTGAAACAGTTCGACAAGTTCACGATCGTGCTGTGCGGCACCGCGGCGATTGCGTACGGTCTTCAGCGGTACTACGTAAGCGCCCCGTGAAATACCCTACTTTTTGCGTTTACTCACTTCCCGACCAATGTGCAGGGACTTGGAGACACCCCCGCTGCGATACCAAAGGAGGTCGTCACTCCGAAGGCAGAGAAGGGCGGCGCAGAGAAGTAAGATGTCATCGAAGAGGAAGCACCGGGTCGCGTCACCGCCACCGTGTGAGCACGAGGTCGTGCACTCCAACCACCGCGAGATTACGCACGTCTCTGAAGCCTGGGAATTAAATGAATGTAGACTACGTTCCATCGGGAGTAGCGCTGAGTATCCCGATGAGGACGCGGTGAGGTAAAGGCACGAGGTGCGGCAAGACGAGTAGCCATTAGCCATCTTAGATTTACGAGTGATGAACTCCGTTAATAAACATGTACCCGTATGGAAGGGCTGACTGAACCATTGAACCAAATCACTCACGCGATGACCCGAAGGTTGTGGTCGCTGCAACCCGCGTAGATCGCCTTGGCATCCGCCGCAAACGCCAGCGCGTGCACCGGCGCCTTGCTCGCCTCCCACCTCTTCACCACCTCCCACTCCGCCTTGACGTTGTGCACGCACGCGTCGGCGCCGCCCACGGCCAGGTAGTGCCCGCTGTGGTCAAACCCGACGCACCGCACGCCCGCCGCCTCGAAGCTCTTGAAGTTCTTCAACTTCCGGAGGTCCCAGAGCTTCACGCCGTCCTCGGCGCACGTCGCCAGGTAGTACCCATTCTCGGAGAACGACATGGAGCTCACGGCACCGACGTGGCCCTCCACCTTGGCGGCCACCTTGGAGGACTTGACGTCCCAGATCTTGACGCTCGAGTCCGCCGCGCCGGTGCCGAGGATCAAGCCGTCGGGGTGGAAACCGCCGCACGTGTACTTTGCGCCGTCGGCGTCGCGCGTGACGCTGAGGCACTCCGCCTGGGCGATGTCCATGAACGCCCACGTGCCGTCGCCGCCGATGGACACCGCGTACGCGTTCGTGGGGTGCGCGGAGACGGCGGTGACCTCGCCCTCGTGGACGCCAGCCACGGAAGCCTTCTCGGATCCATCGGCCCAAATCTTAACCGTCTTATCAACGGATGACGTGAGAATGACTTCACCCGCAAAGGCGATGTCAGTCACAGCCTTCTTGTGGCCCGTCATGAGGGTCGCGCGCTTACCCTTGGCGGCGTCGAAGAGCGCCACGGACCCGTCCGCGCCGCCCGTCGCCACCTCGTTGGCGTCGTTTGGGTTGACGCGGATCGCGTGGATGCCCTTCGCCTTGGTCGCGTGGCACGGAGCGTTGGACCCGAGCGACATGGACGCGATCGCCTCGGGGGTGGCGAGGTCGGCGGAGATCTCCCGCTTCTTCCGTCCTTTACTCAGTTCCTTGCTCTTGGAGGTCATCGCGTCGACCGCGCCGGGGGGAATGCCGCCCCGCGCCTTCTTCCCGTCGCCGCCGTCGACGTCCATTGCTTCAGACGCATCTTTCGAGCGCTTGCCGCCGGGCGCCGCCGCGGGCCCCGCCGCTCTGGCGTTCGTGAGCGCCTCGCGCGCCTCGTCGCGCTCCTTGATGAGCCTGGAGATGACGCGGCACGCGGCGTCGTGCTGGTAGAGCGCGTGCGAGAGTTCCTGCCTGGTGCCGTGGAGATCCACGCGCAGCTCGTGCGTCTCGAGCATGAGCGCGTCCCACTCGTTGTGGAAGATGGAGAGGAGCCCTGGGATGGACGCCGCCGCGGTGGCGCGCGGCTTGACCATCTTGCTGGACTTGACCTCGAGCAGGTCCTCGAGGGTCATCGGGGTCTTGGTCACCGGGCACTCGCCGGTCTCCTGCGGTGATAGATCGGGATGGGGCGCGAAGGTTGGTTTGGAGATCTTGGTGCCGGGCGGGCGGGAAACCCTGCTTTTTTTCCAGCGACGCGGCGGGTTCGGGCCGCCGCGGAGATCGCGCGGGAAGGGCGGTGAGCGAAATGAACGCACCTGAAGAGCCTTGGTGATGAGTGACCGCTCGTAGAGGTGCCCGGTCTTGGAGGAGATGACCGGGTCCTCGGGCGTCGTGCCCGAAATGGAGCAGAACATCGCCGCCGAGGTCTGTTTCAATTAGCGAGAGTACCCTTCGCGTCGTCGGGCGATGGGGTGATCCGAAAAGTCTTGGGGCGCTCGATCGAACGCTGGCACGCGAGATCGCGTCTGCTGGCGGGCGGACGATCTAGTTTCCTTCGGCTGCGACGGTGCGCTGCGTCAGTGGCGTCGGTGACGATCGAGGCGCAGGCGTCAAAACCTGTAAATTTAGGGCGCTGGCGGCAACCGACCGGCTCGGTCGGCAAGTTGGATTCACACTGGTCAAGTGAGTGAGTCGGCGACGGCGATGATCGGTTCGTTTGTATGGCGTTCGCCTGTTACATTCGCTCCACTAAGCGTACAAATTCGCAAAGATACTCGTACCGCGACCGCCGGGCCCACACTCGCCCCCGATCGCGCCAAACACCCCGCCCCGTCGTGACGAACCCCGATTCATCCCGTCGCGACAATTCATTCGTGTCAGATGATGACAATGACCCCGATCACTCCGTCGTCGCGCCGGGTTCGTTCGCGGCGAGCTGCTTGGATCGCCTCCGCCTCTCCGCCCGCGCCTGGCTCTCCTTTTTGCGCTGGTCCGGGGTCATCGCCTTCCGTCGAGCCTTCGATCGCTCCTTCTCCGCCGCCCGCTGCTCCTCCGTGGACGTCTTCTTGGGCGTCCGCCCGCCGCCCCCAACCGCCTTCACCGCTAACGGCCCCGCGGGGAGGATGGGCTTGAACCGCGCCACATCGCCCTTGGCCACAAAGTCTTCGCCCTTCGCACCGGCGGCGTCGGCGACGGCCTCCACGAAGGTTCCGAGCCCGGACGCGTCCGCGAGCGCGCCCGCCGGCTTTGGCAGCGCCAGCGCCTTGCGCTTCGGGGATGGGAGGGTCCCGTCCGCCTTGCGCTCCTTGCGCCGCGTCGCGCGCTTCGTCGCCTGCGTTTGCTTCTCGTCGGGGGTGAGCGCGTTGCGGCGGCGGGAGCTGCGCTGCCGTTCCTTTTCGCGCTGATCCGCCGTCGCGGTCTCCCGTCTTCGCTTGGACCGCTGCCTCTCCTTCTCCTTGAGCTCGGCGGATCGCTCGGCGGTCGGCGCGTCGTCGGTGCGCGGGCGAGCCGTCGTGACGATCGCGTCGCTCGTCGGCGGGGTCCAGACCGACACCGCGGTCTCGCCGTCGAGGTTGCCGGGCTTGTTGGCGACCATCGTTGCGCTCTCGTCTGGTGCGATCGGGGGTGGGAAGGTGAGAATTTCGCTCCTTCAATCGGGGCGCGATTAATGATGATTCGCGCGCGAACTTTCAGGCGCGTTCGACGCCGGGTTCGCGCGATCTCGCCCGAGTGGGGACTTCGAGATTCGGGTGCAGGGAAGTTCGCGAGTGTGCGGTGTCGAATCGAGGTGCGCGGTGGGAACTCACCTCGGTCGTGGCGCGCTGTCGAAGTGAGAAGACACACGGGGGTGTGGACCTCTGGGAGTTGCGCAGAGGCGGCCGGTTGACCCTAAAAAATCCTGTGGCCACAGACGTGGACCTTGAAATCGACGAGTCAATGCCTGGATACATTTTCTCGGTGTGCCGTGATAATGTAACGAGATAATTCGGTCGGCGTGACTGGACTCGTTGTTAAAAGTTACCAAGTCACACGCGTCCCTCGTCACACGGCAATGTCGGTGCCCCTCTCGCCGCACTGGTCCCCTTTGAAGGACCGGTCCGGAGGCTCGAACGATGGCGGGTCGATCGATGACAAACGCACGGTCGACGTCGACGCCGAGGCGAAGTCCAGCGACCAGGAGATCAAGTCGCACAGGTGTCCTTGTTGCATGGAGGTGATGGTGATGCCGAAACGGGCGCCGAACATCCTCATGCCCTGCGGTCACGTCTTCTGCAACCAGTGCCTCAACGCGCGCGACGATCCTAAGTGCCGAACATGCGGCGAGCGGTGGCGCCACAGGGTTCCAAACCACAAACTCCAGACGAGCATACAGGCCTACGTCGACGCCACCGAGATTACCTTGAAGGGCTTCGAAGATTCGGTGCTGTGGAAAGATTCTAACCATCATCATCAGAACACCCACGGTGCCGCGGCGTCGTCGTCGTACGAGGCTGCGCTCGCTCGTGTCCACGTCCGGTGCGAACAGCTCCGGGAGCGAATGATGGAGAGTGAGAAGGACGCGGAGGCGGCGTTGGAGCGGGAGAACGTCGCTGCTAAGAACCTGGAGGTGCGTGTGTGCGACGAGGACAACGTACGCGTTCGCCTGGCGGAGGTGAAGAGAGAGCTGGACGACGCCAGGCGCGCGGTCGAGGCGCAGCGGGACGTGGTGAACGCGATCAGAGGGGAGGTCCGCGAGCACAGGTCGCGGGGCAGGCTCGCGAACGAGACGCTGTCGGGGCTGGAGGCGGAGAGGGGGAGGCTATCGGCGATGGCGGAGGGGAGCAAGGACGGGCGGCCAAAGCCAAAAATGTTCTCGGGCATGCACCTCGCACAGACTTCTAGCATAGGTATCTCGTAAAGGAACTCTAACCCTATTCACCGCATTCACCGCTAATATATCACGCCCCCGGGGGCTTCACCTTGATCATGAGCTCGTTGAGCCGGGGCTTGAGGGAGTAGAGCTGGCCGTAGGTGGCGAGCCTGAAACCGTCCGGCTCGGCTAAACTCAGCCCGTCCGACTCAACCGCCGTCGTGAGCAGCCTCCTGTACTCCGCCGCGAGCTCCGGCGTCGCCACGCCCTCGAACCCCACGACCGCCACGAGCTCCCCGCCCGCGGCCGCCACCCCCACGTTCGTCGGGTCAACGCTCGCCGGTGGATCGGTCACCCCCGCGCCGAGTGACAGTTCCATCGTCTTGCCCGCCACGTCCTCCGTCCCGGGCGTACACGTGTACCGCATGATCAGCGGCTGGGTCGCCGGGAACGTCTTCGTTTCCTCGTTACCCCCCTCGATGTAGCTCATCAGCGCGGCGAGGCCCTTCTCCCTGTTGTTGTAAGGCGCGCGGCATACGTAGTGACCGCCGTAGATCCGGAGTTCGTACAGGTCCTCGCGGGCGGCCACCTGGTAGGGCGGCGAGTCCGCGTCGGTGGTCGTGGCGGCGCGGGTCACCGCGTGGGTGCGGCGGCGGGAGCGCACGCCAGCGCGCGCTGGGCGCGCGACGGGTGATGCGGCGCGAAGGGCGGCGGACATCCGGTGCAGGTGGCACACTATCGCGTGCCGAGGTGTGGATAGTACGAAGTCAGAGAACACGTCGACAATTTTTGGATAGAGGAATTTGGCGGCGAGGTCGCGACACACCGTCGCGGAGCGGGGCGACATGCAGACGGCCAGGATCGCGAGCCTCTCCCGGCCGCCGGCGCGCGTACACGCTCGCCGCGAGCGTCGTCGCGGCCCCGTACGCGTCCTCGCGGCGGGCGGCAAGCGCGACGGCCGCGGCAGCGAGACGTGGAAGGATGGGAGGTCGGATACATTCGACGCGTCGGGGAAGGACGCCATCCTCATCGGCAAAGGTCTCCGCAAGACCCACGACGGCGAGCGATACCAGTTCCGGAACGTGGACATCTCACTCAACTCCGGGCAACGCGTCGCCGTCGTCGGGCCCAACGGCTCCGGTAAGTCCACGCTCCTCCAGGTCCTCGCGGGGAAAGATGCCGGCCGCGAAGATGGCGAGCTGTGGGTCCGCAAGGGCATCACCTCCGCCTTCCTCGAGCAGGAACCCCCGTTCGACGAGGAGCTCAACGTCCTGGAGGCGGTGTACACACGGGACACCCTGCTGTTCCGGCTGCTTCGGCGGTACGACGGCATGATGGCGCAGGTGTCCGAAGGGGAGGAGGTGTACGAGAACGCAATGGCAAACATCTTAGAAGAGTTTGTTGCCAATGACGCGGGGGACACCGAGAACAAAGCTCACATGGCGCTCGAGATGCTCGGATGCGACGAGTTCATGTCGCGTAAGATGGGGGAACTGTCGGGGGGACA
>Ga0115006_10003666_pt1 | contig 10513 bp, 5 predicted proteins | sample ArcOceMetagenome_3_FD_88943 | JGI IMG/M metagenome (GOLD analysis project Ga0115006, IMG submission 88943) | Marine eukaryotic phytoplankton communities from Arctic Ocean - Arctic Ocean- Svalbard ARC20M Metagenome | ecosystem: Environmental > Aquatic > Marine > Oceanic | place: Arctic Ocean...
ACGAACGGCCGGGGGCCGCCGGCCGGGCATCGGCATCGCATCGGCACACGCACGCACGCACGCACGCTGACGGTCTGGCCATCGTGCGAGTTTGCTTTGTGAATTCGCATTCGCGCATTCGTATTCGCCATTCGTATTCCGGCCGCCAGTCAAATAAATAATCCAAACCATGCGATACCTGCTGCTCGCCGCAGCCGCCGCGACGGCGGCACCATCGGCATCCACCGCCGCGACTGCCGGCAGCAGCGAAAACAGCCAGAGAAGAATCGCCGGATTTGCCTTTGTAGCGCGATCGGCAAGTGTGATCGCAGCACATCATCATGCACCATTGCCTTCCAGTGACTCATTGGGCATTAGCATGCCACAAACAGGGCGAGGGCAGATGGAAATGAAGGTGTCCAAGGGAAAGTCTCGCAACCGCAAGGATAGTACCGTATCGATCCTCAATAACGAGCGGAAACGGGCCGCCGGCCGAAGAGGGACCAAGCGCTTCGTCGACCCTTGCAAGCTGTTCGTAGGGAATCTCCCCTACTCGGCCGACGAAGACACGGTGATGGACTTTTTGGCCGATCATCTCGGCGGCACCAATAACATTCATTCCATCAAGATCGTCCGAGAGTGGAAGACCGGCCAGTCCAAGGGATATGGCTTTGTGATGTTCTCGGACCCGATATTCGCCAGTCATGCCATGGAAGCCGTCAAGGGTAAGACGCTGGACGGACGGGTGGTCAATCTCAATCAGGGCCAGAAGAAGGTGGATCCCAATGTGTTGTACGTGCAGAAGCGCAAGCGCTCGGCGGAGGATGAAAGTGATGAAGAGGACAGAACTATTGCTGGTGCGTTGGACGATGTTGAAGGCGATGAATCGTTGGAATCACTCAAGGACTTTGATTCGGATTCGGATGAGGAGCTGTTTGCCCTTTGGAACGAAGATGGCGAAGATGGAAACCTCGTGGAGGTAGACGACGACGACGACGATGACGATGACCTTGAAAACTTTGTGTATGATGGAGTCTTTGAAGAGGAGTATAAGGATGAGTTGTATGGCAAGGACGACGATGACGATGACAAGGCCATGAATAGGGAGCAGCGACGAGAGGCCGCGAAGAGGAAACCACGGCGTAAGTTACCACACAAAGGTTTCGGATCCCAGATTGAGACTGACTCAAAGTAAAGTGGCCTTTTCTGTTCCTTCCACGCAAGTAATTCATTCTAGTCTAGTATGCGTTTTAAATGTAACACTACTGATAATTAATGTCTACTTTGCAGCTTTGCTCGTGCTTGTCGACCCGCTTCTTGCACTGACGATGCTATTGCTGCGACTCCGAGAACGGGAGCTACTGGCCGGAGCGGGTACAGGCGCAGCGGCGGCGTCGTCGGATGCGAAGAAGAGATACTTGAGAAACCAACTCAACCCAGATGCCCCCTCGCTACCGACATCAGCGATCCGATCAAAAGTTTCGGCACGGCAATACAGAGTGGCATTGCTGAATGATTTCAACTTAACAACATACATATCATCCTCTTGGCGATACTTCAGCACAATGCCCTCACCGTAGCGCGTAGCAACGTCCTCGCTCTTGGCGGCCTTGAGCGGTTGAACAACATCTTTCGGCTGCAAGTAGCACACCATGTTGGTGGCTGGGATTGTTACGACGTGAACACCCGTCGTAGGTTGGACAGATTCAAGTGTGCCAGAGAGGCCTAAACTTGTAAGAACCGGATAACCCTCATGACAGCCCTCAGCCAATCGGTAGCTCAAATCGTCTCGGCGGAGGTAAGCGACAGCGCTGCCCCACTTCTCGAGCTTCACCTTGTAGAATCCATCTGATTCCCGAAAGCCGAGGACGATGCCATCTCCGAACGAAGTTGTTACCGATGCGCCACTTTGATAGTACCTCTCAACTCTGGGGGGAGCTGGTATCTCTTCAATCTGCGCAGAAGGTGCATGTGACTTCTTAGGTGTCTTCTCGACGCTGGACGCCATTCTTTTGAGACCACGAGAAAGTAATCCACCAACAACAGTCAAGACATTATCGCCGCTCTTGCTCTTATCATCGTGTGCCTTCTTCCACGCCCTTGCCTGCTCCACAGTACAATATACCTTTGCACTACTTTCATTTGCAAGATGCCACATAGTGAGAGTAACCTCCAGAGTAGGCGTGTTCTCCGATCTGGTGGTACTCTTTGGACCCAAGATGGTTCGTTTCGGAGTAGACGGGGCGCTTCCGGGAGAAATCCGAGATGGCGATGTTGCAACAGCAACAGGAAGAGGTCGAGATACGACACCTTCGCCATATGGTGTCTGGAGCATTGTACCGATTGCATGTGGGAACTCAAGCCCTTTATCTTTTTGTTTTGGCGGCGCCACCGCTGTCGCGTCTTTTGTCTCTGAACTATAGAGCGTCCGCATGAGCGAGTTCCATATGCCTTCGCTGACGACCTTCTTGACATCGTTCTCTCGCAAATAAGCCTTCGCCTTCCAACCTATCATTTCAACAACCACAATTCTCTTGCCACTCCGATACTCAATCACCGTGGCAGGTCCGTAGAGGGTTGTGCACTTGTCGCCAGGTTTGAATGGCTCGGTCTTCTTAGTCTCGTCGGCCCAGAAAGAAAATATCGACTGCCTCGTTTTGTCCTCCTTGGGCAATCCCGGGGGCTTTGGTGGGGAATATTTCTGAATGAGCTTGCCTTGTACCTTGGCTATCACAGGGCGCGAGAACGTTGCGGTTGGTTTCTTTGCTTTTGCATTAGATAGCACACTTCCCGCGGATTCCGCAGGGCTGAAGGGAGCATCGATATCTCCAGTTTCATCGATCTCTTCTTGCTGCGTAGTGGCGGTGTCGACACTGATGCTATCAGAGGGGAAACTGGTTGCACCTATCGAACTATCTTCCGAAATGACGCTCGGAGTTGCCTCGATTATTGACGTGTCGGAAGAGTTTTCTTCATTCGCATCGACATGCTCCGAGACGCGCTCGAGCTGATCTCGGATGCTGCTCTGGAAAACGTCGCTGTCATTCAATGGATTCGTATCACTTGCCTCGCTGCTTCCATCGTCATTCTCATCAGTAGCCTCGACGACAGTCTCCAAAACCGTCGAGCCGCCACCGTCAGAAATTCTACTGGAACGCGATAACAGCGATGGTGATTCGCCACCTTTCTTCCTTGCCTTCGCATCTTGCTTCGTGTGATCGGCAATCTGCACGTCGACCGGCCTCCAGTCTAGCTCAACCTCATACAAATCAAATGCAGGGTCAAACGAACGGATCACACCGATGCCGTAGGGTGTTCGAACCCGTTCATCATCCTTCCAAAGCCTTTCGGCTTCGACGGGAGCGACGGGTTCCTCTCCCAACTCCTCAAGATACTGATTGACTTTCCAGACGTCTTGATTCAAATCGTCCCGACGCTCTGCCTTCTGCTTCATGGATGTCCATTCTTTGGCGGTCATGGCATAGAAATCGCTGACGGCGTCCTCACAGATGCGGCGCATCCCCTCGAGCTTGATGAGAGGCGGATCTCTCGTGGCTGCATGCAAGGCGGCATCAGCATATGTGCGAAAGAAATAGGGGGCGTAGCTCTTGCGCAAGTACCGTTCGCCGTCATAGCCGTGCGTTTTGTGAATGTCTTTGACCCGGTGCACGTAGACGGCTTCCAGATGCTTCGGAAAGGCATCAAACATGAGCTCGCCTGCCCTAACATCGCCCTGACCGTTATCGCAAATAAAGACGTGATTGAATTCGGGATAGATCGAGACAAATCGCTTGAAGTTGTCAAATTTCTTGAGGGCCAACGGTTCCATGTCATCGTTGACAATGAAATCGCGGCCGGAAGTTAGATCGCCAGCAAGGAGCGATGGAATAGTGTGCAGACCTCGTCGAATGTCAATCGCTCCACGAGCCCGAAGCTTCTCGAATTTAGCAAAATTATGGCGCTCCGAAACATCCTTGTAAAGATGCGGTCGAGCCGACAAAAATACAAGGTTTCCAACTGTGTTGTTTGGCCAGTCCAGCGGCCCGTTGGTGCCGAGGTCCAATTCCCGGTAAAATCCCATGCATCCCGGATAAACAGACCTTTTCAGGAATCGCTTATCAATACCGGCGGGATAGGAACCCCCGCTAGAAGTCAGCGTGTCGTCAACGTCGGAGAGAACCTTCCTCCACGCCTTTTTTAATCGCAGTTTGGCCTTTTTGGTGCCCATTTGCATGTGAGCCTCTTGTATCGAAGCCTCCTTGCGAATATGGGTGAGAATATCTTGCCTCACAGTCTCGGAACGTAGATCGTCATAAATGAGCTTATTCATAGAAAAGTAATCGCCCTTCGAGTCCGTCAGCGTCTTGAGTTCGGAAAGATCGTCCTGATGAGTCGATATAATGATGTTTCGCACCCACTGCTCCGACTTGGCATTGGCTGGGAGCTTCATTATCATAAGGGCGTGCAGCACAATGACACGGCTGATGACGGTCAATGATGAGATCCTGTCCACGGCCAACATTTCGATCAGCTCCGTTCGGTGCTGCCCGGCAAAATTGCGATGGTCCTTGATCTTGTAAAAGAGCAAACCAAGCTGCACATGCGATACCAAATAGTTTAATTCCTTCGGCTGTGCCTCTTCAAAGATTGCAATGATCTCTTTCTCCTTCCGCAAAACAAAGCGTTGGTTGATATAGTTGTTGATGGTCGACGGCAAAAGGCGCTGATCGATGTCCGCCAAGCACGCATTAATGGACTCCAACTTTTCTTCAACCGACATCCCAAGGGCGCTAAGCTTATTGAGAGAGCCGGCCACTGAGACACCCCGTCGGAGATTGACACCCCGGCCGATTTCTTTCCGATGGACGTATCGGTCCCAAGCATGCATGGCATATCCCATAAATACCACACCGAGGAAGCCCAATGTCGGATTGCCCCTCCCAAATGCAAAGGGACTGTCCTTGGCAAAGAAGAAGGCCGTGGAGAACAGCACCGCAAATATGGTCCAGAACCGGTTCTCGAATTCTTGGGCATGATGGAAACTGCTACTCTCGTTCGTCACGAACAGGTACACACTGTACAGCAGAGACACGATGCAGGTACTAAAGATTGGGGACGTGGCAAACAGCGCAAGGAATAGCAGGAACGCCGTCTGTGGAATGGATGATAAGTTTGAGAGTATTATTCGGCGACATTTTAGACGAGGGTGGGAGGAAGTTAGAGGGTGCTGGTCGAAAATGATCACATCATATAATTACACAAAATCACTCACCACCAAAAGCCCCAGAAGGACAAGCATTGCAGCTACGCGATCCATGGTTTGGCAATATTTTTCTGTTGTCTGTACGAATATGTATGTAGTTTTGTGTCGGCTGATGCGCCGATCAGGGACAAATCAAAATCCCCCCCCCCCGTGGAACTTTCTCAATGGGCAGCGGCGGCGAAGGCCCGGTTGATGCGACCGGGGGCCGAAAACCAAGCAAACGCAAGAGATTCGATTGGTTCGATGATTCAAAGAATAAAAATAAATAAATGCTCGGTCGGACACAAATGAATGACCTGGGGAAGCCGAATCTCGGCCAAGAACAAAATGCGCTACCCAACGAAAGGCGTCGGCCCGACCCCGGCAAACAATTAGCACCCGGCCGACTGCGCAAATGAGGGACACCACGGTACCGGACGGCGCCGGCGGTAGCGCATGTAACCGACTGCCGTCTGCCGTCGCGTCTGCCTGATTTGATTTTCTTTTTTTTGCATTGCGGCGACTAAATATTCATGGAAACCTAACAACCCGAATCTGGATACCAAAGAACACGTCATCGTCGTCATCGTCACTGATCTTGCTTGCTTGACACCATGAGGTCCTCCCTGATCACCGCTGCTGCCCTCACGGCTACGGCCACGGCCGCTTCTGCCTTCACCCACCACCATCAGGTGCGTCCGGTGCCTGCCACCCGTGCGGAGGCCGCCAAGTTTGATCCGCTCGGATTGGCTGAAGAGGACGCCACCAAGCCCGCCGCTGCCGCCACAGCTGCCGCCGCCGGAGTCTTTGCCACCCTAGCCGCTTCTCCTCTCGCCGCCGTCGCCGAGAGTGACGATTATGAATACGGCGCCGTTGACGCTCCGATTGGCATCGCTTGGGCTGCCGGAGCCTTCGCCATCCTCACGGCCGCCGTCCCTGTTTTTCTCCAGTCCGGAGAGAAAGCTTTGGAACAACAAAGAATCGACGAGAAAGGATCCTTCGGCACGTCAAAGGACATCCTCAAAAAGAGGAGGTAAATGTGGCCAGATTTGAAATGGAGAGCACGAAGCATGGACGAAACGCTCATACGTTGAGGAGGACATTAATCTGAATGATTGACATGTTGTGGCAGGCATGGCATGGCACAGCTGTCTTATCTTACTAATCTAGATCTGAGATCTACAAGATGTGCCGGTGCTGTACATGTACATGTACATGTACACAATAATCTCTTTCTCTTTCTTCATTCAAAGCAAAGCCAATGAATCTTTTATTACTTTGCTTGCAGGGGAGACAGTCCCCCGGCAGCGTGAGCCTGCTAACAACAAGTTGCAAAGTGCACCACCAGAGACCACCACAAAATTTTCTCAACAACTATGACATAAAAAAACGGTTCTCCATTCGGTATGTAGCACCAGGCATGTCGATATCTTCTTGTAGTACCGTGTGGGAATTCCTATCTTCGGATCCATGTACAGCTGTTAGCTAGATCTGCTGTTCCATCTTGCACATCTCTCTGTCGTCGTCGTCGTCTGATCTGTAGATCTGTAGACTGATCAAGCTATCCGGGTTTCCAACTTTTTTCGAAGGGCCTTTTTTGTATCCCTGCACTTGAAGTGCGAAGGCATGCGTTCAAAACACAATATTATAAACAGTTAAAAGTTTTTAGATGCATGTAGTCAAGTATATCAAAAACATTATATGTAGACTTTCCATCCCGAATGTAAATTCAATTGCATGTGTTTTCGATTGTCTTATGAAAGTGTCTTCGGCAATCTGCCGATCGCCCATCAACACCCCGGCATCGGCACCCCGGCCATCATTATTATCGCCTGTTATTGCCCAATAATGCCACCCCCCCCCACATCGATTGCTACAATGGTCCAAAATCTCCAACAATATGATTGAATTCTCACTAGGAACGATAGCGTGGGTAGGCGTCATAGCGCTTCAGGCGTACATCCATTTTGTGGCACTACCGAGGCAACGCTTGCGCCTCGAAGATGACCGCAGAGTTGAAAATGAGATACGGAAGAGCATCGAGCGCAATGGCGTTTGCAACGCTTCCACATATCAAAGATCAGGATACGCCCAGGAAGATCTTGCCATCCTTGCCAGTGTCGACTCATCCGACGAGGAAGATTGCGGCAGCTGCAGTGGAAGCAGCACCAGCAGTCCACGTCGCAGCCAACCCACCACTGTCACTGGACCGCAACATTTCCGACCTCGCCAGCGTGGAACCGGCCCGGACTCCGATCCCGACGAGAACGAAGATCTCGACCCCATCGACGACGGCCAAGAAGATTCTCGTCTAGAGCTTCTCAAATACTACTACAGCACAGATACCCCCCCTTCAAATCCTCCTGTGGTAGTAATCAGCAGCCTCGAGGAAGATCCGGATCCCTCCAAGAGCAAGAGCAAGAGCGAAACAACGAGCAGCAGTAATTTCTCCGCTCAAACTGTTTTGCATGGAGACCGCGAAACTACTGCCAATAGCGCATTTCATCGTCGTTCTAACGCCGCCGATACTCGTAGGAGCAAGAGGCACGTTGCCTTCGCCCTGGATGTTTGCGCCAACTTCACATTGATCTTTTACGTGCCTACACGTAGAGCAATCCGCTCGCAAAACGCCGTGCTTGAGAAATACATCCGAGTTCTGAGTCCACGCTACGACAGGATAACCATCTACAAGTATCACCAGTAGGACCGTACCAAGGTATCAAGACAAGGAAACAACACCTGGATCTACTACGTAGCATCGAACAGTGTATACAAATCAGAGAAAGGAGCTATGTAAAAGAGAAGACCATAGGCCTACCTAATCAGGGAACACCAAGGGTAGAAAATCCTATCTTCTGCACAGCATCGTCCAGGGCATATTAACCACTGTGCTGACCTCTCTCCATCGTGCTAAAAAGTGTCAAAAACAAGAGAAGCTACGTACATGTAGTCTCGATGCGCTAATATCTCATCTCATTTGGTATTTTATCAAGTAGACCTACAAGAACAAAAACCTCGCGAGATGAAAACATTTCATACATTCATTTTATATCATGCATATATATATCCATAAATGACGCCTGCTTGTAACGTTACGAAGAGGCTCGACTGTAATATTAACAATTCTAAATCATTCTACGAGTAGTAAATAAGAATGTTTGGAAACGGTGCACTTTTACGTTCTCATTCAGATAAGGTATATTTATGTAGCCTTTCTCTTTGGTGCCATTGGAGTACGAGGTAGAATTGAGATGGGCAATACACATGCAAGAAGTGATGGCCCAACAGTCTGGATCATATTTCGTCTCCAACCTTGGTCAAAGGGATTGATGGGCTTCTGAAAAGTCTCAGAAAACGCTTTAGCTCCCTTTTCATCAAGCTCCTTCTTCATCATGGCCAGGATGATAGAATGTTCAAGTGTCGTCAAATTAAGGCATACATACCTAACATGATACACAAGGAAGCTAGTCATAACAAGGCACGCTCCGATGAGGAGGGGAACGACCATCCGCAGCAATATGTCTGGCTCAATTCCCGTCGTCATACCTTGCTTCAAGATGACCCATAGAGGGGGCAGATCAAGTAGACCCGTCTTATACAAAAGAGTGAAACCAGACTCTTGAAACTTGCTCTTAACGTGTCGAAAAAAAGGCGGGGCCAAAAGAAGAAAGCCGTACCAAGCCCCAAGCGTCACGTATAATATTGTCATAAAAAAGGATCGATAGTTGCCAAATCCGATGCAATTATTTGTCCATGGACAGTGATGGTCAAATTGCAAAACGCATCGATTGCATGTGCTGCAATGATGTGCTCTCGCTGGCCTTGATAGGTTGCATTTCTTGCAATGCGACGGGAAAGGGGACGGGAAGTAGCGGGTTTGATCGTCATTTTTACCTTCATGGTCTGAATCCTTTCCATCTCCGCAACCATTGTCATCAGTCGAAGCACAAGGATACATGGCAACAAGCCGGCGTTCCGATGCAGCGTTGATAGAAGTATTGATGAAGCAACACCCACCTCTTGCTTCCATGCATTTTTGTACGATCCGGCCATTATCACCTTCTACAGTATTGCCATCCTCTCCAGACAAGATAACACCAGGAGACGAAAACACGGCATGGATGTAATGATAGATGATCATTATTCCAAAGTAAATAGCGAAGAACGAGAAAGCAACGTCCCATGCGCAGTATGACGTATGCCCATTAGCAAATACACACGACGCTTCGCCATGTTGATATTGCCGCCTTTGCTCCTTCAAAGCCCCCATGCCCAGTCCCCCACAGGGTTTGCAAAACGCTCGTACGACAAACGGCTCTCTCAGTTTGGCGAAGTACACCACCACCACAAACGCGACCAACGATAGACCAAACGCTGGCACGAGCGGTCTCCAAACTGCATCGAGGTGCAGTGCCTCGACCAGCACCGCCCATCGAGACTGGTGATAGACATACCGCGCGACGGCAACGAAGAGCAGGCGCATCCAATGCCACTGATCGAACGGCTCCACTGACCGGAGGGCTCGGTTGAAGTCGGCCCACGTCCGAGATAAATTGTGCTGCGCATCCTGCCGACGGCTACGGCTATGAGACCTTTCGCCCGTCATTATTGACTTCTAAACGTAGCAGACAATTTTGCCCTTGATAGTAAGGGGTGTGATGTGGCCAGTGCCAGTCAGAAGGCATGCCTTGCATTCTCGAGCGAGATGATGGGCGGGAAATGGGCGGGAAGGCTAAGGCGGCTAAAGCCGCTTAGATCAAGCCTTCCCGAAAGGCTGCCTCCGGGACTCGGGGATTCTCAACTGTTCGTCTTGAACAATCTTCATCTAGATCAATCACATAGATATATTCTCACATAAGGTTGGTAGATGCCTATACTGGGCACCAAACCCAACCCAATCCCAATAGCAGCTGTCAGCTTGATAGCTAAACTGCCAAAGGGTGGGAGGGAGTGGTTTTACGCTATTCTATTCTCGGTATCGTTATCCTTCAGGGTCCAGAGAAAAACGATCGCAGCCGACAACGAAAAGTGAACGCAAGGTTGCCTTTCAAGGCAATAATTTGACGTAGGATAAAAGTAGCTCCTTTTTCATGTTCTTGGCCGACTTTTGTATTGAGGCCCGCGCGCCGGACGTCCGGGCGTTGATGGCGTTGAGGACGGTATCGTTGACCTCGACGTCGCTGTGGATGTTCTGGAGCACGTACAGCTCGTGCTTGCTAGACATGTAGGCCTCGCTGGGAGTCTTGATCTTGGTATTCGCGGCAGCGATGGTCTGCTGCGTAGACTGGACGA
>Ga0115006_10003667_pt1 | contig 10512 bp, 6 predicted proteins | sample ArcOceMetagenome_3_FD_88943 | JGI IMG/M metagenome (GOLD analysis project Ga0115006, IMG submission 88943) | Marine eukaryotic phytoplankton communities from Arctic Ocean - Arctic Ocean- Svalbard ARC20M Metagenome | ecosystem: Environmental > Aquatic > Marine > Oceanic | place: Arctic Ocean...
CCCCCATCTCACCACCACCACCCCCACAGACGCCTCCCCGTCCGCCCGCCCCCCACCCCCCCCCCCCCCCCCCTGCGCCGCAACAGAAGCCGTCGAGCAGATCAAATCGGCGGAGCGGTGGGTCGAGTTTGTCGTCAAGGGCGAGAACGAGACGACGGGCAAGGCCGTCAAGAAGACGCTCGTCGAGAGGGACCCCGAGGCCGACCTCGCGACGTGGGCGACGGCGCAGTTCGAGGCGGAGGGCGTGGGCGCGGGCGCACCCGGCGTCAAGGTGACGGCCGTCACGGGCGGCTCGGCGTCGGAGACGGCGGGCGTCGCCGTCGGCCAGGTCATCTACACCATCAACAATATGCCGGTCAAGTCCCCCGACGAGGTCAAGGAGGCCCTCCTCAAGACCGGCCTGGCCAACGGCAAGGGCTGCTACTTGATCGGCCCTCCCTAGGCTGGCATGCTGGTGCCGCCCCCTCCACATCCAGAGCCGACCCTCCGGTGTGCTGGCCCCTCGCGTGGTGGCCAGCCGGGACAAAAAAGGGAACAGGGGTGGGAGAGAGAGCGAGAGAGAGAGAGAGAGAGGGGGAGAGAGAGGGAGAGAGAGGGAGAGAGAGGGAGAGAGAGCGAGAGTCAGGCTGCGTCAGAGGCCTCTCTCAGAGCTAAGAGGGACGCGCAAAGAGACAGAGAGGTTTCACTTTCAGTGGTGTCTGTGTGTGCGCGCATTCCACCGTTGTTAGAAGGCGTTTATTGAGAGGCAGCTCTGGCCTGAGGCTGGGGGGGGGGCAGACCTCGCGTTTGCCAGCAGGCAAAATTGAGTTCCAGTGCACGATCAGCGCACGTTGCGATGACTACTCGACTGATTTCTTGGATTCCGGGCTGCTTTCCCCTGCAGCGCTGATGGTGTACATGCGGCACCGCGAGTGGATGAGCACGGAGTACCCCTCGCCGCCGCTTGCGCCGACGCGCTCGCGCGCCGACTCGGAGGCGAGCTCTCCCGTGGCGCCCGTCGACCGCCCCGTGAGCCTGAGCCGCGAGGACAACCCGTCGCCGCCCCTCGACATGGTGACACAGCCTGGGAGGCAGATGGGGCACTGTGATCCCGTCGCGTCGACCGCGGTGCTGCAGGTGCCGCTCGGCTCCACGGCGGCGGGCCCATCCCCATCCCCGCCCCTCGAGCCCGCCATGATGAGCTCGGCACCGCACAAGTGTGGGGGGTCCTCAGGGGGGGATGCGCCGGTGGCGAGCTGGGGCGTTCGGTTCGACAGCGGCGTGCCCAAGGACCTGCAGCACGAGCAGCGTGGCCAGCTCGAGCAGCTGATCAGCGCCCACCCGCGCGCCGGCGCGAGCTTCGAGGGGAGCGAGACGGCCTCCACGCGCAGCGTGACTGGCAGCACGAGCCCCCCTCTGGACGAGGAGGAGGAGGAGGCGGGAGAGGAGGCGTGTTGCGAGCAGGGAGGGGAGGAGGCGCGGGGGGTGGAGCTGCCGTCGCCGAAGCGGACGCGGCCGCGCGCGGCATCCTCAGCGAGCAACCCCGTGCAGCAGCAGCAGCAGCAGCAGCAGCAGCAGCAGCAGCAGCAGCAGCAGCCTCTGCCACTGGCGACCGCCGTCGATCACGAGGCCGCAGCGCGCGAGTACGCGCGGGCGCTCGTCAGCGTGTGCTCCGCCGCCTCGGCGGGCGTCTCGGCGGCACAGGCGGCGATGCTGGCGGCGGCCGCCTCGACGGTGGCGGCCATGGCGCCCGCGGCATCCGAGGCGGGCGAGGCGACGGCGATGGCGATGACGGGGGGCAATGGTGGCCGCATCCCCAGCACCTGCGGTGCGCGCGGCGGCGTCTACGTGCCGGGCTGCGTGCTCCCGCAGGCGCAGAGCGCGACGGTCGTGACGGAGGAGGAGCTGGCGGCGCTGGCCGCGGGGCTCGCCCCCGAGCAGCAGGTGGCGGTCGACCCGGCGGCGGAGGACTACGAGGACGTTGGCGCGCTGGGCGGCGACTTCCTGTCGGCTCTCGAACGCATCCCGGCGGGAGAGGACTTCCTCGCGCGCGTCGCCGCGATGCCCGCGATGGGCGCCGCGCTGGGCCTCCCCCCCGTGTTCATGCCCCATCACCACCCGCACCCCGTGCCACGTGGCGGTGGCGGTGGCGGTGGCGTGCCTGGTGGCGCGGGCGCGGGGGCGGGGGCCACCCTCCACCTGCTCACCACGTCTGTGCCGCCCCGCTCGGCGCCTGCACCCGACTCCAAGCCCGCCAAGAGGCGCCATGCGGGTGCCGGCTCCAAGCCGAAGCGCCGCTCGACCCAAAAGGGGCCGTTCCGGCGCAGCGAGCGTGGTGACATCGAGGAGGAGGACGGCGACGACGACGACGACGACGACGACGAAGACAGCGATGCCTATTCGGTGCGGCCGCGCAGCGATGCGGTGCGCGCACGCGGCGACGTGGGCTGGCTAGCCGGCCGTGGATCGGCGTCGCGACGAGCGGCCCCGCCCGAGCCCCCCGCTTCGTCCGGGAGCTGGCGGCCAGGTCCTGGACTGTCGAAGCAGGATATGCGTGAGAACACGGACAACGAGCCTCTGACACGTGGCGAGCGGCTGGCGTCGCTCGCAGGGGAGGTCGTCTCGGGCTCCGTCGTCGTCTCCTCTGGGCGTCGCCGCCGCCGCGCGACGGGCCTCGAGATGCTCGCAGCCTCGGCGGCGGACGAGGTGGCGACGTCGCCGCAGAGCTCCACGGAGGACGCCGAACGGATGGAGGAGGAGGAGAGCGACGACAACGTGGATGAGGAGGTGGAGGTCGTGCGTCGTCACGCGACCAAGCGGCCGCGGCAGGCGAGCACGCCCGTCGCCAAGCCCGCGGGCGCGCCCGCGAGCCCTGCGGCAGCGGCGCGGTATCCGGCGGTGGCGCGCTCGCCTGCGCCGCGCGCGCTCACGCCGCGCGCGCCCGGGCGCTCGAAGCGCGCGGCGGCCAAGAAGGCGACAGGCGCGTCCGAGACCCGCTGGAGCCAGAGCGGCCGGCCGATCCAGGCGGCCAGCGAGGACAAGGACAAGACGGTGTACTATGCCGAGGGGCTCAAGCTGCACCTAACGCGCCGCCCTGGCTGCTCGACGCCGTATTTGGGCGTGTCGTTCAACCAGCGCCAGACCAACAAGTGCTTCCAGTGCCGATACCAGAAGCTGCCGGTACGGAGCCAGCTCTCGAAGCCAGCTCGATCCCTCAAACCGACTGGCTGCTGTAGCCGATCCTCTCTGCTACTCACCCGTCCCTGCTGCCCCACCCATTTCCACGCTTCAGCTCGGCTGGTTCAACACGGCCATCGATGCGGCCATCTTCTTTGCAAAGTATGTGCGCGAGCGCGAGCGTGGCCTCGACCACCCGCAGTCGATGGCGGCAGTCAAGGCCCTCGGCTAGACGACGGGACGCGAGACTATCAGTCGCGAGATGACTGACGCATGGTTGGGAGCTCGACGTGTGGGATCGAGGCAGAGTGAGAGGCCGAGATGTGGTATGGCGAAGGGGAGACCGGCGGGGATGACAGCGACACGCGACACGACGCGGCATCGATCGATTGCCACGTCGCGGCTGACTGTGTGAGACCTCTAAAGTATAGCGCGCAACCGTGCACGCGCATGCGTGTGTGCACGGCATGCGAATGGTGCATGTGTGTGTGCATGTGTCGCGGTAAGCGATAGATTTGACAGCTCATAATACAATTCTTACTTACTCATTACGCGATCGAGGGCTCAGCAACACCCGTACCCTGGGGGCCCTGCCTCCTTTTTATGCTCCTTGGCTCTCCTTGCTGGCGAGTCGACTTCGGTCCAGGGTGTCACGATCGTCGTGGTCGTGGCCTACCTGGGACCTGCGAGCTCAGCTCACCGCTTCTTCTTTGGCGACGCGCCGTTGCGGCGTGTGACGGCCGGCTCCGGTCCGACCGAGGTGGGCCCGCACGGGACGACATCGCAGCCATTGGTGCGGAGGAACTCGAGCCCTTGCGTGACGATCCGGTCGACGGTTGAGGGCGACTGGATGTCGCCGGTGATGTTGTGCTGCAGCTCCGAGTCGGTGACAGTCTCCCAGCGGTTCACGGGCACGCGCGCGACGAACTGCTTCGTGTACTCGTAGTTGGCCGTCGGGTCGCCCGGGTTGTGCCACGAGAGGACGGGCGCGACGATCGCCGCCGGGTCGACGACCGTCTCGGCGGTCACGAAGACGCCGATGGCGTTGATCGCGGCGGCGGCGGGGTAGACGAGCGTCCAGCACTCCGCCTGTCGCGCGTTGCGGTACGGGATGCGGTACACCGAGCCCACGATCAAATTGAGGAGCGGCGTCGCGAGCGCCTTTGGCAGCAGCAGGTGCGCCCAGCGCACGCGCACGTACAGCTGCGGCGTCGGCTTGTTGAGCCGGAGCGCGGCGGAGATAAGCAGCACGCCCGAGATGTGCGGCTGCGCCCACGGCTGCACCGCCAGCCAGAGCGCGAGCGTGCCGCCCGTCGAGCAGCCAAGCACGATGACGCGCTTCCCGAGCAGAGACGCCAGCGCCAGCGCGGTCCCGGCATCTTGAAACAGCGCCTCGCGCGTGGCGGTGTCGCGCATGCTGAAGCCACCGCGCTCGTGGGGGGAGACGCCGTGGCCCGGGAGCCGGAACCGCATCAGGTGCGCGCCCAAGCCCTCGGCGATCCGCTCGTCGACTGGGCTGCACTCCTGGCAGCTCGCCGACCACCCATGAATGAAGAGGACGCAGAGGTCCGCCTGCTCATTCCGCTTGCCCTTGGCCCACAGCACGGCGGAGCCAGCCTTTGGCATGAGTGGCGCCTGCTGTGCGTCGCGTGCCTCGAGGAGTCCCTCCACATCGGCGGCGCCCAGGCCCGGCGGGAGCTTTGGCGCAAAGGTTTGGCCCGTGCGGGCCATCCAGCGGCGCAACCACGCGTACCGGAGACAGAGGAGGACGGTCAGTAGTATGATCACGACCACGATAAATCCGGCCAGCAGGAGGAGCATCGTCGGAGCTGCTTCGCGCGCGTGGACCTGCGCTTGGGTCTCATGGCGCAGCCGTGAACCAAACTTCTAGCGCGCGCGCGCTGCGGCGTCGCCGAACTCCACTTCTCCGCCAACACGGCAGGCACGGCACACGGACCATGGAGATTCTTTGGTGCCTTTCGCAGCCTTTGCTTGCTTCACCCCCTCCCCCTCTTTTTTACGCGCGCTCACAAAGTTGCATGCCATGTCGCGCGAAATCGACCTCGACGTGCGCAGAGACGTCTGCGTCTCGTTGAGCTGCGACAACACGGATCGCGTGCGTCTGCACGCGCTCTCCAAGGTCGACCCATCAAAGGTGGAGCGCAAGATTGTGGGCCTGACGGCTCTGCTGCAGGTGCAGCATGGCAAGTCTTACGATTGGTCCAACTACGCACATATCACGTCGGCATGCCTGCTGCTGGCTGCGGCCGCCGACCTCGAGCTGCGAAGACGGCCGGCGCTCGCGTCTCGCCTGCTGAAATGGGCCTCGGTAGGGCTGCACGTGGCGATGCCACAGGTGACTGGTGTCAAGCGATCGTGTGGCCATCCCAGAGTCCCGGCACTGCAAGCACGTGGTGCGCTCTCGGAGGTGTTTTCGCTGGTCGCGATGGCCGCCACGAGCAGCGTGATCAAAATTGCAGCCGAAATCGCAGGCGGCAGCCACGCATCGGCAAATGCCTCCGCTCTCGGCACCGGGAGCTTGCTGCTGTGCAATGACGTCGCGAAGAGGACGCCAGGCGGCTTCACCTGCTTTGATGCTCTCGTGCGCCTCCCGGAGAGGCGTGCAAATAACCAGGCCGAGCTCGAAGCTGTCGCATCCTCGCTTCCCACCGCAACCGGCGTGCGCCTCGGCGCGCGCATGCAGCGAGCGGCGCACGAGCTGCTCGGTCTGCGGCGACCGAAGCCGCCACGGCACAGACGGGTCGTGCTGCTCACACGGCGGTCGCAGTCTGTATGGGTCAACCGCGAGGCGGCGGCCGCGCGCATTCGTGGGCTGGTGCGTCATGCGCACGGATCGTTTGTCGACGCCGGAGAGGCAGAGGACCTCGGCAGAGACGGCGCGGGCTGTTTCCGCGCTGCGCCGCAGGTGAGGCTGTGGGCCTCGGCGTGGCTGGTGGTGACGGTGGTGGGTGCGCACGAGTCGAATCTGGTGTACATGCCACAGGGCGGCGCAGGAGTGCTCGAGGCGCTCAACTGCGGCCACCGCTCCGCCACGTACCGCAGCTTTGCCAAGGTCGCGGGCGTCGCACACACGGCCTCGCATGAGCTGAGGCAGCAGGGACACGCCTGGCTTCGCTCGGCATCGGCGCCGCTGCTGCAGCAGGCGTGCGCGCACATTGGGGGGACTGGCAACCGGGGCGTGCCTCCCGAGCGGTGCTCCGTCGACGCGCTGCTGAAGCGCCTGCCGCGGCTCTACGAGCGCAAGCGGTGCGCGTCCAACCTCTCGGCGACGCGCGGCATCTACTTCAACACGCCGCGCGTGGTGCGGCTGTCTGGGGAGGACCTGGATCTGATGTGGACGCTGCGTGGTCTGCTGATGACCAAAAATACTCAAAGCTATTGAGGCTATTGAGGCATCTTAGTTGCAAGCGACTACCCGTGACTACCTTCTTCGTAAAAGCGCAAATCACACCTGACTTACTGTGAACGCAGTGAGGGCCGTCCTAGCCCAGGAGCAGCCACCAAGCGCCATGGACTCGGGTTTGATGGCGCAGATCGCCGCGGGCAAGGGTCTCAAAAAGACCGTCACCAAAGACTGCAGCGAGGTCAAGGGCGCGGGAGGGGTCGTGGACGTCTCGGCAGACGGCACCATAAAAAAGAAGGCGGCGGCCGAGGCCGACACCTCTGCGCCTGACCTGAAGAACTTCAAGAACCAGCTGGGAGCGTTGTTTGGCGGCCCTCCTGCGCCGAAGAAGGCGCCGGCGGCGCCGGCACCCGCGGCTACACCTGCTGTACCGCCGCCTGTGCCGCCAGCGGCACCTCCGCCAGCTGCGCCTCCACCAGGCGCGCCAGCTGCGCCACCGCCGCCGCCGCCGCCGCCGCCGCCGCCGCCACCTGGTGCGCTCACACCGCCGCCGCTGCCAGCGGGCATGGCGCCTCCGCCTCCACCGCCGCCGCCCGGCTCACTCGCTCCGCCGCCGCTGCCGGCGGGCATGGCGCCTCTGCCGCCGCCACCGCCGCCCGGCTCGCTCGCTCCGACGCCGCTGCCTGGGGCGGCAGCAGCACCACCGCCGCCGCCGCCGCCAACGCCGGGATCGGCGCTCGCACCGCCGCCGCTGACGAGCTGCGGCTCGAGCACCGACGTGGCCGGCGCGGGGCCGGGCTCGGCACAGCGGAAGAAGAAGCGCCCGAGTGCGACCGGCAAGGCGCTCAGCGGCATCGAGCAGCAGCGCAAGTGGAGGGAGCAGGCGAGGGAGGGGGCGGGCGGCGGCGGCTCGACGCCGCGCGACGGCGCCGGCGGCGAGACGCCGAGAGAGGGCGAGGCCAACGGCGGCGGCGAGGCGTCCGAGAATGGCGAGGCGGCGTCGCCGGGCGGGGCGGAGGGAGTCGGGATGCTGCCGGAGGCGCCGGCGCCGCCGCCATCGAAAAAGGAGGAGAAGCGCAACGAACGGAAGCTGGAGGAGCAGAAGGCGGCGCGCGAGCGCGAGGAGAAGCGCAACGAGCACCGCTCCGACATGATGTCGATGCTGCGCAACATCCCGTACGTTGAGGTGGCCATCCCGAGCGCGACGACCGTCGGGCTGGGCGCCGACGCGCACACGGGCTTCGTGCTGCAGCTGCAGGTGCCGAGCGACGTCTTCCGGCGCGCGTCGTTCAAGGTGACGCGCCGCTACTCGGAGTTTGTCGCGCTGCACGAGGCGCTGCTCAAGAGCTGGGGCAAGCAGGTGGAGCTGCCCAGGCTGCCAGCGAAGCGGCCGTCGATCTTCGGCTCGACGCTCAGCGAGAAGCAGATCGAGGAGCGCCGCGCCAAGCTCGAGGAGTACGTGCAGCTGCTCGTGCAGCAGCTCAACTGGTCGCTCGACCCGACGCTCCGCGGCTTCCTCGAGGTCGACGCGTGGGCCAAGGAGCGCAAGAAGAAGATGGACAAGGCAGGCAGCGCCACCGAGCTCCAGTCGCCGCGCGTGCCCGATCCGCTCTCGCCGTAGGCCTCATGTAACAGCTGTCAGCTCCAAGCATGGTGTAGTGAGTATTGGCGGCCCTCGCGTGTTGCGCAGCGTCGCGTTCTAGTTCATACCTCCTCTGAGATCTGTAGTCGGACACTCAGAGTATGTACACACTGTAGTCTGTGTAGGCGACGCGCGAGTGCGAACACTCCACGATAGCAGTTGCTCGTCTTACTTCCAAGCGACCACGACCTCGCCCTTTGCTCCGTTTCCTCCGACCTTCTCCGTCACCGCCAGCCGATCTTTCGGCACACCTGCTGCGACAAGAGCATCGCGGATCGCGTTGCCACGTACAATGTGCCACTTCTTCGGAATATTACCTGCAGCACACGCGCCAGTGATTTGCGCGGTTGCAACGCCCAGGGACTTGTCCAGCATGACGGTTGCGATCTCTTTGATTTTCTTTTGGTTGCCCGCGATGTCCGGCATCTTGTGCCCCTGGGCATCATGCGGCTCGTGGTTGGGCCCAAGCTTCTTCGTGAAGAGGTCCACGTTCCCGTAGCCGAAGTTGAAGCCTGCTCCCGCGTTGGCCGCGACCGCCTTCGCCTTCACCCTGTTCTCCGCCCTTGCCTTCTCAGCTGCTGCCTTGTCCCTCGCTGCTTTCTCCCGTGCCGCCTTTTCCCTGGCTGCCTTTTCTCTGGCCGCCTTCTCCCTCGCCGCCTTCTCCCGTGCTGCCTTCTCCCTTGCCGCCTTCTCAGCCGCCGCTTTCTGTGCAGCCGCTTTCTCAGCCGCCGCTTTCTCAGCGGCTGCCTTCTCCGCTTCTGCCGCGTCCGCATCCGCCGTATCCGCCGCGGGCGCTTCCGCCGCCGGCGCTTCCGCCGCCGGTGCGGGTGCTGCAGCCGGAGGGGGCCGCGGCGCAGCTGGAGGGGGCCGTGGCGAGTGCCCAAGTGGCGGGAGCGCAGCTTTTGCGGGCGACTCGAGCTGCGGCCCACCTTGCGGGAGCGCGGGAAGCATGCCTTGCCGTGGTGGCAGCGAGGGCTCGGCGGCAGCGGCAGCTTCAGGCGCTGCTTCAGGCGCTGGCTCTGGCGCAGCTTCGGGCGCGGCCTCTGGCGCAGCGACCGGTGCAGCGACCGGCGCGGCTGATTGCGGCTCCTCCACCAGTGAGTTTCGTGGCGTCGTCGGTGTGATCGCCTTGCGGTGGCCCTTGCGGCACGACAGCCCCAGCAAGATCGCAGTCGCGCAGAGCAGAAAGGCGATGCCACCACCGATGGCGCCACCGACGTCAGCGGTGTTATGATAAGCCTCCGAGCCGGTGATTGCGAACGTTGTAGGCGGTGGAGGTGTCGGTGACGGCGGTGGCGGAGGCGAATACATCGATGGAGGCGGTTGTGGCGCTGGAGAACCTGCCTGCTGCGTGACGGGCGGCGGCGGAGGCGACGGCGTGAAGACTGCTTCCACAGCCGAGCCAACAACGGCGCTCGCAGCCACGGCCACAGAGTCGGAAATGGCTGCGCCGATGGCAGCCTTGTCGCTGAGCGCACTGAGGAATGGAGCTTGCGCCTCGGGCCCATCGGTGACAATGGTGAGTCGCATCTCCAGCTCGTCAATGGCGGAGGTCTCCAGGGAGCCACCGACGCTCGCGAGAACTGTCAATGCGACGGCGGCACCCGCGTCGCTCGCGATCATGCCCACGGTGGCGTTGTCGTTGCTGCAATTTTCGTGGAGGTACCCGCGCGTGACAGATATGACCAGTGGGATACCACTTATGGTGCCGCTGCCGCTGCCGACGTCTCCCAGCATCTCGCCCGAATCGGCAGCCGACGACACCAGGGTGACCACGCACGAGAGCGTTGCGTTGCAGGTCGCTGCTCCCGTTGTCTGGATCGTGAGTGCGGTGGCCGCGGCCGACGTGTCATTGACGGTGAATGTAAATACGAGGCGATCCGTCACGTGGATCGACGGCATGCTGAGTGTCGATGCATCCGCGCCGCTGGCCAGGGACACGTTCAGGACAGCAGCCTCAGTGGCGTCAGCAAGTGCGCAGATGGACACGTTGGTCATCTGCGCTGGATCAAAAGTGAAGGGCAGCATCATCGTGGCCGCAAGTGATGAAGGAATCGCCATTGATCCGCACAGCAGCAACAGCAGCGTCGTCGTGACCATCGCGCGCAGTCACAAAAACGGCTCGCCAGCGAAGGAGCGCCTGCCAGCTGCCTGCCGGCTGCACGCTGCACGGTGGAGTCGTGCGAGCGGGCGCCGACCCGCGGGCGCCCTAGTGCTGGGTTGGGGTAGAAGCTGGTGCTTAAGGAGTATTGGTGCGACGCGCATCCTCAAAAAAGAGAGTCGTGGAGTAGAAGAACACGTGCGGGCCCACGTGTTCCGAGCCACCGGTAAGGGTGGACGCACCCTGGCG
>Ga0115006_10003668_pt1 | contig 10511 bp, 8 predicted proteins | sample ArcOceMetagenome_3_FD_88943 | JGI IMG/M metagenome (GOLD analysis project Ga0115006, IMG submission 88943) | Marine eukaryotic phytoplankton communities from Arctic Ocean - Arctic Ocean- Svalbard ARC20M Metagenome | ecosystem: Environmental > Aquatic > Marine > Oceanic | place: Arctic Ocean...
ACACGCGTCGGGCAGGCCACCATGGTGAGCAGCAGTCGTAGGGCAAGAGAAGTCGCATCCGTCCACAAATGCACCCCACGGGGCAGCGGAGCCACACGAGGGCATCGCGTGCGCTGGCGCGTGCTACGGCATCGTCCGCGGGAGAACGTGGCTGCGCTGGCATGGCAAGGCTGGCCGGCTTGGCGGTGCCGGGCAAGATGGGCTACCACGAGAGAGATCTGCGAAGAGATTCACCAAGGTTGTATTGCTTGCTTGCTTACCGTGCGGTGATTTGCGCCCCGTGTTTCCGCGGAAGGACGGCTCTGTCCGCCCCCATAATACATAGATAGGTGGTTAGGGAAAGCAAAATTGCTAGGTGGTAATACCCCATGCGGGCAGCCAACTTTTTTCGTGTGCCGCTTCGCGGTTCTTCGTGGTTGGCGCGTGGCGGCACGAGCTGCACCTCGCGTGACGCCGCCGCAATGATTCGACGACGCGACGAGCAGCGCTTCACGGTCTACGTCGACCGCGACGAGTTTCTGCAGCCCAAGCGCCAGTGGACTCGCCAACGCTCACCTCTCATCCCCAGCAGCAGTGGCAACGCACCCGCACGCCGGCCTCGGCGTCCTGCGCAGCAGCACTGCGGAGAGCAGAACATGCCGCCCACGCCGAACACGGCGCGCCACGAGCAGCTGTCGCCAGTGTGGTGCACGCCAATCAGCTGCGAGGCCGCCGCCGCGCCACCCAAGCGCCAGCGCCGCTCGGTCAGGCAGCAGTTTCCGCTGCTGCGGTTGGTGCTGACGCGGCCGCATCAGCGGGAGCTGCAGAGGAGGATGGAGCTTCACAGGCTGGTCAAGGCGTTCGAGGCCGACGCGGAATCGCTGACGCTCGATCAGCTGCTGCAGGCCGCTGCTGCGGCATCGCCGCCCGCTTCCGCGGAGCCGCTCGAGGAGGCCACCGAGGCGCAGCCGAGCCCCCGGAGAACGATCTCAGGGGAGCGTGCGAGGAGAGCCTTTGAGCGAGCCGTCACGGGACCCACCGAGGAGCGAAGCGAGACGTGAAAGTGACCACAGCATGGTATGAGGCTTCCCAAGGTGGAAGGGCAACGATGAGCCAACAAACGCGCCGCATCATTGTATGATCCACGGCCATGATGCATGCGTCTTAGGTGTCAATAAATTACTACGTCGACACTGACATTGCGACAGAATCTCACATGGACCACGCATCCAAGCCGCGCGTTTGACTGGAGTGGACTGGGTTCTCGGTCGGAGGATCACCCGAAGCGGCTCGCAAAGTTCATGAGGTCGACGCTGAAGGCGAGCGCGTGCGCGTCGAGGTCGGACTGGTACGTCCGTGAGGCCGGCACCCTCCCGCTGCCCGGCATGGTCTTGTGCACCGAGTGGAGCTGGCTCTGCAGCTGCTGGCACGTGGCCTCGACGTGCGCGCGCGACAGCCGCTCGCTCTCGTGGCCGCGCCTCGCGTCGTTGAGCGCGCCGCGCAGCTTGTCGGTCTCGACGAGCAGCTGCGCCGACGTCTGCTGCTGCGCGCCGGCGCCCGCGACCATCTGCTGCAGCTCGAAGACGCGGCTCTGCGCGTGGACGAGCTCGCGCTGCGACGCCTCGCGCTCGTGCGCCAGCTGCCTCTCGCGCGCGTCCGCCCGCTCGACCTCGCGCTCCTGCGCGGCGCGCCGCTCCTCGGCCGACATCTGCGCGCGCGTCGCGTCGTCGAGCAGCGCCTGCAGCTCCTGCTGCTTCCGCTGCGCGTCGGCCGTCTCGCGCGCGCGCGCCTCGTCGCGCGCCCGCAGCGTGAGCAGCTCGGCGGCGTTGCGCCTCGCCTCCTCGCCGAGCGCCGCCGCGCGCGCCGTCTCGCCCGCCGCGCGCGCCTCGCGCTCGCCCAGCCGCGCGCGCGCCTCCTCGAGGTCCTCCTCGGCCGCCGCGCGCCGCTCCGCCTCGTCGTGCGCCTCGCCCGCCCACACCGCGCCCCCCCACCGCCGCAGCGCCGCCGCCAGCGCCGCGCCGTCGCGCCCGCCGCGCACCGCACGCTCGGCGGCGCCGAGGCGGCCGCTGCGCAGCGATGCGATCGACTGCCGCGCCCGCGCCTCGGCCTGCTGCAGCGCCTGCCGCGCCGCGCGCTGCTGCGCCGCCACCGCGCGCCGCCACCGCGCCAGGCCGCCGTCGAGCGCCGCGTGGAGCGTCGCGTGCACCGCCGAGCGCAGCGCCCGGCGCGCCGCCCCCCTCGCGGCGTGCCGCTGCTCGTCCTCGCACTGCCGCAGCTCCGAGCGCAGCATCGTGTGGTGCGCGCGCATCGCGGCGCCGAGCTTGAGCTGCAGCGTCGCCTCGAGCTGCGCGCACGTGAGCTGCATCTCGGAGATCGCCGCCTCCTTCTGCGCGCACACGTCGCTGAGGCGCGACTTGACCATCATAAAGTTCTGCGTCAGGAGGGCGTTGTCCGCGCTCAGGTCCTGCACGCGCCGCCGCAGCGCCGCCGCCTCCGCCTCCGCCTCCGCCTCGTCCACCATGCCGCCGCGTCGCTCCGTGCCGAAGCCGTCGCGACCGCCGCCGCCGCCGCCGCCGCCGCCGCCGCCGCCGCCGCCGCCGCCGCGCCGCCACGCGGACGAGGGCGGCGGCGTCAGCGAGGGCGAGGGCGGCTCGGTGCCCCTGAAGCGGCCGGTGCCGCCGCCCGCGCCCGCGCCCGCGGCGAGGAGTGCCGAGCGCAGCCCCGCCGTCTCCTTCTGCAGCTCTCTCTCGCGCGATGCCGACGCGGCGTGCAGACGGTTCTTCTCGGCGACGACGGCGTCGAACCTTCGCTTGAGCACGCTGAACTGCTGCGACAGCTGCGCATGGTCGGCGAGCAGCCCGCCGCCGGCGCCGCCGCCGCCGCCGCCGCCGTCGCCCTGGCTCGCGAGGCGCCAGCGCAGCAGCAGCCGCTGCAGCCGCTGCGCAATCGACGCCTCGACGAGCCGCCAGAGCTGCCGCTGCCGCGCGCCGCCGCCCACACCGCCGCCGCCGCCGTTGGCGCCTCCCACGACGGATGCCTCCGCAGCAGCCTCCGCCCGCGCCACCGCCACCGCCGCCTGATGCGACGCCTGCAGCCGCGCGATGCCGGCCGTGTGCCGCTCGCCAGCCGCCGCCGCCGCCGCCTCGGCCTCGGTCGCGCGTTGCCCGAGCGTCGCGATGTCCTCGCGGCTCGCTGCGGCTGCCGCGGCTGCCGCGGCCACCTCGGCCTTCGCCGCGTCGCGGCTGCGCGCCGACTCCGCCTTCGTCTGTTCGAGCGACGCCTGCAGCTGCCGCACCAGCTGCTCGTCGGCCGAGCGCGCGCGGCTCACCTCCTCACGCAGCGCGTGCAGCTCCGCCGAGCGCGCCGAGCTCAGGCGTTTCTCCTCCGCGAGCTCGGCGGCCAGGCGCCGCGCGATGTTGGCGGCGCTGCCCTGGCCCGTTACCACCTCCGGGGCCGACGCGGCGGCCGCCGCGACCAGCTCCACGCCTCTCGGCGCCGCAGCGCGCTGGGAGAGCACCGCCAGGCGCCACTCGCGGCAGGCAGTCGCCAGCCGCAGACCTCGGCCGTTGACGACGCAGGCCAGCAGCCTCCCGACTGTCGCTGCGAGTCGAGCGTGGTCGACCTCCTCCTGCTGCGTCTCGAGGCTCCTCTGCAGCCGTCGTCTCTCGCCGAGCGAGCGAGTGCTGGCTTGCCAGCGGTGGAGCGAGCCGTGCAGCAGCTGGTGGTGAAGCGCCGCGAGCACGCCGCGCAGCGCGGCCGTCGAGGTGATCTGGCGCGCATGCGCGAGCTCGAGCTGCTGCTCCTGCGCCGTCGCCGCGAGAATTCGCGCGGCGCGTTCGGTCACCAGCATTGTACTCGAGGCCTTTTCAAACTCGCTCTGTAAGAGGAGTGAAACCAGCGCACGCAAGGGCCAAGAACTGACTGGCAAAAAGGCATGCTAGGTGTGATGAAAGGTAGAAGTAGAATTGCTAGTCAGCAGTCTGGGGAAGCATGAGCGGAAGCGCCGGGCGAAGGCGGCGATCCGCATCCAGGCGTGCTGGCGGCGCGCGCTCGTGCGGTGGGCGCGCCCCAGGACGGCGGCCGCCACCCGCATCCAGGCGCACTGGCGCCTCGGGCTCTTGCGCCTTCGCCGTGCGGCCCCTCCTGCTGCCGGCGCCGTAGCCGGCGCCGACGACGGGACGACGGCAGCGAGTACGACAGCGAGTACGACAGCGACTGCACCAGCTACTCCGTGTTCGAGGAAACCGACGAGATCCTCGAGCTGACTGCGCTCGAGCTCGAGGAGGAGTCGCGCTTTGGTGGCGATTTTCGGCGCTGAGCCTCCCTACGGGGGCGGCGGGCAGGGACCGCCGCTCTTGCTTGGGGTGCTGAGATCGGATGGACCGATCCTAGCATGGCATGTGCCTCGAGACTGCACTCGTGTGTATAAGCTAGTCGCGTCCGCTGGGTATACTGGCTAGTTACCTGTCGCTGCGTTGATGTGACTCCTCGGGTTGGCCACCCGCAAACTACGAGTAGATCGAGTGGAGACCTCGCTCGCGACGCTAGTCGTCAGCCCGAAGCTCCTCGCGATGCGGCACCATTCGGGCCTGGGCCTTGGTCCGCTGCTCGAGCAGCACCAGCGCCGCAAGGAGCGCGCGCGCGCCGCCGAGCTTCTGCGGCTGGCCATCCGGCGTGGCGTCGCTGGCGTCGTGGTGCTGCTCGCCGTCGCCTCGCTGTGGAGCTACACGCGCTCGGGCGGAGCGGGAGGCGAGGCCGACCGCGTGCATTGCCTGCTCCTGCTGGATCGCTCGGCCTCGATGCGCTCGGCGACCGAGGCCGTCGTGCAGGGCTTCAACGACTTCGTTTCCCAGCAGCGATCGGCGGCGGTGGAGGGCGAGCTGCTGCTGACGCTCGCGCTGTTCGACTCGGTCCGGCCGCTCGAGTACACCATCGCGGCGCAGGATATTCGCACCGTCCAGCCGCTTCGGCTCGACCAGTTCCAGCCACGCGGCACCGCACCACTGTTCGACGCGTGGGCCAAGGTGGTCGGCCACGCCGAGCGCCTCGAGCAAGGGCGGCAGACCGAGGTCGTCGTCGTCGTCATGTCCGACGGCGCAGAGAACGCCTCGAAGGAGTTCTCACAAGCACAGGCGCGCCGCCACCGGCCGTCCCCACGCACGCCGATGCTTGCCCGTGGTTGCATGATCAGCCACGCCACTGCCGCCGCCTGCGAAAGCAGGTCTTTCGGCTCGTCGAGGCAAAGAGGCGAGCGGGCTGGTCGTTTGTCTTCCTTGGCGCAAACCAGGACGCGTACGCCACCGGGAGCCGGCTCGCTGTCGCCAAGGGCGCCGTGTCCAACTTCAAGCCCGACGCGCGCGGCGTGCGAGCTGTCTACTCGGACCTCAACCAGGCCATGGTGCGCATGCGACGCGCAAAGCGGAAGGCAAAATCGTCGCCGGCCGCGGCGAGTGCTCTGCCCGAGGTGCGCCCTCTGCCCGCGAACATTGCAGCGCGCACCGGCGCACGGAGCGGACCGCGCTCACATGCCTCTCTCACAACTTGTGGCGCACGCAGCTGCGCAACAACTTCCTGCGAGGGTTCCGAAGCGCGGAGCGTGACATCCGGCAGCGCGGCAGCTAGGAAAGTGCCTCAGTTTAGAAATATCCGAACAGTCTTCAGTGGAAATACCCCCTGATCGCCAGACTTGGCGCGCGAGCGCGCAACCATATGAGTGCCAGCGGCCCTCTCGCCGCGGTCGAGGCCGCGACGCAGACGCTTCTGCTGGACACTGATGGGCCGATGGCCAAGTACAACGAGGGCACGCAAAAGTGGTGCTGCATGCTCTGCAAGAGGCAGTTTGCGACGGAGAAGATGCTCGGACAGCACCTGCAGGGCAGCCAGCTGCACGCCACCAATCTGACCGAGGTGCAGGCACGCGACGGCATTCGCGGGCCTGCGGCTGCTGTAGCTGCACCTCCGCCTGCTGTCGCCGCCGCTGTCGCACCCAAGCGGCCTCTTCAAGGGGGCGAGGCGCCGCCCGCCAGAAAGCCTCGCTGGGGAGACAGGCCTGCGGGTGTTGCCAATGCGGAGGTCGAGCGGGAACCGGAGCCGCCTGCGGCGTCAGGCAAGAGCGGCGGGCTGAGCGCTCTGGAGCAGATGGAGCTCTTCGAGAAGCGGCTCAAGGTGCAAGAGCGACGCAAGCCCGAAAAGGAGAAGCCAGTCGAGGAGGAGGCCGAGATCGACTCCGCCCGCGCCCGATCCATCAACAACCAGCTGGACTGGGAGTGCAGCGAGTGTGGCAAGTTCAACTTTGCTCGCACTCTCGTGTGCCACTTCTGCCGCCACCACGTTGACGCCAACACCAAGTACCTGACGAATCGGCTCAAGGAGATCAAGTGAGCCCTCGCTCCTCACCCGTCTCATCTGGCCCTGCACCACCCATCTTGTAGATGCATCACACGCCGGACTCGCCCACGTTGCCACAGGTACGAGAGGTTCGCGCAGGTCTTTGGCAGCGACGCCCCCTCCGTCGGTCGTCCACCGGTCGCCGACCCGGCCGCTGAACACGCCCACGCTCGCGCCAAGCTGACCTCGGATAACAACATCGGCCACCAAATGCTGGGCTCCATGGGTTGGAGCGAAGGTCGGGGCCTCGGAAGGAGCGAGAGCGGGACGACCGAGCCTGTCCGAACTGGCCAATCCACATTCAGGAGATGAGCACGTCAAACATCCGATGAAACGGCGGGGCTCGTCGTCCCGCTGTTTGCCCAGGCCGCAGGACCGCGCGTTTTTGGTTTTGGTGCTTCTCGACAATTATGTAAAGTCTGAGCCTAGTTCATTCAGCATGTGACTAGCGGCTGTGGGCATGGACGTCAAACAAAGAGAAAGCTCTCACACGCATTCTGTTTGCCGGCTGCTCGCGGGGCGGCAGCAGCAGAGACCACAGCTAAGCGATGGCGCAACCGCCGCCATCACTGCTGGCCACGACGGGCACGGCCGGTGCTGTCGCTGTCGGCGGGGGCGACGCCACGCTTTCCGGCGCCTCTGCCTCCGCAATCAGTCTCTGCAGCGAGACAAGCTGCTCATCCTCTGGCGGCACATTGGCGAGCCTGAGCTTCCGTGCGGCGCGATGAAAGTGGAAGGTCGCCGCATCGCGCTCACGCGGCCCATTCGCCGCCCCAAGCGCCAAGCCGAGCTGACGAGCGACACCCGCCTGTCACGCATCGACGTGGTGCGACAGAGGGTCGGGGCAGCTGAGCGTGCAGGGAGGGCCGGGGGCGAGAGCGCAACGGCTAACGATGGTCTTGCACGGCGCGGCGCATCAGAGCGCGCGGGCTCACCTGCTGGTACAGGATCTCCTGCTGCGTCACGACGAGCGACGGCGACGCGAGTGGCAGCGGCTCTACCTGTGAGCCGCACGACGGACGGCGCCACTGAGTTGGTTGGGGCGCTCGTCACCTGCGGATGGGAAGGGCAACGCGCGGCGGAAGGGCGACGCGCGGCGAGCTCTTGTCTCACCTTGGTGACCGCGAGCATCGCGTCGAAGGCCTTGTCCGCGCCGCGCAACTGCACAGACGGACAGTCGGACAGTCTCTGATCGGGGTGCACGTGCGTGCAGGTGGTCCACGGGGCATGGCGACGGGACGTCGAGCCGCCTCCCGGGGCAGGTCGAGCGTGCCGAAAGGTGCACGGTGCAGGGCTCGAGTGCAGACGGGCGATGCACCTCCGCGAGCGTCGCGGCTGACGTCGTCGCAGTGCCACCCACCCTCGCCAGCTGCCGTGCGAGGCCCAGCAGCTCTCGTGCGAGGAACTGCGCATGCTCGTCAAGGACGACGATGGCGGCGCCCGCGTCCCGTCTCGCGCGCATCTTGTCGAGCGTCTCGAGGCCCTGGACGAGCGGCTCGACGGCCGCGACGGGCGGCTGTGGGTGTGCGATGCGGCTCAGGGCGTGACAGACCGACGAACACGCGCGGCATAGTCGCTCGCCGTCGGTGCCAAACTGCTGCTCCAGGCTGAACGCCTGCTGCAGCGCGACGAGGGCAGACTCCGGTGAGGACTCCAGTCGGGAGCGGCCCTCCTCCAGCAGCCGCTCCGCGACCTGCAGGACCGCCGCAGCGTCCACATCCGCGCCCACGTGTGCCGTGCGCTCCATCGCAAAGCCCTGCGTCGAGAAGTCTTCGTGGGAGGGGCATCGCCAGCGCACACCACTGGATTTCTTCTATTCCTGCCCGCTGATAAAAGTTCTACGGGCGATGGGTAACGAGGGGGCAGGAGGCGGCCGAAGGCCTCGCGCCGAAGGCGCCGCCGTCGGCGCTGCTTAGAAAATCGGTGAATGAAACAAAGCATGCAAAAGCTCAATTTTTGCCTTAGGTGAGTTTTATAAGCTCAACGGAGACTAGGCTAAGCTAGTACTAGAGCCGCTAGCAGCGGCTGGGGGGAGAGGAGAAGGGGTCGGCGTTGCGGCGGGCGGAGAAAGACAGGAGCCCACAGTGGGCCCGCGCCTGCCTTCGGCGCAGCCAGAATCGATAGGTAACTTAGCTATTCTCGCAAATCCGTGCGCGTTCGCCTATTATGCTGTTTACGCTGTTTACGCTGTTAGCTTACCTCAACTACACACTTCGCACTCCGCCCTATTGAGGCTATTGAGGCGACGCGTTTGCCAGCGTTTACCCATTGAGCGCATGCGCATGCAGCGATCACGCCGGGCACATATTATCTCCCCCGCGGCCATAATATCTTCCTATTGACTTGAGCGCCAGCCATGCCATCAAATCATCCGCTGCTCCTCTTGGCGCTGGCTCCGGCCGTCGCGTACGCTCGTGGCGCCGACGCGTCGCAGCCTCACCCGCACCGCGGCACTCTGACTCCCTACAAGGCCCAGCCTCCCAGCAAGTACGGCCTCGACGTCGGCAACGTGCCGTTGAAGCAGCTGCGCAGTGGCAAGCCGGTGTGGCAGCTAGTCACTCGTGTGGCCATTCCCCTGGCAGCTAGTCACTCGTGTGGCCATTCCCCGGCCACACGGCATGTCCCGCATGGGTGAGCACCACGCCCTGCTCATGGGTGCTGACCTGGCCTCCGTGCACGCGTGTGCGCGTCTCGCAGGTGCTGCGCCTGGTCGAGGTAGGCAACGGCTTCAAGCGGACAGTGTCGATACAGGACGTGCAGGCACCGCCCTCGGTCGTGTGGAGTCGGATCATGGATCTCCCCAAGTATCCAAAGATGGTGGAGGGCTGCGTGTCTTGTGTGCCGTACAAGCGCGAGAAGCGGGTGGGCGGCACCCAGGTCGTGTACGCCAAGTACAAGATCCGTGCGGCCGCGCTCGCGATGGAGTACTTCATGAAGCACACGTTCGAGCCGGGCAAGAACTGCATGACCTTCCACCTCGACTATGATCGGCTCTCGGAGCTCTTCGACACCGTGGGCTACTGGTACGTCGAGAAGCTCTCCGACGGCTGGTGCCGCGTCTACTACTCGACCGACTCGGCTGTCCCCGCCTGGGTGCCGGGATTCATGAAGGACAGGCATGCGCGCTTCGTCGCACACCCAACGATATCTTGCTTGCGCACCCTTCGTCCAGTGGGGAGGAGTGAGCTGTGCCCGACCGCTGCTTGTGTGCGCAGCTTGGTCAAGCTCGCCGCCGCGCGCTCGACGTCGTGGGTCGATGTCGAGTGCCAAAAGGAGATGGGGCTGGTGCGCAGCGCAGCGACCCGCCGCCCAGAAGCCGCGCGCACTGCTGCTGTGCGTTGACCGCTTGCGAAATGCGTCTCCACTCAACGAGCGCCGCCCTGTCCGGCAGGACTCCAAGTCGCGTGGCGGGTGGTTCAGCCAGCTTCGCCGCATTGCAAAGCTGACGGCCAGTGCTGCAGTTGCTGGCTGGCTTCTTCGGGGCCGAACGATGCCTTGGAGCCGAGCAGATCTGAGGGGCAAGCGAGTCAGCCCAGCCAGAGGCTGAGAGTCTGCACGCAACGCCAACAGAGGCATCCGCAGCAACTTTGCCACCTGGCGTGCGCGTCGATCTGGGGTTATAGAGACCTCTCTTCTGAAACCTCTCTCTTGGTGAGAAAGTGCCTGGGTCCACGTAGCATTTACGGTAACAATAGAACGCTTTGAGTATGAGAGGAGATAAGGAGATAACTTGAGACAGAGAACTCAGTAGGGACAACGTAGGTCGTACACTTTGGCTGCCGCAAGCATGGGCAAATTGGCCAATGCATGGGCAAATTTGTACACCTTCCCGGAGGAGCGTGCGCGCTCAAGATTCAGTATCCGTGACGTTTATAGAAATGGATCGTTTGCACTGAGGCGGCGACGGTCTGGTGGTGGAGGAGGCGAGAACGGCACCACCAATGGAGGAGGTGGAGACGGCGGGGGTGGTAAGGGTGGCTGCGAAGGCGGTGGCGATGGTGGTGGCGGCGACGGTGGCGGTGGTGCTGGGGGAGGCGGAGGAGAGGGTGGCGGCGGAGCAAAGGGAACGACGAGCGGTGGTGGTGGCGACGGTGGCGGCGGTGAGGGGGGAGGGGGTGATGGCGGTGGTGGCAGGGGGGGAGGCG
>Ga0115006_10003669_pt1 | contig 10511 bp, 1 predicted proteins | sample ArcOceMetagenome_3_FD_88943 | JGI IMG/M metagenome (GOLD analysis project Ga0115006, IMG submission 88943) | Marine eukaryotic phytoplankton communities from Arctic Ocean - Arctic Ocean- Svalbard ARC20M Metagenome | ecosystem: Environmental > Aquatic > Marine > Oceanic | place: Arctic Ocean...
GCGGGCGCCATCTTGCTTGGATGGTCTGAGGTCTGAGGTCTGAGCCGCCGTCCATTTTTCCATTTATTTGCTCGTCTGTTCGTCGTCCCACATGCAGCCAACTTCATTCTTATCTTGTCATTGAACGAACGTTCCTCGGCTCGAAGGTATCCGACAAAGGACCTCCTGCCCTCCCTCGCGACCACAAGCGAGCTGGAAAATAGCATAACAGCAATCAAACCGTGTGCCACCAAATAGCCACGACACCAACGAAAAAATCGCGAGTCAAACAACGACCGCAATCAAAAAATACCAACAAACGGCACATTTATTGCCCCACACCCAACGGAAACAACATCCGCCACACATCCCCCACATCAACACATGATGGAGATCGACGGCCAAACCGAACTTGTCAACAAACAACTCTGGAGGGTAGAAAAAGACACTACCGACGACGAAGACTCCAAACCCGAGGCCACGACCAAGTCGACCATCAAGGTCGAAATAAAAGTCAACATCCCAAAAGGCAGAGAGGCAAACAACGCCAATCTCCTCTACAAGGTGGCCTGGACGCCTGAAGAGATAGTCCAAGAAGACGATCCATCGTCACCCACCAAGGCCAAGGAACCAGAGAGCCACCTAACCGACGACGGCGAATACGAGCGCACGGTCGTCGCGGCACACAGCGTTAACACGCAGGACAAACTTACCATTGGCTGCCCTGACGACAACGCCCACGACGAAGGCAACAACACGGCCACCAACGAGCCCGGCGAGCACATCGACATCGACCTGACCGAACTCTTCCGAGAGGCCACCACCCTTCACGCCAGGGCCAAACCGGTCGAAGTTAGCATCTCATTCACCGCGGTGACGCACGAGAGAGACAAAACATACCTCGTCGCCACCATCCACCCAACCAACAAGGGCCAAGTACAAGTCCTCAAAGGCAACAACGAACCAATCCCCATAGGCGACAACGGCACCTACAACAACTTCACCACCAAGCACAGTGTCGTCTTCCACTCCGCTGGTATCGGCAACCGTGGTCCGACCGTCACAATCGCCCTCTCCAGCACCGGGGAACAAAATCCCAACCTCGTCACTGCCAACATCCTGGGAAAAATTCACGCCGAGACCGAGAAGGCCCTGCGTCAGCCCCTACTCAACGAGTTGAACGCACAGAAACAACTCATTGAACAGCGCATCAAGGCGGCTGGTGAGGCCAAAGGAGAAGATACAATCAACAACCTCCTCGAAGACGCGAAGCTCGTCACCGCTGCCCTGACCGGTAACGCCCACGTCGCCCCGCACAACAAGAAGCTCAAACAAGCCACCCGTATCGGCAAGTGCACATTCCTCCACGCCGACAAGGCGGTGTGTAAGATAACGGAACTAGACGCACACGAGCACATCAAGACGATCACCAAACCTGGCAAGGGAACCAGAGCCGACCAAAGCGTCACCTTCTTCGCGAGAGAGAAAGACTTCAACGACAAGTCAATCCTTACCGATCCTACCTTCCCCAAGACGGGCGGGCAGCACTGCGGCGAACTTATCGTCACCTTCGACGTCAAGCGCAACGAGAGCAAGAAGGGCAAGAACAACCTCGACTACGCCATCAACGTCGCGAGGTACTAAAAGTAACTCGCCGACAACAAGCTTCACTCACATCCCACCGATTAATTAGTGTGCTCAGCACATAACGGGACGCCAACTATACATGTAAAAAATAACTTAAAACAACACTATCATATACAATATGCACATACCAAATAAGTACAACATGCACATACCAAATAAACTAGTATCAGTAGCTAAAAACGCCCTAAGAAAGGCACATCGCACAGCAAACGAAATAATACGCAAGCGCATCCTCCGACAGAAACAAACGGAACCTACCAACAACACAAAAAAGAAAAGGACGCGAGGAAGGAGGAAAAAGCGCCGATACCGAAACAAAAAACAAAAAAAGCGGCGACGTCGAAAACGTAAACTACGACGCAAGAACAAAAGATACCGCACAAAACGTGCCCTCCACTACATACGAAAAGCAAGAATAATAGGAGGAGCACGACACTCACCCCACCAACACGTAAGCACGACGGTCAGATGGACGTCCAACCATCGCAAGGCAACAGCGAAAGAATGCCGAAAGCTACAATACGAAAGATGGCGCACCACAACTCATCTCACGCACAACAACGGGGGAAACATCCCACCCATCACTGGACACAACAATCGCGACATAACAGTGGCTGACCGTCTAAAAACTTTCCGCATAAAGCTAATAATGTGCGACCAGGGCGAAGTAAACATCACGAACCTAAAAAGAGAGGACACCATGACCAGCATATGTAACGAACTCCACCAAATACCAAGATACAGCCAGCACAAAGATAGCACAGAACAATGGCGTATACTCCGAGGAGGAAAGAGGATAGACAACATCACAACGATACATGATCTAAACATACAAAACGGAGAAACAATCCATGCACTACCCCCGCTAAAAGGAGGAGGGAATAGCAAAGAAGGCATGATTCGAGCTGCATGCTGGAACATGAACAAAGGATACCAAGCACATGAGGCCGCCATGATGATGGCTACAGCCAACATATCATACTTAGCCATCAGCGAATGGAGGCAACCCAATGCCCCCAAACTCACGCCGGAGAGCATCAAGAAAACGAAGGCAGAACTACTAAACATATACAAGTATGGGTCAATAGTGAGCGAGCACCAGCTAATTATATATGAACCAAACATATTCGAATACAATCTTCTAGGAGCGCCCAAAATATATCAGGACGGCAGATTGATATCAACCACCACCCAACGCAAAAACCAAGAACCCGTCGTAATAATGTCGGCATACGGCATTGCACAAGGAAACGACGACATCAGATACTCAGACGGCGAAACAAAAGGCAGCAAAAGAAAAGGCCTATACAGCAACGCTGAAAAGGAATACACCCGCATCATAAAAAAGCACGGATCAAAAGCCCCGATAATACTAATGGGAGATCTCCAGGACACCATGACAAGAACCCAGGCTGATAACATGGGCGAAACCACCTACCCTCAACACCCAAAGGGACTACTACACTGGGCACTCAATAGGGAAATGATCTCCATCGGCTGGGATAGGAGAGAAGACAGTAAATACCTCACAAGACACAGCCCAAAATCCAACGGAGGCGCACGGGGGATCGACCACGTCATGGCCTGCGAAAACGCCAATATAATGATACACAACTTCGCGGTTGACAAATGCATATGCCATCGATATGTAACATCAGACCACGACCTCTTATGCTTCAGCGTCGACATGGGATACCAACACCAACTGAACGAAACAATAGCCCAAACGATTGCCGAAACCACCAAATACCTATTCAAAAAGCTATCTCACATCCCCGTCAAAGCAGCCCACAAAAAAGATGAAAACACCGATCAGATAATAAGAGAATTCATTTACAAAGAACCCATATATAACTCTCAAAGGGCACAGGAACTCAAACAACGATTCGAGGATGCTCTGAAAATATCGGGACAAGAACCAGAAATCACAGAGCTAGCAGAAAAGCTGACTGCAGATATCACAAAATTAGAACAAGAAATACTGCGAGATGCAGCAAACCAAGACATCACAAACAAGGACGGCCGCCTCATAGAAAAATCCGAAACATACAGAATAGAAATTAATCAAATAATGAATGACTATGACAAAGCACTACAACAAATCATGGAAACGCTGGAACTGACGGCCAAAGATAGACACCTAAGCGAATACAAACAAAGAAAAGCCAAGCTCAAAGGCGAAAATGAACACAACGATGATCTGCCAGCCTACCGACAAATGAGATGGGCAAGAAAAGCAATCAAACGCAACATCGGACGCAACAAAAGGGCACAAAAACTGCACAAGCAACTGCTCGGAACAAACATCAGCAACCCAAAAACACAAAAAGAAATAGCAAAACTAATCACAATGATCGCAAAGGATGCGCAGGACATGACAGAAAATGTCGAAAAGGCCATCAGATCCACGGAGGCAGAACACGACGAACAAAAGGAAGAGGTAGAAGCCATCGAGCTTGAAAAGGGAAAGCTGCTCAATCCGTACTCAAGCGAGCCACAAAACCAAACCGAACGCCTAAACCTCGTAGGTCAAGAGACCTGTGCTGCACTCGACGACATAATGCAACGAAACGGAGCCAAGGGCGAACTCATATCGCAGTCCTTCGTCGACAGACAACACTACAGACCCTTAGAGGGAGATGAGGACCTCTCGTGGTGGAGCGGCCCCACCTACGAGACCATAGAAGACTTGAACACAAATGAGATACTAAACCTGATATCAGATGTACACAATACAGACATATACGAAGAATCAAACAAAAAGCTCTGCAAAATAAGAAACAAGCTCCAAAACCGCCAACGACAGCTATGGAAAAGAACCCTCATCCATGCTGCACTAAAGATAGACACAAGGAAACTAACAAGAATGCTGCTATCAAAGACAAAAGACCAACCCGCATCCCACAACAAATACTGGGCGAGAGACGAGGAAGGCCACCCCATGTACGATGAGGAAACAGGAGAAGAAATATGGAACCACTGCCGCAGCACCGCCGATGCGCTACAGGGAACCAAAGACCATCACGAACATTGGTCAGGCCCAAGCGGCGGCACCAGGCCATCACTTTTTGCCGAACTCACCTTCACCGATGAGGATACGGCCCCCTCAGGAATCAAACTTACCCCAGACAAAACTATAACAGAGAAGGACCTCGAGGAGACGATCAGAGATCGAAAATACATAACCGACGAAGTATTCGAAATGTATAAAAATACACACGACGATCCAAACATACGTAACCTTTACAGAGAAGCTGAAGACAACCCACAACTGCAATACCCATTCTACTACCAAAACGATGGTACATTCTCAGATCACGAGGTAGAAGAACGATTCTGGGACTCGATCGAGAGAATACCAGGCAAAGAAAGACATGGAACCTTCACACTCAATGTGCTCGCTAGACTCGACATACGCTGGGCAAAGATATACCTACGCATCATACACCTCTGCCTCGTGACAAGAACAGTACCGAAAGCACTGAAAAGGATCACAAGAATCCCTATTCCAAAGCCCAAGCCTGGAGAAACCAGACCGCTAGCCATCTGCCACGATGCATACTGCTTCATGCTATCAGAAATAGTAAGAACGATGCTACCCCCGATGGAAGAGGCAAACCTACTGTCCCCGTGGTTACGGGCATACCGAGAGAATGTAGGAACATATCAACTCAACATCCCCGACATCTGCGCAGCAGCGGACGCCATGGAATTTCCACAGCAATACCTAGCCAGAATACTCGAGGATGAAGAAAAATTCTTCGACAGAGTGCCCCTAGAAGAACAGCTAGCAGCAATGCGCAACTCAGGATTTCCAAAACAAGGATACTGCGAATTTAAAATAGAAGACATGTACGAACGACACATGACCATTGTCACGGATAAAGGCAACATAGATGCGCACTACAAATGCGGACTGCCACAAGGGGAAGTGCTGTCCTGTGTCATATCCAATCTTGTACTAAACCGAAAACACCAAATGTGGAGAGTAAGCGCCGACGACCCATTAGGTAGACCAATACAGTCCGACACGGACGCTGGACTACATGGATACAAATTCGAACACAAAGATCCCAAAGACAAGCTACACCTAACCATAAACATGGACGGATACTGCGACGACAACAAACGCTTTGTAGTTGCAGACACGGCACAAGATCTCATCAAAAGGGTCGAACACTACATCAAGATGACTGGATACTACTCGCTAGCCTCCAAAATAGGACGGAAGAGCAGCAAAAGCGAAATACACTTCTACAACCTAACGATAGAGGAAGCCAACGAAATCAAGAACACCGACTTCTGTGGATACGAATGGAGCTACGCCAAGGGAAAACCGGTAAAACAGAAACTACAAATAATGACTCACATACGGCAGCAATACATCGACGCTGCCGAGACCGAAGAAGACAAGGCCCTAATAAAAAAGCTCAACGACACTGAACCGTACAAACAGCTAGGAGTCAAGAGAACCCTAGCCGGCGAATCCCACGACAGTGGTAAGGCGACGATAGCAAAGCTACTTGGCAGACTGGAACGCCTACGCAACAGCTCCAAGTCCAAGATAGTGTCCCGTCTCGCAAACAATGTGCTCGGCCAAACGGTCGCAAGCTATGAACCACTATCCAACATGACGGACGTAAGGGATATGAAAAGAGCAGATGACCTACTCCTAAGCTACATAAGACGCGAAAATGGCTTCAGTAAATCTGACTCCAACCACCTCATCTTTGTCGACCCCAACGAATATGGGATGGGATACAAATCGGCGACACAACTCCAAATAGAGAGCATTGCACGAGAAATTGAAGTCGTCATGAACGAAAACACAACAGCCGGCCAGGCCCTGCGCTCAAGGTTACAAGCCGCAAAAGAACGAACTGGCAAGCACATCAACGACATACTACACCACCAGAAGTGTAATCTTGCCAGATACGGCTTCTACCTGCGAGACAGAGAGCAGCTGCTCGAAAACGAAATAATAGAACAACTCGTTAAGATAGAGCAAGATCACGAACGACAATACCACAACAAACTGATACATAAACCAATTGGCACGAGAGGATACAACGGGGCTCACAAGAACAAAGCCACCCACGGAACGGGAGATGAGACTCTCATACAATTTGCCATGGAAGAAATACACCACAAGACGATCAAGGAAACGATTGGCAGACTACAAGAAAGCAACCGACCACTCGAATACCTGAAGGACACGGAAAGCTGGCCACAGGCACCAAAAAGCAAAAAGAAGCGCGGACACCGATGCCCCGAGGTGTACGCAAAAGCGGCCAAACAAGCCTTCGAAAAGCTCGAACGAGATGCACGCGCACCATACAGCGGCATATACGAATGGCGACTCACGCAGCAACAATACCTCGACGCTACCGACCCAAACAACGAGGACAAAGACCCCCATGACTTTACCAACTCAATGAGATGGACAGACATCACTGTAAAAGATAATACTGATGAAGGCACCACATACAACGATCCGTCTGACCTGGGAAGCCTCCAGAGGGACCTATTCCTCAGCAAGAACAGACTAGAATACTATAACAATACCAAGCAAACAATAGGCAGCGATAAGCTGTGCTCTGACAGACAAGTACTTGATCTCGCCCTAAAAAACTCCGATAGCCCCCTCTTTATCTTCACAGATGGAGGAAGCCAAAAGGCAGATCACGCCAGAGGAGCAGCTAACTCGGCAGCAATCGTAGTGTGCAAACCCAACGTACACGCAAATGAAAAATTCGGAGACGGAAAATGGCAAAAGCGACCACCAATACCACTAATTGCCAGAATACAGCCGCTACCCGACAACTTCGGCACAAGTCCGACTGACAATGGCCATGCGGAAATGATAGCAATGAACATGGCCGAAGAAATATTACCCACATACCTACCCGCAGTCATTATCACAGACTCCGAGGTAACGCTGAACAGATACAAACTCCTACGGGACGGCAACATCGGTACAGACCGACACCTGATACGCAATGTACTCAGTGGGATCTCGAAAGCGTGCACCAACCGGCTGCTACTCAACCTATCGCAATGGTCACGACCCTCACAGAAAGCGCACGAGGACGGAGAATACAAGCCCATGCGCGAATCTGAGCACGTAGATTACGACGACATGCTAGACCACCTCCACGGTCAGGAGCTCACCGACGAACTAGATGACCAACAACAAAACGAACTGAATCCCAGCCCCAGCAGGGACACAAACTGGGACGACTGGACTAACCTGACCGTACTAAGTGACGACCGAGTCGCAACCCAGCATGCGGACCTGAACGAATCCTACCAGGGACCGGCATGGCCACCCGCCGAGGACAATGTCGAAATACCAGACTACCTACAGGACAGCATACAAACACCTCCAATGGAACTACGCCAACCAGCGATAGGGACGGCATTAAACGAGCGCCTACAAACAATGGCGGCCACGGCAAAGGCCTGGATCACAGATGGCGATGGAAAACCAACCGAGCACTCCAAAAACGACGACTCTGAAAAAACGGACACACCGTGGAAGCGCAAATACTTCGACAACCATCCACACCGTCTCATCCTAAAAGTCGACTCGCACCAGATAGATGACGAAGGCAAAGCAACAAAAAGATACAAGGAACTCACACCATGCTCATGCCTAGTAATGGGAAACAGACTCGTTGACATTGCAGCATCAATGGGCACCAAAAAATACGACAACCACTTCTTCAAAACGGCTCCCAAGCCAAAAGACTCACTCAACGATCCCCATGGAATGCGATTTTACATAACATACAATGGCCTGCCAATAGACAAGAACACGCCAACGACAATACAAAAGGCCTTCTCTGATGAGATGATCAAGCGCCACCAAAGCCGAGGCACGCACGGACTGCTATCCCGACTCAAAGATGACCTAGACCTCACACCAAAGAGGCTGGGACAAGACGGCACCATGAATCGAGTGCTTACCGGCAGAGCCACGACCCACTCGCAAAAGATGAAACGTAACCCACAATACGCCCTCCTACATGCAATGAAGGTGGATGGGCACAAGGCAACCGACCAACTCCCCGACGACTATGCAAACAACATCCTCAAGGATCATAGATACCTACAGTGCCCACTATGCATAAGCGAGGCATCCCTCCAACCATCACATAATACTCGCCTTACAAGAATACAACGGCACGAGACACCCAAAGGAGACATGCGACATTACCAAATGTTCTGCAACGATCCGGAAATCGCCGACATGCACGACGCGACACTCAAGGCGCTCGAGGCAGCCCTCGAAGCGATGCTCGAAAAAGCTGAGGAGCTATACCCCAACATGGCAACCAACGGCGACATCCCACCCAAAACACTCAAACAACGCTGGATAGATACAATAAAAGAGGTAGAACAAACAAAATACATTAGCACGAAAGGGCATAAATCCCCGATGCAAGTGTGCGTCATGAAACGCATGCCAGACCGACCACAATCATTCAAACCGACAGATGAATGGTACCTACCATCCAACAAAAGTAAGCTACAATGGGATAATTACCCACTATGCCACGAGCTCGGCCTCGTCGGAGCCGCACCGGATGGAAGCCCAATAGTGCCCACTGCCAATGCCATTGACACCATGTACCTTGGCACACTCCCTACAAAATTGAAATCAACTGTGGCACTGTACACATATGAGGCAACAAAGTCTATGAACGACGAAGACGAAGAAGCAAAAGACGAAAAAGCAAAAGTCAAAGCCCACATGAATGGACTCTGGAAAAAAATAAGCAGCATCGCATTCACCAAAACTGACATGACAGCCAAGATAACCAGACTGCGCATTAACAAATACTTCAAAGATCTACAAACACAATTCAATGAAGAACCTCGCGACAGCCAAGATGACCGGGACGAGCCACCAATGTGCTTGCCCTGCACACCGATGCAAAGCGACCAATCCCAACCCACCCCAGCCCAACCCCAACAAAAGACCATAAAGAACCAAAAACAAACCAAATGCCTACAACCGCACTGCCTAATAGCAAGACGCACGAAGAAAGAGCCCGGCAGGGCCAAGGACCAATACACAAAGTGCAATAAATGCAAAGGCTTCGACAAAACCATCGAAATCGTCACTCGTACAGAAGAGATCATAACAAACCCAACCTCCGATAGAACAGCATTCGAGACGCTACTTCGTATGGAGTACTCACCGCCCAACAGCGGCATCGGCCAAAAGCAAAAGCTAAACGAACTCGAAAAAGCAATATATACAACGCAAGGCATCCGAGAGCATTGGCTACAGACGTACGATCCCAACAACAACGACAACAAAAGAAGACCGCTCGCACACACAATGGCGCTTCGCCACATAGCCCGTACACTCTCAATAAGCCTCACAGGCAGATACAACGGACCGGACGGACCGCTCAACAAAACCGACGCCCACAACAACATACGACGGGCCAATCAACGCTGCAAATGCCGCAAAAGCCAGCGGCTAGAAGAGAGTCGGGATGCGACAATCGGCGACATCAGCCGACCAACCATGCCCAGTATGTGCGACAAATGCAACAGAATCAAAACAATCGACACCACATCTCGAAATAGATGCAAGAGTTGCAACTCATGCCTCAAAAAGCACGTCATAGAACACAAACTTAAAACCTGCGAAGCATGCCGAGCATACGCACTCGTCAAACAAAACCCAATGAAAAAAAGATACCGATACGAGGCCGAGCAAGCCGCCAAAGAACCACCACCGACGGAGCGAGAGGAGGCAGCCCTCCAAAAGCTCTCGCAAAGCACAAACGTCTGTGACCCAACGCTCATCCCGGTCTCAAGAATAATGGGAACCTCCCAAGAGGCATGGGACTTCGCCGCCAAACAAC
>Ga0115006_10003670_pt1 | contig 10511 bp, 12 predicted proteins | sample ArcOceMetagenome_3_FD_88943 | JGI IMG/M metagenome (GOLD analysis project Ga0115006, IMG submission 88943) | Marine eukaryotic phytoplankton communities from Arctic Ocean - Arctic Ocean- Svalbard ARC20M Metagenome | ecosystem: Environmental > Aquatic > Marine > Oceanic | place: Arctic Ocean...
ATACAATCCAGCTGATCTCGGGGACCGTGCCGGTTTGGAGGAAGAGAAGGCTGCCGATGAGCTCCTTGTAGTCTCGCAGCAGGGCGGGATCGGGAGTGGCAGGGAGTGGCAGAATGCCGTGGCAGGTTTAGGATGGTTTATTGGAAATCAACAGGGAATTCTTATCTCCAGTTTCCAGCGGTGGTCAGACCGCGTTAGTCAAAACATTGCTGTGGTTTGACTACCGCCTATTTCTACGCTGGGGGCTCCAGCGGAACTGGCTTTTATCTGGTTTTAGGTTTCATCATGAAGTCCTTTTCCTTCCACATTGAGCTACAGCCACCAACACGAACGCATGCCTACAAGTCCTCACATGTCGGTGTACAAGCGTTTTATAAAAGAGTTAGAGCGAATGCAGAAGAAGGGGGGGGTGGCGTGAAGGCGAAGTGAGACGTCATCTGGCATTTATCCCTTTGTCCCCCCTCGTCCCCCTTGAACATCCTCCTTCCTCCCTCCCCTCCTCTCTCTCTCTCTCTCTTGCATGCGCACATGCTCCCCCACTCGCTCTCTCACTTTCTCTCCGTCTGTGTCTCTCTGACCCGCCACGTGCGCACAATATCTAAAGGTCCTCGGCGGGGAGCAGTCAATCACCCTGAGTACTGAGCCCGCAGACAGTCCGGTGTTCCTCTGAGGCGCACACAAGGTGGCAGGGTGAAGTAGAGGCGGGCCAGGTGGGAGCAAGCTGTGATTCGACAGAGTGCGTGCTCAGCCTCTCGTATCTCCACCAGTTGCTCCTCACTGAAGGTGTCAGGGCTGGCAGGTTCTCGCTTGAGGACGTCCTGATACGGGATGAAGCTGGCGTCGTACAGTGCTGATGGCGCTCGCGACTGTGGCCGTCACGCAGGCGACGCGGTGTGGGCTGCAAGGCGTTGCCCGGGTTGTCACGGGTTGTCACGGGTTGCCCGCGGGCTTTCACGGGTTGCCCTCCCTCTGTCCAAAGTCCTCGCCGTTGCTAAAGGGAGAGAAGAGGAGGGAGAGAGGGAGGGGGGAAGGGGGAGGGAGGGAGGGGAGGGAGAAATCAAGAGAGGCTCTCTTCAAAAGAGGGACAATCGGTTGATTGTGTACGTGCTCAAAAACTTGTATGAATTACAGTATGTGGGGGGAGAGGAGGCTCTACCGTTACGATTCTTTTTATCTGATCTAGATCATGGACGTCACAGAACAACGAGTCACAGAACATGATCACAGAAGGTTTATTCAATGATGCAAAACAGCAAGTTTGTATTATCTCAAATACGAGTGAACGTTTCTTCCCCAGCCTCATTCGGGAGGTTCATCGCGAAGCGTTGTTGTTTCCTGTCATAAAGTCTATCCAGAAGGTCCTGACCCGCTTCTTGGACGCGTGAATAGTCCGGATGAGCTCTCATCACATCTTGTATGATCCGCTCTCCATTGGTCTTCCTGATTCTTGCACGGACATCTGAGTTTTGGTGTGCTAGATTGCACAGCAATCTGCATGCTTCTTCTTGCAATGCTGCCTGCGCGTCAGGGTGGTGTGAATGAGTGGCTTGTACGTGTGGGCATTCAATGGCACATTCCAGCATCTCATCACACAAACATGCACTCACTACATTCAAAGTGCCGCTTGTTTCCTCGCTAGAAGACTTATCGAACGTCGTCATGACGCCCAGAATAGCAGCGATCCCTCCGTACTTGACTATTCTGGCCGCGCCAGTATATGGCACAAGGTACCTAGCAAAGGGGTCATAGGTTTGCGGTGTGGATAGGACTCGGCTCGCTAGCAGCGTTGCGTTGCATCAAGGATCCCAAGGGATCTGGGATGTGCATGTGTATGCACATGTGCGTACCTAGACCACTTTGCGGTAGACAACTGGCGAAGAGAGGAAACGCAGCTGAAGGCAAGGCGCCCGGAATACGGATGATTGCGCATGGCATCCAGAACACATTCTACGGTATTTGCCCGCGCCCATGAGACGTAGTGGTTGTTCACTGCAGACAGCACAGCAACACGAATGAGTCGCAAAAGTTTAAATGGTTGCACATTTCGACTGCACCCAGCGGAGGCAAGGGCTGTCTGGAAACCAAACCTGCATCTGGATCGTTTCCGTAAGGGCGAGTGCCGAGCTGGCGCATGAGCATTTCGCCTGCACTTTCGACTTGATGCTCGTCCATACCCACAGAGAGCACTTGCAGCAGGCTGAGGGCGCGATCTTTGCCCCGCTCTGCGTTAACTTTCACGGCCGTTGCCTGGCGCTTGTTCAGTTGCTGGTAGCCGTTTCTTCCGCTGACTGCGCCTGCCACTCCGAGAAGATTATCCTCTTCATCTGCGTCGTCCACATAGCCATAGTCCTGTGTGCTCGCCTGTCCTCGCTCCGTTGCCGTGTTCGGAGCGGGGGCAATCTCGCGCCGTTCTTGTTCCCTCGCGTTGTCGTCAGGGGTAGCATTCGAGCCCTGGAGACTAGAAACCCCCGATGGATCATACACAGACCCCACTACGACGTGGCCTTTGCCTTCCTGCGCCTTCGAAGCTGTCTCGCTCTTGGGGCCGCCGCTTGTGGGGTTTCCAGAAACCGAGAAACCGACGGGAGGTTCTTTCGCGATCGGCGATTCGAATTGTGCCCACTCAATATCGTCGTTGTCAAAAGGGTTGTCCTGCAGTTTGATTATGAGCACAAGCACAATCGCCATCAGACTCCTTGACCATTATGCCGCATCACCAGAAAGCAGGGCCCCGCTACCCGCAGCGGCAGGCAGTCGGCTCAAACCGGTTCAAGGTCAATAGTGCGCAGCGATTTGGCAAGCACGGTGCTGTCGGGCTCCATTATGTTGTGGCTGCCTTCGCTTCTTCACCCTTGGCGCGTGATGGTCGCCCTGCGAAATCTTTTTAGAGTGTCTGTGCCCAACCGTTGCGGTCTTGGTCCTCTGGTTTGTACCAGAGGACCTTCATCAAAAAAAACTCAGCAATGGGCCCCAGTGGTTCCAACCACTGAGATACTGCATCTTGAGAACAAGCAGGGGTCGCTCTGTCGCTCATGTTGGGCCCACAGGACGCGGCGCCGGGAAGCAGTAGGTGCCGCGGGTCCTTCTGCGGGTGCGAGCAGCTGTCGACAGAGGCGACGCTGCTGTGGACGGCGCTGCTCAACGGGGTGTTTGCGATATCCCAGGGCGTCGCCTCGTTCCTCTCGCATTCCTTGTCGCTGCTCGGCGACAGCGGGGACATGGCGGTCGACACATTGACGTATCTCCTGGCATATTATATTGAGCGCAAGAAGGCCCGGAGCCCCGGGCGGCGGCTCTCGCGGCGGCTGCGGATCAGCGAGCTCTTCGTGGCGTTCATCAGTGGCCTCACGCTGGTCGTCGCCTCGGTGGTCATCTTTATCAACGCCCTGAAGCGCCTCACCACCCCGCCCCTCACGCCCGGCCCTGCGGCGGCGGAAGGCGGCGAGTCTCAGGAGGTCAACGGGGCCGTGATTCTTGTTTTCAGCAGCTTCAACCTCGCCGTCGACATTACGCAGATACTTTTATTCGTTTGCCGCAAGCGCAACGGCGGGGCGGGCGGGGGCCAGCTGGAGATGCGGAGATGTTGCGCAGCAGGTGGGGCAGGTGACAAGGGGGAGCAGGAGCAGGAGCAGGAGCAGGAGCAGGAACAAGAGCAAGAGCAGGAACAGGTGGAGGAGGAGGAGGAGGAGGAGGTCGGGCTGCGCGGCGCAGACGCGTTGTCGGCAGGCCCGACGGGACAGTCGGCGGCTGCGACAGCGTCGCAGGCGCATAAACGGAAAAAAATGGACATCAATTTCTGGGCCGCGTTTGCGCACGTGGCAGCCGACACGCTGCGGACCGTGTCGGAGCTCGTGGCGGCGCTGCTCATCACGGCCTTCCATTTCGACTCGCTCAAGACGGATGCGGCGACCGCCGTGGTCATTAATGTCACGATTTTTGCTTCGGGACTGTTCATCTGCGCCAATGTCGTCACCCGGGCGCGGGTCCTGCACGAAAAGTGGCGACGCGGCGGCGGAGTCGGCGGCGGCAGCATCGGCGCTTGGGTGGCCTAATGGCAGCGCTGGCCAAAACGTTTGCCGCCTTGCAGGTGCGCGTCAAGGAACACACGAGCCTGGGGCACCTCACTGAGAACAATCATAAGCTCGCCGAGCACCCATAAGCCGTAGCACAAAGCCTTACGAGCGCGTGGTCGTCCTGCCGCTCCTGCGGGACTTTGGGGGAAGTCATTGTGCAGGCCCTTATTTCCAAACTGCGCTTCATCTCTTGCATCTTGATCAGTCCCGGTCTTTCCCTTTCCTCGCCTCAAGTTCTAGGAACTGCCTTTGCCATACAGATACTCTCGGGTAACCACGTCCCTCTGTGGGGCGGGGTGCTGCTGTGCTCCCGGAGCACCCTGGTGTTCCTAGCTTTGTCTCAGTCGTCCCGTCTCACCATCTTCATCGGCTTGCTAGTCGGAGTATTTGCAGTGGGCGCTCCATTGAGTATGCCTGCACTTACACCTCGATCGAGACGAGCATTGCCTGATTGGTCAGCTTTTGCATTAATACCAGCGTGCTCTTGGTGGCAGCTTCGAGGTTCGCTCCATTCTGGTGCAAGGAGTCAGATAAAGTGTGCTCGGACCCAAAAGAGGAGTGTAGACACTGGCGTCGGCAGCAACGTGCTTTGAGGTCGGATTGGAGACAGCAGGGGTGCTGCTGCAAACCATCGCGTGCGTCTGCCCTCAGGGCAGTGGCACTGCTGGCGAGCAGTTAGAGTTCCACAATCACTGGGAGTAAAGACCGGCAAAGCAGCAAGGTGAGGAGATGCTTGATGGGGTCTAGGGTAGGGGAGAAGACGCAGCAGACGAGGAGGATTGGGGCAAAGGCGACTGCTCCTGTCCAAGGTCCTGCACACGCTTTTGCATGTGCTTGATAGCACTCTGCGTATCACAAGCCAGGGCAATCCGTGATGCAGGAATTTGTGCAATTACAGATGCCGCTATGGGCACGCAGTTTTGATGTCGCGCCTCGCCGCCATCGTCCCCTCGCTCGTGATTTCAATAGTTGCGGGGCCTGCGCTGTTTGCGCCAGGCTCCAGGGCCCGGCGATCAGGAGGCATGTCTACGTAACAGTCGTAACTTACTGTGCCCTTGGGCTGGCAGGAGTACTGTCATCACGCAAGAAAAGCAAGCGTATAAGAGAGCGAGCGAAGGGGTGAAATGACACAGACAGTGTCACAGATGCATCCATGTGTTTTCGTGCATGTGCACACGTGCGTGTACAGGTGTACGCTTGACCATACGGACTGGACACGCACACAAATGTTAGGTTACAGGCATCTGTGAGGGCTGCATGTAGGACTGAGTGTGTGCTGTGTCAGTCTGTAAGGGGACTGGCACACTGAAGGCACGGACCGATTTCGTGGTAAGTTGTTGCTGGGCTCAGAAGCGCGCTCGTGACAGCCCCCCCCCCCTCTTCGCGTACACGCAGTTGCATGCATACCTTATTGAGCTCGCGGAAGATTCTGTTATCGTGGTCGAACCCCCGAGAGGGAGAGGGGCAATTGCGATGCGACGAGGGACAGCGTTCGCGTCGCCTGCGGGCGAGAGAGAGAGCGCGCTCCTTTGGGAGAGCAAGACCGAGCTTTGCTGAGAGAGAGAGAGAGAGAGAGAAAGAGAAAGAGAGCGACTTTGAGTGAGAGAGACCGAGCTTTGCTTTTGGCACAGCTTGGCAGTAGGCACTTTTATTGTGTGGAGAACACGCGTGGTTTGGAATAAAAGATGCGAGAGATTTCTCTCTTGCCTAAATAGCTGTGCATGGACCACATCTCTGATCTATCCGTTGTGCCCATGGTTGTACTTGTAACGGTCTAGACCTTAGTACAGGGCAAGTCGAGTCCGCCCACCTGGAGAGAGAGGCTCTTTGCGACATCGGCCTCCCAAGTCCTCTATTCGCGCTCTCAGTGGCCACGTGTTTCTGTCGACGGGTCCAGATAGCCTACCGGAGAGGCAGTCCTGGAGATGGGATAGCGCCGCGTCCTCCTGGGCCACGTCAAAGTCTCGTCTTCTCTTACTATAGAATGTGTTCTCTGACTGACAGGGCCAGTGATGAGTGCAATGTCATTGGTCTTGTGCGTCATCTGCATGTACAGGATTTTTGGGTGTGCACTTCTTTTCCAAGTTAAATCCTGAGCACTTCAAGACGTTTGTTCGTGCAGCTTTCACTATGGTACACCAGTGGTTGCCATGCTGTGTTGACGCTACATCCGATTCCTACGCTCTGGAACTGCGTGTACTGGCTAGTGCATTCGTGCGCAGCTCCGACGGTCGCCATGTTGAGCAAAGGCAACCAGGGGAGCTTGGAGCACGACGGGTCGAAGGCTCCTGTGTATGCGTTTATTTGTCTCTCAACTTTTAATCCATCTATAGATGGACCGTTTGCGACCGACTTATGGTTGTGTTTCTGTTTCTGTGTTTGCGTTTTGATCTGTGTCTGGGCATACTCAACTGCCAGCAAACAACATAACATCATACATCCACACATCGTCTACAACCTTACTATGCAAATTCCACACAGTGTCTCTCACCTCTGCTTGCACCTAAGCGCGAACGCAGGTTGATTGAGGTACTCTGGGTATACTCAACTTGTGAATGTGATCATTGTGTTGTGTTCATTGTGTTGCTCAACTTTCACTACAATACATATAACATACGACCTGTCCACAAATTGCCCAACGACGCGACATTTTTCGAGGCTATCTTGTCGGTGACGCGCCCCTCCCAGATCTAAAAGTTGAAATGCATCGACGTGTTTATGTGGCAACGAGGTTTCACGCCTCATCGCCTAGCTATTCCCCGCGAGGGTCACGCCAAGGGAATAAATCACGAACATAATATTGTGTTCCGGGCCGACGCGAGAGCGCATGCACTCGCATCAGGCCGGCAACGCGTCATAGCCCTTGCGGGTGATCGCAGCCGGAGCCTGACGGCAATTTAAAGTAGGGCCGATGCTCTCCTACCGAGCTCGGCCAAGGGCCGGCACGCTCCTTCGAGCAAAGCCCTAGGGGATCTCTCTTTCAGGGTCTCCTCCAGCCTCACCTCCGCCCCCCCCCCCGCCCCGGCCTTGGCCTCCTGCAGCGAGCATTGTCGGATCTTGCCCTAGCCTTCCGTCGCCTCTGCTGCCGCATACGCTTCCCGCACCCTGTTTCGCTGAGGCTTGCCTCCTGGGACGTTTCTCAACAGCTATCACCACAGCTGTCAGCTGCTGTCTGGTGCCGTCAAAGGCCTTGCATGCCGGGCAGAGTGGACGCTGTGGACACAGAGTCACCGCGGCGGTGGAACCCACCGCCCGCACGGCGTTCCACCGCGCCAGGAGAAGGCTGCATGCCGGAATCCGCCGGCGACCCGCTCGGTTCGCCGGTATTACCGGAAGTCTCTGTCCACGCAGCTTGTGACGGACTCTTCCCGTCCATTTTGTACGCGTCATCATTGCTGATGACCTCAATTTCGTGCGCCTGAAAGTGTGTGTGGTGGTCAGACTAGTCCACAAAGGCCACAGCTCGTACTAGCCTTGTAGTGTGCCTACTTCGCAAATCTCCGTCGTTCCCCTTCCCCTCGCGCACAGCTTTCTATTAGGTCCTGCAGTAAGGTTCACGATTTCACTCCCTCTCCCTCTTCTCCTCTTCCCCTTCGACGACAAGTCTGTCAGGCCTAACATGATAAGATCTGAGGTCTATCAGACGTGCGATGATGAGGAAATAAACAAACACACCTGAAAGTGCATCTGCTGAGCTTCCGCCTTCGCTCTGCGCCGGCAAAACTTACAAGTACACAAGGCGCCGCAGCAGGCTGCCACTGCAACCCCAACTACAATCCCGACAATAGCCAGTGTTGAGAAAGTTCCCGGCCATATGCCCGCTCCCGGCGGCGAGACGGCTTCAATCAAGGCGCCTTCGGGCAAAAGTGGGCGCAACTGATGGCACATCCGACATGTAGTTAGTTCTGCGCTGATGAGCTTCTTCATCGCCGACGCCGACGACGCATTTGCTGCAATCACGAAGTCGAGATGCACTAGTGACTTTTCTAGCGAGCCTTTGCCGAAGAGCGAGCGTTGATCCTGCGAAACCTGCGGCCAGAGTGCGTTCTATTAGAATGTGTGTGTACGCCCCTCGCTTGATTCCCCCTCCCCCTATGATTGCTTTACCACCGGGGGCCTGACGAACACTCATGTTCCGGAAAATAGCAAGCCGTCTTTTGCTAGCCGTTTATTGCTATTGCGGCTACTATTTCCCGGAACATAACTTGCATGCACACCTCCCCTTCTTTCTCCCCACCCCTCGTCGCATAGTATAATGTATCAAGCAGCGATAACACGCAAACCGTGAGAGCAACGTTGCAAATATCATCGGAGGTGATAACGCTGCCAATATCATCGGACATTGGGACTCTCCAGGTCACAAATGCCAAGGCAGCTATCCTGAGTCGCAGCGCGTTCTGAACTTCGGCCGTGTACTTGTGTGTTTCCACGCCCATTGTGGTAATCCTCAGGCCCACATCCTCCCTGGTACAAATGCTAAAGGTTAGTACCCTCGGCATGGCACATAACGCATACAACGTGTGCAAGTGCGGGAAGGACACCACGCAAACAAGTTTTGAAAAGATTGTTCAACAGACTTTCGAGAATGTACCTCTTGTCAGAGGTTATTTGGTGAGTCCATGCCTCCCATCGTTCAGGATTTGTTTTGAGAATAACACAGACGTAGGCGGGGTTTGGGTCGGCTGCGTTGAGTGCCGTGCACCCCTGTTCCAGCAATTCATATTTCAAGGGCATGTGGCAGATATGCGAGCACACACGCACATCTCACTCGCACATGCTCACTAGTGTGCGAATCATTTGCAATCAAAAATTGCAAGAGATGCTGACGTGCGCATAAAACAGCTCAAATCATGAGTTGTGTACCCGCGGGATGTCGTAAGAAATACACGGTTCAGTGGGCTGCGCATCGGAAACCCAGGTGTCTCCGTTCTCATGCACCAGATGTTTGTCGGCGTATGGAGAGTACAGGATGCATTCCCTCTCTGAGTGGGAGTAGCCAACACACGTGCCCGACGGATCATCGAGACATGCCTGGGCACAACCTTCCTGCACGCTAACTGCTAGTCCATTGGATGCTCTGCAGATGCTGCCAGGGCAACGTTTACTGTTGATTGGCTTGATACCATTCCCTTCAGCAACGCACTTACCGATTGTCCCCTTTGCAAACGTTGCGCCAACCGTATCGCCCGTGGACCGCAGCTCCCTTTCCCACCCCGGAAGGTAGAGAATGGGGGAATGAGTGTCAGCAAGGTCCCTGGTGTTCGCAGGCGCCGGTATGAATGCGCACGGCCCCGTACAATCTGCAGCAGTCTGTTCGCCGTTGAATCTGTCTGTGCAGTGCAGGCTCTCGCGACCGGTGCAGGAAGTCGGTCTTCTCGGCTCCAGCTGTGTGCGACCGACAGCATTCTGGAAGTCGCATCCCAGCGGACACATGTTTTTTTCTTTTTGTCTTTCTGCCACCTTTGTGTCAAAAGATTTCTGGCAAATTTGCTCTTCCTCATCCATCTCGATCTCCATCACCCCCTTACATTGGGGCACGCCATCGTAGGGGTATTTGTCGTAGCAGTACGCACCTGCAGCCCCATCCACCGTGTGAACATGTGTCGTGCGGTGACTATCTCCTGTCCATCCGCTCGTGGGCTCTGTCCACTCTGCCGCGGTCCACTTGCCTGGGGTCCAAACTGCGCCTTCGATGCTGAAGCAAAAATTCTCGCTCTCGTCCCAGCCACTGCTAGGCTTAACCGAGCATTCGCCGCAAGTCGCCCTTGAGAGCTTCCCGGGCACAGAGCATAGTCCACACGAGTCCCGGCCTCTCGTGCCGTCCACCCATTCTCCTAGCGAGCACTTCCCTCCCATCCCGGGTCCGTGGATGGAGCACTGCTCGGATGCCGGGCTGTACGTATAGCCGACGCAGGTGTGCACGCGGTCGCATTCTCGCTGGCACGCAGCACGTGTGCCGAGTCTCTTGCTCTTCGTATTGATCATGTCCGCTGTGCCGGCGTTGCCCCGGCAGTGCCCTGACAGGCCCTCCCGATTTAACACCAAGGTGTACCTGTGCTCCCTCGAGAGTTGCTGGTGTACGGGCCCGATATCGACCGTCTGTCGGCGTGCAGCAGCCATGCTGCAGACCAGCAGAAGAGCAGCAGCCATGCGCAACATGACTGCGTTCATTGGCCCCTCAGTGGCGTGGGCTTTGGCCCCCTTCGTGGGCCGGGCGTGCGCCAAGGCTTTGGACCCTTTGGTCAATTTTTCTTTGTGTGTCTTTGTGTTCCTAAATTTTTTCTGGACAAGGGACCTATTCCATGTTGTACGTGTCCGTCCGCGTCCGTCCGCCCCCCTTGAGTCGGCATTTAAGCAGCGTAGCATAAAAAGAAACAACGTCGGTCCGAGTCTGTCCGACTTCGTGGTTGAAAACTGCGCGGCCAAGGCGCGGCCAAG
>Ga0115006_10003671_pt1 | contig 10511 bp, 3 predicted proteins | sample ArcOceMetagenome_3_FD_88943 | JGI IMG/M metagenome (GOLD analysis project Ga0115006, IMG submission 88943) | Marine eukaryotic phytoplankton communities from Arctic Ocean - Arctic Ocean- Svalbard ARC20M Metagenome | ecosystem: Environmental > Aquatic > Marine > Oceanic | place: Arctic Ocean...
GCTTGGCCGAGTCGTCGAGCGCGGCACGAAGGGCCACGGCCTCAAAGGCGTCGAGAGGCCGCATCTTGTACACCTCCTGCATGCGCCATTCTCATGAGGGTTGAGGGACACAGTTTCAACCGGCGAGGTTCGTCGGGGTTGCTCCTCTGGTTGTGCGTTGGGCTGGATCTGTGCGTGTGAGTCAAATGAGTGGGGTCTATGTCTACCGTACACAGAGCGTTGCGTCGTTTTACTGAAGAGTTTTCAATCAATGATCTGCGTGGCATTCAATGATCGAAACGTCTGCGCCCGCATCGACGCTTGGCCAGAGACGACGCTGCCAATGTCGTCCCACAGCCCATCATCCGTGGGCGCGCGCACCGACGTGGTTTGCGCCACCTGCTGGCCCTGGCGACGTGAGCGACGCTCGGTCGTGGGCCCGGAGGACCCGTCGCGGCCACTGTGGCGCTTGCTGCGGGGGACGGGCGCCCTCAGCGAGGACGACGACGATGTGCCGCGGCGGCGATCGCCACCTTTGCTGGGGAGCGCCTCAGGCGACGGGTTGTTGCGGCCGCGACGACGCGCGTCCGGCGACGTCGATCGATGGCGGCGGGGCTGGCTGTCCCGGCTGGTGCTGCCACGACTGCTGAGACGCGGCGGGCGCGAGAGGGCCTCGCGGGTCACGTCCCTGCGTGCCGACGATGGCGGCGGGAACAAAGGCTGCAACGGCCCCGGCGGTGGTGGCAGAGGCTGTGGAGCCTGCCGCACGCAGGGATGGGCGTTGCACCGGTGTCCTCCGCCCGCATAGCCGTATCCCCTGGCATACTGCGCGGCGCCAGCGGTGCTCACGCCCACCTCGCTTTGCGCACGCCCCCCCTTGCCCCCGAACACCGAGCCTGCGTCACCACCACGGGGGGCGCAGCAGCGATCTCCCATGCCGAAGCTGCCGAAGCCGGGCAGCGTTCCAACGGGCGAATCGGGCGGTGAATCCCCGTCCTCCGACCCCAGCACCGCGCCCTGATCTTCTGCCTCGTATGGATGCGGCAGGCTCGGACTCCACCCCGCAACGCCGCGGCTCGGCCCTCCGCCATCGGCAGGCGCGCCTCCTGGCTTGGCGCCAAAGCGCAGAGGGCAAGAGTTGAGCTGCTGGAGCACTGCCGCCTGCGCTGCGGCGCCCGCAGTGCTCACTCCGACCTCGCTCATCGCGCGCAGCTTGCGCGGCTGGGGAGGATTCCAAGGGCCAGCCGCCAGCAGAGACGCCGGTGGAGAGGACTGCTTGCGGGCTCGCTGCTCCGTGCGGGTCTCGTCTTGACCTCGATGCGACGAGAACGGGCGCTCCGCGGTAGAGTCAGCGAAGACGTCGAACGCGTCGTCTCGCGCACGCTCGCGCGCGTGCCTGAATGATCGCTGCTGTTCGAGCGACGGTGGTGCGGCCGCCGCCCACTCCTCGTCCTCGTCCGCGCCACTGCCGCCGCTCCACTCTTGCACCTCGGCGTCCTCTCCATCGCCAGTCTCCATGCCCCATCCTCCGACCCCGGCAAGCTTGCGCGACGGCATCGCGAACTTGGTCGAGCCCACAACCATCTCGTCGTAGCCGAGAGGCAGCTCGTCCCTCGGTGGCAAGTCGGTCCAGGTCGACCCAGCAGCCGAGGCCGCGAGCTGCGTCTCGCGCTCCGCCGCCGCTGCGACTCGCGGCCTCCCGCCACCCAGGTGGCACCAGCAGCACCAGCACGAGAGGGCCCCTTCGTCCAGGGCCTGGTCGCCCCCCACGTCGCCCCCCTGGAGCATGCCCTGGAGCCCGTCGACATGATCGTCGTCGTCGGTCGTGCTGAGGCGGATGTGCTTGCCGCCGCCCGCCATCGCACGCCGCTTGAGCCTGCGCAGCCGCCGCCTCCGTCGCATTCGTCCGCAGAGCTTGCAGAGCAGAGCACAGCCGACGACGGACGCCAGCGTCGTCGACACGACCGCGCCCGTGCAAACCACCTGCGGAGGCGCGTCGGTCCAGCTCGCCTGCTCGGTGCACGTCCCCACCACGCGACTTGCCAGCGCTCGCAGCATCGCCGCAGCGAGCGACGCCGCGGTTCGCCGCAGCCAGCCGACCAGGCCTCCCTCGCCGCCGGCGGCGCGCGCACGCGCGGCCTCCGCCGTGGCCGCGGCTGCGGCCTTCGCCGCCTGCTGCGCGCGCTGCTCCTCCGGTGAGAGTGGCATGGCGGCGCCGCGCGAGAGGTCGTGATCCAACCGCAGGACCGGCACGCTCGGTGGCCATGGCGTGGCCGGCGGCGGCTGCGGCGCGGGCGGCGGCAGCGGCGGCGGCGGCGGCGGCACCGCGCAGCAGCAGAGGGCGGTGCGGAGGCCGGCGACGTCGCCGCGCGCGGTGGCGCGCATCTTGCCGGGGTTGACGCCCCCCACCAGTCGGAAGGTCGCCGAGTGCGCGGTGCCATCGGCCAGGTGCAGCGCGTCGGGCAGCGAGGCGACGTCCACCTGCAACGGGCGCGCAACGCCGTCCGCGGCGGGGTCGTCCGGGTTGCGCGAGGGCGCGAGCTCGAGCGTGAGCGTGACGCCGGCTTGCCACCGGTCGAGCGTCAGCTCAAAGTCCCACGTGCGCGCGAGGATGAGCGTCGCGGTGGGCGTCGCGGTGGGCGGCGCCGTGATGAGCCGCAGCCGGCCGCCCAGGAAGCAGTCCTTGCCGAGGAACTCGGCCTCGTACGGCGGCGGCGGCGCGGGCGGCGGCGGGTTGGGCGGCGGCGGCGGCGGCAGCTCGTGCGCGAGGTCGCACGAGATCTTGGGCAGGTCGTGGAACGGAGGCATGCCGTCGAAGCCGAAGGCGTCGGCGCGCTCGGGCGACAGCCCGTTGGGCAGCGTGCGCAGCGTGAAGCTCGCCGTGCGCGTCGGCTCGTTGGGCGAGAAGCCGTCGCCGAGGTCGGCGCCCCACACCGACGAGATGACGATCTGCGTGTCGAAGGTGAGGTGCACGACGGCGCCCGGCTGCCACGCCTCCATGCCCACGCGCGACGAGACGACGCCGCCAAAGTTGTTGAGCACGCGGTAGCCGGGCAGCATCGGGCAGTCGATGGCTGCCTGCTCGGTCTTCTTGCACCCGAACTTCGAGTCGTGCGGTGCCGACTCCATCGACGAGCCGGCGACCGAGAAGGTGTCGCCGTCCTGCGGCTTCGGCCCGAGCTCGAACGTGATCGTGCGTGTGTTGCCGGCGCCCTCCGTGTTGGAGAGCACGTTGGCGGCGTAGACGGCGTCCAGGTCGACGTTGGCCGGCGAGAACGTCCACGTCAGCGTCTCGAAGACTCGCCAAGGGTGCACCTGGATCTTGTAGTCCCACATGTGCCTGCCCGTCTCCTTGGGTGGAGACTTCTCATTCTTCTTGGCGATCTCCTCCCAGACCTGATGTGATGCGATGGCCGCGCACGCGTCGTTTAGCTGCGGCACGAAGTGCTCCCTCGCAGCCACCAGCGACAATGCGAGAATAAGCGCCACGGCGCGCGCCAGCGACGGCGTGCGCATCAGTCAGGTCGACGGGAGCAGTCGACGGGAGACGGAAGCGGTCGACGGGCTCTAGCAGGCGACGGTCGACGACAAGGTCAATCACCAAAACGAGAAAATAGAAAAGTTTGTACTTTTGTTACTGAGGGCACGCAATACCGCTCTCTAGATAACTATCGCGAGCTAAAGGTGCCCGGCGCATTGCCTGCATGACTCTTACAAAGCCGCCCCGACTCTTTTCGGCGCCCGCCTCTTGACTGATATTCTCGTCGCGATATGTCGCGTTCGCGTCGGCGTTGCTTTCCCGAGCGTGTCGTTGCACAGGGCCCTCACATTGGCGAGCCTTCCGCAGCCCACCCGACGCGCCAGCACCCGCTCGGCGGCCGTGTCGTCCACGGAGACGAGGCCCTCGCCACAGTCGGCACACCAGCGTTGCCGGCTCCACGCGTTGTTCGTGGATGGGCGGCCGTCGTTCCACGCGTCGAGGCACGGCAGCGCCTCGACGCTGCCACGGCTGCGCATCAGCTCGGAAACGTAGCGCATTGCCCGCGGGTTCTTGAGGTGGTGGACGACCAGCGAGCCGTTGGTCGGTCTGCGGTACAGGCCGTGGTCACGGAAGCAGTCCAAGTTGTGCGTCGACATGCCCACGTGCACGTACGAGACTGGCTGCAACGAGACGGGCTGCAAGCGCGACAGCCAGTAGCCCAGCGCAGGGTCCTCGTCGGCCGCCAGTCGCGCATCAGCGGCTCGAGCAAACGCCAACACCGCCGGTGAGCTACCGATGTATCGCGCCAGCTCAGCGCTGAGCACCTCGAGCTGCCCCAGCACAAACGGAAAGACTGGCCACGCTCCGCGACGTGAGCATCCCAATGGATCGGGCAACGACGGCCTCGGTGCACGCCAGCTGAAGCCGCACTTTGAGAATTTGGAGGGTATGTATCCCGCGTACGAGAAATGACCATAGTAGAGGCGCGGGACGCACCGAAGCTGGTCCAGCTGCTCTAACAGCGCGGGCAGGTTGACGTAGCTGTCGTCGTCCACCTTGGCAACGTGCGCGCTGCCACTGCCAAGCTCTCGTGATATCATCGACGCGGCCCGGGCCCAGAAGGCGTGCGCCTTGGCAATGGACACGGCCTTGGTGCGGCCATCCTGCACGCCTTCCAAGAGTATCAAGTCGCCATTCGAAGCAGCCTCCGCTTCCAACGATCTTCTGACGGTCTCGGTGATGCCGGAGCGACCGACCACAAAGCAGACCAGCCCTCCTGCGGGAGCCGTCTGCATCCAGCCCGAGCGGATAGCCTCGCGTCGTTTATGATTGAGTGGACCCGTCTGCACACCAATGAGGAGCCGCGCGTCCACGGTGCTGTCTGTGCAGCGCGCTGGTCGTTTGCGGGTGACGGCAGGAGCGGCATTGAGGCACGGATGCAGCGACACTGCACGTCTCACCGGCAGTACCAGCTTTCGGAGGTGCATTGGAGTTAGGCGAGCCATCGTCGTCGCATTGAAGTCCGTGAGGAGCGTCACCGGCTCCGCGCGCGCCATTCTCATCATGCATGCGGCATGCACGCGGAGAGATTTGGACGTTTTAATTAATTTGCGCGTTTGATATATGCACTGAGGGCTCACGAACACCTCTCGAAATTACACAGGGAAGGGAGCACCTTGGCTTGAAGCCAGGTTTGACCCCCACACCCCTCTACCGTAATCCACGCGCATAGTTCAGGTGTGGAAGCGCCCTGGGCTTTGCTCCGAGCCGGTGCACATTTGTGCAGCCGAATCATTCAACGGCGTACTCAGAGAAGGCGCATGGCCTGCGTGGCCAAGCGAGCAAGTTCATTTGGGTCTCAAATCACTGCGCCATGCCCCCCTGGGGGCACCATACTTGTCACCAGCGAGAGCGACCTGGACTGAAATTTGAGCGTACCGGTAGTGGACTCAAGCTTGTGTTGAGTGTGACGGCCGACGGAGTCGCACCCATGCGCTTCTTTCGGCGTCGTACCCGCACCTTGGACTCGTCTGGCAGAGGCGCAGGTTCTGCTGCTTCGAGACCCATCGCCGTCAGGACCTGTCCCAGCTGCGTTTCAAGCCGCATGAGCTTTCCCGTCTGCTCACGTCTGTCGCGCTCGCGTTGCGACATCGACTCGTCGAGCCAGGTCTCCATCTTGCCAAACCTGGATTTCATCTCTGAGAATTCGTTGTACAGGAAGCGCTGAGACGACGAGATACCGTCGCGAATCAGGTCTGTGCGCGCATCAATCGTCTCTTTGTCCTTCGCTTTCTTGAACGTCAAGTACGCTTCTGCCATCGTCCCACCGTCAAACTCGTGCTTGGCGGCCTGATCAGCCGCGTCCTCCTCGCCCTCTTGGATATCCACATGTATCGAACCGTTGCTGGGCACTTGAATTTGAGTGAGTACGCTGGCGTCCAGACCGCTTTTCGTCGATCCGGTCGATCCGCGGAGACCGTTTGCTATCGAGCCACCACCAAAGATCGAGCCACGCTTCTCCCCCTTGGGCGAAGTGTCGTCGGTGCTGGCCGGCTTCCCGTTACTTTTTTCGGGTTTGGCGCTCGCGAGCACCATGCTCTTTTCGATGATTTTCGAGGTTGTCTTTTCGAGGATGTTGGGCTCGATCGACGTCTCTTCCGGCACATCCTCGTCCTTGTTGGAATTGGCTATGTCTCCTCGTGAGTTTATCTGCACCGACTCGAGAAATCCAATCACCGACTGCGAAACTGCGGTGCCCGCGCGACCCTGCGCGAGGCAGCAGCACTTGTCGCACAGCCACTGCAGTCCTAGCGCCGTCAAGTACAGGAGGATGTATGGGCCAGATAGGAGCGGCGGCTGCGCGAGAAAGACGTGCGTGTAATCGGAGAGGCGATCAAACGAGAGGAAGATGTACTCCTGCTCGGCAAACTTCTGGACCTTCTGAAAGGTGTCCGAGAATTGCGCAACTAGGAGGTTGACGAGGATGATCGCGGAGAGGAAGAGATAGATCCACAGTACGACCGACGCGACGCCATCATACTGGTCCGGATCAAATTCGCCAAAGACGGACCACAGCGGCGACCAGAACGCGCCTCCGACGCCAAACGCATGGTACTTCTCCACCTCGACGTGTCCTGAGAACGAGCCAGCACTCTGGAGACCCATGAATCCGAGCATGAACGCCATCGTGATCGTCGCGAAGAGGATCGAGAAGTTGACGACGTCGCCCAGCATCTCCGTCACGACGATGACGAGAACACCGAGAGGGCGGTACACCGCAAGGTACGGCAGCGTCTGCAGGAAGATCAGGATGGTCTTGAGCGAGATGATGATCTTGTAAGCTTTGTAGATTTCGAGTGTGCGGCTGAGCTCATCATCTTCGCTGCCGTCGAACCCAGGCTCAGAGATTCGCGAGGAAACCTGCTCCATCGAGTAGCGTAGCGCAACCGAGATGATGATTAGTACATCGGACGCCCACGCAAAGCGTCCTGCACCTCGCACCGACGGCAGCTTCAGCTGCGTCCGTGCCACAAACTGGTAGCGCTGGTCAAGCCACAGCCCCAGCTCCATCAGAAGCCATGCAACCTCGTCGTAGTTGTAGTCGGAGACTAGCGGCACGTACTTATTAGCCAGGCAGTTGAGACGATCGTCCGCAGGGGTCTGTGCAGCGTCCTCGCACCTGAACCGCCTCTTCTCGAGCTCATCTGGGTCGACAAAGTTGATAATCAGCAGGACGTAGAAGGAGATAGCAATGCAGTGCATGAGAAAGCGCAGCGTGTACTTGACGGCAGGCACTTGGTAAAACGAGGTCATATGCGACGCGACCATGTTCACCTCCTCCTCTAGGCTGGCCTGTGCGCCGAAGAGCTCGGTGATCCACTTGTCTTTGACTGCCTGTGGATCCTGGACCTCTTCCAGAAGCGATCTGGACTGCCCCATTGACTGCATTGATGTTCGCCTCATCTCTTTCATGGCGTCTCTCTTGATGACCTTGCCACGCTCCTCGCCCACGATGCGGTAGACGAGACCAAGAGCCATGATGATCGACTCGGTGGCCGTTTGAGCTTCGGCCTTTTGCCTCTGCCTACCTCGTGAGCAGCACCGGCCGCCCCCGTCGTGCTTCCAGAGGTAACGGTTGACGACGGGAAAGACGGCAAAGATGAGAAGCTCAATGTAGTTGAAGCTTTTGCGAATCGTCACAGAGGAGCCTGGCTGCCCACCGCGCCACTGCAGACTCATCAGCGAGACGCAATGGCGCTGCGTGAGGAACATCTTCGCGCTCGTGAGCCGTGCAATGTCCAGGCACGAGTTTGGGCGCATGATGTTGCCGTCGATCTGCATTCGTAGCACCTTGTATGCGCGCTCCTCGTCCGCCGTTTCGAGCGCGCCGAACGCCCACTCCTGCAGTCGTTCAGCACGTTCCAAAGCCTGGTTCGAAGCGGGATGCACGAGATCTCTTGCCATCCTCTTTGAGATGGCCGCGCCGAGCAGTGCAACGTGTACCGGTCGCGCGCAGTGTGGCCAAATCGCGCGCGCAATCTCCTCGTTGCCGTGGCAGACCAGCCAGAAGAAGACGTCGTGAGTCTGCGGGAGATTGCTCTTCTTGACGAGGCGCATCAGAACCGGCGAGATCACCCAAAAGAACTTGGAGAGCACGCGCTGGTACACGGCATAACGAGCCTTCATTCCCTTCAATGTCGTGGCGTTGCTGATCATCTCCCCCTGCTTGGCGCGGATACGCGACTGCAGCATCCGATTTTCGGTGAGGTATCCCGACGTGTCGCGCATCAGCCAGAGGCGTCCCATGTTGAGAGCCACCGTCGTGAAGCCGGGCAGCTCGGTAATCACCTGGACGATGCGCGCGCGCTGAAGTTCGAGCGCCAGCTGCAGCGTCTCACCGACGCAGCGCAGGGTCCCAACCTCCTTGCCATCCTCTCCCAGGCGGGCCGACGAGAGAATCTTGCGCGCGAGCGCTGGCTCGTCCCAGGTGACAGTGAGCCGAAGAGTGCGTCTCATGTTCTCTTGAATGCGCAGATCGTCCGTATCGTGGTGCACGCTCCGCGCACCTTTGCTGGCAGCACCTTCGGGGAGCAGCGACTGATCCGGGATCGTATCGATCATCGAGATGATCCCCTGCAGCAGGCATTCCTTGAGGTCGGACGACTCTTTGAGGTCCTCGCGCAACGAGAAGAAGTTGAGAAGATGGCCCTGGTAGGCATCGTTGAGCTGCTTGATCATTTTGAACTGATCTTCGAGGTGCCTGAAGCGCTCATCGACCGCCATGATGCCATCGGTGCAGTAGTCGTGGATCGCGGTCGCGGCACCGCCCGAGTCGGCGAGCACGACGATCGCGTGGCCCGCCATCGCAGTGCTCAAAACGGTCGCGAGCGTCCCCGGCCCCCCCTGCACGACCAGCTGGACGATCGGAGTGCCCTTGGTCTGGGCACACGCCGCCTCCAGCTCCGCACGCAGCCCAATCTCCGTCCCCCACGATTCAGCGCCCTCTCGACCGTCGTCCACCAGCACAAAGTGTGTGTGGTGCGGATTGAGCGGCACGCCCGCACGGCTTGCGGTCAGCCCCACAGACGGGTAGTTGGCGACCTGACTTTTGCTCGTCATCAGCACGTCGCGGCCGTTGGTGGCACCCCACGGCAGGATGCCGATCACAGGCAACTTGACGTCGTTGCGCGAGACGGCGGCGCCCACCAGCTTCATGACGCCAGCATCCGATCCAGACGTGAAGATCCACGCCTTGGCCGACGATGCGATGGAGACAATGCCGCGGTCGAATGCCAGTTGATTGTCAGGCGCCAATTGGAAGTCCTGCGCACCTCCGGTGACGGTGAGGAGAACCTCGGGCTTTGGCAGCTTGTAATGCTGGTCGAAGAGCTTGATGAGCCGTCGCACCGATGCGCTCGGCGTGACGCGAATCCAGTTGGCGTGCTGGAAGACGCCACGAAATTTGATCTGGCCGTGCGACGCGTTGCCCTCCTTGTCGACGAAGAGCGACGGGCCGAACTTCCTGTACACGAAGCGCACCAGTCGGAAGGCCCGCTGCAGCTTGATCACGTACGGTACCACCGCCTTCAGCTGCGCGAGTGGGTCGTACTCGTAACTGTTGTCGTCGTCGGGCGCTTCAATGGCGCCGCCGGTACCGCCGAACCGCCCCGACCGGGAGAGGGCGCTGGAAGGCGAACCCAAGGTGAGAGCCCGCAAGCGGTGAGACCCCGACATGCTTGGATTCGAGACGATGGAGTCGCGCCCGTTGCTGCCCGACCCCCCCAGCCTGTTGAGCCCACACGACTTTCTCCGACCACTTCCCGGAGGAGGAAAGCGCGAATTGACGCGGCTGAACCCGACGGAGACAACCGATTTCCGACGGCCGGTGGGCTCGGTGCCGGAGAGGCGATCCGGCCCGGAGAGGCGATCCGGCTTGGACAACCCGCGTCCCAAGATCGACGGTGGTTCCGCCTTCGACGCACTCCGGAAGGGGAGGAACCCCGGGCTCTTCTCTTTCTTTGGCAACGGAGTCACCGGAGGCGTGGCAGTCTGACTCGGCTGGGCGAGCTTTTCGAGCTCGGACCTGTCGCGCGGCGGCGATGGCTTTCGGACCCCAAGGTGCGTTGACCGTCGCTTGCCTTTTGGCGGCGCAGCCGCCGGCACCTCTGACATGACCGCGGCGGTAGTGTGCAGAGCTCGGCTCGCCACAGGTAGGAGGCCCCTCCGCCGGGGAAGCGATCGAGTGTGCGTCGGTTTGACACCAGTTGCGATGCCAGATTGCGACAGAGATAATCATTTCCCCTTCACTACCCACTCCATTCACTTCACTCCCCCCTCACGAAACCCAGCCGGCCTGCCGCTGGTATTACACCCGAGCCGATCGGCCATCGCCGGACTGCTCAAGTCGCGGGACTGTAGCAAGCATCCGACCACGACGATGACGGCCTCGACCGTCCTAACTTGCAGCGACGAGGCACTGACCTCGCTCGCCACCTCGCCGCAGCTCCTTGCGTGCGCGGTGGAGCTCGCCGCCACTCCAGTCTCCGCTGAA
>Ga0115006_10003677_pt1 | contig 10507 bp, 12 predicted proteins | sample ArcOceMetagenome_3_FD_88943 | JGI IMG/M metagenome (GOLD analysis project Ga0115006, IMG submission 88943) | Marine eukaryotic phytoplankton communities from Arctic Ocean - Arctic Ocean- Svalbard ARC20M Metagenome | ecosystem: Environmental > Aquatic > Marine > Oceanic | place: Arctic Ocean...
AAACAAAAGAAAAAGTACATGTAGCATAAAAATCCCAATGTTCCTTGATCCTTACCAATATGCGATAAACTGGCCATATGCCACGGGGAGCATCCTCTCCTGGCTCGACGATCTTGAGCTTCGACGTCAGTGGCATGCTTTGTCCGCCCGTGTACTTGAGGTGGGTGGGACTGGCATGCTCCTCCTCGTCCGAGTGGATCTGATTGAGATAATTCTTTTTGATTTCTTCGTCCTCGACTGATGGGAAGGACGTCTGCTGCCATTCCTTGGTGGACTTCCCTACAAGACTTGGTCCTCGTTTCTTGACCACACCGTTGACTGCCGCTCGAACATGCGCCACGGCGGCTGCCGTCGCGGCGGCTGCTGTGCCATCATCGTCGTCTCGAACGGCCACGACGGAGGAAAGATTTCTGCCGCTGCACCCTCGAGAACGACCAATGCGAAGCGCCGTACAACTGCTGCCGCCGAGGCGGGCCGATGCGCCGAGGGCGTGGCGCTTCAGGGCCCCGCGAAGGAGATTCGTTTGCATCATCGGCGCTCGGTACATACATGTAATAATGCCATCACGACCAATTGATTCGGTCCACCAGCTTGCACGATGATGGCCGTGTCATGAGAAATTCTCACGGCTCTGATGAAATTCGATTTGCGCGGTGATTTGAATTCGGGCCGCAATCGTCGCATGTTCGTCGTGCGTCACGCGGAAACAAACTCGAAAACCGTACGTAGCGCAGCGTACCGGTACACATGCCGAGGAAAGAGCATATACCGTACACGGAACCGGTAAGTAAGTCAAATAAGCGGGTTGAATCGAATCGAATCGGGAAGGCAAAGTTGACGGATGGAAACGCATTTCAGATGATGAAGGAAGAAGCAACATTCGAGGCCATAGAAAGGAGTGGTACGGTAATGGTTTCTTGAGGAATGAGGATGATGATGCCTGTTATGTTCAGACAGCATGTGGTCGGCTGAAGCGACATAGAGCTGAGTAGATCTACAAACAGCCTTTGATGATGGTGCTTCATATCTAACGCAAAGGTACATGTAGTAGTCAAATTTTATAAATATATTAACACATTTAGTAAATACGACAGCATCACTCGAGAAGAAATATACAATGTACTGCTGGATCGGTCTCTTGAATCAATAGCTCGACGAAAAACCAACAAGTAATTCCATTCCCTTGCGAAACACCGGCCTCTCGCAAATTCGTATAATATAATAAGCTGGTCTGCCTCCTTGAAAGCCACCCACTTATGTGAGGACTCCGCCGGTTCCATTGTCATCCCTGTCCGATCGGCTCTTGCTTTGGCTACGCGACTTCGACTTGGACCGGGCTCTGGAGCTCTCCCGTCCGCCACGGCTTCGGCTGCGGTGGCCTGAGCGGGACTTGGATCGCGATCCCGAGCGCTTCTTGCGGGCGGCCGCCTGACGGAACTTACGATGCATCATGGCACGGCGGCGACGACGGTTGGTGAAGAGAATGCCGAGGAACATCATCACGGAGGCCGCGAGAAGGATGGAACCCAACACGTACTTGAATTTGTTGGCCAAGGAGGCCGACTGACCGCTGGACCTGGACCGGCGGGGAACTCCGGACGTAGAAAAGCCAGCGAAGTTGGTACAGAGGCGGGAATCGGCCGACGTGCAGGTCGCGCCGAGGGGGATGAGGTTGCCGGCGAGGGAGTTGTAGGCGTTGTTTCCCGACGAAGAATCGTAAGCTGTGTGGCAGGACTTGAGCTTCTTCAGGGCGCTGTTGACGTCATCGAGGGCGTAGAGGGTGTCCTCGTGGCTCAGACAGTATTGGTCGGTGAAGCGCTCGATGGTGAACTGGCCGTTGGTTCCGCAGCCAACATCGAGGTAGAAGCCGGTATCGCCGTCGTATTCGCATTGGGGGAGGTCATCGGTCATGTCCTGGGACAATGGTGAGTATTGATCGTATGCTGCCATTGTTGCGGCGAACTCGGATATTCCACCGCGAGTCATAATCTGTTTTGAAGAAGGACAAGTCGAAAGATAGAGGTGAAGGGAGGGAAGGGGGGTTAGAGTGGTGAAGGGGGTGAGATCCGCTTTCCGACAATGACAACACAATAAGGCACATGATGTGCTATGCGTCCTTGGTCCGACGCCTCGCAGCCTCACGCTCTCTGCAACTACGCGAAAACTCACCGACTCCTGGAAGGTCCCCTCACTGCAGCCACCGAGACCGCTACCGGCGAAGACGTTGAAGACGACCTGCGCCCGCTTGCAGTTGGACATCATGAACCAATAGCTCAGACCGTCCTCCGACGAGCTCGCCAAACATCCGCCTCCCTCTCCGCCCTCATCCTCCTTGTCGCCGTTGACGCGGGTGTAGCCCACGCCGCAGCCGACGTACTCGAGGTTGATCTTCTTGGAATTATACAAATAGTCCCGGCGCTGGGAGGTGGAAAAGTATTCCATGGAAGAGGACGAAGTGGTCCCCCATGCCTCGGCCGGAGTTGGTGCCGTGGACAGCACCGCCAGCGAAAGGGCGAGAGCGGCGGCCGCGGTCGTGTATACAGCCGGTCGGCCCTTTGTGGACAGCTCTCCGTTGGCCATCGCTCCTCTTCGGTTTTCAGTATATATAAATATCTTTCTCTTGCACTTCCCCAATGACAGAGGTAAATTGCCTGGTATCTCCGACGGGGCAGATGTGTCTGTCGATCAACGTACGCGGCTCGACAAAAACAAGACCACACACCACCGAGACAGAATCGAATCCATGATTTCGCACAAACGCGTTGAGTACATATATGAAAGTTGGTCAGAACACTTGCGATGGAGGCAGCAACCGATGCAATCAGTCCGTTCCAAACAAGGTGAACAAATTTGCCAGTTGGTCGGATACAGGAATATAGAGGGTCGTGTTGTCCACACGCTCCGACCACAGTCGGCGATAACCAACACACTCAGTATCGCTTCGGCAGCCCAATGCGATGCGATGATACATGTAACCGTGTAATCCGGAGTCGAGTGAGTCGAGTCCTCCAAAACGAACAACGGCCTTACATGTATTGTTGTGTGCTGCACTAATACGTACGAAACTATCGGTACGTACGGTGTCGGCGTCAGTCGTATCGTCGCGCGTCAAGAAGAAGAAGTCCATATCCATTGATTCACACACACAATAAAAAATGGATGGGAGATCTCTACGTGTAGGAGAAATTACTCTTTTACTTCTCCTCTTCTACTAGCTAGAGCTAGTAGTCTAGATCTAACCTGATCACGGAGGAATTTACGTACTAGATCTAGTACATGTGTCCATGGTAGCTACCGGTAGATCTAGATCTAGGACACTCTAGATTCATTCTCTTAAAAAAAAATGGTAAGAAGAAAAGATCTCTGCTTCTTGTGTTGTTGCTACTGTTGGGATTTGTCGTCAATACCGGACGGTCGCACCACCGGTGGATGAATTCGATTTATTCTGCATTCGATTAGATCTTATGTTCGTTCCTTCATTGTCTTTGCGGTACAAGTTCTGGTCCATGATTACTCCAAGGCGGCAAGCGTCTTTCCCTTAATATCCATGAAGTGGCCGGGCAGGGCACAGGCCGGAATTCCAGTGTGGATGCTCACGAAATGGGATGGGTCAATGTCGCGGAAGGTCATCCAGCTGCTCTCGTCCTTGGGAATTCGGCTGCGGGCGCTGCCGGACGCCACCAGCATCTTCACGAAAGCCTCGCCCTTCTTGGACAGCTTCTTCCAGTCACCAAGGTCAACAGGGTACTTGCACTCCTTCATATCCCTGTGTGTCCCACGTACGCGATATTTTGGATGGAGATGATTTTTAGATCAAATAAATATGAATAGAAGCAGTCCATTCCTCGCACGGAAAGTCCCGCCCACTCTTTCATCAACGACCAAACAAAAATGCGATAACGTACCTCGCGAGTCTACGGACCAAGAAATCGGCTGGCATTTGGTTGAGAATTATGGCACGCTCGTCCTCGGCATTCTCGCTCCAGTGTCCATCGGGAAGTTCGTCGACCTCGGCGCGGTACGCAGCGTCGATGCTAAGGCGCAACCAAGGGATTTGCATCTCCTCCTCAAGCTGCTTCTGATTGGCCTTGTGCATGTCCTTTTCCTTGGGAATTTCGGTGGCCCCGGTCAAGAAGGAGAGGAGCATGTGCGCATTGACGTCCAAATCGAGGAAGGACGAGACAGGATCAAATGTTTCCATAATGTACATCATCGATGGATTATCGATCAGCAGGCCACGGTGTACATCAGGGTAGCAGGTCGCGCCAACATCGAGCTTCTTGCTCGGACTGGGATTGCCGACCGATATCGTCAGGGCATTGTTCTCCATGGTCCAGCCCTTGGAGGCCTCCCATTCTCCTTCGTCATCGTATTGTAGATCATCCTCGATGATGTCGAGATTGGACAGATATCCGGTGCAAAGAACGACCGTGGAAATGTCCTTAACTTTGACGGGCTCCTCCTCATCATCCTTGCGCCAGCGCTGGCGCCTTTCACTCCAGTAAACGGCTGACATACATTAAAGTGAAGAGAAGAGCAGAGCTTCGGTTAGTCTTGTTTCGCAATTGCAAAAAATGCCCATACGAACGAGCCTTGGCTCCATAAGTACTTACCCTGGCACTTGAAGGTCGTTCCCTTTACAACCTTGTAGGGAGGGCCATAGATGACGGTGATCTTATCCGAAGGCCAAGATTTGGTATCGGAACAATCGCCATCGCCAGATCTGGCGCAAATGTACACGTGCTTGGCACCAAGCTTGACAGCTCGCAAAGCCAAATCCTCGGCGGATGAGGAGTCGCCGACCAGCATTACCTTCTTGCCCTTGACATGCTCTTGAAAGTCCTCCGTGGCTTCCATGGAATGTAGCACCTTGCCCTCGTAGTCCTCCAGCATGCTCATGATATCATCCGGCTTTTCTGGCGCACCGTGCAGACCCGCCGCCCAGATGCATTTGTCGTACGTTGCCGTGGAGGTTTGACCCGAGGTATCGTCCCGAACCTCGACGGTGAATTTTCCCGAACCCTCATCGTACGTTACCGATAGGACCGTGTGGCTGTATTTGACCCCGTCGAGCGCACCATCAACACTGTTGCGGGCAATGACGTAGTCGAGGAGATCCTTCCGCGGGAGGAATGCCGGCGTGGCCTTCTTGAAATGATCCTCGAACGTGTAATCATGGTACTCCATCACCTCCTTGGGTGTGTTGGCCCACATATCGTCGTAGCTGTGAGATAACGAACAAAATGTTGCAATGTTGCAATGGGTGAGGCGATGATGGGTTTATGACCAAATTTTAAGAAAGATGCGTACTAAGTATATCATGTTTTTTTGTGCCGACTTACATCAGAGGCGCATTCTCGGGCTTGGTCCGCTTGGGATCGTCCTCGGGGACGTCTCTCCAGATCCCGCCAGCCGATGCGGCCCTCTCGAAGCACGTCACGTTGATCTTGGACGCTGGGCCGTCGGCGCCCTGCTCCTTGCGCAGGTTGGACAGAGCGTGGAGGAAACTCATCGCGCCTGGACCACAGCCGATGAGAGCGACGTCGAAGGGGCCGGCGGGGGCGCCACTGCTCTTGCTTTTGCCAAGACCGAACACCATTGTTGCAGCTGATGAAAATGAAGAGGGGGGTGGGGAGTTACTACGTAGTAGTAAGGTCAGGTACTACGTAGTAGTTGGCAGACGTTGAGTGTACACGTAATGTAAATCTCAGCCACACCATACAATACCACGCCAACTGCCACTTTCGAACTCCCCGCCAAGTTAAGTAAGTGGGTTCGCGCTTTGCACTGTGCACGCGTCCAGCACGCGTCCAAAAATCTGGTCCCGTTTTTGTGATCCCGTATCTTTTTTCATTTTGACACATGATGTGAAATGGCAAAAACCAAACTGACTGGTACTAGTACATGGTACGAGTAATACTAGTAGGAATGCCTCCGAGCTCGGCTGCCGCTGGTCCTGCCGCTGCGGCGGGGAAGCGACGACGAGATGCAAGGGGTGACATCGGCAGGGCATCACCGGCCGTCCTCCGAGCATCAACTGGATTGAATGGCAACGCCCATAGCGATTCAGACGAGCATCGCGATCGGCATTACCACCGGGCGACTGGACTATGCGCGAGGTTGCGACGAAGGCTTCTCTTCGTGGGTTCGTCGGTTTGGAGATCAAAACCGCACGCAGCAGCTGGGGCTGGTGTCTTTGTTGTCTTACTGGCAACCCGTGGTATTATGAAAGCGCGGTCATGGCCACCAGCAGCAACAGCGTCTACCAAAGGTAGCAATTTTATTTCGGATCGGGGCATTGCTGATTTGAGACACTTGGGATATAGAACCAAACCTAGAACAATGGGGTGTTACTTTCTAGGGGTGGAAGGCGAATCAATACTCAAAAGCAAGCCACGTGCGCTCGACACATACTACGAACGATATCCGTCCAAACGTCTCATGCATGTATCAGAGAGAGCCATCGAAGCACAGCAGAGGCTACAGAAGAGCCGATACTATCGGCGAGGACGTGCAGAGCCATTCGAGACCCAAGAATGTCGGGCACAGTACGAATGGCAACTTGCATTGCGATCAACCTGCAACGAGGTTCATCAAACGGACATGAATGATCTCCGCGCCAAAACCAGAAGTGAGGAGAGAGCAAGGGTAGTTGCAAGTGGTTTTTGGCGAGATATATGGGTTGTGAGAGACTACGCACAAAGAGAGTGGGCGCTCAAAACCATGCGATTCGAGCACGAATTTGAGCCGCGGAATTTCGACCGACACAGACGAGATGCGCTTGCTTCGGAACGGTTGTCATCGTTTGACAGCGTTGTTGATATGTTCTCATTCTGCGGCAACACTGGCATATATGAATTTATCGAAGGGGGAGATATCAACGATGCCATTTGGCCGTTAGAGGCTGGTAATTCCAACGCCACTCGTAGTGTGCCTACCCTAACAAAAGTGGAGAGACTCGATATCGGTAAGTGCATTCCAAGTTGGACTTTCATCGGTCGGGGGATTCAACAACTTATTTCTCATTTTCGTTTCCACACCTTTTACAGCTCTACAAGTGGCGACCGCCATCGCAGATATGCACAACGTGGACATGGACGACCGCCCATCTATCGCACACACTGATATAACGCCTGGTCAATTCTTACGGACGGCCGAGGGAAAGTGCAAGCTAACAGACTTCAACCGCGTTCGATTTTTAAGAAAGAATATGACGGCGGACAGCGTGCCTTGTTCATACATTGTTGGACGCAATCCTGGCAAATTTCGCTCCCCGGAAGAGTACAATCATGTGCAGCAAACGGAAAAGGTTGATTGCTACTCCATGGGAAATGTGTTCTATTCTCTGTTGACAGAATACTGGCCCTTTGAGGGCATGGATGAAAAGGAAGCTCAACAAAAGATCATGGACGGAGAGAGACCGCCAATAGACCATAGTATTCGCAACAGCAGCGATCCCATTGACGCCGCCTTTATAAAGGCCATTAGTATGTGCTGGCGTCAGAATCCGGAAAAGAGAGCTACCGCAAAAGAGGTGAAGCATTTCTTGACGGAGCAAATCAAGCTTATCGAGAATGATACAAGGTGATTGCTAGTAGTACTGCTAGTCTAGCTAAGTATTCAACCACTCTATCTCTCTATTGTGGCTTCGCGGCTTCTTTGGAGCCTTCCCGCCCAGGATCTTCCTTGCTTAGTTTCATCGGAGGATCCTTCTTGGGCCCGGAATGCCTCGGCTTGTCCTTGCGATTCTTATGCTTGGCTAGCTCCGCTTCTAAAAACTGCTCGATGTCTCTTGCTGAGGCACGTTCGACCGGATCCTGCTCCCAACATCGCTCCAATGCCTTTAGGAGTGTCACATCTAGCGGGTCATCAGATTCCCTTATCTCCTGATCAATCGGTGGACGCTCGTTGTTTTTAATTAGCCTTTGCGCTTCCTTGGTCTTTCGATCCTCAAACGGCCACTTGCCAGTCAGTAGTGAATACAACACGTTTCCCATGGAATATATATCAATCTTTTCGCTCTCGCCCAGATACAGATACTCCTCTGGCGATCGAAACTTGCCTGGATTGTTGCCGACGTAAAAGGGGCAAGCATCATCCTCCTCGTTGTTCCAAAAGACTGTATTTCCAGGCGACAAAGTACAAAAGCAAATGGTGGAGTGGCGACACACACATCAGAATAATAAAACGAATACATAAATATTGCATGTTCAGAGTACAATGAACAACTACTCACTCATTCGGGCACGGTTGAAGTCATTCAATTTGTATGTGCCATCTATCATGATGAATTGTCCGGCTACAAGTGCAACAAGGCATTGTTCGAGACATATAGAGAGAGGCGAGAAGAAATAAATGTGAGCGAATAATGTACTAGCTAGTGCTGCCACCATCATATCCTCTGATTACTGGCCAGTGTAATGCATGTAACTTACGAGAAATATCCGTGTGAGCCAGAGAAGCACGCCCTTCCTTGGAAAAGTTGTGGGATGCAGCAATGCCCCGGGAAACCTGTAGGGCAAGCTCGAGCTTCCGAAGGGAGGACATGGCGTACTCGTCATCGTCAAAAATGAGCTCGTCAATATCCCCCTTGTCAACAAAATCAAAGATGCCAGTGTTGCCGCAGAAGGAATAGATGCTGGCCACGTACGGCGAGGAGGTGAGCCGCTCCGATGCCAGGGCGTCCTTGCGATGTCGGTCGTAGTTGCGTGCTTCGTACTCGTGCTCGTAGCGCATCGTCTTGACCGCGACTCTTCTCCCGTCGAATTCCCGGATGGCCCACACGTCCCTCCAGTAGCCGTTGTTTACCACACGAGTGGCCTCGTGCGATACGCCATCCCAACCGGTGACGAACGGTTGCGCCATGTCCATCTCCATGATCAGATTGCACGAGGGATACGACGTCACTTGCCAATCGTACTGCGGTGTGCAACCCTCGGGAATCTGATCCGGCTGCCGATTCCGGTATGATCGGGAATTTTTCAGGTGGATCTGCTGTCCGTGATGTTCCTCCGCTACGTAAACCGACTTCTCCTTCTGGCGGCGTTCCAGGTACGGGTCGAGTCTCTGCGTTCCCAGCAATGACCCGTCGGCACGGAAGTAGTGACCGACAGCCCGTGGCTTGTCTGTGTATCCCATTTCACTGAGGCGCCGTCGAGATGTTAGGCCGGTAATCGGCACGTGCCTCGCCGGTTGCCGTGCCGATGGCAACTTGGTTACGTCTACTCGAGGTCCCGACAATAGCGATGCTGGTACTTCCGCGGTGTCGGATAAGAATGGAAACTCCGGCCCCTGCTTGGATACCATCCCAAACGCAAACAGCAAGAACAGCACCACCACCTTGATCCCGGCGCTGGCCAACCAGATTTTGCAGATCTTGGATCGGTTGGCCCGCAGCAGGATCCACAACCGGCTGCAGTGGTGGAGATGACGGGCATTGGTGTGGCTGCCTTTCTTCCTTTTGTCCTTTTCGTCGTCATCGAAATTATTAATATTATTTGCAGCGTCGGCATCGCCGGCGGCAGCAGCAGCCTCACCACTGCTGCTATGCCTGGGCCGCTGCCGAGAGCGTGGTGGTATTCTTGCCATCTTTGGCTTCGACTACGAGTTCGTAAATTGCAACATGTCATGTGCCGTGCCGGCATCGAGCATCGAGCGGAGGCCGTCGTTCAGTGCTAATCCGGGACCAAATATGGTCCCGTGGCATTTTTTGAGTGCAGCTCTCATCGCTCAGTCACAGCGTCGCGATCGCAGCACATGAAATTTTCACAACCGGCCGCGGCCCGGCTCACCGAACATTGAATGATGAGCAACATGAGAAGGCGTCCGGGCGGCCAAGCGGCGAGGAAAGCAGCCCCCAGCATCCGGTCAAATGCAGAGGAAACCAGCCCCCCTGCATCCGGTGTTTCCATTGCCTTGTATTCCGCTGGAAACCGGCAGCCTCAAAATAATTACCTCGAAGAAGAAACGGAACGAAACGGAACGGTCGAAACGGTCGAATTCCATCCCGATCCGCGCGAGACGCAACCAGGACCACGACAAGTACTAGTAGCCCCCAACACCTCCACCATGGCGAATTCATCCGGCGAAGGACCCATCTACACCACATCGGGACTGCAGCTCACCCATCGCGCCAGTCCACTCCGAGGCACCGGCACCAGCAACAGATACAGCACACCCAGCACTGGCCGCCGCAAAAGCAGTGACGGGGATAACAAACAGATGCTGCCCGGGGGGCGGATGGAGTTGCTCTCGTCCCACCACGAACAGAGGCAGAAGCGGCTGCTCGCCTGCGCCCGCTTGGGCGTCGTCGCCCTCTGCGCCTTTCTGGCGGTGGGGACCAAGGTCGCCTTCAGCACCGCCCTCCACGAGCATCGGATGATGGCTGCGGAGGCTGCTGCTGCTGGCGCGAACATAAATACCAATGACAATACCGGAGGGAGTGCGATAATAAAGGCTACCACCCCCACCAGAACCAGAGAACTTCAGACTACCAAGATGGGCAAGG
>Ga0115006_10003678_pt1 | contig 10506 bp, 16 predicted proteins | sample ArcOceMetagenome_3_FD_88943 | JGI IMG/M metagenome (GOLD analysis project Ga0115006, IMG submission 88943) | Marine eukaryotic phytoplankton communities from Arctic Ocean - Arctic Ocean- Svalbard ARC20M Metagenome | ecosystem: Environmental > Aquatic > Marine > Oceanic | place: Arctic Ocean...
ACACATGTACATGTTTATACATGTACATGTTATATGTGTAAGGATTTGTTTTCGTTGCGCACGTGTCAGACGAGGCCCTACTCTATATATGTGTATATATGTATATGAATGTGTCTATATACGTGTGAACATGCAAATGTATATGCATATTTGTACATGCATGCATATGTACATACACATGTATACATGAATACACACATACAATCACACACACACACACACATGCACACAAATACATATATACATCCATATGTGCATGTAAATACCTGCGTAAACACATATATACATATGTACACGCATACATGTATATTTATACAAATATACACTCACACACAAAAACACATATGCAAGTACATACACACACGATTGCAGGACCCATCAGACGCGCCAGCACACACACACACACACACACACACACACACATGCACATGCAGGACCCACCACCAGACATGCCAGCGCAGTCGTCCGAGGAGCACGGGTCGTCGCCACCGCCCATCTCATCGTCCCCTTTCTCACTATCGCCCTCGTCCTCCTCCACCAGCAAGAGCACAGCGCGGACGGTAGCCTCAGCTCCCCCCCCTTGCTCCCCGTCCTTCCTTGCCAGACGCTTCCTGGCGCGTCCTCCCTGCGCGCGTGCCTCATCCCGGCCCCCGACGGCGAGTTGCACGCGCACACGCTTGTATTGACAGACGGTGAGCGGCGAGTGGCGCGCAACGTGGACGGGGCGAGAAAGTGGGGCACGTGACTGCGTCTCGCCCGCACCTGCCGCTGTCCTCGAGGGCGGGGGGGCTGCGGAATCTTCCAGAAGCGGATCGTGGTCGAATGCCTGCGGGAACAGGGCGGCTTCTCCGTCGAAAGCCTTACCATCTGCGCTTTCATCTGCGGTGTCCTTCGCATTCCACCTCTTGCCTCCTGTCTCCGCCTCTGCGACGGCATCGCCGGCGCTGGAATTTGATGCGGCGGATTCGTCCACAGGCGGTCTCCTCCCCCGCGGGAAACGGTAGCGGAGAAACTGCAACATGCGCACTGACACTGCTTCGTGTTCTGCCCCCACCTTGGCCCCGGTTTGCTTGTCCGAGCGTCCCGGCCGCGCATGCCGAGAACAGCGCGCCCCGGCCACCAGCTGCAGAAAGAGGTGGGCGTCGGCAGGGTGTATAATGTCGACGAGGTCAAAGCCCAAGAGCGTGTCTTTGCCCCACGGCACGTCGCCGATAAACGCCTGTGCACCACGCCCGAGTTCGACCACAGTACACTTGTGCTGGTGCGGGCCGCGATAGTGTAGATCCACTTCGACGCACAGCAGCGATTCCGACGAGAGCAGCGCCTCCCGCAGAGACGTGCGCGGGGCGCGGGCGGTATGGCAGTCCTCCTGCGCGTCGCGCCTGCTGGGTGACTCCGTCCACTCTGCACCTGGCGTCGTGGCTGGCGTCCCCGCGGCGGTGATGGAGCCGACGCAGTGCACGGCATCTTGGAGCACGTCGTGCAGGCTCCGCCCGCCCACGCCCACCGCACGACGACCAGCGCCGTTCTTCTGCGCGACACGCCGGAGGCGCGCAGGGATGAGCGAGTCTAGGGTGGTCATGAGGTTCGCGAGCTGCTCCCGCTGCCGCTTTTTCGCCTCCATGCTCGAGATTCGATCGGGACACTGTCCGCCTCGCCGGCCGGTGACCAGCCCCTCGCCCTGGGCGACCCCGTGCTCAACTAACGATCACCGCGCGATTGAGACCCGGGAGACGTCAACGTGATAAAGACTAGAAAAGTTCTGTGGGCACGACGCCGTTGACGTGATCCCAAAATTCGTGACTACACCTTCACTTGACCGGGTGGGGAGACCGCGGCCGTCACAGCAAAGGACACAGCGGCCGGGCAGCACGGGCAGGGCGAACGTGCAGCCTGATCATGGCGCTCTGTCCCCTGCGAGCTCACTTGTCTGCTGTGCGCGTCTCGCCTGCGTCACGCGGCACGCGGTAATCGCGGCGACAAAGCGGGCCCCTGGGGCCGGCAGCTTTAGAGCCTCGACGGCGGCGGACGTCGCAACGGGGCGCCATCGCAGGGGAGGGGGTCCCAACGCCATGATGCACGGGCACGGCGGCGGATGGCCGGAGCCCTCGGACCACAGGGGGGGCGGCACGGAGGCAGCTGCGTATCCGCGCGCCGCGTCGGGTGAGCGACCTCCCGCCGCCCGCTCAGCCCAGCCCACCAGCGCACACGCGTGTGTGCAGGCGATGTTTGTTTGTGCGTGCCATCTAGCTCTTTGCCGACATAGCGGCGGCCCTGCCGCGCGGCACTCACAAGCAGCACTTTCCGTCGCAGCAAACGGTGTGAGGGCGCTTGTTGGCACGCGCGCCGACGGCGCGCACTTGAGTGCTCCCAATCCCCTGCGCTATCATGCCAGCCCGGTGGACGGCATCAGCGATCATGTCCTCGGGACTTCACTCACCAGGTGCTCCTGTGCCTGCCAGCCTCTCGAGCGCTGTTGGCGTTGCGCGAAGGCCATGCGTGTATCTTTTGCGTGTGCGCGAGCGAGCTCTATTGGCTGTGACGGTACGCCCCTGTGCTGGCTGTTTTCCTGTTGCCATAACCAGACTGAGCTATGAGGCCCAAAAGGAGTCGTTGTCGCGTATCAAAATGAGACTCAATGCCATGGAAGAGCTTGCGAGCAAGCGCTTCACCGGGGAAACTTGGGGACGGAACGAGCGGGTGATGGAGCGAGAGAGGGAGAGGAAGCGGGCCGAGGATTTGTCCATTCGCATCCCAACGGCACCTGACGGAGATGACACTGTTGTACAAGCGTCCTTAATGCTGGTGGATAATCACGCGGGCGATAGGTGTCGCGCTTCCCTCTCGGCTCGCGTGCCGCTGCAAGCGCGTGTCTGTGGACCCGCGCTATGTCTGTGGACCTCTACACCGTGCAAACCTCGCCGCGCATTGATCATATTGAGCGTTATTTCAGGCCGGAAAGCTATGGGCCCTCGCAGTCTCCCATCGCCGGCGGCGGCAAACGGAGCCTTGGGTTGGGACCGATTTTTGCGCATGACAGGCGGGCTTCTGACATTCTGCCAGAAGGGGTGCACCACGATGCGACCCTAAGCAGGCTGGAAATGCGGGCACTGGAGGAAGAGGTAGAGAATATGCGCGAACATAACAGCAATCTGCTGTGGGAGTTGGAGTCGGAGCGTAAGGAGTGCGGCAGGCTGCAAAAGAGCGTCGAGGAGATGAAGAACGAAATTGCTGCCAACAAGGTGACTATCGAGCAGCTGCGGGGGAAGCTGGCGATCGCCTTGGAGCAGGCGGACGCTGGAGATGCTAAACTGAAACGCGAGCAGGAGGAGGCTAAAGATGTTTTGAAGACAAAAGTGATGCAAAAAGTCGCCAAGCGCCTGATGGGCAACTTGGTAGTGCGTGCGTTTGACACATGGTTCCAGCAGAACAAAGACATTAGGCGGATGCGGGTCATTAGCATGCGAGCATTGCTCCGACTGCGCAGCCGTAGCACGTGTCGTGTCGTCCTCAGATGGAAGGAGAGTACGGACGAATCGCGTGCTCAAAAACGCAAAATTATGATGAATGTGGCCAAGCTTTTAGTTGGCGACAGGACCCAACGTTTCCAGGAGTGGAAGGAGGCTACCAAAGAAGAGAGACGAAGACGACACGTAAAAGAACAGATCATACGCAGACTCAAAAATCGTGACATGCATGTCGCATTTGGCACTTGGTGTATGAAGGCGACAGAGCAAAAGCATCTCCTCTCTAAACTGACCAAAATTGTCCATAGAATGAAGTCACGCGGGTTAGTTGACTGTTTTGACATTTGGTGCAGAGCTTTGGATCAGGGAATGCGGGAACGTGAGGCGGAAAAGCGCAACAGCGCCATCCTTCGTCGCGTGGCGATGAGGATCACGGCTCGATCACTGGGCCCCGCGTGGGAGAAGTGGGCGCTGGAGGCCCGCGAAGCCAGGCGCACACTTGCTATCCTTCGTCGCGTGGCGATGAGGATCACGGCTCGAAAACTGGGTCCCGCGTGGGAGAGATGGGCGCTGGAGGCCAGGGAAGCCAGGCGCACACGAGCTATCCTTCGTCGCGTAATGACGATGTTGACGGCAAGTTCACTGGGCTCCGCGTGGCAGAAGTGGGCGCTGGAGGCTCAGGAAAGTAAGCGAAAGAGGCATGTGTATCAGCAAGTACGCATGAGAGATGAGCAGCGACAGAGGCATGTGCATCGGCAGGTACGCATGCGAGATGAGGAGTAGAATAAGAGAGAAAGAGAGAGGTGAAGTTTTGGATGGAACCACGTCACAACACTGTGACGGTGAACGACCATGCCACGGCTCCGTTAGGCGTGCTGCATCCGCCGGGGCGTGACATGGTCGCTGGAGGCTGACGCCTCGGTTGGGACTTTTCATCGGTTTGGACTTCGAAAGTCCCACTTTGAACCGGTGGCACTTTGTAGTCGGGTAGGTATTTGCGCACGCTGCACCGATCGGCTGGTGTGCGTGTTTGGGATGTGCGCGTGACGAATCATTTTTCCGCACAGATTCTGCTGAGGATTGTCAACCCGCGCCTACACCGAGCATTTTTGACGTGGTCAGGCAATGTCACTGAGTCTAAGATGCAGCGCGTGGTTCTGAAGAGAGTTGTAGTGCGTCTCACCAAGAGACTACTGGTAGTGGGATTTGACACGTGGTATACAAATGTGGTGGAGGTAAAACGTCAAATGGCCGTCGTGGAGGCCTCACTTTCGCGCTGGAAGGCTTTTGGTGTTTCAGACGCCTTTGAGAATTGGGTGCAAGCTGTACATCGCAACCGCAGCCGCGCAACATTTGTGCAAAGCATTCTTGTGCGCATGAAGCTATCTCAGGAGCAGCTGCAACAGCAGCGGAGAGATGCCTTGCTCCCGGCTGTCCTCAGCAAGTGGATGCACCAACGGACACAAAAGGCGTTCACGAGATGGGAGTACGTGAAGCATGAGATGCAACGTCTGCGGACTATCGGCACAAGGTTTCTCGCAAGATGGAGGAACTTGCAAATGTCGACGGCATTTGATCACTGGTTTGACAATGCACACACGCTGAGGGGCCTGCGCAAAGTTGTTTCGAGATGGAGCTGCATGCAGAAGTCGCAAGTGTGGGATCAATGGCTTACCAACGCACAAGAACAGAAGCGCTTGCGGGCCGTGGGATTGAAAGTGTTGATGAATTGGACGAAAAGAACGGTCTCCCGCGCATTCCACGCCTGGTCGTTCGGTGTTTTTGAAGAACAACAATCTGGTGAGTTTGCCAACTTTTTTTCTGTTTATCATTGATGTCAAGATTTGCCGTTCCGGACAATCTATGCTGTGACACGCGTGTGCCACTCTGTTGACAAAGCGATCGGCACACGTGTGTCGCTGCGACGCTGCGATATTTCGCAGCGCTCACGTTTTGCAGGGTGAGTCGCCGTTGGAATTTCGTGATAGTGCGCCCAGTAGTGAGAGCATGGAAGCTCTACTGCCACGAACGCCACGTGCATGATCACCGAGTACGCCTGAGTGTGAAGCGCTGGCGAAACTCGAACCTGTTCATCGCCTTCGACGGGTAATGCGTGTCCAAGGGAACATGATTGATCGCATGGCAACCACACATGGTGATGTGCGCATGTGCGCTTGTGGAGTGCTTATGCGCATGCCGTTGTGCGTGAAATGGTCCGGGCGTGTCGATCATTTTGCAGGTGGCGGGATGGATCAAATATCGCAAAAGGCTTTGCCACCTTGCGCCGCATTCTCAACATCCGAGCCGGTAGGAAGTCCTTGAAGACGTACTTTCAGGCCTGGAAGGAAGTTTTCACGCTTGAGAAGCAGATAAGATATACTCAGCGACGAGAGTCCAGGTGCAAACAAAAAAAGAAACGAGTGTGTTGGGCGGGCAGGAGGGCGGGGAAAAAGGAACGAAGGCCGCAGCCCGCACAACCGACAGGGCGCCTGATCCCTTACGTGATGTCCCCAAGGATATCTCAAGTCTTGGTGCCGACCTGTCAATCCCTTGAATTTCAATTCATGGGATTGATGGGCGCCCGGCATTTTTTGGACATCATATAGGCGGGCGTGCAGGGCGTCCCGCGTGTTGCCCCGCATCTGGCCTCAGGTTCTGGGTCGGAAGACTGCCCCCTACGGTCAATAATACTACACACAGCCCTCGACAGTCAATACTAGTATCTGACTCACGTTTGAAACCACAATTCCAGCAACCAATACGTTTTCGGCCTCTTTTCCCACGCAGCGCCGCTTCCGCCACCGGTGCCAATCACCTGCCATATGCGCGTCGCTTGTTCCGCGTGCATGTCAAGACTTCTTTGATGATTTGTCTGCGTACCTGCTCTTCCAACACGCCCGACTCGATGCCGTGTGACGCACGTAATTTTATTTCCAGGCCCCGTTGCCAAGTGCCAGTGACTTAAAGTATGCCCGTACTCCAAGGCGAGGTACCCATGTCGCCGGCAGTCAGGTTTGAGTAAGGCAAGCCCTGGGCGACACGAAGAGGATGACATGCCGCAGCGAAGCGGCAAGCCCCGCTCTTACGGGTTCAATACAGAATGTAATTTCACGCACCGGTTGCTCGGATTTAATACAGAACGTACGGCCACGCACCGATTGCTGCGATGCGCAGCAACTCCCTTAGGGAAGGCTGCTACGCGTTCCGAACGCGTAGCAACTCGCTCCGTAGGAAGGGGTTGCTACGCGGAGCGCGTAGCAACTCCGCCCCGACGAAGGGTTGCTGGGGGCAGTAAAGGCGTAACGATCTTCGACGCCGAATAAACGATAAACGATATCGTTTATTATCAGTCAAACACTGGCATTTATACATTTCTAATGTACACACCTGCAAAGATCTCTGTGGCACCGCCGATGGGTGCAAACACATCTGACGCTGCCTGCACTTTTTGTTGAGGCACATTGGCCGCCGCACTGTTGTAACCAAACAGCTTTGGCACTATGTAACACGACTGCAAACAAAAGACTTGGCCTGAAGGAAGTACCATCTCTCGTGCTCGTCCTTCAGAAAATCACCAACAAACACGTCAAATTTGCACCTGCGCAACAGTCTAACGGTCATGCTCAGGATGGATGTGGTCTCCAAACGGAGCGACGCTGAAAGCACGCAAGTAATCTTGAAAGAGCGAGAGATCTCTAGTCGCATCAAATCTGCGACTTGCAACTGCATAGGATCTTTCAGGGGATATCTCGCAATCTAAAGTCATCGAGCGTAGGCCCTTGCCGCGAAAGACGGGAGATGTATCACCTTTCACCGCTGCGATTTTCGACATAATCGACAATCGCTGCGCATATGCTCTGAGTCTCGGTGGCGGCCTTGCCTCTGAAAGACAGGACGTTGTTCGAGTCTAGGTCCGTGCTGCTGGTGCAAAAGTAACTACTGGCCTGCGGATGCGACGGTGAAATTTTCATGCTCTTCATGCATGACACCAGCACTGTCGTTGACGGCCCCGTGCGGCGCCAGGTGGTACGATAGAGTGCTGCATGTGCACCTCGGGGCTTGGTGAATTTTTGCATTACCAAGGCGCCTTCGAGCTGTCCGCGGAACGCCATCGACACGCCGTTGAAATCCAGCAGGGAGATGTCGTTTTTGCCCCCCGACATGCGCTTTGTGACTGCCATTGGCACCTCCTGCACACAGTCGCAAGCGTCAGCGTGCTTGCCGACCGCGTGCAATCCCGCGTCCCGCTCGGTTCTTTCCGCTCGCTCTCCGTCTCGTCGGGGCAGCCATTTTCAGAGATGGGGATGCTGAAAAGCTCACCGGCTCGCCAGCGCCGTGCGCGCTCTTTCTGGCTCCGTCCAAGAATGCTTTCCGCAAGAACCCCTCTTCTATTTCGTCGCCCCGCAGCCGCCGCACAAACCCGGTGGCGGGGTCAGTGAAGTAGACCGCCCGCGAGGATTCAGCTTGCACAAGGGTCGGGGGGATCAGCAGTCGCAGCCGCTTGGGTGAGTGCGGGTCTACTAAGGCTTTGAAAAAGTCCAGCAGCGGCCGATGCCTGCACAAGCAGCGGGCGTCAGCGTGGATACCCGCCGGCGGCAACGCAAGGCGTGCCCAGCAGAGGGGGGCCGTCGAGCTGTGGGATGAGGCGCCTTACGGGCTCTTGCTATAGTCGACAGACTTGGCCTCGTGGTGCTTGACCACGATGCTCTGCAGCATCATGCGCTTCTCCTCGCGGATGATGCGCAGGTACTCGAAGTACGTCAGGTGGTGCCGTCCATTGTGCGACCACAGCGCATCCTCCTCGTCGGGCGCGTCGTCGATCTCGTACAGCACGCCGTCGTACGGCAGGAAGTTGGAGCGGCGCAGCATCGCCGCGCGATGCGGGTCCAGCGTCAGATCCTCCCTCGTCAGGTCTGTAAACTGCGTGGGCTTGCCATTGCTGCGGTGCGCAGCGTCGTCGCTGCCTTGCGGCTCCAGCCGCGACTTGTTGAAGAAAAATGCCGGGTCGATCGTGCGGAACTCGCCCTGGGCCCGCTCCTTGGACATGTCGCCCGCCGTGTTAATCGGGCCTGCCCGCAGTCCGTTGTGCGGTTCAAAAACTGTTGTTCCGGCTGTGCAACGAACCAAAAATTATTGTGACGAAGGACTTTTCCAGCTCTGCAGAGGGGTGGAGTAAGACGATGTCCACCGCGGCGGCCTCTGGCTCCAGGTGTGTGTGCTCTATCCCCCCACCCCCCTTCCCCCCTCCCGCTTTCCGCATTGTCCCCGCACCCGCCCGCCCTTGCGCTCTTCCCCCACGTTCTCAAGCCCCCGTCCCTCGCCCCCGACCAGCTCTCCTGCCGGCGAGGCGCGTCGCAGCGGGCGGGCCCAGGGCGGATCCGAGCGGGCGCCGCAGCAGTGGCTCGAGCGACAGCCGCCGCTGGGACAGCTGCCGGGTAGCAGCCGGGACAGCGGCGCCAAACTGGAAATCCCCGAGGGCGGGTTTCGGGTGCCAGTCGAGGACGATGAGGCGAGCAGCCAACACAAGGGCGCTCCCCGAACGCCACAGGTGACGGGCGCAGGGTGCGCGAGCGCAGGCCGGGAAGCTGGTTGGGTAGCCGGGCGCGCGCGCGCGCGTGCACACACATACACACACACACAACACACACACACCGGCTGATGCGTCTGCGCTGCAATGCAGACGGCGGCGCGGGAGGCGGCGCTGGAGGCAGCGCGGGGCACGACCCGCGACCCGTCAGACTTTGTGCAGCGCGACGGGCGCAAGCGCGGCGGCATCTACCCCTCGCTCGCGCGGCATGTGCAGGAGGGCGCGCTCTTTGGCGAGGAGATTGCTTCACGCGTATCCCTGCTACGCCCGGACGGGACCCTTGTGGGGCTGTACGCGTCCGCGACGGAGGCGCTGGAGGCGGCCTCCGCCGGGTGCACGCTGTGCCTGCCCACCGGGGCGGTCCATGACAACCTTGTGATCCGCCAGCCTGTGCGCATCGTCTCCCGGGACAGCCAAGGCACGCCGCACGGTGCGCGCGACAAGGCGGGCATCCTCTCCCTCTCCTCCACCATCATCTCGCGCACAGACGAGCCGGCCATCACGGTGCTGAGCCAAGGTGTCACATTGATAGGCCTCGCCCTCCAGAGCCTCGCCCCCGCCCAGACACCGCGCGGTGGGCATCCTCGCCGCCCTGCAGGAGCCGACGACGCGGATGCGGCGGGCGGGGTAGGGAGGTTGGAGAGCGGGAGCGCAGAGGAGGCGAGCGAGAGAAGTACCGTGCTGGTGCTGGGGGGGGGCGAGCTGACGATGGAGCACTGTCTTATTCGAAGCAACAAGGGCCCGTGCGTGTGCGTGTCAGGCGCAGGCAGCTCCGTGACAGCCAAGATGTGCAAAGTCGAGCAGGGCGCTGCGGGGGGCGTCCTGTTTGAAAATGGGGCCGGGGGCTTTCTGTCCGAGTGCGACATCGCAGCGTGCAAGCAGTACGGCGTGCTCATCACGAGCGCCGCCGAGCCCGTCATCTCCGCCTGCCAGATACACGACGGCACGGCCGAGGGCATCATTCATTCTCAAAAGTGCCCTCAGTAGTGCCTTGGTCTAGTAAATGTACTAGGGTACTGGCTTTTGAGAATGCCGATAGTGAGAGAACACATTCTATAGTAAATGTACCGGGGTACTGACTTTTGAGAATGTGCGGCAGGCATCGTGTTCCAGGACGCCGGCGGCTTAGTCAGCGACTCTGACATCTTCAAAAACGGCGGCGTTGGCATCTGCATCACGCAGGGCGCCGACCCGCGCGTCGAGCAGTGTCGGCTGTTCCAGGGATTGAGCTGTGCGCTGCTGGTGCAGGATGGGGGGAAGGGCATGGTACGCCACAACTCGTTGCATGGTCACATATATTTATTTCTGACATTCTGACATTCTGACATTCTGATATTCTGATATTCTGACAGGTACGTGACAATTATTTCTGACATTCTGACATTCTGACATAATTATTTCTGACATTCTGACATTCTGACATTCTGATATTCTGACATTCTGATATTCTGA
>Ga0115006_10003679_pt1 | contig 10505 bp, 8 predicted proteins | sample ArcOceMetagenome_3_FD_88943 | JGI IMG/M metagenome (GOLD analysis project Ga0115006, IMG submission 88943) | Marine eukaryotic phytoplankton communities from Arctic Ocean - Arctic Ocean- Svalbard ARC20M Metagenome | ecosystem: Environmental > Aquatic > Marine > Oceanic | place: Arctic Ocean...
GATTGTCCGCCCGGTCTGACGTGTAGCGGGGACGCGACGCTGGCTCCCAAGATTGATGGGTCGGTGTGGGTGGAGCAAGGGAGCTTCTTCAAGCTCGAGAGCTGCCCGGCAGGATACTACGTGTTTCCAGCCTCAGTCGACGCTGCCAATGCAGGGCAGCAGGAATGTCTACCGTGCATCAAGGGAGAGGAGTGCGTCGCAGCGCCGTGTGTGACCTGCACGGCATGCCAGCCTGGCTTCTACAAGGCGGCGGTGAGCACGGACGAGTGCGTGCCTTGCCCGGCAAACACCTACGTGGAGACGGAGGGGTCCACGGCCCTGAGTCTCTGCCAGAGCTGTCAGGCCAAGTCATCGACGCTGGACGCGACGGGTCAGAGCAGCAGGCGAGCATGCGCCTGCGACAAGGAGTACTACCTCATCATCAGCCAGGAGGGTACCGACGACGAGGCGCTTTCATGCCAGGTTTGTCCGAAAGGAGCAGTATGCGGCGGGGACGGCGAGTGCGCCCTCAGAAACGCCGACACCGACTTCAGCTGCACCGACGGGACCAGCAGCATCGTGGGAGCGTGGGTGCTCGACAGCAGCAGTGGCCAGTACCAGCTCACGTCGTGCCCTGCCGGGTACGAGATGAAGACTCAGGAGGAGCAAGGATCCGCCGATCTTCAGGAGTGCTTCAAGTGTCCGTCGCCCTCGACCTACATCCTGAACCCCGACGTGGATGAGTGCCAGCCTTGTCCGCCTGGGCTGCACTGTGACGGGACCTCGACAGTCCAACCTGTAGTGCAGAACTCGACGTGGGAGCAGGATGGCGCCATCTACAGGCTGCAAAGCTGTCCATCTGGCTACGCTGTGTTTCCAGTGTCGGTCGACGCATCCAATGCGGCGCTTCAGGAATGCACACCATGTCCGGAAGGGACTGAGTGCGTGCTCGAGACATGCAAGACTTGTTCCCATTGTGCAGCAGGGACGTACAAGGACGTTGTGGGCACGCAGGCGTGCCGATCCTGCCCCCAGAACACGTATAATCCCGACGTCAACTCCAAGACCTTTGCAAACTGCTTGACTTGCCCGCAAGGTGCCGACACAGGAGGCCTTGTCGGACAGACAAGCTTGGACGCGTGTCTGTGCAGCGATCGCATGTATTCCACTGAACTTGAACCTGTTTTCACATGTGAAACATGCCCTTCCGGAGCGATGTGCATGGGCGATGGCACGTGTGCACTCCGACATCCCTCAAAACAGTGTGGCACAGGTGCCCGCATCAAGGGCTCGTGGATTCGTTCGCCGGTCACTGGAAAGTTTGCGGTGATCGGGTAACCATTTGCGCAGATAATTGCGTGAGCTGTATGCAAAAGCGTTTTATCTGCCTATATGCTACAGGAACTTTGATACATGCTGTCAATTGCAGACGCTTTGACACATTCCTTCATCTGTATGGGGCTGTCGATTGTGCCTCTCCTTCTTGCGCAGTTGTCCTGTTGGGTATAAGCTGAACAACTTAACGGGCCACGATGTACAAAGGTGAAACTTACACGTCAAGTCTCTGAAATATTGCATCTGAGTTAGGGGACCAAATCTCGATCACTCAAGCCTCGCTGAAATCAATTGATCTCTGTACTTTTGTTGTTCAGCTGCCAGCAGTGTATGGAGGGCAAATACATCATGAATAGCAACGACCCCGCAGGTGTGTGTATGCGCACATATACAAGACGATAACATGTCCTATGATGCGTGTGCGTCATGTGTATCCTGTGAGACATTTGCGTTGTGTCAATTTAACACACGAATTGGCAAACACGACAAACCCACACATGCACACACACATGGCGCGCACTTGAACACGCACAAATCCGACGCGCACGTGCGCCCATACCCTTTTCCAGGCCAGTGCCAAGTCTGTCCGAGCAGTGCAGTGTGTCCAAACCAAGGGCCTCCCGTCTTTCAAACGGCGTCAATAGGAGGAATCCTTTCAATCGACGCGGTTGTAAATCCTATCTGTTTGTGTACATGGTTTTAAAGATGTTGGTTTGGGAAACGGTGTCCCGGTTTTGAAGGGTAAGGAATCGTGTATACATAGACGGTATCCGATAGAGTACCCTACGTTTGGGACACTATCACATAGCATGTTGGGCGTACTAATCCGCCCAATGCATACAATCATAGGACCCCAATGATCGAGAGGCCATCATCGCGTCGCTCGCCAAATCGTTGGGTGTTGACCCTGCACTTCTGGTCATCGAGAGCGTGGATGCGAATGAGCGACGCGCTGGCCAATCCCTTGAGATCGCATTCAAGATCTATGCGGGGCCCGACGACGCAGCGAAATTGCAGGAAGCGCTTAACAGCCCAGAATTCGTATCGAGCATGGCGTCGAGTCTAGCAGCGAACAATGTCTCTGCAGTGGTTGCCGCTGCTGGCGTGACGTCTGCACCGCAGGTGGCTGAGGCACCGCCTGGCGACTGGGTTGAGACAGATGGCACCTTCCACCTGCGATCTTGTCCGCCAGGCTTTCTCCTCATCAACGCTACGCTGGAGACGCAAGAGTGCCGCGAGTGCGAAGCTCAGACATTTTCTGTTAACTCGGTACTCGACTGCAGCGACGGCCGATGTGACCCGCGTCCGTGTATCGTCTGTCCTGAAGGTGTCGCATGTGCAAAGGGAAGCTCGCCTGTCTGGTCTCACTTCGCTCCGAAACCTTTGAAACTACTCGATTTCACTATTCCGTGGGTGACTGTGGTGCAGTCGTCAGGGATCAGCTCTCGCCTGTACTGCGAGCCCGAGTCCCAATCGTGTGTGCCACCAGAGCTTTCCAATAAAGCCGAGGCAACGCCCGTTGAAGACAGCGACGACGAGCATGTGTGGGAGTATTCACGCAACTTGAACACCTTTGTCCTCAAAAATTGCCCCTCAGGGTTTCAGCTCGTCAACAGCTCCAATGGTGTTTTCAATCCAGCACTGCAGCGCTGCAATCCGTGCGGCCCAACCTTCTATATCATTGATAGAACGTCTAGCTGTCAAAAGTGCCCCAAAGGGGCGACGTGCCCAGACGGAGCACAGTTCATTCCAAACGACTGGTCGGAGGTGGGGAGGGAAAATGGTAGCACGTGGGAGCAGATACGAAATTCAGATGGGTCAATGTCGTATCGGGTGATGGACTGCCCTAGCGGCTTTCGGATCTCGTATGCGGCCGACCTTCCAGCCGATGACAATTGTATCAAGTGTGAAGCGGGAACATTCCGACTGAACCGGGCTCATCGTAACTCAAGCTCATGCGCGACATGCCCAAACTCGGGAACGTGCGGTACATTGTCTCTGCTCGGCACGCATACTAGAAGTAGACAGAGCGCTCACCCACTCATTACCCCCTCACCCAACTACTGTATCCTAGGGCACTGTATCATATACTTCAAGAACGTACGCTTGACATAGATACTGTGTACTAGGTCAGTGACATTGTAGAAGAGGACAGGTGGTGGCAGTGACGTGAAGGCAAAGATCAATTTTTGGCGACTAATCTTCTATACTATCGGCGACTTTGAAGTCATACCGGAGGCCGATTGTGCGAATGAAGGACGGAAGGAGGGGGAGGTGTGCATGTTCCCGACTGGCCCAGCCCTTCCCTCCTCTTTGTGGGGTGAACCTATGCGATGCCTTTCGATAGATGGCAGTGCGAATCTACGCTGTGCTCGGCGACGTGCGTCTTTAGGCGAAGATAGCAGCAGCCGGCGCGCAATTGGCAACGCCAGTGAAGACGACGCGGGCACGCCCATGTTGTTCCCCTGCCCACAACGCAAAGCCTGTGGCCCCAACAACGAGTGTCTGCAGAATCGCACTGGGTAAGGAATCTCACCGTGAGCCATTCTGCGATTTTCCTTGCTGAATCCACGTCGACTCACATCTATTTCTTGTGCACCTTTTACCAAGCGCAGACCGTTATGTGGATACTGCAAGGATCAGTACGCAATGACTGCCGCAGGTGAGACAAACTTATCGTCGCGTCGCTGAATCGACGATTGGCCCCAATATACATAGCATCATCAAATTGTTATTTTAGCATACACCAGATAAATGACAGGGAGATGAAGCATCTTTTTTGGTTGAAGTTTCTCGTTCTTGACCAGGACACTTTTTTGTGCGCAGGCTGCAGCGCCATTAAGTGTCCAGCAGAGGAGGAGCTTGTGCCGTGGCGATATGCGTTCGTTGCTGCTGCCGCTTTCGTGTTTGGCTTGATGTGGTTGGTCTTGTCCTGGCGCCCCGTTTTCCCGAGGCTCGACGCCATGATCGCGCAAGTCTTATCCTCAATCACTGGCTGCTTGTCTGGATATGTTCTCATGTCTGACGGGCGCACTGACCGTGGAGAGGTCCAAACAAGCTTCACGCAACTACGACAACAATTCAATGATTTCATGGCTGGGTGCTTCTCTTCCGTTGGCTGGATCGGCACAAAAGCAGCGGAACTAAAGAAATGGTTGAAACAGAATAATGCACCTGAATTTTTCAAGATCTTCCTGGTGAGGAATCAGTCTCATCGTGAGCAATTTTGCAATTTCGCTTGCTGATTCAACAATGGCTGACCTCTATTTCGTGTACACCTTTTGCCAAATGCAGACCTATTTTCAGATCCTCGGAAGCTTTCAGCATTTTTCCGTAGGTATGATTTCTCGCTCGCTTTTCCGTTCAGCACAATGCGTACGGTTGTGAATACGCTGAACTCAAGCACTTTTGTTTGAGTTCAAGCACTTTTGTATACTAACTAGGAACCTTTACAACGCAGAGTGGCCGCCCGGGCTTCTCAAGTTCATCTCCATACTTCAGGTGGCTTATCAGTCACTTTCATTCATGCTTCCCGCATCCTGTAATCTCATTCCTTACTCGCTGAAATTTTCCTCCCGGTGCCTCCCTTGACTCTCTGTTCATATCAGATGGCATTCAAATTTGACATCCTGCAACTGCCCATCGTGAGCTGCATGTGGGAAGGTGCTCAGTTCTCCTGTCTGCCGGCAAATAGAAGAGAGAAATAGGGTGCCTTGGTGGCAAAGATGAGATTTGCTGTCTTGTGAAGACCAATTGCTATTCTGCGGTAACGCTGGAGCATACACAGGTGTGAGCTTCCGAGCGTACCTGCAAGCCTACACATTCGCGCCCCTGGCAGTATGCGGTGGGTTTGCGATGCCGGTCTTGGTTGCCTACCTCAAGGGAATGCGAACCTCCTCCAAGTTGCGATGGCGGCGAACACTTGACCGGTATCTCTTATCCCTAAACCCTGAACGCTACGCGAAAGCTTGATCGGCATCCTGTGGGACTAGGAGACTAAATATTTGTGTCATGAACACCAGGTTTTGGACGAATACGGTACGGTCAATTCGACGATAATCCCCTGCGCTCGGGCTCATCCTCTAAACTTTCTCCGCTCTTAATCTCGTCTTCTCACTCGTCTGTGCGCGTCCAGATAGGATGATCTTATTTTGTCTTTGAATCTGGCCTTGCAAATGTGCACATACTTACTTGCAAACGTTCGTGCAGGTGTTCCTCATGTTTTGTATATACCCGGCCGTCAGTCTTGCGTCTGGTAAGAAGTCTTCAAAGATGTCTTTTGTTTTTGAATGTTGCAAACCACTGGACCGGATGCTAATTTGAGAAAATGGTTCGGCAGTGCTGGCCTTCAATTGTGATGAAAATGTCGGGTACGTGCATGCCGACCGCCGCATTTGCATTCATATGCAGAAACATGCACATGCTACAGTATACGCGCAATGGAAATTCAATTGATTGCAAAGTGTGTGTGAAGAATATTCTGTGCTCAAAATATCCCTTTCGCAATCTTTATCCTTTCCCAGGCGAATGAAGTATTTCTTTCGTGAGATTTGCCCATCGCGGACAGATTCTCTATGGATTCAATCCATGGTTTTCGTTGCGCTCTATCGTAAGTTGTTGACACGTTGTGTAAGTTTTGAACATGTAAGTCGTTAAACGCAGAGCTGACGCTACTGGGTTTCGGCAGCGATTGGTATCCCGGTGTTCATGAATCTCGCCATGCGGTATCTGGGGATAGTGGGTGTAGTAAAAACCAAGATGGACGACGCAAACTTTCGGGCCATGCTGTCGTTCTTTTTGAAAGACGCAGCCTCAGTCGAGGCGCAGCGCATGTCACGCCTTGTAGGCAATTGCGAGGGTGACAGCAGAGAGTTTCAGAGGCAGGTCCAATTCGCATTCGAAAATCTGTGTAAGAAGCAGGGAGGTGGCGACATAATCAATGTTGAGAAGTTAAAAGAGGCTGCAGGGCATGTGCATGATGTCGAGGGGACCACCATCGAAGACCTGGTGAACTTTTTCCTCATGTTCGACGAAAATGGCGATGGCGAAATCGACTTAGACGAATTCAAGACCATGGTGCGTGCTTCTGTTGACGCTACCAACCTTTTCGTGGGCTCCGAAGAACTAGACAAGCTCTCTGAGAGGCAAATCGAAGCCCTCTTGCTGTATGACTGGCCAGAGAAGTACGCGGGGTTGGGTGATGTAGACGATTTTCAAGGTCTTGGCGGCCTTGTTGAGCAACTCAAGAGAGAAACTGAACAAGAAGACGAGCAGGACGATGAAGAGCGCCTTCGCGAGATTGAAGAGAGACGCAGGCACATTGAAGAAGGCGACCGCAGTGACCCACATCTGATCGAGTTGGATGCGCTTGCTGAGGAGCTGCAGAACATGGAGGATGATGGGCTACTAATAGAGGCGACGTTCACTCCCGACTGGCGCACTGAAGTATGCTTGCAAATTCTTGATGTGGTCTACCCATAAATATATACGCATATTTACACACGCATATGTATGTATATGTGTATTTGTGTATATGTGTGCGTATATATTGTACAATCATATACAAATACCCACGTACACATGACACAGACACGCGCACTCACACGTGTAACATGTGTGAGTGTGTTTGTGTGTGTGTGTGTGTGTGTGTGTGTACGCGCGCGCTTATGTGTACATACGCACAAACACGACAGCTGGGCGAAGGCGAGGAGCTCTATGTCAATGATCCGGATCAATTTGACGTCTACTTTATGAGAATGAATATAAGAAAACTCACCAAGGCGGAACGGCTCACGAAGGTGAGACGTGTGACTCTTGGTCGCCATGCTAATTATCTCTCCGAGGGACGGCTTCTGGAGGATGCTACATTTGAAAAGCGCGTGGTTATGATGTAGTGTGAAAGAGAGAGCCGTGTGAGGGTGAGAGTGGAAGCGTCAAATGCCGGCATGGGAGTACAAGGGTGAGTGGTGATCTTGAATATTTTTTTTCACAACATTCAAGTGGTTTGCCCATCAATGATCATTGGTCGCTCTGGTTTCATTGGCAGCTTAAAGAACGAGCAGAACAACTTGTGAAGGACCGCATTACCGCCGTCCCAAGACAAGTGTGGCCTGAAAGAGACTATAACATGACGGATGAAGACAGGTTGATCAAGCACAAAGTGATATAGGATTTGGTGTGGTAACTGTGTTACTACACCACGTCCTCAAAATGCATTACAACCCTCACAATATTGCCACCCTGTAAAATCGTGTGCGTGACCTTGCACCGTATAGTCCTGCACTTGTTGGGTTGCGGGCGGGCGCCAACGTGCTCCCGGCCGCCAACGCTCGGGCTGCAGCTTTTTAAAGCCTCACACACAAACAGGGTGCCTGATGCAGAGGAGAATTTAATTAATCGCCTGGGATTCATCTTCCTGGCGTACCGTGTCGAATACTGGTACATTTGGTGCCATGCTGCTGCCGGCTGTCCACAACGTTGCTTCTTGGGATGCAGATGCACACATGGCTGACTGTCTTTTGGCAAACAGGTGGTGGGAGTCTGTCGAGATGGGTCGAAAAATCCTCATGACCACGCTGGTACACGCACATTTGGGTGGTGGGAGTGATCTTCGTACTTTTGTGCAACATGCGCACCATGTCAGCGACCCGATATCGGGACGGGAAGTGCTGACTCTCTGAAATTGCTTCACCAGATCGTGTTCATGTACCAGGGATCTCCTGCCCAGCTCGCATGCGGAGCGATGATCTGCTTTCTGTTTCTCCTTCTCAACGTAGGATTTGCGCCGTACTGCACCGACGGTAGGGTGGAGGGTGGAGGGTACTGACGCAGTCGTGCAGGCATTGCACTCGCACTGATGCGCACGCAGTCGCAAATGTCATCTCCTTTGCCCCTTTGTGCCCATTCCCTCTCTCACACTCATATTCACTGAACACACATAGGCACGCAAACCGCATGCGCATATGCGGGAACGCACTCACACTCTCGCGGGGCTTCATGAAGATACGCGCATGCTGTCGACCTGTCCCATTTCTTGCTTCTCCTTGCTCACGTTTGTACCTGCATATCGATACTGACGTTTTTATTATTTGTGCACAGGCCTGAACAGTCTCGTCAGCTTCTCGATCAGTTGTCAATTTTTGACGCTCTTCGTTGGCATCATGATCTCGCTGATCGCGGCTCAGGGCGACGACAACACCGCAGTAGGTCAAGCTGACCAGAACGTGGTGTCCGTGTTGATTCTGATTTTAAATTGCACAACGGTAGTCTGGCCGATCGTGCGCAAGATTTTGGTTGGCAAACATAAGGTTTGTGCCTTTGGCACCAGTCGTCGTCAAGTAATTGTTTTCCCCCCCGGCTCCCTTTAAACGTGTGATCTGTGTGTGTATGTGTGTGTGCTCAGGACTATGCGGAGCTCGCTCTTTGGTTATTGAATTGTCCGTTTTCGTTGTACAAAGGCTGCCTCAAATGTTGCACGGGACGCGACCTAGATAAGGAAGAGGCGCAGGCACACGCAGGCTTCAAGAGCTGGTCACACGTCCAATCGAGCTTGAAGAAAAGTGCAAGCATGCTTCGAGGGTCTGACGACAAGGATCAGCCTGAAAAGTCTAAGCACCCTGCGTGGCGCCATGGCCAAAAGCGTTCATGGCAACTCATCGCTATGCAGGCAAACACTCAACATGCAGGAGCTCTTGATCATGCATTTCAGGATGAGGCCTTAGACGACTTCTTCCGGATGGAAAAAGCTATCACATCGAGCCCTTTATCAAAGGATCTGCAGGCAGCAGAGAATGAGTCGCATGAAATTCGTTTGCTGCGGGCTCGAGTCGCACAGCTTGAACAAGAGAAACTCGAAATGGCGCACTTTGAAAGTGCGCAAAGAGCGCGTTTGGACCCAAGTCTGGAGGATGTTGGGCACCAAGAGGTGCAGGGGAGGGACACAGGGTCGGTGCAAAGAGGACAGGATGGTGGGCCAGAACCGAGTGGAGAATCGGTAGGACGGGGAGAAGGAGTTTTACTAAGCGACCCAAGACCCCATCACGTATCACGCGTAGCTTTAGTCGACACACAGTGCTCAGACACGCACATACCTGTAGCACTGTCGACAAACAAAACCCATCGCGTATCACCATGGTCGCGTATCGCCAAAGCCGACATACCGTCAGACACGCACGTATCGTCGGTAACGAATGTCGGCGCTTTGTCACGCGGCGCTTTGTCACGCGAAATCTCGACAGGCACTACCGCACTCGCACATGCAAGCATTGTCGTGCGAGATCCGACGGAAGGGCCTTTACGGGAGTGGAGGGGCTATGCATAGTATTGCAAAATACAGGAGAGAGAAAAAGGGATGACGCGCTCATCAGCGATCTTGTGCTCAGCAGTGTCTTTGTTCTTGTCTGCGACTAATTCCCATAGCCTTCGTCTTGCTTTCACCTTCAGGTCAGGACATGACGTAGGGGGCTTTGGTATTGTTCTTGCGTTGTACAATGGAAAGGGGTTTCTGAAAGGGTCAAGGCTGTATCGTAGATTTGCTGTTTAAATATCCCCTCCCACACACCCTCACCACCCAACCAAAACAAATGAATCAATCTGCTGTGGAGGAGCTTCATGCGTGTGGCGGGTTTCGAATTAGGGTGACACACTTGCCGCTTGGCAAGATGCACATGCGGTGCAAACGTCAGCTGCGCGCGCGCATAGGCATCATCTTGTACACATGGCTTGTGCTTCCTCACACGTGGGCAAGTATCCTCATACACATACGCATGTGAAGGCAATGGATTGAGGCCCAGAGCTTAGGACGATGCGCCATTGCTTCCTAAGAAAGTCTCTCTTTCTTTATCTCTCTTTCTCTTACTGTAGCACTTGAATGTGGTAAGATTTCGGATACTCATCGGGCCTGACAGGCCTGGGAGCATCAGCAGGAATCGCTCTCCCTAGACACATTGCTTCCGAATGCAGCTCTCTCTCTTTCTCTTTCTCTTTCTTTCTCTCTCTCGCTCTCTCTCTCCTCTCTCTCTCGGTCGAGCTAGAGCACTCTTAGTAGCCCTGGGTTCATCTACAGGTTTCGATGAATTTCGAATACAGTACGTCACCGCGGAATGGGAACCGGCATTTCTGAGGCAAGCAAGAGAGTTCCCATTTTTTCCTTTGCTACCCAGGGAGGCAAGCAAGTGAGTTCCCATTTTCGA
>Ga0115006_10003681_pt1 | contig 10503 bp, 6 predicted proteins | sample ArcOceMetagenome_3_FD_88943 | JGI IMG/M metagenome (GOLD analysis project Ga0115006, IMG submission 88943) | Marine eukaryotic phytoplankton communities from Arctic Ocean - Arctic Ocean- Svalbard ARC20M Metagenome | ecosystem: Environmental > Aquatic > Marine > Oceanic | place: Arctic Ocean...
CCGCCGCCACCGCCACCGCCGCCTCCGCCACCGCCACCACCGCCACCTGCACCGCCGCCGACGGTTTGGTGGAGCGGCAGAGGCTGCGCCGAGGCGTTGGCGGGCGGCGCGGCGCCAATCGTCCGCACAAACGTCTCGAGGAGCGCAGCGGCGCAGCGGCGGCCGGCGGTCGCGTTGGCGAGGTCCTGCCACGCGGTGCGGCGCAGGAGGCCGATGTGGCTCGTGTCGCGGCCGCAGAGGCCCTCGGCGCACGCCACGAAGAGCGCGCGCGGCGACTGGCGGTCGATGGGCTGCGCGGCCCGCTCCCAGTCGTCGCACATCCGCGAGCCGGGCGAGCACTGGAAGTAGGTGTCGGCGCACGAGTGGCGCAGCGGCTGCTCGCTGCGCGGCCCCGCGAAGGTCGCCGGGCTCGGCCACTCGCGCCCCTGCCGGTCGGGCAGCGGCCAGCTCTGCCACGGCCGCCGCAGCACGTCGTCGACGGAGCAGTGGGCGTGGTCGGTGCCTGAATGGTCAAATGCAGTGAAAATGGCAACTTGGGCGGCCTTTGGCTGGGAGGCCACAGCCTTCCACAGGGATCTGAGGTGCTGGGCCACTCCTCACGAGTGCGAAGGGCCGCCTCAAGCCTTCGGATGCAGTCTGTGAAGCCCGTGGTGGCCAGCTGTGGCGCCACCAAGACGCCACTTTGACCATGCTGCGGGTGCAGCGCGGCCGCATCGCGGCGCACTCGACGTCGCTCCACATCCGACCGAGCGCGAAGTCGAGGTGGGTGTGCCGCGTCCACACCACCGACGCGTTGATCACCCACAGCAGCTGCATCCCCCAGTAGGCGTGCCCCATCGGCGTGAGGCGCGCCTTCGGCTTGACCTTCTTGGAGAGCACGCTCACCTGGATGGTCAAACGCAGCGAAACCGTCAACTTGCGCGGCCTCTGGCCCCAGAGCTGCGGCCTCTCGGTGCGATCTGAGGTCATGGGTCGCTTCTGCCGAGTGCGGAGGGCAGCCTCAAGCCTTCAGATGCAGTCTGAGGAGCCCGTGGTGGCCAGGTATTGCCTCACCAAGACGGCCACTTTGACCATCCTGGCTCACCAGCGGCGCCGAGAGCGCCGTCATGTTGTCGGCCATGCCGAGCGCGAAGACGTCGGCGGCGGCCGACGAGCCGAGCACCACCCACCAGTCGAGCAGGTACGTCTCGCGCGCCGCGAGCGTCATGTCGTCGCCGCGGCACGCGCGCGTGTCGGGCCGGCACTCGTGCGCCGCCTGCGGGCCGCGCCACCCCTTGCCGCCGCCGCCGCAGATGGCGGCCTTCATCGGCGTGTTGCCGTGCAGGCCGCCGAGCCGCGCCACGCAGTGGTGCGGCAGCCACACCGTGCGCGCGTGCCGCGCCGCCCAGCCGGGCAGCCCGGGCAGCGCCATCGGGCGGCTCCACAGCACGTCCCAGCGGCTCATGAAGACCGAGTCGTACGTCGCGCCGCCGCGCGACTCGCGCTCGTGCCGGATCTTGAGCAGCATCGCCAGCTTGATCCCCAGCAGGTGCGACACCGTGCGGTGGCACTCCTTGGGAAGGAAGTCGTCGCGTGGGCAGCTGAGGTCGTGTCGCACTGGCTCGTGCTGGCTCCGCGCCGGCTGGTACAGCGCGTCGAGCAGCCCGGCGACCTCGGGCGACCACGAGTGGCCAAAGACGTCGACGCTGATGCCACGGCGCTGGTTCGGCTGGATGATGTGCTGCAGGAGCGACGCGTAGCACAGCGTCATCATCGTCGGGCTCGCCCGGGCGCCGTCTACCGAGCGCGTGATGAGGACGGACGCGGCGATCTCCGAGATCGGCAGCATGCTGCCGATCTTGCCGTGCAGCACGATGGCGAGCGACTGGCCGCCGGCGCTCGAGGAGGAGGAGGACGAGCGCGGCGTGCGTGGCATGTCGTGCCGCTAGGCTAGCCGTATAGGCTTGCGCCGCAAACTCGGCTCGCGGCAAGTTTGCGGCTGGGGAGGTGAAGCACCTAAACCAAGACGCACAAAACTTGGCCTGCCGAGATCCTACACTCACAACTGACGAGACTGATGATGAACAACCCGACGTACTTTTGCCTGGCGCACGTGTCGGTCAGCGGCCGGCAACGTACATTCGCGCGAGTCGCGTGCGGGGCGTCGCGACCTGCCCGGGCGGCGCGCGGGACGGAGGCTGCGGCGCGCGATGCTGCAGCTGCTGCGGCTGCTGCGGCTGCTGCGGATGGCGATGGTGGTGGCCGTGGTGGCCGTGGTGGTGGTGGCCGTGACCGTCGACCTCGGCGAGCTCGTCGTCGCCGCCGCCCATCAGCTGGCGCGCCTGCGCCTGCGCCTGCGCCTGCGCCTGCGCCTGCGCGGCGGCGGCGCGCTCCTGCTGGCGGAGCACATCCTCGACGTCGTGGCGCGCCCACTTCCAGTTCTGCACGAGCGGCGGCGTCTTCGAGCGGACGCCGCCCCCAAACGGCGGCGTCGGCGGCGGCCCGCCCAGCATCGGCGGCGGCCGCGCCATCAGCCGAAGCTCGGCGAGCGCGGACGGCGACGCCGCCCATGCGCCGCTGCCGGGCAGCGCACCGCCGCCGCCTCCACCACCGGAGGCGGTGGTCGTCGGCTGGTCGGTGTAGTGGCGATGCTGCATCTGCTGATGCGAGAGCTGCTGCTGCTGGTGCTGCTGCTGGTGCTGCTGCTGCGGAGGCTGGTGGAGATCGTACCGGAGATCGTACCGCGCGTTGCCCAGCACGACCGCCGGGCTGTTGGACGGCTTCGGCCTCCCGCGCAGCTCGGCAAGCTGCCTGGCGAGCCGCTCCCGCGCCTCGTCGCGCCGAATCAGCAGCTCGGCTTGGGTGGTCGGGCCTTGGTGCTTGGGGGGGTGCGAGTGGTGCGAGTGGTGGTGGTGATGCTTGTGCGACATGGACGGCGGCGGCGCGGGGAGGCGGCGCGGGCTCTTGGTCGGCGATCGCACCGGCGGTAGCTCGCCGCCCTTTCGCGGCGACGCCGTCGCCGACGCGAACGCCGCGTCGTCGTCGCCGCCGCCCAGCCAGTCGCGTGGCTGGAGCGCGTCGGCGTGCGTCGCATGCATCGCGATGTGCATGCTTTGGCTCTGCGCGTGCCCGCGGCTGGAAGCGAGGCTGGGCGCGGCCGGCGGCAGCGGAGCGGCCGGCGACGCGCCCTTCGCCTCTCCTCCGAGAGCAGCGGCCGACGCCGTCGCCGTGGCCGCGCCCGCAGGCATCGTATGGCGACGTGCCAGCTTGCCGACCCCACCGCCTCCTCCACCTCCACCGCCGCCGCCGCCCGCGCCGCGCGTCGAGTCGCGCCGCGCGAGGCGGCCGCGCTGCCGCGCCTGCAGCCGTGCCGCCGCCGCGTCCTCGTCGCTCGCCTCCTTGGCCTCGGCCTCGCGCCTCGCCCGCTCCGCGCGCTCCTTGGCGCGCGCGTTGGCCTTGGCAGCGCCCTCGTCCGCCTTCTGCTGCCGCGCCGCCGCCTCGTCGCGCAGCTCGTCGGCGCTCTTGCGCCGCACCACGCCGCCGCGCCGCGCCGCCTGCAGCCGCGCCGCCGCCTTCTCGCGCTCCGCCTCCGCCGCCTCCGCCTCGCGCCGCGCCGCCGCCTGCGCCGCCAGCTCGTCCGCCGGCGTGCGCCGCACCAGCTGCGCCTTGCGCCGCGCCTGAATCCGCGCCGCGGCCTCCTGCTGCGCCGCGGTCGCCTTGGTCTCGTCGAGCTCCGCCGCCGCCTCGGCCGCGCGCCGCGCCTCCCCCTCCGCGGCGCGCCTCGTCTGCTGCATGGCCTCCCTGCGCGCCCTCTCGCGCGCCTCGTCCCTCTCCTTCTCCTCCTTCTCGCGCCGCTTCCTCTCCTCCGCATCGACGCGCCGCCGCTCCGCCGCGTCCACCTTGCGCCGCGCCGCATCGAGGCTCGCGCGCAGCGCCCTCTCCTCCGCCTCGCGCTTCGCCGCCTCCTCGGCCTCGCGCCTCACGCGCGCCTCCGCCTCCTCGCGCGCCGCCTCCTCCGCCTCCAGCCGCGCCCTCTCCCGCGCCGCCTCACGCGCCCGCTCCTCTGCCTGCGCGCGCAAAGTGGATGGCCCGATGACGGCTCAAGACGCCGAAAGCTGGCAGGGCTGGCCAATTGGAGCAGGACAGCCAGCGCCAGAGCAGCCAGAGCGGCCTGGACAGCCTATCAGGCAACGGCCACGCATCAGGCGGCCAACGACAATGTGTGTGCGACGCCGGGCAGAGCGGGCCTCGTTTTGCGCCGGCGGCATCGCCTCCCAGCGCCGCGCCTCCGCCTCGGCCTTGGCCGCCCAGCGCGCCTCCTCCGCCGCGACGCGCGCCTCCTCCTCCTCCTGCGCCTGGCGCGCGCGCTCCTCGATCCGACGCGCGCGCTCGTCGGCCTCCTTCTGCGCGCGCGCCAGGCTGCGCCGCGCCGCCTCCTCCGCCGCGCGCGCCTCCCGCTGCTCCTGCTTCGCCGCGCGCTCGCGTTCCGCCTCCGCCTTGCGCGCCGCCGCCTCCTTCGCCTCCGCCTCGCGCCGCGCCTTCTTCTGCTGCGCCTCATAGAGCTGCTTCTTGCGCAGCGCCTCCTCCTTCTCCGTGGCCTCCCGCTTCTCACGCTCCATCTGCTCCCGCAGCCGTGCCGCCTGCGCCTTGCGCGCCTCCTTGTCGTCGATCTCCTGTGAAGGATCGTCGTCGTGCGACGAGGCGGCTTCATGCATCACGGGCGGCGGGGCGGAGAGGCAACGGAAGTGTGCCGGCACCGCCGGCGGGGGGTGCGAGGCGGTGGCCTCCTCAAACTGAGGTGAGGTGAGGCGCGATGCAGCCACACTTGCGGGATGGTTGGATGGGACAAGGGGCGTGTGCGTATGCTGGAGCCAGCGAGCGCGCGTGCAGCAGCAGCAGGGAGATCATGGGAGGAGAAACGCAGCGCACCTTCTGTCGTCGGCGTCGATCGAGGATGTCGACGCGGCGCCGCATCGCGCGCTGCAGCACCGCCGTCGCGCGCAGCCGGTCGGCGAGCGGGATCGCGTAGAGCTTCGCGATCGCCGCCGCCTTCTGCCTGCCCTCGTCCATGGCGGCCGCCTCCTCCTCCGCCCTGCGCCGCGCCTCCGCCGCGGCGCGTCGCTCCTTCTCAATCGCCAGCAGCCGCGCCTTCTCCGCGCGCGCCGCCTCGAGCGCCGCCGCCGCAGCCGCGGCCGCCTCGGCGTCCCCGCGAGCCTTGGCCTCTGCGACTGCGTGCGCGGCCGCCGCCGCCGCCGCCGCCGCCGCCGCCTCCTCCTCCGCCTTCTTCTCCGCTGCCGCCTGCGCCGCCTGCAACGCCGCCACCTCGTTCTCAGCCAGCTTCGCCCTCTCCTTCTCCGCTTCCTCGGCCTTCACCTTGGCCTCCTGCTCCGCTCGTTGCCGCGTCTCCTCCTCCGCAGCCGCGGCGGCGGCCGCCGCCTGCGCCGCCTCCGCGTCGCGCTTTGCCTTAGCGATCGTCGCCTCCGCCGCCGCCGCATCGGCCTCTGCGGCTGACACGGCCAGCGCCGCCGCCGCCGTCGCTTCCGCCAGCTCCAGCTGCACTGCCTCCTGCCGCTCCCGCTCCGCAGCCTCCAGTTGCGCCTTCTCCTCATCACCCGCTGCTGCAATCGCTGCCGCAGCCGCAGCGGCAGCCTCGGCGTCCGCATCCGCTCTCGCCTTGGCTGCGGCCTCCTCCTCCTCCCGACGCGCCCGCTCTCTCTCCGCCGCCTCCGCCGCCGCCGCCTCCGCAGACGCCGTCTCTGCCGCCGCCGCCTCGGCTGCCGCGGCCGCAGCAGCCGCCAGCTCCCGAGCCGCCCTCACCTCCGCCGCCTTTGCCGCCAGCGCCTCCGCTGCCTTTGCCTTTGCGGCTACCTCGGCCAGCGCGGCCTTCGCCGCCCTCTCCTCCGCCTCACGCGCCCTCTCAGCCGCAGCCCTGGCCTTCTTCTCGGCCTCGGCCTTTGCCCGCTCCTCTTCGGCAGTCGCCGCTGCAGACGCGACGGCCTCGGCGATCGAGGTGTCAGCAATCGCCTCGGCCACAGCGTCGCTGCGGTAATGGAACGAGACGGATACGTGCTGAGGGCCACTTTGGCTCTCTGTCCGGCAGGCCAACTCCACCCTCACGAGCGGAGATCCCTCGCTGGCGTGGGGTGCGTTGCTCAGGCCAGAGCCAGTGCCAGTGCCAGTGCCCGGGCCACTGCCCGTGCCAGCCTTTGCGCGACCCGCGCCGCTGGACCGTGCCGCGTCCGCCGTCTCATGCCTCACGCGCTCCTTCTCGGCCTCCCGCGCGACCTCGCGCGCCGTCGCCTTGGCAGCCGCCTCACGCGCCGTCACCACGCCCGCCACCACACGCGCCTTCTCCGCCTCCTCCTTCTTCCGCGCCGCCTCCTGCCGCGCCTCCTCCTCCTCCACCTCCTCCCGCTTCGCCTCCTCGACCAGCCTCGCCTCCTCCTCCGTCCGCCTCCGCTCCCTCTCCCGCCCCCGCTCCGCCTCTCTCACCTTCTCGCGCGCCTTCTCGAGCGCCTCCTGCTTGCGCCGCTCGCGGTCGGCCGCCGCCGCCTCCACCGCCACCCGCTGCGCGCTCGCGGCGAGCGGCTCGCGATGCGCCAGCTGCCGCCGCATCCGCGTGGACACCTCCATTTCGCGCACGCGCCGCACCATGATGCGGTGCGCGCGGCGCACCGCGAACGCCTGCTTCGCGCCCTTTTCGCGCCGCGCCTTGGCCGCCTCCATCGCCTTCGCCAGCAGCTCGTCGGCGCCGCCGCCGCCGCCCACCGCGCCGAGCACGCGACGGGTCGCGAGGATGTTCTTGAGGATCCCCGCCGCGTAGCCGACCACCGCGGGGTCGTCGTGCGAGAGCAGCGAGACGAGCAGCGGCTGCAGGCCGCGCGCCAGGAGCGCGTCGCACCAGCCCTCGTCCGCGCACAAGTTCTGCATGCACGCGCACGCCATGCGCGCCTCCTTGACCGCCGCCGGCGCGCCGTCGGCCGCGCACGCCACGATGCACGCCACGGCCGACAGGTCCCTCGCCTTCTCCTCAGCACCGCCGCCCAAGCTCTTGCCCTTGCCCTTGCCCGCTGCGCCCGCCGCGCCCGCCGCGCCTCCAAGGCCGGCGTTGTCGCACGCCAGCAGCTGCCCGCGCGTCTCGGCCGCGTCCGGGTCGAGCGCCGCCGACGCGAGGTTGGCCAGCAGCGCCAGCACCATCTGGCGTGCCTCGCGAGACGCCTTCTCCGCCGCCTCCTGCGCGTCGACGTCGACGATGGCCTCCTCCTCCTCCTCCGCCTCTTCCTCCGCCTCCGCCTCCACCTCTTCCTCCGCCTCCGCCGCCTCCACCTCTTCCTCCGCCTCCGCCTCCTCGCCGTCGCCCTCTCCCTTGGCGCCCTTCTCTGCACTCGTGGCCACCTTGCCCCCCGTCTTGGCCCCCTCCTCGGCCTCCGTGCCGCCCTTGCCGCCGCCCTTCTCCTCTTCGACGCCGTCGTCCGGCGCGGCGAGTAGCGCCGCCAGCCGCTCGACGCCGCGCTTCTCGCGCACGAGCCGACCGAGGATCTCGCCCTCCGCCACCGAGCAGCCCTGCACGAGCTCGACGAGCTCCACGAGCGCCGAGGCGCGCCGCGCCATGTCCCTCGAGCGCAGCGTCGCGAGCAGCGGCGCCGCCACCGCGATCACGCCGTCGCGCGGCAGCCGCGCCAGCGCTCCCTCGGGCGCGCCGAGCGCCGACGACGCGAGCGCCTCCTTGGTCGAGGCGGTGGAGGTGGAGGAGGCGGCGGCGATGGGCGGCACCGTCTCGCGTGCCGCCTTCATGATCGCCTCCACCATCCCCGGCGGCGCCGGCGGCGCGGCGAGCATGTTGCGCAGCGCGCCGGCGGCGTAGCCGGCGATTGCCTCGTCCTCGGCGGCGAGAAGGTTCTCGAGAATCGGCTGGGCGCCGCTCGCGAGGAGCACGGCGCACCACACGCTGTCGCCCGCCAGGTTTTGGACCATGCCACACGCGAGCTGCGTCACGCCCCTGTGGCCGCACTCGAGGCACGCGAGGAGCGGCCGCGCCGTCGAGCACTGCAGCAGCTCCATGCGCGTGAGCGCCGCGTCCGGGTCCACGAGGTCGGAGCACAGGTTGCCGAGGATGAGGAGCGCCTCCTGCCGCACCTCCACCGAAGGGTCGACCAGCAGCCACGCAAAGAGCGCGACGCCCTGCTCACGCACCCCCATGCCGATGGCAATCCCGTCGACCCCCGAGGCGGCTCCGATCAGCTCAGAGGTCCATCGGAGCGACTCCATCCGCTGCTCCGACTCGGCGTCGCGAAGCCGGCGCATCAGCTCGGGAACGACCGAGGCGATGTCCGCCATGGTCGCCTAATCGTGTCCAGCCGTGATGGGAGCCGCGGGGTGCGGCTGGATAGCCGCGACCGAACTTCTCGCGGCGAAACAGATCACGGAGGGTATTACCACCATCCGTCGTGGCAGATAGATAGAGATAGATTGATAGTATACCGACATAGATAGAGATAGATAGATAGCTATCTTCCGGCGCCAGGACAGCGCGGCTGCCCCGGTGACCGCGCACGGACGCCACCAAGCTGATCTCCGACCTGTCGGCGCGACTCGGCGCGGGGTAACCCGCCTCGCGGGCCGGCTAGCTGGGGACCAGTGTACCCCCGCGTGGGCCCTCCTGGCCAGCAGGTTAGGCGAAGCTAAGATCTAAAGTAATCTAAAGAATACTGCGATACACAAGATCGCCGTTGGCCACCAGCTTACGCGAAGCAATGATCCAAAGTAGCGAAACCGTGTCGAAAAATATAAACCGTAAAGTAGCTGGCTTCACGAAACACTCAACTCTCAAGAAGCCCAGAGCTCAGATGCGAAGACAATCACGCCGTCTTCTTCTTCTTCTCCTTCTTGGGCTTGGCGTCGTCGTCGCCGTCGGCGGCCTTGCGCTTCCTCGGCTCCTCGGCGGCAGGCTGCGGCTTCGCCTCCTTGCTGGCCTTTTTGGCCGCTTTCTTGGCCGCCTTGGCTGCTGCCGCCTCTGCCTCCGCCACCTGCGCTGCCGCTGCCGCCTTCTTGGCCGCCTTCTTGGCCGCCTTGCGCGCGGCCTTGTCGGTGTCCTTGGCGTCCCCGGCGGCGGCGTCAAGCGACATAGGCGCCGGCTCCGCGCCCACCGCCGCTGCCGCCGCTGCCAGCCGCGGCGAGGTCCGGGTCGCAGCCGACGACGACTCGGCGTCCGCGGCGGCTGCCTTCTTGGCCTTTTTCGCCGCCTTCTTCGCCTTGCGTGCCGCCTCCTCGTCCTCCTCGGCCTTCTTCGCCGCGTCCACCTTCTTCCCGCCGTAGAGCAGCCGCGCCTGGCTCTCGGTGGGCTGGATCGCCTGCGGCGGCGCGAACGCCATCGACGGCGCGGAGCTGCCACGATGGCCGCTTCCGCCGCCTCCGCCGCCCCAGCCAGACCCGCCACCGCCGCCTCCGCCGCCGCCACCACCCGCGCCGAGCCCGCCGCGCCCCGAGTACGCCTTCGCCATCTGCTCCTCTGCAAACGCCGCCTGGTCGTCGAGCGTGAAGCCGAGGCCGCCGCCGCCGCCGCCGCCGCCGCCGCCGCCGCCGCCGCTGCTGCCGCTCGGCGCGGCGGGCGCGGCCGACGAGGAGGCGCCCGCGTAGCTGAGCCCCATCGCTTCACGCTTCTGCGCAAAATAGTCGGTCAGCGAGAGCGAGCTCGTCCGCTGCTCCGGCCGCGCCTCGCACGCCTGCTCGTCGTCGTCGTCGTCGTCGGCGGCCTTCTCGGCCGACGCCTTGGCGGGCGCGTCCCTCTTCCGGCCGAAGATCTCGTCCATCGCGGCCGCGCCATAGTTCCTCGTGTCCTTCATCGCCGTGCCCACCTTCTCGCCGTTCTGGCCGCGGACGAAGCGCCTCGACATCTGCCGTTTGGCCAGGTGCCCGCTCACAGTTTCCGCCCCCGCACCAAAGGACTGGCCGCTGCCGGCCGGAGCCGAGTCGTCGCCGCCGTTCAGCCGGGACAGCACGTCGTTGAACAGGTCCTGCGACGCGAGGAAGGCCTGGTCGCGCGTGCCGCCCTGGCCGCCGATGCCGGCGTTGTCCTTCTTGCGGAACTGCTTGACCAGCGCCGTCTTGCCCTGTCCCTCCTTGCCGAGGCCCTCCCCGGCCGACCAGCCCATGCCCTTGAGCATCTTCATGCCGACGTTGTCCGCCTCCTCCTTCCAGAAGGACTCGCCATGCCGGCCCGCCGAGCCGAATTGCGCGCGGAACTTCTTGGCCTCGCCGCTGCCCATGGCTTGGTTTCCTCGTTAGTAGCTGGCGCTAGTCTACGCGACGGACTGGCCGGGATGGATAAGCAGCGGACACACGCAACCACGAGGGCGAGCAGCGGCGACAAGGGGCAGAACCACCTGAACGTCGCGGCAAGCAGGGCTGGCGCCTGAGGGTTCGAGCTGCGCTACGGCGCGGAGCGGCCTGACGGCGCCGTGCAGCTCGACGACTACGAGCGGCACCCCATCCTGGACACGACCCCAACCTAGACCCAACCCCAAC
>Ga0115006_10003684_pt1 | contig 10497 bp, 6 predicted proteins | sample ArcOceMetagenome_3_FD_88943 | JGI IMG/M metagenome (GOLD analysis project Ga0115006, IMG submission 88943) | Marine eukaryotic phytoplankton communities from Arctic Ocean - Arctic Ocean- Svalbard ARC20M Metagenome | ecosystem: Environmental > Aquatic > Marine > Oceanic | place: Arctic Ocean...
GCAGAGGCAGGGGGTGCTTCAACAGTGCGTGTTCCGACCCTTTGGATAACAATAGACTTCATTGGAGAGAGAGAGAGAGAAAGAGAGGGAGAGAGAGAGAGAGAGAAAGAGAGGGAGAGAGAGAGCGCGCGCGAGAGAGAGAGAGAGAGAGAGAGAAAGAGAGAAAGAGAGAGAGAGAGAGAGAGCGCGCGCGCGCGCGCGAGCGAGAGAGAGAGAAAGATTCCACCTCCGAAAATGTGTCGCCTCTGCTTCTCTCTCGTTTCCCCGGGTCACCCGCACCACCAGCCGGCATCTCCTGCATCCCGCCGACACCCAGCTGTCGCAGCCACACACACTGCTTGATGACAGTCGCACCGGCGCTTTTGTTCCCGACACAGCGCACATTCTCTGTCGCTCGGTGCAACCAATGGGGCCGTGTGGTGCATCGTGGCGCACCCACCGCATGCCGTGTGAAAACTCTGCGGCTCTTCACGCGGTAGCCCGCTTGACAAACTCAAAGTCATACTTGTCTTGCACGGGCTCCGCGGCTTCAGAGGGTTCAACGCCACGGATGTCGATCACGTCGTCCACACCATCCTCGGCCGGCGGCACAGCATCCGTCTCCAGGACGCCGCGGTAGGGGAAGAGCACATTGTTCTGAAAGCCAGCCTCTTCCGCCGGCAACGGCTGCTCCGTCCACACGCCGAGGTAGCCGTCGGACCCCGTGATGCGCAAGACGATGGGCTTGAGGCGCATAGGCCCCGTCCACTTGGGGCCCTCGTCCATCAAGTCGTCATCGCCGTCGTCTTCAGACCTCTTTTTCGCATGCACCTGCCGCACGTCAGAGTAGCGGATGCGGAGGCGGTAGGCCCCGGCAAAACTGTCGGCCGACTCGACAAACTTGCTCTGGCCCTCGGCGGGGATCACCTGCACCGTGAAAAACTTCTTGACCAGCGTGTCGGCGATGCGCGGGAACGCTTCACCGCGCAAGGTCTTCATCAGCCGCGCCACTTTGATCTTCTCACGTCGGCTTCCGATGAGCACCGTCGTCGGCTGATTGGGCCGCACAATGCGTACGCCGAACCCACGCATGTTTTCCACAGCGCCCACCTGCTCGATGAGCGTCATGCCGAAATCAGCGCGAAGGCGCTCATTGTGCACCAGTTCTCGCCGCTTCTTCTCTTCCGCCGCCGCCTGCGCCTGGCGTTCGCGACGGCGCTCGCGGAGCTCCACGAGCTCTTGCTTGCGCAGGGCCTCTGCCTGAGCTGCCTCACGCTCCGCGAGCAAGATGTCAAAGATTTCGCGCGACTCGACAGCCTCGCGCACCAGCTTCTCAAACTCCTTGCGGTCTGCGTCAAAGTCCGGCGCTGCCCGCGTGGTACTGACATGCGTAATGTAGTCTTCGACGTCCTGTTTGCGCTGTCTGGCGCAGCGCGTGATTTTTTTGCGCATCTCTCTGCGCTCCTGCATCACTTCCTGCGTCACCTCCAACGGCTCATACAGGATTCTACCCCGCAGCGGCCCCTCCTCACAGACGACAAACGGCTTCATCTCACGTGCATGCACGCGCGCCTGCCTCTCGCGGATAGCTGCATTTTGCTCCACCAGCTGAGCGTGCCGGTTTTTCCATGCGCGCTCCTGCCGCTGCTGTACCTCCCATGCGTTGGCCAACTGCCGCGCTCGCTCGTTCTGCTTCCGCCGCCGCACGGCCTGCTCCGCCTGCCACGTGTCTCGCTGCCGTCCTCCCGATCCCCACCTGAACATGCTGGGAGATGCCGAGGCAGGTCTGCCATTCGCCCCCGGAACCCCGTGGCGAGAGTGGGATGCTACAGACTGTGATCGACTTGCGCTGCCCGCCAAACTGAGCTCGCCTTCCTCCTCCTCCAGCAAGTCTTGAGCCATAGCTGCCAGCCCCTGCGAGGCAGACTTATCACGGCTCAGTGTGTCCCAGAGACCCTCGAGCCCATGTTGCTCATCCTCACGTGCGTTGGCAAACGCATGGCGCACGTCCTCCTCCTCCTCAGGCGCGTCTTGGACGCTGCTCAGGGCTGGCGATGAGAGATTGTCTCTCATGTTAGACGCCAGAGACTTGGGCGTGCTCGAGCTCTTCTTCTTGCTGAACATGGGAGACCTCTGGATCGGGAACACCTGGGGGTCTGTGAGATGCCATGCGCCACGTCATGTCAGTCTCATGTCAGTCCTCTCAATTCCCTATCTGCATCCAGCACGCCAGGGGGCAAGAGTTGGAGGAGCAAGGACTGGTCGTGGTATAGAGTAGGCATTATTTTGCGGTGGAACGGATGAGGAATGTCGGAGGCATGATGCAGCGCACGCACTTGATGCAGCGCGCGCACTTGATGCAGCGCGCGCACTTGAGACACGTGCTTGCGACTGACCTAGTTGAACCCAATTTTCTTCGAGGCGCTGCGGCCTCACTTGGCTGGTTCGGAATTTGAGGAAAGGGCGAGCAGTCTGCTCCAACGTGTTGTTGAACACGCCATTCCCTTCTCCCTCCCATTCAGCACCCATCCGTGATGCCGGGCTGCCAGGCCCTCTGAGCCGGAGCACGGGCCCGGCACTCTTCGGACGGCGAGGCACTTGCGGGGAATCGCGATAGTGGGCGGTGGCGCTAGAGGGCCGCGCTGCCTGTAGCCAGTCGCGCCCGCCTGGAGACAGCGCAGGACCAGTCTGAGCCCAAGGCGCGTGTGCATGACGCCCATCAAGCGCGTCGTGCGCACCGAACGCTTTCTCGCTCGTCAGCATCATTTCCTTCATCATCTTGCTGATGATGACCCGGTCGCGGTCTTCCGCCCCGTACATGTCGTGCAAATACGACAACGCATGGACGCTATCCTCGGATGACGCGCTCATGTCGCCCGCCCCTGCTCCGCCCAACCTCCAAGGCGATGGCGACGAGTTGCGGGACATGCTGGCGTTCAGGCCAGCCAACATGCCAGAGGACGGTGCCTTGCTGCCATGCCCCGACTTGCTGTTGCGTTTCTTGAGCCACGTGGTGAAGCGGCGCCTGTCATCTACCAATGCCTGCACAGGTGCAAGGGGGGGGCAATGCAGTACAGATCTTTAGCAGGGGCGCGGCTTCTGACGCGCTGCATGCGCTGCGGGTCTACACATCCCACTGCACTCATATATGCTGACACTCATACATGCTGACACTCATACATGCTGACAGGTATCTGTCGGCAGACGTCCTGCAGCAAGGCGGGTGGCTAAAGGGATTCACGTATGGAGAAGGGCAGCGCGACCTCTTCTTCGAGCCTGGCCCAGTAAGACGTCAAACGCGCCCCAAGATTCTCTGGCAGCTCAACATCAAGCCCCGCTCTGCCCATCCTCCTCATCAGCCACCCAGATAACGCAGAGACGCAAGCGCGTGCACGCGGTGCTCGCACGGGGCAACAGGGCAACTGGGCAACAGGGTCAAAGCGTCAAAGCAGGGTCAACGCGGTACATGGTTGGTGTTGAGTGTGTAGCAGCTTCTCTACGTGCGGGAAGGCTACCTGGTAGCGGATTTGTCTTCTGCCGTACGCAGGGCGAGGGCATGAGGTGTCTGGTGCGCTTCAGCACGCGCGCGGCAGAGAGAGGCGACGGCTTGGTGAGCGAGCATGTCCAGCGTGCGTTGCTGAAGGCAGTCGAGCTGCGGGATGACGAATTTGCCGATGATCACAGGCCAGCAATCTTGCGCCAGCGTCAGCGTCCCGTCTCGCCACATCTCCTCCTCCACCATGTATGCCTGCAGCAGCTGCGAGATACTTGCAAACTGCTCGTCTGACAGTCTTCCGTTTGGCTGCAGGCACACAGCGCGTGCAAATGAGCTTGCGTGTGTGTTATAAATCTGTCGCTTGCAGGAGCTTGCAGGAAGCTATGCGGACAGAAGCACAGGCAGCAAGCCAGAAAGACACAGCGCCACACCGCCAGCCACGCAGGGACTCTCACGCACACAACAGACAGCTAACCCGGCAGTGGCGAATGCGCAGCTCGGAGTCGAGACAGCCGGGGGCGGACAAGAGGGAGCAGAGGAGAGCGCCCACAGGCGCCGCGCCATACGTCTCGCTCAACTCATCCAACAACCTCTCGAATGCGAGCGCACGCGTGGGCGGCAGGGCGGTGACGGCCTGCGCCCACAGAGCGCTCGAGGTGCAGCGGATAGTTTGCACGAAGCTGCGGATGTACCCCGGGCGCCACGATTCTCGCTTGCGCATGAGGTGTTGATGGCAAATGCGCATGACAGCCTCGGGATCTTGGTGCGTATGCGTCAGCATGTTGGTGGCCACCTGCCGCGCTTCTGTCTCGGACAGGCGCGGCATGGCAACGACGCGCGAGTGCAGATGCGACTTGACCATTCGCCATCGGTTCTGCAGCAAAAGCGCTCGCGCCTCATCCTGCGCCACGCCAGTGTCCTTCTGTGCCGAGTTCATGGCGACTATGCATGTCACGAGCGGGAAGAGGCGTGGCCGGGCGAGAAGATGTTCACAGAGATGGAGCTGCTCTGAGTCATCAAAGCCGTCGAGGATGAGGACGACTCTGCGGTACGTTGCGCTGGCATCGTGGCACGAGTGGACGGAGCAGCGTTGCACCACGTCGAACAACTCCGAAAGCGTCCATTTCAATTTGTGCGTCTCCATGTGCATGTGCTTTCCGCCCATAAGCTGCAGCCAGAGCTGGGACACGAGAGCAGGCAGGACCTTGGCCAAGGTGGTGCCCTGGGGCTTGCTGTAGTGCACGAGATAGCGCTTGCTATCGGAAGCCGCCAGCGATGACGCAACTTGCGCAAGCAAGGCCGAGCGCCCACTGCCACTCACGCCATCCACCAGCACAAGCGCAGGCGCAGTGATCTCCATACTGCTAGCAATCGACACTATCTCCGTGATGGCGCCCTGCAATTGACCACCAGGCTCAGCGAAGAAGACATCTTGATGGCGTCGAAGCACTGACTGCTGCAGCTCCAACTCGCGCAGCTGCCACGGGTACGGGCGCCCACACACCACTGGCACTTTGGCCGGCAGAATGCTCTGGGCTGCATGTTGGTAGGCAAGGAGGGCAAACGCCTCAATGCCCGTCTGCCCAACGCCGCTTGCCGCTCCCACGCGCCTCCCGCCTGCACCGTTGTCCGGGCTGTACTCACTGAACCTCACGCGGTACTCCGTGGCACACTCCTGCCCCAGTTTCTCGTGCACGCGCGAGATGACGCGCTGGACCGCATCTTGTGTTTCAGGCACTGGCTTGAAAGCCGCGCGCAGTCTCGCAGGCACCTGCTTGAGAAATGCGCCCGTGTGGTCGTGCTCGCCAAACTCCTGTCGCCGCACCATTGCTCGCACGCTCTGCCCGCCCAATCTGGGCATGCTCGTGTCTTGCTCTTCTCCAGCCCCCTGTGCAAGACTGTGATGTGTGTCCGGCGCTGGAACAATGCGAACGAGCGTCTGGGCGCCGACATCAGGATGTTCATTGGCATGGGCATGGACACGGAACGCATTTGTGCATCCGCTCGCTGTCAGAAAATCTACCACCGCCTGCGCACGGGCCTGCGACAGCGCGGTGCTGCCGCATGCGCACTGGCAGTGCCCATGCACGTCTACTGGCATCGTGCCCAGCCCCTTGACCGTAGGCGCCACCAGCGAAAGCACCTCTTGGCCATCTTCATCCAACTCGCCTCTTTTCGGCACGAATGAGATCTTGCGCGCTGCAAGCGTTTGCCGTATGACCTGTGCTGCTGTGCCCGAGGCTGATTGCCGGTCGCCGGCCTCATCATGCAGCGACAAAGTGTTGCACAAGTGCAGCATGGGCGCGGACATGCTGGCATACATCGCGCCTTGCGCCCAACTCCAGTCATTCTCACTGTCTTGCCGCAACACCTCGCCATCTACCTCTGCCTCCATCGGCTGCACCCCGCCAACCACCCCCAACGTCACCACTGTGCTATTAGCCTGCCACTCTGCCAATTGATTGCGGAGGAGACGGGTGCGGCGTACGAGGGCCTGGCTCTTACTCTTGCCCGAGACTTGCTCCCTCAGCTCTTGAGTAGAGCCGTCGAAGAGCATCGAGTGCAGGTGCACATCGCGAAATCTGCACTCCATGGTGAGCGCAGGAAACACGAGGCCCGACAGGATGGCGCGCTCGGCCTCGAGATCGCTGGACTCGGCAAGCGCATAGAGGAAGGCGTTGCCGTCCTGCCCCGCCACAGCCCACAGCCCGTCCTGCGGCTTGGTGAACAGATAGCTCATCCAGAAAACATGCAGGGTGATCAACCGCTCCGGTCGCAAAAGCTCCGGTGTCATGACGGCACTGGCTTCAAGCTGTTCCATCAAGTCCTGGGCGATGTCGACAGTCGAGACACGCCGCGGCAGCAGCGCCTCGCGCACCGCCACCACGCCTCCCCAGCGCGACAACTCCAAGACCTCTATGCTCTGCGCATCTAGCTCGTACCCGCTGCTCGCCACAAGATCATCTCGGAGCAGCTCCTTGTACCTGTGCAAGTCGTTGTCGCTGCACGGCATGCTGGTGGGCAGACACATCTTGAGGACCAGGAAGACGTCGCGCTCACGCCCGACGTAGCGCAGAGAGGTCCTGTTCGGCAGCATCGCCATCAACTCCGGGCCCTGGTCCTCCAGAACGCTCCGCACGAACGACACCACACTCTCCAGCCTCGCGTTAGGCAGGGTTTCGCCCTGCGCGTGCGCCCCGGGCACCATGCGCAGGCCCGCAGTCACGAAATATCTCGAGAGGTCGGGGGATGCGAGCGAGAGCTGCTCCGACTCCCGCATCACGTCCGCTTCCACGGACACGATGCCCTGATCTGCCAGCAGCTCCTGCAGCACTGTCTGCACCCTGACATAACCCTCTTGGGCCGAGATGGCCCCTTGCACGCAGTATTCGAGGCGCATGGTGCAGTCCAAGGGCTTGGGCGCGAGGGAGCGCGCCAGCATCATCAACCGCCTTGCGCCGCTCAAGTGGCCCAGGATCTCGTCGTCCACCCGCTCCTCAAACAGAGCATGAGCGCTGTCCGCGTTAGAGACGAGCATTTGGCGAATATGCTGCCTACCAACTGTGATGCGCGCCTGGAAGTCGTGAAGGCAGTAGCTGATCCAGCGCTTGTCCGTCTCAGAAAAGGCGTCGAGGAAGCGCGAGCGCTCCGCCCACTGCATCAACATCAGCCCGTAGGAGAACTGCAGCAGCTCTACGCCCGTATTTTCCCTCTCCTCCGCGTCGGTAGTCTGGGCGAGCATCTGGAGGCGCTGGAGGATGGCCACGAGGCGCTGCTTGAGCGTTGTGAGAGCTGGGAGCGAGTATGCCTGCGCGCGCGCGTAGATGCACGCCGGGTTCGCGCGCAGAACCGAGGCGTTTTTGGCAATGAAGCGCAGGCACGTGTCCACGTCATAGTGCAGCTGCCGCTGCAGAGACGCATCGGCAGTCGACAGGTGCTTGCTCTCCACCCCGTGGTCGCTGTCCTGGTAGGACGCCGACTTGCTCTGATTGATCAGCACGTTCGCGGCTTCCAGATCTTCCACGACAGCATTGACCCCGCACTTTGCTAGCTTGGCCGCGAGAAAGTGCAGATTGCAGACGACATTGTGCAGCAGGCGCCACGACTTGCTCCGCATGAGCAAGCGCGGCAGCATGTCCAGCTCGCGGACGCCGGCCGCCTCCCATGTTTCGACCTGCAGCGCCGCCGCCCACTCGTCGACCCCCTGCGCTGACGGCGCACGGGCAGCCTCCTGGTCAATTTCCTGGGTGAACGAGTACTGCAGCAGCGAGTGGACGAGCTGGTGCGCGAAGGCATGCTGCTGCGAGTTGATGCTCTTGAGCGCCAGGCCCTGCACGTTGTCGACGACCGTGCTGAGGACGAGCTGCACCACGCGCCGCAGGTCGGGAAACTTTTTGGTGTGGAGCTTGGAGGCGATGGGGACCAGCACCGCGACCTGGTTGCCCTTGAGGCCGTCCCAGAAGCTGAGCTCGACGAAGACCTCAAACGCCCCGAGGCGCGGGCCCCTGCGCCGAGCCCGCAGCGTCGGCGGCTGGTAGCCGCGGCCATTGCGGCGCTGCTGCTGCTCGTCCTGCAGCCGGAAGAGGTGGTCCGAGTTGGCAACCACGGGCACGTCCGGGAGCTCGAGCGCGAGGCGCTGCTCGAGCTCGCCGAGCTTCTCGGCGTAAACGGCCTTGTCGCCCTTGAGCGAGAGGCTCGGCCGCAGACCCTCGTCGCGCTCCGCCGTGCAGTGCTCGACCAGCACCTGCAGTGGCGCCGCCGCGCTGTCGGACATGCGCGCTCACGGTTCGCACCACATCTCCTCTGGGCCGACCGGCTGCATATTCGGACCGTCCTCCCAGGGACCGTGCATCCGGGCCATGACGACTGCGAGGAGGCCGCCTCAGGCCGGGCTGCGCTTCGAGCGCTGTATGCGCGGTCGGACCACCTTGCTGCTGCTGGTGCTGAGCGTCTCCGTCGTTGTCTCGCACACAAGTCCCCAGGACCCGCCGACGGCACCGACGGCGCTGACGCTGCGCGGGGGCGCAATGGTCGCGGCGCCTGGTGTGGGCCGTACGATTGCCTGCGGCGGGAGGTGTGTATAAATGCGTGCCCGCCGCCACACGCCGCCACACGCTGCCCGCCGCTGTGAGTGTGTGCCCGTCTGCGCCGCGTCTGACGGGGCTGCTGACCGACCCGCCCGCCTGCCCCCTTCCTGCTGCGCCCCAGCGTGAGCGATGGTGCGGGCTTCAGCGCCGCAGTCGTCGAGGGCGGCAAGCTCTTCATGTGGGGCAACGGAGGGAGCGGCGCCCTCGGGGCCGCGGACAGCAGCACGGAGGACCAGAGCACGCCAGGCCTGGTCGAACTGGGCGGCGCGACGGTGGCGTCAGTCGCCTGCGGAGGCAAGCACAGCGCGGCCGTCACCGACGATGGCAAGGTCTACACGTGGGGATCGGGCTTCTGTGGACAACTCGGCCACGGCAATGCAGAGAGCAAAGCTGCGCCGACACTCGTTGAGGCCCTGGCAAGCGTCTCGATGAAGATGGTGTCATGCGGCGAGACCCACAACGTGGCCCTCGCTGCCGACGGCGGCGTGTACGTGTGGGGCCTCGATGTCGAAGGCCAGCTGGGATTAGGGGCGAGTGGGCACAAGGCGCTGCCGACAAAGGTGGGCGGGCCTCTGGCGGAGCAGCAAACCGTGGCAGTGGCCTGCGGCATTGGCCCGGGCGGCCCTGGACACTCGGCGGCAATCACAAGAGACGGAAAGCTGTACACGTGGGGTATGGGGCGCGACGGCCAGCTGGGTCATGGCGACACGGAACCGCGCCTGGAGCCCACGCCAGTCGCTGCCCTCGCCGACAAGACGGTGGTGGCCGTGTCCTGCGGTGCCACGCACACGGCAGCCCTGACCGATGAAGGGCGCGTGTACACGTGGGGCGGCGGAGTGAGCGGGCAGCTGGGCCACGGAGACAAACTGCAACAGGTCTGCACCTCCCTCTACCCTCCCCACAACACCCCAACGCCCCGCCCCACGCCCGGCTCGTGCGGCGCTGACCGAAGGGGCGGCGGGCTTTGCAGCTGGAGCCCACGCTGGTGGGCGGTGTTCTGGAGCACAAGAAGGTGGTGGCCGTGTCCTGCGGCGGGTTTCACACTGCTGTGCTGTTGAAGGACGGCAAGGTCTTTGCGTGGGGCGAGGGCCTCAATGGCCAGGTCTCTCCCCCCCTCTCCTTCCTCCCCGCTCCGTCTCTATCGTACTCTCTTCTTCTCGTCCTCTCTTCCAGGCTCTCGGCCTCATGGCATGCCCTAGCAGCACATGCCCTAGCAGCACATGCTCAGCGCTATCACGTGCGCGGCGCACCGCACGCAGCATAGCGCCCGCAGCACAGCAGCCAGGCTGGCGCAGCATGGTGGGTGCTCGAGAGAGCAAGCAGCAGGGCAGAGCAACTGGTCTCGAGGGGCACCACCTGCCGCCAGCCCCTCTCCATACCGCACGCTGCCTGTGTCTGCTGCCCTCACGCCCGCATGCCCCCCGCCCTCCTGGCACTGTGTGTTTTGCCGCCATGTAAGGTACGCATGTAAGGTACGCAGTGGGGCTCTTTTGTCTGCGTGTTAGGTGTCCTTTGCCACATTCAAAGGGCTCTTTTGACACTGGTGCGCTGCAGCTTGGAACAGGGGGGACCGAGGCGTTGACGTTCCCTACCGAGGTCGGAGGGCTGACAGCAAAGTCTGTGGCGGCTGGCCCCTTCCACACCCTTGCTGTCACTTCAGGTGCGTGCATGCGGGCAAGTTGCATGTTAGCACAGGGCGGGGCGGGTTGCGCGCAAGCACGCCAGGCGGAAACAAACAAAACACGCAACAGCGGCAAGTCTGGCGACAGCACACGCACCCGCAGGCTAGACGAGACGACGCTAGTTTGCCAGGCCGGGCGACAACGCACGTGTCCACACTGCCAGCCACAGCGATTGGACACACTGCCAGCCACACTGTGTCGAATCGCTAGTCTTGAGACTTGCACAAGCCACCAGTTTGAAAACACAAAAAAC
>Ga0115006_10003685_pt1 | contig 10496 bp, 2 predicted proteins | sample ArcOceMetagenome_3_FD_88943 | JGI IMG/M metagenome (GOLD analysis project Ga0115006, IMG submission 88943) | Marine eukaryotic phytoplankton communities from Arctic Ocean - Arctic Ocean- Svalbard ARC20M Metagenome | ecosystem: Environmental > Aquatic > Marine > Oceanic | place: Arctic Ocean...
CACCGTCGTAGGCGTGTGGAACGAGATACACAGCCTTCACCGAGGAGCGCACTTTGATGTGACAGCGCAGGAGGCTGAGGACATGAAGTGGGGCAGCTCCCGGAATCGCACACTACAAGGGTGGCAGAATAACTGGGCCAGGCTCGAGACCAGCCTGACCGGGATGCAAGACGTACGTAGGGGCATCACCCTCAGAGAGGAAGTGTCAGCTGGTAGCCTAGTCGAGGCTGACGCGAAGAATATGTACAGGCTGTGCGCGGCGAGAGTGTCAGACGATGCGAGCCTGCTCCATGCCAGAGATGTAGCACTGGCACGCTTGTGTGATGAGCGGGTCCCAGGACTGAACACCACATACGGTGATCAATTGAAGGTAACGGGTGGGCTGAGCATAAGCAAGTACGCGTCGGCCGTCATGCCGTGTGCTGTCAACAAGGTGATCGAGCATCTGATCAGCGGAATACATGAAGCCACGGACCTACATGCCCCACATATCTACAATGCACCGCAATGTGACATCATGACGCTAGACATGCTGCGAGGCAGGCACGCACACACAGAGACACTTCTGGACCTGAAGCTGCAAGACGCGTTCGAGCAGGCAATGAGGCAGCAGATTGAGAACAGAAGGGAGGCGATCATCAAGGCAGAGACGAGGGGTCTGCCGGTGCAGCCAGCTGGAATGAAGTATGTGTACAGCACAGAACACAGTGCCTGGGTGGGAGTATCTGTGGGCGCGGGCAGTGTCTGCGCCAGTATCACAGCCACGGCGTTCACGATGGTGGGAGAAGTGGTCACGCTCATCAACATCAAACAAAAGGACACCTCGGTAGAGGTGGATGGCAAGGCAGTGTGGTATGATCTCACAGACCTGGTCTGGATGGTGGACTCCCTCGCGGCTAATGGGAGATACACGCTGCGGTGCATAGTCGAGCCGAAGACAGTAGGCCTGAGGAGAAAGGACGTCAAGGGGGCCAGCGCCAGAGCAGAGAACATGCAGACAGTGATGTACCACGTGCGGGACCCTGACGCTCCTGATGTTACAGCTGTAGGCCCTGGCGAAACTACACCACAGAGCGACAAACCGATAGCCAAGAAAGCAAAGCTGCCAGCAAGCCCACAGAACAGCTCAGGTAAACCTAGCGAACCACCCCCGCGGCAACAGCACAGTCAGACCACACATGACCCTCTAGCGCAAATGACACGTAGCGAACACCCCTCACAACAGCCCCACAGCCAAACAACCTATGCAATGAGCTCACAAGAGCAACAGTCACCTGTCAAGAAACCCCCATCGGCTCACGAGCATCAGGCAACCAGTCAGCACGGCAGAGGAGACACAGGCACGCCTGTAGTAACAAAACAGCTCGGAGGAAAACAGCCCTCAGAGCAGGCGATCCTGACTGAAGTGCTAATACAGACTATGGATGTGACACAAGTGTGCATGGAACTGATAGAGACACCAGAACGGGTCAATGACGCAAAGAGGGCGATTCTCATGGCAATAGAGGGAATCAAGGCAGAGAGCGTCATGAAAGAGATACACCGGAAAATGACTGCGGATGGACTCAAGGAAACAGTGTTGAAGAACTGCCACAAGTGTGGCATTGACTGCTTCCAGATGCCACTAGACGGGGAGATCTACCACTCAGGTTGGAGGAAAAAGAGTCACGTAAAGGCACCTGCGGTCCCAGAGGCAGTCCAGGCATTCTCGATTGGAGAGCTACCCACACTCGCAGTCAACTGCAACCTGTCAGTACCTTGCGGGCGATGCGCTGAAGCCATGCACCTCCTACAAGCAGGATATTATGAGCACACCTCGGAAGTATGCCCACTGAACGATGCCCACATGTGTGCCTATGCTACGCAGGTAGTAGCACGTGCCACAAGGAAGGCGGCACTAGCCCACAAACTCGCCACTACCCAGAGCGGCACTGAGCTCATGACCACTGAGAAAGAGTCCAAACGCTCAAAACAACAGAGTCACGCACAACCCGCAGGTCTCGACAGCCGACAGACACCAGACGGAACCACAAGGACAATCAAACTCAACCCTGACCAGCCTCGGCTAAGCGAAGTGCACCGCCCCCCGATGGTACCTGCTCTACAACAACAACACCCGCAGCAAATGCCATACCAACACGGACCGAGAGACGCACAGTGGCAGCGACAAGAGGGACAGAGGTGCGCACAGACTGCGAATGCACAGCCACAGAACCCCATGACACACCCACACAGCACACGCCTGAAAGGTAGATTCATGCCTGCGCGCACAGGTTCGAATCCGGGTGGAATGGTACCAACGAACTGCGGAGATGCGAAAACGGAACGTGCACGCAAACTCGGTACGAAGGCATGCCGTTCTGTGGCGACAAGTGTGAGAGACAAGCAAGAGATGCCGCCCGACAACGCAACAATGCGTGAGTGACCTGTCTTGAGCACGCCCACGGCTAAGCAGTCGGTCCCAAAACCGAGGACTGATAGCGCATGTTCACCGTATAAAATGATTACAATGCACGCACCATACATATATACTAACTCTCATAACCCTAATCCCACACAAACAACGATAACACACGCCGAAATAAGTACACTTGAAGCAGCACCACGTGTCGGCAGGGACCTGCATGCACTCACAGAAGTGAGACAAACTGAACACCCAAACATGAGAACCCACCCGCATGAGATGGGGCTGTTCGCTAGAGTTGACATGCGGGACGTGAACCTGGGGCCATATTCGCAGCACATCGCGAGTGGAGAGGAGGCAGAGGAGATGCTTACACGAATTAAACGAGGAGAGTGCCGTAAGCAAGTGGTAGAGTGTGTGGAAGCCCCACGCAATTGGACACGGCAGCACGGCACAGCACATGAGCTTGGACCATTCGTCATGCACCTTACACCTGAGGAAACCAACGGCAGAGACAACATCCCGCATGTGCGATACATAAATGATCACCGTGTCGGGGGAGGGGACGACCTACCCGTGAACACGCACATTACCAAAGAAGGCGACTTCATAGTGAAAAACGTCAAGGCCGGCGGAGAGCTCCTGTGCTCATATGGACACGGCTTCAACCCTAGCGCACGGCCAAGCGCACTGACGACAAAGCCCGCGGCGCGCAAAAGGTGGCGTGAAGCCAGTGAAGCGGCCACCAAGACACCAACGTGTGACACACCGCCCAAGGGCGCCGTGGACATGAGCCGACAAGAAGGAGCGCGCCACGCGAACGAGTACTACTCTGGGTGGCTGGCCGGGGCGGGCGCCACGCGTGGCCCTGACGAGACACCCAGCATCAAGGAGATCAAACAGTGGGTAGACAGGATGAGACACCACCTATTGAGGTTCACTGACATAGGTCTGGCTCTACGCACGGCACTGGACATCCGACTCCTACAAGAAGGCCGCCCCCCAAAGCTTACAACACGTGGCAAACCCAGCACACCACTACCAGCTAAAGAACAGACTGCGCTCCACAACCATGCTTTGTCGAAACTAGGCTGGAAACGAGGGGCTGATGCACGTTCTGCCACTACTGAGCTGCTCAACCGCAGAGTGCGCCAAACAGTACGTGCAGACCTTGATGCCGGCAAGCTAAAACCGGCTAGTGCATACTACGACAACTACAAGCACAGCTCCAAGAACCAGGCGACCCCACTGGAACCATCTGAACTCACGGCACTCATCAGGCACATCGTGGTAGAAGAAGCCACTAGAGACATAGGCTCACCGACCCCAGGCAGGGGCAAGGTGATAGTGCACATAGGAGCAGGTAGCGCACCCTTGCTATGCGTAGCAAACAGGCACGGCTTCACGGCAGTCAACATAGAGAAGGACCCCAAGGACTGGCATGCGCGCACGGGCACGCCAACACACACCCTCAGGGTTGAAGATGAAGGCATGATGTTCACGACCCTAGCTGAAAAATTCGGATTTCATGTGGAAGACATAGCGGCGGTGCTGGTATCGCTGGACTGTGCTACGAACTGCCACATGACTGCCATCAACGAGGCAAACGGCACACGACACCGCAATGCACGCGATGAACCCATCACGCAGCGTGCACGTGATGAGGAAGCACTCACCGTCTACGTACGCGATGAGATCCTAGATCTAGTATCCACGTTTGCACTGCGAGGCAAGGCGATCATGCACGCATTTGAGCACGGCAAAGCCACCTGTTTCAGGGATGTCTTTCTCCCGACGATAGGGACCAACCCGAGATACACAACCACGGCCATGAGGTTTAGCGAGCCCAAACTACTGAACTGGTGGGACTACGGAGCCCCCATGTCCAAACTGACACACTGGTTCACGAACTACGCCAGGCTTTGGCACCTGAAACCCAGCACACCCCGTCTGAAAGTGGCAGTTGTAGTGAACACTGCTGCGGAAGGTGAGGCGCGCAAGAGACTGCCGAAGGTGCAAGGGCTCACGGTGAAGGAATCCAAGGCAGCGTGGCCACCCATGTTCCTTGACAGCATGCTAGCCCAGTGGACAGGCCTGCATAACCTGCCGATTAAGAGCACCCACACAGGGTTTCAAGGCCTAATGCCTTTTGCACAAACACTAGGTAGTGCTACGGACATTGGGAGGTGTGCAGCACTGGCGGCCCAACAAAACAGGATCTCAGCACATGGGTACCCGTGGAGAGCCATTGACCACCAAGGAAACGCGAGCGGTCGCACAGCCGCTGTGTGGGAGACAGACACGCGTACGCCAAGCACCCTGCAGCCGCACACTGGGGTCGAGAACAGCGCCTACCTGGAGTCCGCAATGCGAGACGCTTGGATCCTCCACGACAGGAAAGAAGGTTGGGTGTGGGCCCATGAAGGGTACGGTGATGTCATGTGGGACAGCAGGCTCGGAGAGCTACAGGTGCTCCTGGCACCCTGGAACAAGGGGGTGCGCCCTGGCTCGGATGAGGACCACCCACGCGCACAGATGGTAACCCACACAGAGACACACCTACACGAGTTAAAAGTAACCAAGATGAAGGAAGTGCTGGGCACAAAAACGCTCAACCGTGGGTTTGCTGAGGGGATCGCACAAGGCAGCACCACTGGGCGCACCTTCAGATGCTCGCCGTCAAAGACCTGCATGAACTGCAAGCTCAAGCGCTCGAAGTCACACAAGAGGGCAACTCCCTCTCGGAGCTCCTGTGGAATCGAGCACTACCGGATCGTGTACCCAGATGGATACACTGAGGATCTCACAGCGCAAGAGGTGTGGAGGACGATAGTGTGGTCGGACGCCCCACCAGGCTTCCTGATGTACCTGAGGAGCATGGAGGACAAAACACAAGGCCCAAAGGCCGGGGACGCGCGCACACAAGAACAATGGGTGGATGACATGGAGCATGAGCAGACCCAGAAATGCTTCTTATAAACCTAAAAGACCCATCGAGACCACCCACTATGGCGCGACTATGACCACCACATTAAATAAACTGAATTAAACTGTATAGGTCTCACAAGCACATAACACGAACGCTGCGTAGCAACGTAACTCGGCCGCCGTGCACATGCACTGCTGCACGCCATGTGCCACCCAAACACGCCCCCGCACCCTAAGCAGCAAAAGTCGCGGGCACAATAAAGACCAACCCCTCAGCACACCCACACCTAACACCCCGAGCCACTGCGCCTGCCCTACACAACATAAGAACCGCCCACACACCCTGGCGTATGAGAAGAGCGCAACCCACACCGTAGCACACCTTAAACACCTGACCCGAACCACAATAATAACACTGCCGTTACAGGGCGGAACACGAGCGCGTGTATGTTCAACGGACCCTAAAGAGCATACGCAGCTTCCAAAAGAGCACGACCATGAGCCCGCTAGGCCTGGTACATGCAGGGATTGCGTACCTCCCCAATGTATCCGCAGGCCATGACATATCAGGCGAGCCGGGGCACGGGGGTTTGATAAGCACAGACCAACAACCCACAACTAAAGGGGGGGCGCGCGACCCGCCAGCCCCCGGGCGATCCCACCACTACGCCTGTGAGCCTCCCCCCGAGAACTCGGGGATCCCCCCGGCTAACGCTGAGGGTGGAGGCCCAGCCACGGTTACGACCAATGTAATATGTACCACCACGAATGTAGGCTTCGACCAATATGGCTTCACACACCCCAGAGGACGTGGGGTAGGCACGGCTTTGCGACAGTGCCTAGACGAGGCCACCGGAGTGGGAGCCCACATCGCTGCTATACAGGAGCACAAGCTTGGGAAGCATGACTATGCCTACATACCGGAACTGAAAGACGATGAGGAGTGGGAGTGGTTAGGGTTCGCAGGTGACAAGAAAGGAAAACGGGGACTAGGCTTCTTCCTGCGCAAAGGCGTAGTCGTGCAAGGTTCGAAAGCAACATCCATCGAAGAGGGAGAGGTAGCGGCGCTACTGGCACTAGTTCACAAAGTCAAAGTAGGCGCGGTAAACACATACTGGGCCGGGAAGGTGAGCGATGAGTCACTCACGATCATGCTAGAACACACCCGATCGAACGTGGAGGAGCTCCTGGACCAAGGAGCACAAGTAGTCTTCCTACTCGGTGACCTAAATATAGACATGCTAAAGTGCACACCACTCTCGAGAAGGTTACAAGCTACCATGCTAGATGAATTAGGCATGCGCCGCCTGGACATGGAAGGGCCGAATGCCAACTGGGTAACGCACGTGAGAGGGGCGTCGCACTTGGACTGTATAGCCATGCGGGCGGGCTGCGACCATGAAATAGCGGGCACGTGGAACCGACAATGGGCACGCGTCAAGAAAGGCACACAGGACAGCGTTGACCACAAGTCACTAGGCCTATCACTGAACCTCACGGCGGTGCCGGAACAGGTAGAGGAGCAGCAGTGGTCAAATGTAGCGCACCCGGTCAAGTACAAGTATAAACATGCTACAGAGGAGCAGAAGGCACAGTATGGGGTAGCGTTCACGGCGACCATAGACGCGGGCATCCAGGCACTTGCTGACGCTTTGTACACTAGAACCTACACGGAAGGCGAAAGTAGACAGAATATGAGGGCTAACGCCAGAGCAGAGGTACAAGTAGTCACGTGCCTCATCACAGCAGCATCTCATCGCGCAGCCACAAAAACGATGAGACAGCACAGGACACGCAATGAGCCGTGCTCAAGACCGAAAAAGAAGGTGGGCGTGAACGAAGCCAGGAAACGTACCTCAGGGAACGAGGACCTCGTGTGGGACAGGATCTCCAAACTCAGATCCACAGGAAAGAATGCCACAGCCTCGAGGTCGAGTGTGCCGAGCGTACAAGTCAAACAAGACGGGGTCACCAAAACCCTCTATGGGATCCGCAGCGTACAGCAGGAGCTCAAAAGACACGCCCAGTGCGTCTCAGAGCTCAACCTAGACGATGACACGTTTGACGTTGGATATGCATACCGCGTGGAAGCTTGTCTGGTGCAAATGAGACAGGACATGCAGGGTGCGGCAGGCGCGCGTACCGAGCGTGATGCCTCAGAATTGTCGAGCGGGCATGGGCTACATACCACAACAGACGACCTCATAACGCTCACAGCCATGAGCTGGGAACCACCTACCCAGCAAGAAATGCACTATGCCCTATACAAACTGCACGCGTCTGAAAGTGGGGCCCCAGGAGTGGACGGTATCATGGCATGGATGCTACTATGGGCCAGCGACACTGTAATAAATGTCCTGATCCCACTTTTTGCTACAATATGGAGGTGGGGCGTGATCCCGAACTGCTGGAAGCTGGGACTGGTGAGGTGGGCCCCGAAAGGCAACTGCATGGTAGCCGCAGACCTAACGAAGCACCGCCCGCTCACCCTAAGAGCAATAATTGGAAAACTCTTCACTCGGGTCATGCTCCTACGGCTCAAGTTTGTGCTTGAACCGCACATCCCGCACACGCAGGTAGGATACCAGGCACAGCTTGATTCAACATCGGCGCTTTGGGCCCTGCGACAGCTTATGGAGACTTGCCACAAACGAGGGACACCGTTGTGGCTGCTGCTATGCGACTGGTCGAAAGCGTATGACAAAGTTTGGAGAGCACTCATGCTACTACTGATAAACAGCCTGGGCGTACATGGCCCCTTGTGGATGCTCGTAGATGAGTGGGTGCATGACTCAGTCCTAATTGCCACCTTCAACATGGTAGTGAGTGAAGCATACAAGGTGGACACGAGCTTGGGACAAGGCTGCGTCCTGTCAGCTCTCCTATTTCTCATGGTGCTGCGATGCCTCACCGAACTTCCCCCCGACATGCTCGTTGGCTGGCCACATGCACCCTTGGTAGTGGAAGCATACAAGCACAGCCTAGCACAGCTCCCTGGAGTCCATAATACCCTCAGTAGACTAACGGAACAAGTCCGAGCAATAATCGCTGCGGACGACACCACACTTGTGACGGAGAGTGAACGAGAGATGGCGGACTCAGTAGAATGCCTGAAGGAATGGAAGCGGACCTGCAGGTACGTGTCCAATGACAGCAAGTACCAGCTGGGGAAGCAGCTACCAGCGAACAAGAGTAGACCCCTGAACCGTCGCATGAGCTCGGACCCCAGGCATGGGATAGTAGTGGGTGCGGCGGTCATCAGTCCGAAGGTAGCACCGATCTTACTCGGGAGCATACTGTGCGGCACGCAGGACACCGCTGCACTGTGGGCGCATCACGCGCCGAGGGTCTGCCAACACCAAGTCACGCTTGGTAAAATATGGACACAAGCGAGCCATGAAGAGTGCCGCTTGTACGTCGCTGCGTGCGTGCTCAGCCCCCTCATGACAGATGCGGCTGCGAACACGAGCACGCTAGAGAACGGCGCGCTCTTCGACAGACTGCAAAGGGCCCTGTGGTGCGGCGGTGACCCCAGTGCTCTCGGTGTCAGGCGCACGTCCGACGCACAGGTCACGCACCGCATCATCGGGCAACTCACGTGGCACCGAGAGCTCCGAGTACAGCGTGCCATCTTGTGGCGCCGACTCACCGCCCACTTGAGGCACAGGTCGTGGCCCATGGAAGTGGCACGCACGATAAAAGAGGAGGCAGAACACGAAGCCCTGTACGGTAAACCCATCGACAACAGCTTCGTTGCAGCTGTGCACAAGGACCTCCAGTCGTGGGGGCTCAGCGCCGCAACCCAAATAGAGATGCCGACCCCCTGCCTGAAAGCACGCGCGTCTCAAGAGCAGTTAAGGATGCAATGCGTCAAGGAGAGTATACTGATACGTGGAGACCAGAGACGCCAACACACTGTCACCTGCCACAATGGGCCAAGGGACGCTGCGTACAAGCTGGCAGCTAGATGGGCGGACTGTAAGTACGACGCCAGACTTTTTGACACGACTGCTACGCGTCGCGCGCTAGATGACGTTAACAACGGAGATGAGGGGGACGCCCACGCTGACGTGCACACGGAGAGTGAGAGCGAGGAGGAAGACGAGCACGCTCACCAGCCTCACGGCAACCGGACGACAAGTGCCATAGCTGAAAACAACAGGTGGGAGAGGGCGCTTCGCGAGGCAGCCGTGGAAGAGCAAATAAGTGAATGGGGGAAAGAGCAAGACGAACACACACCCAGTAACGCGCTCATGGGAGTGGGGGAGATGGCGATGTGGAATGCCCTGCACCCCGCAGTTGATGGACGCCTGCCTGGTAGAGAGTGGGGAGCGCTACACCAGGCACAGCACATTATATCCAGGAGCCAGAAAGAAGTTTGGCTACGAGCTGTGGCAGGCTGCTCTCGGTACACCACGGTGTACGCTGCCAGGCAAGGCAGCTACCAGGAGTTCAGAAGCCCACACACAGACGCACAAAAACTAGCTGTGCTGCAGTGCCCGTGCGGTATGGGAGTGCAAGACTCGATGCATGTGCTGCTGTGCGAGGACCGTGCACTGGTAGCGCTCAGGAGAGAAGTGCTCGCGATCTCAGAGAAATGTGTGCACCGCCTGCCTGTGGGAGGGGGCAACAAGCGCCATAAGACAAACTGCGACGCGACTGCGAGGCGTGTGCTGCAGCCCAGGCGAGAGCACTTGCCACGTGCGGAGATGCGGCGCGATGGAAACACAGACGGTTGGATGGCAGCAACTGACACCCAGAAACTGATGGCCAGCCTGGGCTCCCACTGCACCAGGCTACCCAAGAGAGTGCACCTACACGTGATATCAGAGGCAGCAGCCCCCTGGGGAGACTTAGAGAGGATCTACGCCAGCGTAAACAAGATCACGCTCTAGACACCCATGCAACAACACTAAACACGGAGAGCGCATAACAAGAGAAAACCCGACTGAGGGCACCCAACTCTGTGCCACCACGTGCAAACCCCCGCCGCCCCACTGGTGCAGTAGGCAAGACTTAGGTTCCCCTCTCGCTACGTTGCAATTCTTTTATCACATAAAGTCTCATATCAACATTCAACTTCCAAGAACATCAGTTTAAGGTGCATTATGACCCATCCCTTCATAAGATCAAATATTTTCCATCAATTCGCTACTATTTGTGC
>Ga0115006_10003686_pt1 | contig 10496 bp, 17 predicted proteins | sample ArcOceMetagenome_3_FD_88943 | JGI IMG/M metagenome (GOLD analysis project Ga0115006, IMG submission 88943) | Marine eukaryotic phytoplankton communities from Arctic Ocean - Arctic Ocean- Svalbard ARC20M Metagenome | ecosystem: Environmental > Aquatic > Marine > Oceanic | place: Arctic Ocean...
CTGCTCGTCAGCGGGTGGGTGACGTCAGAGAGGCAACAACGGACCGGGCTGTGTCGCTCTCCATGTGCAGTGCGGCGTCGTTCAACCGCTGGACGCGCTCACGTTGTACGCCCGCAGGCGGCACCTCCCAGCCTTCCATGGTGCGTGCAGAGCCGTCGCGTTCGCAGCAGGTTTGATGAAGCATGAAGCTGGTTCATCAGCTGAGCGTCGCCCAAGCAGCAGCGGCAGAGTCGAGAGAGCCCTACGCGACCGTCAGCCGCGTGCGCGACCTGCGTCGGTGCCCAGGCACGGCGACGTAAAAGACCGCGTCGCGGCGTTCGACTGGAGAAGCTGGCGCTCGTCGAGTCGGCATGTGGGGAGCGGCGGCCAAGCTGCAGCCGCCTGAAATGCGGCGCGAGTCGTCGTCTAGGAGTCGACTGGCGAGTAGCGTGGGCCTCGACACCAGAGCCGCACCGGACAAGCCGCGGGGAGTCTCCGGCAGAGCCCAAGCCGCGGGGACTGCCCAGCGCCCAGCACCGCCCAGGAGAGGGGTTGGCGGAGCGGCGGGCCGAGAGGGAGCTGCCAGGCCTACAGGAGCAGCGCATGGGAAGGCGGGCAGCAGCCTTCACGGCCAACGTATCAGCATCGAGGCCGCGCATGGGGTGGTGCCGGCGGTGGAGTACGCGCCCGCGGAGGGCGCCAAGCTGGTGGGATGCGTACTACTCACTCCCGGCAGCGGCGGTGGATTGGGCCCCGGCGTGGCTATCCACCCGCAGCCGTTCGACGACATCCGCAAGCCGGCCGCTGTGGGCGCCATCTACACGCGCCTGGGCATGGAGCTGTCGAAAGGCCGCCAGGTGCGCCGTTGTTGCAGCGATGGTGCTCATGCGGAACACCCAGCACCCAAATTGACGTGTGGGGTGGTGCTGCGTGCGGTGGGGGCACAGGTGACGTGGGCGTATCAGCCCACAGGGGAGGCGATCCCCGAGCTGGCGGGAGACAAGAAGGGCGTCGATCCCACCAAACCGCGGTACACCATTGCGGTCGTGCAGGTGCGTAGCGCCGTCGCACGTGTTGGTCGTCGTTGGTTCTCGGTCAGCCTTTGGGTGCCGTGGGCAGAAGGCGAAGCAGCAACCAGCAGGTTGGAGGGCTCACACCGTCCGTGTCGACGCCCACGCCGCTCACCTCCATCTTCCCAAAGGAGTACCTCTTGCCTCCTTTGAATAACGTCCTGGGAGTACGGGCGTTTGTTGGGCCGCGCGGAGGGGACGTTCAGATCGACTGGACGCGCATTCCGCGCACCAAGCTGCGTCGGCCGGACATGCTAGAGTCCGCCATCGCCGACGGGCTAGCGGGTGCCCACTACCTGGCCTCCAAGTTCCCCAACGTGCCGCTCATCCTCGGCGGCTTCTCGTTCGGCGGCCCCACGGTGTGGGCGGTGGCGCGGCGGCTTCAGGCGGAGCGACCGGGGCTGGTGGGTGGGCTGGTGGCCATGGCGGGTTCCGCGAGAGGCGGCGAGCTGTACGAGGAGATGGGCGTGGACACCGCCGCCTCCGTGCGCGCCGTGAGCGCCGCTGGCGTGCCCGTGCAGTTCGTGCACGGCACGCACGACAAAAATGTGGCGTTGCAGGTGGCGGAGTTCCTCTACAAGGTGCGCGGTCACGTTGCACGACAAACACTGCCTTCTCCTTGACCGTATATGAGGGAGTTCCGGGTTCTCGAGGGGCAGTGCTGGTTGTGGCTGTGTGCTTCTGGCGACTGACAGCTCTGTTTTGTCTCTGTGTGAGGCAGGAGGCCACGGCGCCCAAGGAGATGGTGGTCCTGCCGCTGTCAGCGCACATGATGGATACGCACCGCGAGGCGGCGTGCGGCGCGGTGCGGCGGTGGGTGCTGTCGGTGCTGGTGGGCGCGCAGGTGGCGGCGGACGGGGAGGAGGGTGGACGACCCGTGGCGGCGCGGGTGGTGCACGTGGGCAAGCGGCCCGCGCCCCGGCCGGGCGAGGTGAAGGGGCGCGAGAAGTGGCGCATCGCACCGTCGCAGAAGCGGCTGGAGCGGTACTGCAACGAAGACGACAGAGGTCAGATGCACCCGCTGGCGGGGTTGGTGGGATATAGCGAGTAGCAGCAGCGCACCGACGAGAGTGGCGGGTGGGAGCACTAGGAGTAGAGACGCCGTATGGAGTCAATGGGCATGCAATGTGGCTTGATGTCAGTCACACATCCAGTGGTAGCCTGTCGCAGGCGTCGAGCTCCGCACCCAGTGGTGCGCCTTGTAACACGCAGGCCTTTGAAGCCCCCAGTGTCTCGCCGTCGCTTTGCGACCAGCAGCGCCGTCGCTGACGCCCAGTGCTAGTCCGTCGCAGGCGCCGATCATATTGCCGTGCACGCACGGCAGCCGTCGCAGGCTCCGAGCAACCTCCACACCATCATCGGGTGCTCCCCGCCACATAGCTCGTGTGGACCCCACGCATGGCGTGGTGGGCTACGGCTACAAACGTGACCACCGCCATGGCGTCTGCCACACTCCTCCCCACGTCGTACGACGACGACTTCGTGGCGCTGGGCGGTAAGACGCCACCGCCCCTTCCTTTTAGACCCAACCTCCTCCCACGCCGCGTGGACTGTCGACAACGACTCGCGGTGACGTACACAGCACACAGCGTGCGCGCTCTTCGGTCCCATGGGATCACACTGTGGGTTGGACCTGCGCCTTCGTAATCTGCAGCAGGGTTGACCCATCGTGGGGCGACTAGCTCATGGAAAGGTCGCATACTTGCCGGCAGTACCAAGTGCGCTGGCATGGGGGCACATGCGCATCTCTCATGGTGAGCTCAGGCGGAGCTGCGGGCTCAGAGGTTTCGGAAGCCAAGCGACGGCCACCCTGTGAGCACGCGGTGCTGACGGGGGTGTGTGGCGTCGCAGGGTCGTACCCGATGTGGACAGGAGAGGGCGGCAAGCTCGCATATACCTACTTGGTGCGCCTCCACCCTACCCTCTTGATTGGGTAGAGGCTTCACCAAGGGTTGGACGAGCCCAGCCATGCCCAACGCGTAGGCCACCGGCTTCTGATGATCGGAGTGCCATACACAATGGAATGGTGGCGTTTGCTTGAGAGGAGCGAGGCGGGGGGGGGGCTCTCGCGGCGCAGCTGTGGTCGGCAGTGTCGTTGCTGGTCATCCTCACCGTCTCTGTGATGCACTTGTGGCGCGTGTGGGACGTACGTCTATGCAACACTTTCCCTGTCTGCACTCTCCCTCGGGATCCGCCACGCTCTGCGTACGTACCAGGGCTGAGCACTGAGCGGGCGGGGCGGCGGGGGTGCGGAGGCAACCACTCAGCGCACGGGGGTGGAGGCGAGGCTGGCCAAGCTGCAAAAGGAGCTGGCCAAGGAGCGGTCGCGCGTGTTCAATCCTGCACCCCACACCTGGTGCGTGCACGCGGTTGGGGGGGGGGGCGTGGAGCGAGATGCGAGTGATCACTCTTTCAACACCGAAACGAGCACCACAGCCATCGGAGAGTATCAAAGACAGTGCCCGCGTATCGCTCAGCAGCCGCAACGGCGAATGCAGGCGGAGGGTAACAGGAGAGTCGTCCCTCTGCGAAGTGTTTTGAGCTCATAGTTGCTGATATTCGTGCTGCCTCAGCAGGATTTCAGCTCTAAAGCGTCACTCGTCGAGGCACGGTTCTCCTGTCAGCCTCTGCCAGGTCCAAACCGAGCTCAACGGACTCACTGTCATGCGAGCGGCGCGACTGACGACGACGCGGGCGATGCGGTGACGCACGCAGGCGGCGCGAGCAGACGCAGCTGAACCTGTCCAAGGTGTGCATCGAGTGCAACGAGGTGTTCACGGAGCATTTCCAGCGCTGCGTGGTGTGCGGCCTGGCAGCGCACTCCGAGTGCGCGCATCGCACGCTCAACGACTGCAAGCGCCTGTGCCTGGCGGCTGACACCGTATCAAACCGAGCGCACCGACAGCGCACCGGCAGCGCCCCTTCCACCCCGCTCTCATCTGCCGCCGCCGCCTCCGCCCCCGCCACCCCCTCCACCCCCAACAACCAGAAGACGACCAGTTCGGCGGCGGCCACGCCGGCCACGCCAGCCACGCCGTCGTCGAACGGCAAGCGGTACGGGCTGCTGCACCGCAAGCAGAAGCAGAAGGCGGAGCGTAAGGAGAGCGCGCGCGACAAACAGGCGCAGCGCGAGCTGCTGGAGAACGGCATGACTCACCACTGGGTGGACCTAGTCAAAGACCTGGACGGTTCACACTTCTCGGACGGTGCGTGCCAGTGCACCCTCGCCGTCATGCACGCTACAACCCTTTGCCGCATCGCGACGGTGGGGCACAGCATGCATGCACCTCGTGCGTTACACGACGCCGAAATGGCGCAAGTATGGCTATGGGCTCCCCGTGACTGATGCAGAACACGCGTCGTGGGACACCTGCAGACGCGGAGTGCGCGCTGTGCAACGACCGCCTGCACACGGGTTTCCTCGGGCGGCAGCCGGTGTGGGGCTGCCTGTGGTGCCAGGCATTTGCGCACGCGCCGTGCGTGGCGTCGCTCACGGGAAGCCGCTCCTCGTTGAAGGGCGGACTGTGCAACTGCGGCGGCGCGCACGCGTGCGCTTCCCGACCACACACACACACTGTTCCCCACGAACCAAGCCACGGCAGACAGCGCATCGACCTCGCTCGTATTCAGATCGACATGCGTTTGGTGGCTGACGGTTTCCTGCTTGGGGTGCGGTGCTTGTCTCCGCAGGAATCTGATCGTGCCGCCCATGTACATCGTAGAGAGAGCGCCAGCGACGGTAGGGACCCCCGGCAGCAGCAATGCAAAGGCGAGCCCGGTCAAGACGCAGACGGACGTCAACGGAAGCTCGGGACCGCTTGATCGAAAGCGAAGCGCCAGCACCTCCGACGTGAGAGGCCCGCCCCCGCTCTCTCGGAATCCAGGACGCCGCCGCGGTTTGGTTTGGATTTCGTCCGGGACGGCCTTTGACACGGATGCGTTGAATTGAATCGCGCGATGGTTGCAGCTGGCGTCCAATAGCAAGCGGAATTCGGTAGACAAGGGGGTAGTGCGGCGGCGCAAGCGAGGGAGCGGCGAGGGCGTCGGCGACAAGTCCGACAAGTCAGGCGACGATGCGGAGTCGCCCAGCGCACCCGCCGTCGGCATGAGCCTCACCAGAGCCTTCTCCGAAAGCCAGGGCCTATCTAGCAATCATAGGCAGCTGGAGGAGATGGAGGCTCGTGCGCCGTGGCCAGATCCTGAGAGGTGGGTGACCCAGCCGCCTCGCTGGCGTGCCCGACATCGATTCGGCATATCGGTCATCGAGAGCGGTCCGCACAGTGCCCCCTCTGCTAGGCCACTCTCCCTTCGAAATGATGCCGACATCCACCCCGCCGCGCAGGTACGAGATTTTGCCGTTGCCAGCGCATCTGCACCCGGTGCTGGTGTTCGTGAACGGCCGAAGTGGCAACCAGGACGGCACGCGCATCGCACGTCGGTTGCGGCGCGTGCTGCATCCGTTGCAGGTACGCAGCCGCCGAGCACACGCCTCGCAACGCGAAACCGCCTCCCTCCAGCAACAACAACGCCGCTTCGGATCGTACGCTGCGAAAGAAACGACCGCTGCCGAGGGTCGCTGAGGGTGCAAGCACGCTGTAGCGAATAGCCCTCCTTGGGAGATTCCACGGAGCCGGTTCCTGTTGAGGCAAAAACGTTCGTATCCGGTCAGAGCGTGATTTTGGTCGGCTTCCCTGTCCTCGCTCGGGGTGGCCTCATTCATCAGTGACGCTGAGGGCGTTGAGTCTCTCCCACGCTGGCTGCAGGTGGTGGAGCTGCCGGGGCCTGGACCGGCGGCGCCGCTGCGCATGTTCCTGCGGGTGCCGCACCTGCGCATCCTGGCGGCGGGCGGCGATGGCACGGTGGCGTGGGTGCTGCAGGCACTGGACGAGGTGATGGCGGAGCCCTCATTCCGCGGCATTCCGCCGCCACCCACCGCCGTGGTGCCGCTGGGCACCGGCAACGACCTCGCGCGCGTGCTCGGCTGGGCGTCGTCCAAAGGCTGGGGACTCGAGTCGGTGCGTGCACACACACAGTCAACCGCATGGCTGTGACAAACACCCCTATTTTATTGCCTCGCACAACGTGTTCTGTGTGTTGGTCCAACAGCCCTTCCGCCTGCCCACGCTGCCCACAAGCCTCTCTTCCAGCAGCAAACGCTCTCTCCTTTGCAGTACGAGAGGCGACGACGTTCACGCTTGCGGATGCGCGAGTCGACGCAGGGGCGCGTGCAAGTTGGGCCTGTGCTGCACGACGTGGACAAGGCGACAGTGGCGCTGCTGGACCGGTGGAAGATCGAGTTCCACCCCACGGCGGAGCGACGGCGCGGGCAGCTGCAGCCCATCACACAGCCCACCAAGACGCGCATCATGAACAATTACTACGGCGTGGGCGTGGACGCCAAAGTGGCGCTGGACGTGCATACGATGCGCGAGAACCATCCGGACTGGTTTCTGTCGCAGATGGGCAACAAGCTGTGGTACACCGGCCTGGGCGCCGGCGAGACGCTGAGCCACTCATGCTCGGACCTGGCGTCGTCGCTGGTGGTGGAGTGCGACGGTAAGCGGCTGGAGCTGCCACCGGATATCGAGGGCATCCTCATCCTCAACATCAACTCGTTCATGGGCGGCGTCAACCTGTGGCAGTCCACGCCGGAGAAGCCGGTGCCGCCGCAGGGCCTGCACGACCAGCTGCTGGAGGTGGTGGGCATCTATGGGAGTTTGCACATGGGCAAGCTGCAGGTGGGGCTGGCGCACGCACCGTGCCTCACGCAGTGCTCCACCGTGCGCATCACCACACTGGACGAGCTACCGATGCAGGTGGACGGCGAGCCGTGGATCATGCCCAAGAGCACCATGATCATCCGCCACCACAACCAGGTGAGCCAACGGAGCCAATATCAATCCATTCTGTATTGCTGCGTCGCCGTGCAGGTCGCCAGGGGATGGATGTCGGGGCGGGGTGCGTGACGAGCCGGGACGCGTGGCGGGAGAGTGCAGGCATGGATGTTGATGAGGGAGAAGGAGGAGACGACTGCGGAAATCTCCGCCATCATGAAGGAGGTGTTGGACGACTGCGAGATGCAGCAGGTGATCACCATCGACCAGCATCGCGAAATCATCGGCAAGCTCGCCAAGCGGCTGCATCGATGACGTCACGTGGACGACGGAGGGGAGTTGGGACTCAAAGTCGTCTGTTTCACTGAACTAGCTTGCGTTGTTTCGTCGACGGGAAGTGCTCAGTGGAAGTGAGAGCGGGAGTTGGCATGCTTCACGCGCGTGGCGATGGTGCTCCAGAACTCGCCCAATCTGCACCGCCCCCCACGGAACCTCGCGCTTGGTGAACAAGACGACTTTTACAGAACCCACTCCTCCGTTCACCAGTGCCCCTCGTTTGCTCCCTCGCGACGCATATGGGGTCGTACCTACGAAGCTTACGGTCGCCAGACTTCTCCTGCGTTGTACCAACCCGTATGGACGCATCCTCGTCAGGCTGGAGCCCTGGGCGAGCGTTCATCATCAGACTGGGAAACCTGGGCCAGTGAGCACGGTTGGTCACTCGTGCTTGCCCGATGTCCGTCCTGGCAACACCCAGCCGCAGCATGTCCGCACTTCGCTCCCCATACCTCCGCCTTACGCCACGCGTTTCATCCGCCCAGAGTTCAAAGGTGGCTCGGTCCACGCACCGAGGTGGTGACACACTTGCGCGTCATCTTCTTCTCGGTCTTGTTTACTTCGGTCTTGAGGTCGTCCAGCGTGAACGTGCGCTGCATGGCGCCACCAGACAGAAGCCATCAGTTGGCCTCCGGGCGCTTCTCACGGCGCGGCCTTCAGGGGGCGTCGCACTCGTGCACGTGCATCAGCAGCGCGGCTCGTATAGTACGTCCCAGGAGCACCGTCGGATACCCATGAGATCACTCGTACATAGCGCGCCCACCCGGCACCGAGGTGGTTAGGATGGGCGACGGCTTTGGATACCACCATGGCGGGCCGTGGTGCGGCAGATATATCCATCATAAACGCTTTCCACCCGCGGAGAGCGCCCCTGTGCAGCCGTGCTGCCGATCATCCTCCCGGTGGATTGGACATGTGCTTACCTTGCGCTCGTCACGCCCACTCTGCGTCAGCGCCTGCACCCGCAGTGCCCCCCGAGAACTCTGGGGGGTACTCGGCCTTACAGACATTAGACGCGACGTGAAGCACGCGCTCTGCATGTTGGGTGGTGGTTGGTGGCGTGTAGGGGGAGTGACGATGCGACGATATCGCAAACTGATATGGTGGTGGGGGAGCGATGGGTCGTACCGATGCTGCTGAGCTGTGTGCTGCCCGTCGTGCAGCCCTTCCACCTACCCGCACTGTCCCCGCTGCAGTACACGCTCACCTTCCCGTACGAGAGCAACGTACGCCGACCTACAACCCCCAGGGCGCGGGCACGGGCGACCGCGCTGCAATGCGTTGTCCAATGGCTTTCGCTCATTCGGCTGTCTGCATCCTGCACGTCCTCTTGGGGGCGTTTGGGATGGCGCTGAGATGGGGACTGCAAGTCACGAGCTGCGAGCAACACAAGGCGGCTGACGGTCAAGCTTTGGGGGGTGGGTCGAGCAGCAGGTGCATTTTCTCGATCAGGACCAGTCCACTCGCAGGCTCCGGTGAGTGTCAATGCAGCCAAGGCCACGGCACCTGCTGTCTACCCTGTCATACGATGTCCGCACGTGCTCCTCCACGTGTTTATCGCGTCTTCACAAAGGCCCTCCCTCTCAACACTCACAACACTCCCGTGCCGCGAAATCCAAACGACCCGATACAGGTCCTGCACAGCGCCGTGGGGTCTTCAGCGCGTGTGGTTACAAGCTGCGCGTGAAACCCTAACCTTCCACCGTGTTGCTATCCCACGCGCGCAAGAGCTGACTGCTGAACCCGCGTGGGTGGGCGGGCGCCTCAGATTTAAGCTGACGGGCGAGCTGACGGACTTCCCGTGCTCCAGCCTAGATGGGCCCTTCTGTCCCACTGAGCAGGCGCTGGCTGCGGCGGAGGCGAGGGAGCAGGCTGCTGGTTCGCGCGCGCCCCCCTCCCCGTCACCCTGCCCCCTTGCAACTAACCACTGAGAACGGAACTGGATAGCTATGCCGCCGCGGGCGTGAGCTCATTGAAAGCGGCTCGAGCAGCAGCGTGGGCGTAGTCATGTCGTGAGTGCAGCTCTGTGAGGAGGAGAGCGAGTGGAGCGAGCGAGGGGCCTTGGTGCGTGTGCGCAGCGTTCGCGAAGACAAAGGAGCACGAGGCTCGGATGACTGCGCGCGCGGCGTCCGCGGCGTCTCGCGGGGGCGCCTCGGCGGCGGCGGCGGCGGCGGCGGCGGCGTTCCGTTCGGCGCTGCAGGGCGGCGACGCGGAGGAGGAGCTGCGCCAGGCGCGCGTGCACGCGTATGCTGCTGCACAGACCGCCGCCGACTCCGGTGGCCACCAGGCCACCACCATGGCGCCGCACCTCGAGGTGAGAGCGGTGGCGCGGCGCTGAAGAGTTGCGGAGTTGCGAATATGAGCACTCCATACGAGAGACGACGACGACGACTTTGTGGTCCCAAACGTCCAATGCCTCATTTGGCGTCGTACCGCTTCTTCCGCTCGTCGGTTCCACACCGTCGCTACGCTCTCTCCAGCTTGGCTCGGGTCCGAGGCGCGTGCGGCGAATGGGAGTCGCACTGGCTGCAGGCGGGATACTGACAGCGTCGGATGGGTTGTCGTGGGTTGCGGCAGATGGCGGCGCGCGAGCATGCCAAGACAGCGGCGGCGGCGGCGGCACACGCGGAGGCGCGCGCGATGGCGGCGGCAGAGGCGGCGGAGCGCGGGCAGCGTGAGGACCTGGAGCTGGCTGATACGGACACTGGTGCCGGTGGTGTGCGCTCGATCCTACCCCCCCCTACCTTCCTCCCACCTGCACTGCTCTGATGATAAAATCTTGCACGCTCATCACCCACCCACCCCCAACTCCTCCCACCAACTCCACCTCGATCGCGCTCACGCTCTGAAGCCACCGCTGGACACACTGCGGAGTGTGAACAGGGGAGAAGCTGGACTTCGCCACGGCGGTGCGTGTGGCGGCGCGCGAGGTGCAGTGCGACCTATGCCGCGCCATGACGCGGCAGGTGTGGCTGACGGCCATGGAGCGCGAGGGCGCCGCACCGCGGTCCATGCACGGCGCGGCACTGGACGCCGTGGTGGCGGAGGCGTGCGCGGGGCAGGTGCCGCTGCTGCTGCAAAGGCACACCATCGTGCCGCGCGGTCGCTCCCGCGGCTACGCGCTCGGGTGCGCCTCTTGTCAAACAATCGCTCAGGGGGTGGACGGGAGAAGCGTCGCTCAGCAAAGCCTCCCCGTTCAGCAAATGGGGCATCGGCGTTGGGGTTTGCCCCAGGGGCCGACGGTGCAGTTTGATCGGGTGATAGGCGTCATGCACAC
>Ga0115006_10003687_pt1 | contig 10495 bp, 8 predicted proteins | sample ArcOceMetagenome_3_FD_88943 | JGI IMG/M metagenome (GOLD analysis project Ga0115006, IMG submission 88943) | Marine eukaryotic phytoplankton communities from Arctic Ocean - Arctic Ocean- Svalbard ARC20M Metagenome | ecosystem: Environmental > Aquatic > Marine > Oceanic | place: Arctic Ocean...
CCCCCCCCCCCCTTCTCTCCTCCACCAGGATGGACGACTTCATATCGATATCGGGCACTAAAATGAGGACTCTCGCTCGTCAGCAGGCTACGCCCTGCCCGAACAAGGTCCCTACTGACCTTCTAGGCGAGAATTGCGTTCCCAATGGTTTCATGGTTCCCAAGGGTTGGGACATTGTCACCGATTACTACAGCAACATCGACAAGAAGCAGTGGGTGCCGTGGTCGAGGCCTAGGGTTGCCCCTTACGCCGACAAGAGGGGAACGACCATGGACGGCACATTCGGGGGTAAGGACTTCAGCCTTTCTATGAACGGGGGCAAGTCCTTCTGGCACGACGTTCCCCTTTGGAAGGACGAGGGCAAGGGCGTCGTGAACATGATAACTGAGATCCCCATGGGTGTCACCGCGAAGATGGAGGTCAACAAGGGCACTGAGGGTAACTCCATAACTCAGGACATGAACGGAGACGGATCCCCGAGGTACTACACTTACGGGACGCCCTTCTTCAACTACGGGCTCATACCGCAGACGTGGGAGGACCCCGAGGAGTACGACGGGGACAACCACGGCGGGGACAACGATCCCCTAGACGTTATCGAGATAGGGGGGGGGACGCTTAAGATGGGTAGCAGCGTAGGGTGCAAGGTTCTGGGATCGCTGGAGCTCATCGACGAGGGGGAAACGGACCACAAGATCATTTGCATAGCGGAGGGAAGCGAGCACTACGGGGACGTGAACGACATGGACGAGTTGGAGTTGAGATTGCCTGGGACTGAGGGGAGGTTGGTTCACTGGTTGAAGTACTACAAGACGAGCGACGGGAAGGGGGTGAACGAGCTTGCGAATGGTGAGGATGCGCTCGGGGTTGATAAGGCTTTGGGGGTCATTAGGGAGACCAACGGGTACTGGAAGAGACTTTGCAAGGAGAAGGACACGGACGGGATGAAGGAGTACGGATTCGACCTATCTAGGTGCCCGGAGACAGGGTAGAACGTGACGATGTTTAAATAATAGAAATAAAAGAAGGGGGGGGAGGGGGATAATACCCATTTGTTGGACCAAAAATCAAGTTCTCGTAACTTTTTCGACAGGTTGTTCATTTACCCCCACAATGTTCTCGAGTGTGGCGGTTGTTACTTCTTGGCGACCTGGGTTTTGGGTGTCATCTCCTGGGCTAGTCGGGCGTCGCGATCCTTGACCTTCTGCTCGAAACTCCTACCCTGTACACGGCAGGCTGAACGACGGATGTCCTGGTGGGGAAGTGAGCGGCGAGCGAAGCGAGAAGTGAGAAGGGGGCGATGGGGGAGAGGGCATAGAGGAAGAGGGGAAAGGGGAGAGGGGTGCGTTGTTGTTCCTCAGGATAGTTTATTGGCAGCCGTTTTCCTCACTGGCGTTTAATCACTACGCCCAATCGCCGTGTTGAAGGGTCGCATATCATAAAGAGCATGATTATATGGTACGCTTCCATCATAGAAACAACAAAATTCTTTCTCCCGTCTTTTACTCCTCCTCCGCTCCTCAATCCTGCCCTCACCTCGACCGAGGGAATGTCCCCCCCACCGTCCGGTCCTAGCAGCTTCCCCTGGGTTCTGTAGGTAGTGAGCGCGACCGACATTTCACCTAGTGCCGCGGCAGCCGCTTCTGTGTCCTTCTTCTTGGCGGCCTTTGCCAGTTTTAAGTTGTTCTTGTCGAATGTCTCTGCCGCTTTGCTCATGTCGTTAAGGTAGGCAACCTTGAGGTTAAGGCCCTGGCCGCCGAGAGAACTCGTGTAGAGCTTCATGGGAAGCACGGCGTCGTCGGCGGTCTTGGTGACGAAGATGTTGACGGCATCCCAGTTCCCTGCTGCTATTTGATCCGGAACTGTGGAAATCTCGTCGCTGGCCTTCTTAATTCTGGGCAAGTAGCGCTGTATTTCGTGAGGGTGGGGGGAGATGGATTAGTTTCTTTAATGTCCCCGACGCCGACGGTCGACGGTCCTCTCCTTCTCCTCACCTTCCTTGCCGTGGGGTAGTAATAATTTGCCCTTAGATTGGGATCAATTGAACCCTCCGACTTCCCAACCATCACCTTACCACCACCAACGTCTCTTGTGCTTGCCTTTGGTGTAATATTTTTCGAATCGTTGCCAAATTGAGAGAGTAAACTCTCTTCGGCTTGCGCCACCCCAGCGGCCCCTGCCACCAAAAAGGCTGAACTCAAACCAGACACGAGTGATCGCCTAGTTAGAGGTTTTGGAGTATACGCGGAACATGATGAGAGAAGGAATACGACGGCTAGTGTGTATTTCATCGTGATGACTTCAATCGAGAGAAAATGAGGTGGTGGTTCTGTCGTAAACATGTGTTCTTTGACGCGCTGATACACGCATGTTGTTTTGCGTTTCTTATCTCGTTCTCTGCGTTTTGACCTTTCTCGCTCGTTCTCTTGGCAGGTTTTTGTGACTGAATATGTAATGAGATGAAACAAGCGTAGGTTTAGGGAGCTCTATTCTATAAGCATTTTAGAGAGATTTGTCGTCGCATTGGCGCAGTATAAGTTAAAAGGTCGAAAGTGCTACTGGATGCTCTAAAATCACCCTCCTTGGTCCTTCTTCTTCCCCCAAAACCTGTATCTCAATGCAAGTCTGAAATTTAACAAGAGCAACGAAAAATGCAGCCCTCAGACCGTCCAGCTGGTGACATGTGGAGGAGCACGGTTACCACTGCCCTAGAGCGGTTGGAGGTGAGATCTCTCCTGTCACACCTTGCCGAAGGCAGTTTAGTTAATCCTATTCCCCTTCCCCCGCCCCCCCTCTCCCTCCCCAGAATACCAAGTACACGCATAATGTTGACAGGATAGTAGCTCTCGATAATCCTTATGATGGCCTGCTCTCGGACAACTCAAGGGCTTTTGTTGCATCGAGAGAGAAGACTGCTCACAGGAAGCAGCGATACGAAAAGATGCAGGAGACGATGGACGGTATTGTGAGAGCTAAGGTGAGTGGGAGCTGTAACAGAACGTACCACGAAGCGCATGACGAATCTAATGTAACCAACATACTCAACCCTTCTTACCAAATTTGCTTCGCTCATCGAAGGAGCGAGTTCTGACAATGGGGAATGATAAGGGCGCGGATTGGGCTGTCGAAGCGAAAAATAGGAGGATCGACGACTTTCGGAACAGACAGAGGAAGTTGGCGCTGTTGTCAGAGGACAGCCCTATCATCGCATCACGAGATGAGGTGAGGCGGAGTGAGGAGCGAAGCGATGTGCTGGAAACGTGAATGCTAGCAACGAAAGCCGCACTAATTTTTATATATCGTCCCAACCCTTTTCGCGATTCTCTCGTTCATCGCAGCCTCTAGGCCTCCTCTCGATCCACGAGAGCGTCTGGCCCTCCTCCAACATGGAGGAGATATCGGCCTTGCCCATGGCTATCAAGCCTGTAATTCGTGCTGGCCAGAAGGTGCTAAAGAGGTGAGCTCGGACGAGGAGCGAAGCGACGACCTGACAACATCAGCGTTGGGAACGAAAGCCACACACACTCCTACTTCCGTACAACCTCCCCCTCCCTCCGTAACCACCGAAATAATTCCCATCCCTCATCTCAACATTTTTCGCGATTCGCTTCGCTCGCCGCAGATTCTCTTGCTGTATGAGAAGGGCTGGGGAGGGGGAGGACGATCCGTTGAGCTGCATCTTCCTTCACATGAAAGAGTTGCAGCTGAACCCAAACCACTGGAGCCTCGACATTAAGGGGAGGTGAGATTGGATAAATAGCAAAGCGACGAGTCAGGACGACAAATTTGGTAGCAAAATCCGCAAAGGCTTGTACCTCCGTTCAAGGCCGTTCCTCAATCACATCCTAACCCTTTTTGCGATTCGCTTCGCTCATCGCTTCGCTTATTGCAGGGGGCACAAGGTACTGAAAAAGATCTGTAATGTTTCGTCGGACGATGGCTACGAAATGACGTTCGATGACATTATCCAGGTTGGCGACTACCTTGGGGTGAAGGTGCAGATTTATGATGAGTACATGAACTTTCTCGATGGCGAATCATTCGCCGGCTATCCTGAACGCTGTCCGCTTCTCTTCTCACTCTCTGAGGGCTGGTACTTGGTGAGATACGTTGTAGGCCGTTGCAAGAACTGCGGCAAGCCCATGGTACCCGACCACACTTGCATTGCAAAAGAGGTGATGTATTGCAAAACGGAGGGCCTCCTGGAGAGCATTAGAGCTGAGAAAGAAGGGGTCAGTTTCGGAGGGGATGGTTTTGACGGGCCCGTCCTCCTCGGAGGAGGAGAGAAACCTGAAGATAGGAGGACGGCGGTATCCATCGCAACCAGGGGGACGACGAGGGGTTCGATAGGGGGACTCGATGGTCCCCCCGCACACGCAATAATTCGAACTGAGGTGCGCAAGGGCATCCCGAATCATAGAGACGTGTCGCGGTATCATTTGAAGGACGGAGTATTTGTGACGCAAGAGGAAGAGATGATGGAGAGAAAGGAACGGAGGGTGCGAAAGGAGGAGAGGAGGAAGAACAGGTTCTTGAGAAAGGTGAGATCGGACGAAGAGCGAAGGAAGGCTGGAGCGTAGCGACAGCAGCATGTCGCCAACCACTATAACTAACAACCCTTCCCGCGCTCTCTTCGCTCGCGCCCCTCATCCTAACCCTTTTCGCGATTCGTTTCGCTCATCGCAGCTGGAGGAAATGAGCCCTAAAAACAAGGATGGAAAGGCGGGGTGGGGGGGGGGGAAGAAGGCTACGAAGAAGAAATCAAGGACGAAGAAGAAGAAGAAAGATAGTGACAAGATGGAGGGTTTCCTGAGCGGAATGAACGGGCTGCTTAGGTTGCCGAATGCAGACAGTAAAGAGTATGAGAACGAGATGAGTTGGCTGTTTAGGAATCACTGTGCGACGTCAAATAAGGGGAGCAAGAAGAAGAAAAAGAAGAGCTTGGGCGGAAGGTTCACTCGCAAAGTGACTCGGTTGGAGGAGATGCAGGCGACAATCAAGCAGAAGCGGCAAATGGACGCACAAGACAAGGCCTACGAGAAGCTGATGGAGGAGGATGCGGAGAAGAAGTTTTCTTACGGAGGAGGAGGGGGGTTCAGGGCGAGCCTTGTTAGTCGCCGATACGACGGCTATAGAGATTTCAAGGGTGATAGGAGAAGGAGAAGTTTCGGAGAGGTGGATGTTGAGGGGCTAGAGGAGGGATAAATGTATTGTTGTTGATGTTTTCATACAAAGTTCGTCGTTGTTTGCGGTGATTCTCTCATTGTGAGGCTAATTCTTGACGGCGAAAGCAGGTCTTCATGTTCTATTCCGTGGCTGAAGTTGTACCTGGCCTCCCCAGTCAGAATCTGCAGCGTCCTGGGCTTCAAAAGCACCTTTACCTTCTCCCCCAGTACTCCCTTCTCCTTCCCTCCCCCCAAGCCTTTAACCGTCGTCTCCTGAACTCTCGTGTATGTCATGTAACACTCTCCGTTCAGGGAGAGGTTGCATATCGCCTCCTTACTAAGTATCCTGTCGTCCACATGGTGGTCGAGATTATGTCCCTCGGCCCTCCTGTACTCGATCGCGTTTGCCTCGTTCATTGTGAACGAGAAAAGCTTGGGGTGTCCGAGTGCCGAGAGCTTGGGCTTCATGAGGGATGTGATATAGGAGGGAAGTGGATTCTCCGCTGCCCCAACCTTGCGGTCGCGGAGGTTGCAGTGGACTCCCCATCTCTTGCCATAGTGGGTTCCGTTAAAATTTCCAACCTTGAATGGCGGGGTGGTCTCGACAAGCATGTTGTTAATTAGAGATCGCTCCTCGTTGTCCGTTAGAAAGTTTTCAACAATGAAAAGACCGGACACTGGTTGGGAAACGGACATCATTGAGTCGATCCTCTTGGAGTTGGCAATCATTGTCGACCAGAGGTCATTTTTAGGTGGAGAGTAGGAGGGAAGGGGAGGGGGTGGGGAGACCTTGCGCGCAGGACTTTCTTCCTCTACACCGTTGCAGCTTTGGATGTGGTTCTGCAACCTAGCCTTTGGAATGGAGGCTGAACAAAGAGGACACGAAGAAAATCGTGAACCCAATGATGTCTTGGCCTCCTCCTCCTTCGATCTTTTCCTCTTCTTGTCCTCCATCGCATTTGTGGCAGTACTTTTGGTCCTTCCCTCCGCCTCCGAAAGCAACATGGCTGCTGCCACACTGATTACGTTATCTGATGTGCAATCCGTTTGCATGGCAGACTTAACGGCCCTCTCGCAATCGCACTCACTCCCCAAGCCCATCGCCATTAGCGTCGATATTGTCTCCTGCGGCATTTTTCTCAGAAGAGCATTTTGGGCAACTCTGCATAAATTATGACACGGCATTATGGAATATTCTGTCTGATGTTCTTATTTCTCTTAGCACCTACTTTCATATTTTCATTTCGACCTATCTACACACGCAGGTCTTTCCAGCTTTCTGCCACCTCGGCCTCCATTTCCACCGATGCCACTTCTTCCCCCTCTGCCGAAGGTGTCCATTTGCTCGATCATCTAAATATCAATCACGAACAGGGCTCGCACGACCTTCTCTGTAAATTCTACTTTGACACGTTAGGCTGGAGGGCAGATCCTCGAAAGGCCAGCAACCTTGACGATGGAAAGGGGACTGTTTGGGCGAATGCAGGAGCCACACAAGTTCACCTTTCGGAGGGTAAGCCTGGTCCACAGGTTCTCGATGGTTCGATTACGATCAATTACCCCTCCATGGCGAGCCTTCAGGCCCTCGTTTTGCGGGCAGAGGAGGTGAGAGTGGACGGGACATGATTTTGCTCTATATGATAACCTAACCCCCCCTCGTCGCTTCGCCCATGGCAGAATTTTGTTCCTTGCTCTGCTTACCCTCCTGGTGATGAGGTGCGTCTCAAGTGCCCATACGGCAACACCTACATTGCCAGGATTGGTCCCAAGGATCCGAGGGGCTACCAGGATGAGGCCGAGTCGTCCCTCTGCAACGGAATCTCGGAAATAACCATCCACACAAAGTCCTCCTCTGACTTGCCTGGAATAGCGAGGTTCTACAGTCAGATCTTTGGCATCGATGCCAAGGTAACACCCGATAGTGTATCTGTTCCCTTCGGGCCCCATCAGACCCTAACTTTCATTCCTGGTCCTCTGGAGAACTCGGACTACGCTGATGGTACCGGTCCTCACATTAGCCTCTACACAACATCACTCGAGACCGTGTGGAATAACGCCGAGCCCCTCGGCCTTGTTTACGTGAATCCAAGGTTTAAGAGGAAAGCTGAGGTGAACACTACTGGAGCGAAGGAAGGCTAAAGTGAAGCGATGACAAAGCAGCATACCGCACTCCAGAAACTAACACCCTTCTGCTCGCTCCTCTAAGACGCTGGAGGAGGCGGTTGACCAGTGCATGTTCAGGTGAGGGCAGGAGGAGCGAAGCAACGACTTCTCATCTCGAACTTCCTTAGGACTCGCTTCGCTCGTCCTATAACTAACAATCTGCTGCTTGTCGCTTCGCTCCTCACCGCCGCTCGCTCCTCACAGGGTCCTTGATGTGGTCGACCCAAAGGATGGGAGGAAAATACTACGACTCGAGCATGAAATCCGCGCGAAATTTAAGGCTGATGGGAAAACCCTCTACAAATCATACCCCTTCTCCTACTTCAACAATAACAACGAATGAATAAGAAACGATGACTCATACAACAATATAACTCCCGCCTATTTCTTCTTCATGCTCCCCCTTCGCATCTTGAAGCTCCCCATGACGCTCCCCCGCCTCAAACTAGTTCTCCTCCCACCCTTCCCCGCCTCCTTCTTCTCCTCTCCTCCCCCCTCGTCTCCCGCGGCCTTGCTCTTCCTCAGAATCTCCATGGCTTCCTTCAGCCCTTCCTCCTCGTTCTCCAGCACGCCGCTCTTGATCACTTCGATTGCCTCGTCCGTCCGAGTGTAAGCCCCCTGGTTCTCGCACCTGGTCAACGCGCTGCACCCGATGCACCTGCCGCACCTTCCCTTAGTGGGCCAATTCCTCGATTGCCTGTCCCTGTGTCTGCTCGCTGGAGTGCCCTCTTTGACATTGCCAATGTGGGGGACTTTGACGAGCATGTACGTGTTCGGCGTGTCGTCCCAGATGTGATCGGCCCCGTCGCTGATCTCCCTCTTTGCCCTCTTGGACATTGTCTTCCGTTTCAGCCTGCCTGCCATCAGCAGCGCCGCCGTGCCCTTGTTAGTCAATTCCGTGCTCCTCCTCCTCGTATCTACGATGTTAACCCCCCTTTTCTTATCCTCCCTGCCCTCGTCCTTCTTTTCCTCTCCACCTGCTGCCACCCCGCCTCCCTCGTCCTCGTCTCCGACGCTAATGCTAGATCCTCCGACGCTACCCTCTAGCTCTTCCTTCTTCCTCTGCCTCTCCTCGAGCTCCTTTGCCCTCTTAGCTAGAATCTCCTGCTCCTCAATGTCCCTTTGTTTCTGCTCCCGCCTCCTTACGTGCATTATGCTTTCCCCTTCACCCACATAGTACCTGACCTTGTCGATTTTCTCCCTCTCAAAGTGACCATGGTCGACCTCAACGCCCGTAACATGCTCCGCCATCTCTCTCTTGTTCTTCTCCTCCTTCAGCAAGAAAAGGTCATCGACGTATTTTTCAAAGTTGTCCCTCCCGTGGAGGAGCGCCCTGTTGACGGTCAGCCGCATTCCGATACCCTTGATTATGATCTCCTCCACCCCGTTGCCCTCGAGCTCCAGAACCACGATCTTCTTGTGGTTCGCCATGACGTTCCTAACCTTCAGAGCTGCAAACATGTCGGGGATAATGTCCTCTAGGCTCTCCTTGCTCTTCCTAATAATCATGGGCTCGTCCCTGCCATTGGTAAGTTCGCAGTGGTTCAGCTTTACACACTCGAGATTCTCGCAGGACGCCATGACCTTGCAAAGGGTCACGCCTCCAGACTTGAAGATCAAGTTATGGGAGAAGTCCATCAATTTCAGGTCCTTCAGGTCGACCAGCACATCCTTCATTTGGGTGATGGCGTTGGACTTGAACTTGTTGTGGCTGAGGTTGAGCTCCGTGAGATTCGGGCAGCTCTTCAGGCCGTGTGACAGTAGGTAAGCCTCCACCATCCCTAGTCTACACTTCTCGAGATTAAGGGTGTCCATGCCTCCGTCCAACATGGTCCTGATTGGAATCCCACAGAGTTCCGTTACTGTGGGGCAAAGCGGTTCCGTTACAATGTCCACTGGGTCGGGTTGGGGGGGCTCAAAATCCTTCACGCTCTCCTTAATAAGTTCCTCGAGTTTCCCAGATTCTGAAGCAGACGCATCTATAGCCGGTGCGTGTTGTCTCTTTGCTGTGAAGCTTCCTCTCGTGCTACTGCCCTTGAGGGCCCCCTTGAGACCCCCCCAAGTCTTTCCGACCATTCGCTTCTTGGCTGGACTTCCTTCGTCCTCCGATTTAGGAGAGAGGCTGAAACTAGACTGACCTTTGTTCTTCGATTTTGGACTCAAACCGAAGCTGCTATGAGCGAAGCGAATCGCGAAAAGGGTTATGATTAGGGGTGAGGCGAGGGGCGAAGCGATGAGCGAAAGGTTGTTTAGTTACAATGCTGTGCAGTATACGGTCGTCGCTACACTCCTCCCGTCCTTCGCTCCTCGCTTCGCCTCACCTCTTCGCCCTCTCTCTCCAGCTCTTGGCCGCCTTGGCACTACGTGTCGCTCCGACAATCGACGGAGTGGACGACGTCCCTCCTCCCCCCACGACCAATTTGGCGAGGCTCTTGGCGAGCTCGTCTGCCTTCTTTTCTTCGTCAGTCTCGTCGGTGTCACCTTTACTGACAGTGCTTTCAGAGAAGCTGATCCCACCTCCGGACCTCTTCTCCCTTCCGGACCCAATGACTGGACTCGCCGTGGGTTTGAAGCTCTTCGCACTGTCGATGCCACCGAAGCTAACCTCCCTTGCCCTTGACTCCTGCCTTTCGAGCGACAACGCCGACATGAGAGGGGGGGGAGACAATGGAAGATCGTTGGCACACGGGTCGTCGGGATGTTTCTCTTCGTCGATGCTTCCTGCGCGATTCTCTCTCTTCGAGGAAGTGCCCTTCTTAAGAATGCCCATGCCAGGAATGTCTTCGGTTTTCGTTAGCTTGGCCATCTCTCCCTTTTCCATCCCGAGCTCTTTTTCCATTTGCTTGGCTATCTCCATAGCGGCAATTGTGCTCTCAGTGTAACTGATTCGTTCCTGTGATAAGGCCTTCTTTATTTCTGGAGTCATTTCGGGTATAGCGGAAGCGTGGGACCCGCTGGACTTTCTCAGCAGCCTGTTTGATAGACCAATCTTTTTGCCGACGCTTTTCCAGATCCCGAACTTTCTACCTTTGCTCGATGTCCTAGTTTTTGTGCCGCTGCCCGAGGGCGCAGATTCTATTTCGTTTTTCTCTCCTTCATTTTCGTCGCCTTCCCCACCTTGGCCTCCTGTCGTTGAAGCTTCCTTTTGACCATTTTTTGGGGTAGAA
>Ga0115006_10003688_pt1 | contig 10494 bp, 10 predicted proteins | sample ArcOceMetagenome_3_FD_88943 | JGI IMG/M metagenome (GOLD analysis project Ga0115006, IMG submission 88943) | Marine eukaryotic phytoplankton communities from Arctic Ocean - Arctic Ocean- Svalbard ARC20M Metagenome | ecosystem: Environmental > Aquatic > Marine > Oceanic | place: Arctic Ocean...
CGCGTGCGGTGGGAGCCTTCCTCGCGCCCCCCGCGGCCTGTCCGGTGCCTGCAATCCCTCCGCCTCCCCTTCTCGACGGGCCCCACCACACGAACTAGAAGAGAGTCTCCACGCGAAAGGCTTTGTGAATTCATTTTGTCCAAGTCTTCGGCCATGTCACGATGGGAGATGCAGGTCGGCGAAGGCGGTCGGGCCGTCGACATGCGCCTGCCCAAGCGGCGGTTTACGGACGACGAGGTGGCAGAGCAGGCGCGAAAGGTGCGCGCCGCGCTATTCCCTCGCGTGCGTGCGGCGCGCATGCGCGCAGGCTCGCACACGGTTCCGGGTGCGCCTGCGAGGCGAACCGGTGAGAGTTCCCGCGCGCGCGGCGCCGCGCGCCGGGCGAGCGCGGCTGCACAGAGAGGGCTGGCGCCGTGCAGGCTCTGGTCACGCGGTCGCGCCCCACGACTGCTAGCGGCCTGCGCGCGCGCGGCTGCGTGCCGCTCGCGGCGCCGCGCGCGGAGCGTTGCGGTCGGCGAGCTTGCGTGGAGTGCGCGCACGCGCAACGCAACACGCGAGGGCCTCGCGGGGGAGACCGGCGCAACGCTGCTGACCTTGCCCTTGCTTGTGCGCCCTGTGTGTGTGTCGCCCCCCGCAGCTCCCTGCCGCGTTCGACGCGCTTGGTCTCACCCAGCCGCTGCTCAGTATTAAAGTCGATTGCGCGGAGCTGGGCTTTGGCGACCGTGGGATGGCTGCCCTGTGCGAGGCCCTCGTCGCAATCCGCAGGCCCCGGATGCAGGCGCGCCTGCTGTTTTACAAGCTTCGTCTTACGGACGACAGCATGCCTCATGTGTCTGCCCCTTGCCTAGTTCCTCCCGCGGGCGCATCTGATCTTGATCCCTGCGCATGCGTGCCCGGAGCCTCGAGGGGAGCAGAGGCGGCGTGCGCGTTGCGTGCACACAGCACTGCCCGCACGCGCCGTTTCCGAGTGGCTCATTGGCGTGCGTGCGCTTGCAGATTGCCAAGGTGCTGCAACATTACGAAGGCATGGTGTTGGAGCTTCACTTGTCGCACAATGACATCACTAACGAGGGAGCAAAACGTCTCCTGGTCAAGGTCGCCCCCCCCCCCCGTCCTCGTGATCTTGCGTGCGGAGGCAGGGCTGTCGGGCGTTGGGGTGACTGGCTTCAGCTGCGAGCATGGCGCGCAAGCAGTGCCGCGTCCGAACACGCTAGTGCGCACGAGCATAGCAGCCAACTCGTTGCTGCTTGCTGACCTGCGGTGGGCGCCAGCGCACGGGGAGGAGCATTGCAGCGACTGTGTGGTGTGGTTAGTGTGTGTGCGTGTGCTCATTGGGCTGGTGGCATGGCGGCAGGACGTGATCCAGCACTATCCGATACCAACGCGCGGCATGTTCAAGCCGCTGTGGCTTCGCCTAGAGCAGTGCAAAGTCAATTCGCGTCTTGGTCTCCCAGGTCTTGCTCCTGCCCCTGCTCCCTCGACGTTGCCGCCCATGCATTTGTGGGCAGAGGATGGCAGGCCGCTCACCGTGCCGACGTCTTCCAATGACCGTCGACCACACCCGCCCCCGCCTCCACCGCGCAACACTTGCCAACCTTGTTTCTGTTATCTCAGCGTGGATGTACACGCCGGACAAGCAGCGGATGAAGCCGCAGCAGGATTGCCCCGCGTTGCAGGTGAGCGCTCACCTCCATCTAGTCGTGCCCACTTGCAGGCCGTCCACGCACATCACTGCTCCCGTGCTTGCGCTCGCTCAGCTGATATGCCGTGGCTATTTCGGCGGCAGTGAGTGTGGCGGGGGGCGCGTAGAGCATGCGCTGCGCAGTGAAAGATGAGCTGACGGGCCGCTGTCAACGGTGGTGGTGCACACGGCAGGTACCGCACCTGGACCTGCCCGTGCCGCCAGCAAACGCCTATCGCCAACGTCCCACCGACACAATAAGACCGCAGCTCCGGCACCATCCCACACATTCTCCGCCACCGCAAGCGCACAATCGCGGCGCACCCGGGGGTGGTGGGCAGGGAGCAAAGCATGGGCCAAGTGCTGCTGTGGCATCACCCGGTGCTCGCACTCCTCCGCTTTGCGCTCTGACGCCTAGTGACATCCGTTGATGGAGATGGCTGTTTGCTGCGTGTGTGCGCGCTCGAGAGCCAGGCGCATAGCCCATGTCAGAATGAAGCAGGGGGAATGCAGCATGTGAGCGCTGACGGGTGTGCGTGCGCCATGCGACGCGGCAGCAAGCACGGGCAAGAGCGAAGTGATGTCACATCCGCCGGGGAGCGACGAGTGGGCCAAACAGCAGCAGAGACAGGAGCTCCAGAACCAGCACCTTGGTGCTGAGCGGCGACGCCGGCAGCAGCAGCCGCCGCCGCCGCCGCCGCAGCAGCAGCAGCAGCAGCTGCCGCCGGCGCAAGAGCAGCGGCAGGCACTGCACGACTCGAATAGCGTGAGTGACATTGGACCTAGAGCCAAACCCTGAACACCCGACCTATTTCTAAACCCTAAACACGACCCCGCAGTCAGTTCCTCAGTCAGCATGGCACGTGCCCTACTAGTAGCACCAAATAGCCAAGCTTGGCACCCGCGTGTCTGCTCCTTGTGTGCTGCGATACGCATGTGTGCATGGCCCCATGCTTGTTGGTGCCTGGTTGTCGCGTTGGTGTTGTGATGATGACGGAAAGCATTCATGCCCCATTCCGTGCCGTCAGCCGTAGCCACATGCATCAAGGGTGCCGCCGCAAGAGAGTGCGCACGTGCACGCGGAAACGCATATACGACATGTCGTATGCAGACGCGTGTCTGACTAGCAAAAACCACAGATGCAACGAGAGGGGATGGGGTCACTTAGTCATATCGCCGGAGACACGGCACGTTTCGAAGCTGAGCGCCAGGCTGCGCGCCAGAACTTGCAATTGCAGGCGCAGCAGCGGCAGCAGGCGCAGCAGCAGCAGCAGCAGCAGCAGCAGCAGCAGCAGCAGCAGTTGACTCCACCTCGTCACGGACAAGGGGTGGGGCAGGGTGGATTCCACGGAGGGTTTGGCGGCTTTGGCGGGGGAACGTTTGGAGCAGGCCCGATGTTTGCCGGCTTGCGCAGCCCGTTTGACTCGATGCAGCCCTTGCCCTTGCCACCGCAGGCCGCCTTTGGAGCAAACAGCTCGCTGCCGTCGTCGCATGCCAACCCTCGAGTTCCTCCAGGGCTTGATGGGCAGTTAGGATCGCTTGTCGTGCCGTCGGGGCTTGGTCAGGCGGTGCCCGGCCCGCAGGGTGCCGGCCCTGGGGGCTCGATGCGCGGCGGAGGGATGCCATGTGTGGGCAACGCCTTCACCGGCTTTCCTCTGGACGCTTCCAATGACAGGACCTCGGGAAATGATTCCCCAGACACGTCGACTGAATTTGAATTTGCTATGGGCTCTATGGGCGCACTGGCGCTCGGAGCAGGCGTCCCGCAGCGACGAGGAGGGGGCTCTGCGCACCTTGCTGGTCCTGGGCCGAGTGCAGCCTCCGCGTCGCCCCCGAGCTCAGCGCCAGCAGTGCAAGGTAACGTGGAGATGCTAAAGGAGATGTTTCCAGACATTGGCCACGAGTCTATCCGGCAGATTCTCCACAACTGCAACGGCGACATCGCAGAGGCAGCCAACGAACTGAGCGATAGACCGCAGGCCAGGCCCTCAAGCAACTGGTCTTATGCTCCCAGCCCCCAGAAGGTGGCGGCTCCTGCCCGCCAGCGCAACGACAATCTGTACCTGGACTGGAGCATTGGAGAGGTGTCGTACTATTTGGTCATCGGCTACCTAGGCACCGGCTGGGCAGGCTTTCAATTCAATGACAATATTGATACCGGACAAGGCGCTCTCCTGGGCGTGCTAAAAGACATGGATGCTGTGCGGAGCCACAAACCGGATGCTTCCCACACCTTCACTGCCAGTCGGACAGACAAGGGAGTTCACGCTGTCTGCCTCTTGCTACAACAGCCCATGCGCCAGATCAAGTACGGGGCGGAGGGCGAGTTTGTGAAACGAGTCAATGCCGAGCTGCAGCGCCGTGGCGCACCGCACAAGAACATGCATCTGTTTTCCGTCATGATGACGCCCAAGGAGTACCTCGACCCCCGCGACCATCTCAACATTCGCGAGTGGTCGTGTCGCATCAACTCAAACCATCTCATCTACAGTCGCACCTACTATTATGTGATCCCATCTTACCTCTTGTCGAAGCTGCAAGGCGACGTGAGCAAGGACACGATCCTCGCAAACATGAAGAGGTTCAAGCTTCTCCCGCAGCAGTTGGAGCATGCCAACAGCATGTTCGCGGCCTACGTGCGCCGGGCAGACTTTCGCGCGTTTACAGACCCCAAACGCTTGTCCGAGTATGAAACCCAAGACGCGGGAGGCACGGAGCGCGAGGTCATTCGTTGTGGGGTGAACCGAACTCTCAACAGCGGCGGATTTGAATTCGCTTTGATTGAAATCACGGGAGATCGATTCATGTATCACCAGATCCGGCTTATGATGGGCCTGGCCTTTCTTTCCATTCAGGTCGACTACACCCCACAGGAGAGCATAGGCGCTGTCCTCAGTGGCAACAAGGTTCCGGGAAAGAATTTCGAAAAAATCCCGCTGGCGCCGGCAGAGCCGCTCCTGCTGAGAGAGCTCAACTACAAAGACGACGGTCTACACAACAACATCGCATCGTTGCTGAGCAACACCAAGGACCAGCGAGACTGGTTTTGCAACGAAAAGGTGCTGCCGCATGTTTGGAAAGAGGCTCCCAAACCGGCCGCTGATTTCGTCAACGAGCTGCACCAGACCGGTGGCTGCGCGTGGAAGATAAAAAACAAGAAGAGGTGAATCCTGCTCGAGACTAACGACAGAGGCGTTAGGTGCTAGGTAAACGCTCGGTAGGTTAGAGCGACATAGCCCGCAGAGCGACATAGCCCGGAGGGCCTTTTGCAGGAGAGCGACATAGGCCGCAGGGACTTGTGCATGCAACGGGCACATCGCACGGCACAAGTGTCTTTCGACCGCCGAGGGGATCGGGTGCGAGGCCGGCGGGGCCGAGGAGCAGGGTGGGAAGGTGTGGGCGGCTGAAACATGCCGCTCGCTAAAGAGCAGAGGTGAGATTTTATGGACACGAGACCAGTTGTGATACCGGTATACAGTCATGTTTTATGCTGCGGACCTAATGAACGCCCCAGCCCGCTCGCGAGGTTTGTCATTAGGCGACAATTTAGGTTTTAGGTCGTTGCAGTTGGTTGCCTCCATGGCGCTCTCTAAGGGGTGGGGTGTGCATCAAGTAGGCATTGATCAGGCATCAAGGTCATCAAGACCCGTGCCTCGAGTTTCGCGCCGCCGTACCATGCTGCTCCTTGTGCTCGTGGCTTGGTCGCGCGCCGCATGCGCTCGGCGAGAGCGCAGGGGCCCTACTGTAGGCAATGCACCAGCTCGTGTTCCTTTGATTTACTTGTACGTCTGCAATTGAGCAGTTCATGTTGTGTAAAGTACCGTTGGTTTCCTGGGGTCACCGCACTGTCACGCGAATGAGCAGTTAATGTTGTGTAAACTACCGTGCGTTTCCCCTGGGGTCACCTCACTGCCACCCGCCTCATACCGGAGGAGTCCTCGTTCACTGTGCGAGCTTTGAATAAAATAAACCTCGCGCGCCTAGGATAAACCACCTTTCCTCCTCCTCCTCTGCTCCGCCCCACCCCAAAGTCAGTGACGAAAGAGACAAAACGAGGGACCCAACACAACGAACCCCAAGACTACCTACAAACAGGCGCAAGCCATGGGGCTGCTGTTCAGATGTCCTGTCACTATGCTGTCAAGATGTCCTACAGTTTCAAGCATACATAGGATGCCAGCGACGCAAGGAAGCGCAGAGATGTTTTGTGCACACCCGCATCACTCGACGGCGTCGGTCTGCTCACTGGGTTCTGGAAGCCACATCCACAGCTGCGCATCCGAGAGGGGCCATTGGTCCAGCTCCTCCTCCTCATCAGAGAAGATATTATCTGCGGAACCATGCTTGGCGTTCAAGTGCGGATGCTCATCATCGTCGTCACATGGCCGCTGGGGGTCGGCACCGCAGTCGAGGCTCGCCGATCGCGCCACCCCCAAGCCGCAGCTGTTGGGAAGCACGACCCTGGGCACGGGTGCTTGCACCGCCGCTTGGTTGCCTGCACCGCTCTTGCACAAGAACATGTTGAAGGCCAAGGGGTTCTTGGCGGCACCCGGGAGCAGCCCACTGAAAGAAGCGCCGAACCCGTCCATGGACCTGCGGATCAACATCCTGCGCTCCAGCGTCTCAACGCCGTTCTCGTCCGACCCGAGGCCAAACATACAGATGCCCACGTCATTGGGCTTGCCTCGGTACCGCTGGCAAATCACCCTCAGCTCGCGCGCTTGCGCATCGGAATCGGGAGACGTGGCGAGCGCCGACGCACTCAGATTGCACGTCCACAGCGGGTGCCAGCGGCTCACGTCCAGCTCTGCAAGACACTCCCCCGGCAAGTCCTCGGAAGCGTGTTGCAAGGGGAGCTTGAGACGATAGTTGAGATGAAAAACCACGCCCTCGTCCGTTTGCTCAAGACCGCTGTGCAGCTCGATGCAGTCGGCCACAATATGCACGGCCAGAAACTTGTTGGCCTCGGTTGCCGACGCCGCGTTTGCCTCTTGGCTCAGGCTGGCATACGGCACAGTGCAGGGCACCCCCTGCGCGGACAAGGCACCCGGACGCGCTTGGTTTCGCTGCATCATGAGGGCCAGCTGCTCGCCATCGAAGGCCGTCAACATCTGTGCAAGAGAGGTGTTAAGACCCGACAGGATCTGGCTCAGCTTCTCGCCTGCCTGTCGGTCCACCTTGTACTCTCCCAACCACAGCGCTGCGGGCCCAAGAATGTGCTCCAAGGTCTCCTCGCCCACCACGGGAGCAGCGCTGCGATCAGCCCACCGTCCCCGTGTTGCGCCGTCGCCACCTCCTTCAGGCTTGGCGTCCGAGCACTCCCACGTCCACGCGCTGGGAAGCTCAAAGACAAGCACCGCGGTCTTGGGTACTCCAGCAGTAGCCTCAACTCGAGAGGCGAGGTTGCCAGGACGAGCACCGCCTTTGCGCGTGCTGCCCGCCCACGGAGAATGCAGGGTGGCGGATGCTGTGACATAGTCGACAACCTGAATAAGGCGCTTCTGCCCGCCGCCTCGACTGCCCGTGCACCCAGTGCCTCCTCCTCCATTGCTCACAGACTGCACATGTTCTAAATCAGCATCCTCGGTGCCAAAACATGCGCAACGCCACGCACGCCCATGCAGAACACGCGCGCGCACACGGGCAGGGGCTCACGTAAGACAGGGTGCTGAAGTGGGAGAGGCGGACGCTGTGTTGGCGCGTATCCACTGTGCCCGGCAGGCCCGTGGCGCGGGCGGCTGGCTCCCTCATGCGCTTGACCATGGCATCAACCACTTTGCCGTCCTCCATGTGCAGCTGCGCCACGCATGCCGCACGCCACATGTCAACCACATCAACAGACGCATGTCTCAAGTCTTATGTCCACCATCAACCCCACACACCTACCCCGGCACACACCAAACGCCTCTACACCTTGGCAACGCAACACCAGCATGCGCGACCGCACTGCGCCAGCCAAGCACACGCAGTTGAGGGAGCAGACCAGGTCGCGAAGGCGCTTGCCGCCGATGGAGAAGGGCGCGTCGGCGAAGAAGTCTTGGGTGGCGCGGCTGACGGCGTTGGACGAGACCCAGAGATCTTGTCCCACCAGCTCCACTTGCATGACGACCATGGTCTGCGAGTGCAGCAGCATCTCCTCGAACGACAGCCCCATCCCGTTGAGCACGCTCGCTCCCCCACTCGCCGTGTGCGCGGCATGCGCACGGCGCGCGGCGTCCCCCTTTCGGGGCAAGCCCAAACCCTGCATGTAGCTGATCGAGTCGGTCATCACGTTGAAGAAACTTCGACCGCGGATTCCGGATGATCGCGGGCCCTGCCACATACGTGCCACACCACGTGTCAGTAAGCCGCACGCGCACGGAAGACAGCATGGCGTCAACTGTGGCCCTGCGACAATGCTTACGACGATGCTTACGACGCTGCTAGTGCGCGTGCGCCTGCCTGCAGTGCGCCAGCGAGGCGCACGTGACCGCAGACACGACCAGGGGTGGGGGCGGGCGGGGGGCACGCTGACCGCGCCCTTGAAGGCCTTGTTCCGCGCCCGGTCGGGCAGCAACGAGTCAAGGGTGGCGATGAGCTGGTTCTGTGCCGCGCGCCTCTTGCGCTTGCGCTCAGCCTGGCACGAGGCCTTGTCGGTCTCAAGCGCCGACGCCAGCTCGCCTTTGCCCGCCAACCAGCCGGACATGCAGGGCAGGACCTTTTCTTCAGTTGACTCTGGCGACGACCCTGGGTGCCAGCCCACCATGCAGGGCCGGGGGTTTCCTTCTGCAGGCTCTGGCGATGACCCCGAGGGCGCCCCTGCGCTCGTGTCATCAGAGGTGCTGCTCGGGCGCGGCACCACCCCTTGCACCTCATGCTGGAAGATGGGCAGCGCTGCTCGAACCAGCTCTGACGCCGCGTTGCGGACGTCGGAAGGCGCCCCGACTTTCACACGAGCGCAGTCCTCTTTGACCCGCTCCAGCTCCTGCACGCTCTCTTCTTTCACCTGGACGCAGGGCGGCGCACGAGTACACGGCTCGTCCCCGCTGCCGCTCTGCTTGTCATCGTCCCCGTGCTCGAGCACGCGCACCAGCACATGCTGTGCCGCATGCTGTGCCGGCTCGTCGCGCGCTGCCCCAGCAGCATGCGCTGCATCGCGATGTGCGCACGCGTCGCAGGCGCGCTTCATCTCGCGGAAGTGGACGACGAGCGGATAGACAGCAAAGACGACGATCCAGCCCACCACCAGCAGGCTCCACTCTCCTATCGAGCTCTCCGTGCCCTCGCGCTGAAGCCACCACACTCGGTAGGCGCTCTCCAGGACGAGGCAGAAGGCTATGAACAAGCGGGTCTGGAGCATCATGACAGCCACGCACACGAGGAAGGAGGCGGCAACCTTGAAGCACGCGTTGCCGTTGCAATGCACGCCGATGCCAGCGGCCTGAAAGTGGCACTGCAGCAAGTCTGTCACCCCGCCGACCACGTACGCGGCCGCCACGATCAGCATGCCGCAGCGCAGCCGCTGTGCAGCCAGCGCCGAGTGCACGCGCTGTAGGCACATGCCGACGCCCAGCACGAGGAGGAACCCGCCAAAGAAGAAGCTCACGAAAACGTCGAGCACGCGCACGAGCCGCAACGTGCGCGTGGAATGGGGCTCGCGTGCGTCCGCGGCGTACACGAAACGGCCGTCGCTGCTGACCTGCTCCACGTGCTGCCGCGTCGACACGCCGCTCTCAGTGTTTGCGCTGTGCACACGGCAGCACACGGCGGCGACGGGTGCCGGCGAGGGGGCAGGGGACTGGGCATCGCGCTGCGGCTGGGCCGTCGACGCAAGAGGGGGCAGGGCAGAGGGGGGGGGGGGGGGGAGAGGCGCTCACAATGAGAAACATGTTGAGGCTGAACAAGGAGAACAAAATCACGGCGGCCGTGCCCGCCGAGCCGGCGAGCGCGCCACTGAGCTCCGACGCGTTCGCTTGGTGCGATTTCGAGCGCTCCGCGTCCGCATCCTTTGCCGCCGCCTCCTCCCCCACTTTCTTCTCCATCCTCGCCCCTCGCTCGCTACAGTAATACCGCAAGCGAAGAAGTCAGCTGATGGGGATGCAGGTGGGCCGAAGCTTGAACTACTTGCAAATCTGAGCATTGTGAAAACTTCGAATTTTGTTCTATTTTGTACTAAAATCTATTAAAAGTCAAAAGGTCGAGAATATTTGGATTTTGGAAAAGTGCGTCAGGAATTCTTGTCTTGTAAAAGACTAAAAGTCATTTTGCCCGACACAAAACTGAACCTTTCAGAGTGAAGGAGATTTCTCGCAGTAAATTTGGCTGAAACTTGTGTCAGTTTTTCCCGCGACCACCGGTGGTAACTTTGGCCCGGCCAGTCTACACGGCTCGGGGGGTCTCGCTTTGTGGTACAGTAGCATTTCAGCAGGAATCCACCAATGTGCTCCGTTTTTCTCCCTGTTAGGCATTTTTGTACGACAAGTTGACTAAAAATAGGTAACAAATTCTTCAAAGATTCACTAAAGGTCGAAGCTCGCCGCCGCCTTTTTGACATGGCGTTCAGGGAGACCCCCTGAACGCCCTGGTTGAATTTCATGACACCGCTTGAGACCCATAAAGGCTTCAGGTCACGGCTGGTCACGGTTGGTGTCATCTGACCCACCATGGGTCAGGCGAACGGTTCACTTTTGGTAGTTTTCTGTACAAAAAGGGAGACTTTGGAATGGGTGAGTGGTAAATTACAATGTGAAGCCTTTATCGGTCCCAAGCGGAAACGTCAGCATCGTTGGTTCATGGGTGGTTATATTTTTTCTTTTTGTTTTCGCGGCAATGGC
>Ga0115006_10003691_pt1 | contig 10492 bp, 8 predicted proteins | sample ArcOceMetagenome_3_FD_88943 | JGI IMG/M metagenome (GOLD analysis project Ga0115006, IMG submission 88943) | Marine eukaryotic phytoplankton communities from Arctic Ocean - Arctic Ocean- Svalbard ARC20M Metagenome | ecosystem: Environmental > Aquatic > Marine > Oceanic | place: Arctic Ocean...
CCTCGAGACTCGATGCCGCGCGTCAGCCCTTCGCAGAAAGCCGGCTCGCCGTCCTCCGCCGCCTCCCCCCTCCTCCCGCCCACTGATGCGGCGCGAGACGACGGCGAGCAGAGCGAGCACGCTGGCGGCACCTCCGATTTTGCGCTGGTGCGGCGTCTTCGGAGCGGGCACCCTGATGCTCCCGATGCTTGCAGCAGCGAGGACCTCCTTCCTGATCACGAGGCGTCGCAAGCCGCAGCGCCGGCAGCTCCTCCTCCGTACGCCGCCGCCCGCCTTTGTGGCTCTCTGCCCCGCGACGCGCGCACGCTGCTTTTCGGCCCCATGCATGGCATCGAGGGCCATCGCCATCCTCATGTCTCAAACTCCGAGCCGCGCAAAGCTCCTCACCCCAGACTGCTCGGTCTCCCGACTGGCCACGACGCGTGGGAGAGGGCCGGCGCGGGCGTGATGTGCTCACCCCACCATCCGGGCCTGTCGCAGGTCGGGTGCGGGCGCGCCGTCCTGGCAGCGGAGGAGCGTGCTGCGCAAAGGCAGCACAGCAACCCGCAAGCAGGCCGCCAACAACGCGCTGTACAAGTTCATCGACGACTTCGTCGAGCGGCACCCGGGCTTGCTGCGCGTCCATCTCGACCCGGAGTGGCTCATGTACGAGGTGCTCGTGGCCAGCACCAGCGTGCTGCCGCGGTCGGTCGCGCTGCTGTGCGACGAGTTCAGCAGCTGCGGCATCCAGCTGCCGCGGCCGGCCAAGTACGAGGACTTCGGCGTCGGAGGGCCTCTCGCGCTGCGGCCGAGCCCCGCGCTCGACTGGCTCGCGACGCAGCGGCACGCGTCGCGGGCGCTCGTCGTGGCGCAGCGGGCAGAGGCGTTTGCCCGCGCGCACGCGCACCCTTTCGTGGACGCCTCGTCGCTGCTGAAGCGCTGCTTGCAGGCGCTCGCGCCTTGGAGCGAGGTGCGTGCGCCCGTTACGCTGCCCGAGGCCGAGTGGGAGGTCGCGTTTGTGTCGGCCGTCGACGACGAGGCCGAGCTCACCAAGCAGCTCAATCGGCTGTGGCGCCACGTCAATCCGGAGCAGCACAGGCGCGATGATCCCGCGGCTTTCGGGCTCGATGTCGAGTGGGGCGACGGGAAGATGATCCAAGGGCGGACCGACCCCGACCGGATCGGCGTGCTGCAGCTCGCGACGGCCGACACGCTGGTCGACTCGCACAAGAAGCTCGCCCTCGTCATCTACGGCATGTCTGGCGTGGACGCCAACGGCGGCGTGCCGCCCATCTTCTACAACCTCGCCTCGCTCTTTGGAAGCCGCGATGCAGTATGGTGCGGCGTCGGCATCCTGGGCGACACGACGAGGCTGCACAAGCAGTTTGGATTTCGCTTTTTGCACCTGCTCGACCCGTCGTGGCCCGCGGTCAATCAGCGCTCTGACTGCAACAGCCTTGAGGCGCAGCTGCTCAACCTCTGCGGGTACATGCTGCCGGTCGACAAGGAGGCCTCGTCTGGCGTGCGGCTCTCGGATTGGCTCGGCGAGCTGACGGCGGAGCAGCTGCGCTACGCGGCGGCCGACGGCATGGCGGGCGCCGCGATGGCGGGGCATCTTCTGCGCGAGCATGGGGCCGAGATCGTGCTGGCGTTGACGCGCGAGAGCAAGGTGACGGCGGCGGCGACGCTGAAGCGCACGGGGCCTAGCTCAAGCGGCGGCGGGGGCGAGTCGGCGCCGCCCCTCAAGCTGCTGGACTGCGGCCACCTGCAGAGGTCGAGCGCGCGGCGGGCGTCGTTCGTGCCGATGGAGGCTGCGGCTGCGCAAGCTGCGCTCGCCACGCTGTTGAAAGGAGCGAGCGAGAAGCCCTTTGAAGGCGAGGTCGTGCCAGTGCCAGTGCCAAAGCCGTCGGGTTCTCTGAAGAGGGGCATGAGGTGGGACCGGCTCTCGGGCCACGCGATCCCGGAGTCGGCGACACCAGCCACGCAGTCGTGCCCGCTCGACGGCAAGGAGCTGCAGCTCTCGACGCTCGACGACTACGCTGCGTGTCTGGCGGCCTTCTGCGCGGCCGGCAAACTCCTTGGCGGCGGCGGCGCCCTCACCCCCGACCAGGCGGAGGCCGCCACGATGCTGCGGGAGCAGTGGGTCGAGTGCACGCCGCTCGAGGTGCGCGAGACCTTCACGCGGTGGATGGCAAACAACAACCCAGTCTCGTGGGGCGCCGTCGGAGAGATGCTTTGGTGGGCAGTGCTGAAGCGGCAGGATGGCGTCCTTGCTGCCCTCCACGTCGGGCCGGGCGAGGGCAAGAAGCCAGGCGACGGCTGTCGAACTCACGACGTGGTGCTGGTTGTGCACAAGCGCTCGCGTCTCGCCTTTGGCGTGCAGACGTTCGCGGTCACTCCCGAGCGTGTCACCCAGGTGCGACGTGTGCTGGAGGACCCAACGTGGACGGCGCCGGAGGGGTGCGTCGAGGTGCACATGGAATGCAAGCTCTCACAACCCTGGCAACACGCCGATCAAGCAACCGGTGAGATGTGTGGCAGCACATGCGACGCACATTGGGATGTGGGCGCAGACAAGATGCTCGGTTGCGCCGGGCAGCACGCCGGGCTTGCCCTCTTCTCGCACGCGCTCGGTGCGTTTGTGTTGCTCTGGCAGCTGGGTGACCAGGTGACCGCCAACCAGAGCAAGGGCAAGGAGAGCTTGCCAGTGACGGGCAGCAAGCAGCGGAACTCCAGTGACATCAGCACAGCGGGCGGTTTTGAGGAGTACGTGCGCGTACAGGTGGTGCCGCGTGGCTACCAGGTCGTGGCCGTCGTGGCCGTCGACAAGATGGCGCCGCTCGTCAGCCCCGGCAGCTAGGCGGCGGAGGAGCCGGTGTGGAGAGAGAGCGCGCGCAGGAGTCGCGTGCCGATGAGGTGGGTTGGGGCCTGCCGAGCAATACGATGCGCTCCAGTCGCGGCGTGGAATATAACGATGAGCCGAGACGTACTCTGCTGTTGAGTGTTGTTGTACGCGGAGTGTTGTTGAGAAATCTTATGAGTGGACGTTAGCACCGCCACCTCAGAATGCAGGCACATCTAATGAACACAGGGTCTGCCGAACAAGGACGTCGCTCTTTGGTCGACGAAGGCACGGCTGAGCGGCTTCGAGAGCACGGGACGCAAGCACGGCTGAGCGGCTCGGCGCCGACCACCGCCGGGCTGCTGCGAGGCACGCGCTGCCACCAGCGCCACCACGGCGCAGTGCATGGCCGTGCCATGCCGCCGTCGCTGCAAGCTCTGTCGGCGGCGGCTCTGCGGTCGGCCGCGCCGCGGCCGTCCTCGGCTCGGGTGGCAAGCGCCGCCACCATCGCCAACTCACTGGTCTTGCCGCCACCGCCACCGCCACCACCGCCACGCCCGACTGGCGTCACGCCCCGACCGCGGCCGCCAGGCAGCCCGGTCGCCTGACTGGCCGACCGCCCGACCGCCCGGCCGCCAGCGTCGGCGTCGGCGTCGGCGTCGGCGTCGGCGTCGGCGTCGGCGTCGGCGTCGGCGTCGCCCATCGCCCATCGCCCGTTGGCCACCGACGACGCGACGGACCACCGTAGCGATCAGCCACCTGTGCACTCGACCGACGTCGACGCTCGCCAAGCACGACCGTCGCCTGCTGCGCCGGCGTCGACACCATCGAGTCGACCGGGACCGCGCCGTCCGAGTCGACCGAGCCGGCGGGGCGGGGCCGGTGCCAGCAGTGCGGGCGCCGTCGGGCGTGGGCAGCGCGGCGAAGGCCGTCGGGCCACTGTGGCCCTCTGCGCCAGCGGCGAATCGAAGGACCGCAGAGCCCTCGCCACCACGCCGACTTCGCGTCAAGTGGGAAGGCTTTTCGGGCGTCGCGGGCGTGGGCATTGAACGCCTCGCTCGCCAGCCGGATGCTGATCCGGGCGGTCTCGTCGCCTCGCTCTGCGGCGTCGAGTCACTCAATCCGCTGGTGCGGGAGTGTACCGACGGATCGCGTGCGCCCGAGGATCGCGTGCGCCCGACGGTGCCGTCGGCGAGCCCACCAGCAGGTGCCCGAGGCCTCCCACCGAGCACGCCGTCGACGGCAGCGCGCTCATCCCAGTGCGCCGCATCGCCCGCCGCGAATAGATGGGGGGTCATGCTGACCGGTCGGGCTACAGACAGCGCCCCCTTGCCGTCGCTCCTCCTCCTCCTGTCCAGGCAGGTCGCACCATCCTCTGACGGCCAGAGAGGGGTCGCAAAAGAGAGGGGTCGCGCAGCCTACGAGCTGGGTATGCGCCGGGCTGCCCTCGTGGTGGATATCACGAGGGCGCCGCCCGCAGCGTGCACTGCCGCTTGTCCTGATGGATGGGCACCGGCTGGCGGAGTGTCTCTTGGCGCAAAAGGCTACTCGATCGCAACGCCGTAACAACCACATGCATGCATGCATCCTTACACGGCGAGCGACCGTACGAGGCGAGCGCGGCGGGGGCGGGCGGCGGGGGCGGGGCGGTTGGCGCGGCTGAGCGGCGGCGTCGGTGGTGTGGCGGTGGCGCCGGTGATGCCGATGGTGCCGTTGATGGCGACCATGTCGGCGAGGCGCCGAGTGTGTCGTGTATGTAGTAAACGGGTTGCACTCACATGAATTTCACACCTCAGACCAACGCACCAGCCAACACGGTATTACATTCCAGCAGCGGCCCGCGCACACGTCACTCCTCCTCGCCGGCGCCGTCGTCGTGGAAGCCCTCGGTCCCACACGATCGGGAGAGCTTGCCCGCCTCCTGCAGGCGTTTCAGCTCGAGGCACACCTTCTTGATCCGCGCTAGCTTCACCTGCTTCGACAGCATGTAGTGGTGCGACCCGCCATTGGGCCCATGGCCCCTCGTCTCGCTGCTGCGCCTGTGAACAAGAAGAGGGGATGATCGGCCAACAGGGTTGAGGCGGCGGCCGGACGGGTGGCCGTGGCACCTGTCCGCAAACGTCAAATCCGGGTCCTGTGCTGCAAACAGATGGCGCGCCCATATGCCACCAGCGTGTTGGATGCACAAGAGGTACTTGTTGAGGTTGTTCGAGGCTTTCCCCTTGTCAAAAGGGCCGAAGGCGACGTTGGTGAACGTGCTCTTCTCGGACGGCGGGATCATTGTGAAGTCCGAGTCGCCCTCGAACAACGCGAGGGCGTCCACTTTGGTATGGCCGTTCTTTTTGACGTCGGTAGCTGCTTTGAGCTTGGCCGCTGGCGGCGGCGCAGCATTGGCAGCTGCGGAGTCGCCCGCGCTCGTGCGCGCCGCCTTGGCCTTCTTCTTCGGCGGCTCCGCGGGCTCCAGCTGCTCCTCGTCGTTCTCGTAGTCGTCGTCGCCGTCATCGTCGTCGTCGGCCTCTTCCCGGTCCTCCTGATCCTCCTCCCCCTCCTCCTCCTGATCCTCCTCCTCAGCCTCAGCATCGTCCACCGGCTCCGGGGCGGGCACTTCGAGCAGCTTCCAACTGATTGTCGAATCGGGCGAGAGGTTATAGTAGCGCTGATCACCGTCGTCGTACCTGATAAGATGCTCCTGGTCAACGGTGCTGTACTCGGCCACAGCCCCATCGTACCAACGCGCGTCATCCTCCCAGTAAACCGTGACGCGTGTACCCTTGCGCAAAGGCATGGCCGCCCGCCGATCGTGTTTCGTGTTCACAGAACCGGGGAGGGGGTTTATGTGTCGATGGCGGCGTTTCTTAATGGTCAGTACCCCATCCAAAACCGAAATTTGGCTGGTTTGCATTTTAAGCGTTTTAGCTGTCAGCTTCCCTCAACTACACACATTAGACCCCTTGACGTGACGAAGAGCCCAGGAGAGCCCAGTGATGTCGTCTAAGCTTGCATGTGCATGCTTATGTTTCGCGACGGGCTGGGAGCGAGACGATGAGCGTCGCAGGGCAGGGTACCGCTGCGAATGCAGGAGATGAATGTACACAGGTGGTGCTGAGACCGCGGCCAATATCTGGCATCCAGTGGGTGTCTGACAGCGTAAAGGTGTCGCCCGCCCCGTGCGCACGCCTCACGGCGTGTTCTGACGCCTCGCGCCCTGCTCTCGCCGCGCGCAGTTGAAAGTCGTCGTGAGTAAGTGCGGTCGTTTCAGCCAAAGTTTCATATGGCAAGACTGGCCGTCAGAAACGATGCGCGCCAGGCTGACGCGCTCATTCCTGGAAGATCTCAACCATAAGCGATTGGTTGGCAATACTAGCCGCCAGCAAGCTACCCGCTATGCGGTCAACGCGGCCAGCGAGCGGGCAAAGATGCAGTCTGAGGAGTGGTCTAGCCCGCAGTGGATCGACAGCACAGACGTGAAGGCCGAGCTGACGTTTGCGTTCGTTCAGGTCCAGCGTTGGCAGCGGTGGCTGCGTGGCGGACGCGTCGTCATTGCCGAGCCCGTGCTCGCTCTCACCAATGACGGAGGTGACCATGCCGCCGAGGGCAGCTCATCAACGGCTGTCGAGACGGAGCAGCAGCAGCAGCAGCAGCAGCAGCCACCGCCGCAGGAGCGTCTACAGCACGAGGGGGAGGCTGTTCCGCCGCCGTCGTCGCAGTCGCCGCAGTCGCCGCCGTCGCCGCCATCGCCGCCGTCGCCGCCATCGCCGCCGTCGCAAGCAAAGCGAGAGCCCGAACCCCTCGCCCCCTCACGGCCAGAGCCCATGTCGGCTCCAGCAAAGCGTGCGCCGCCTCGTCGGCAGTCGTTCACAGGGGAGTACGTTACGTATCGGCAGTACGCATCCGCACACGGGGCCACGCGACTCGCTACACGGCGTCGCTCTGCGCGTACGCGCGCCGTACGGAACGAGGTACTTTGGTCATCGAAACGAATGACATCGGTGCTCTTGGCCGGTTGCGGTGAACACGGTGTGATGGACCACGCTGTCGTCCAGGCTGCTCTAGAGGTCCTGCAGCCGCTCATTCCTCCGCGCGGATGCAACCTGCTCGAGCACATCTCGACGACCACAATGCTCGACGACATCATGGCTCTGCAGCATGGGTGTGGCCCGGAATGGGTCCACCCCAATTCCGATCAGCTGTGCTACAACCAGGTTCGCAAGAAGTTTTTCGGCGTTCCAAATGGCGAGCCATACTATGACAAAGACCTTGGATGTGACGTGGTATCGTGCCCATCCTACTCTGCGGCGTATAGACCGAAGAGCGACTGGCGGTGCGAAACGGCGCCTCGAGTGCTCTTCGAGCTGGGCGAGGAAGCCCGAGCTGCTGGCTATGAGTACTTCAGCCCTGGAGAGCTGCGCGACACGCCGTTCAACGGCATCTTTCTCTTGGGCTACTTCAACGGACAGGTGCCCGGCTACTACGAGGAGGAGGTGCCGATCTCGTCGTCGATCGGCATCCATCAGGCACGTGCCCCCCCCCCCTCCCCCGCCACCCACCGGGAAAGACTCGCGCTAAGAAGCGACCTCTTCTGATTCGCTCATGCATGGGACAGGACCAGCCGCCCGCGTGCGGCGAGGTGAACAACTCGCAAGCCGCCAAGTCCGACATTGCCGTCTTCACCTTTGGCGACGCCACGACCGACTTCAGCGTCTGGTTGAAGCAAAAGCATCTCGGCAAGGACATGTACAAGCTGAGAGAGACGATTCCTCTGAAGCACGGAACGCTGTTTGTCTTCACGTGCGCCTTCCCACTCTCCATCACACCTCTGTCCCGTCCGCGATCCAGAACGGATACCCTCTCCACTCACTCAGGTACATTGACGACAAGACCTTCTGGCACTCGGCGAAATTTGGGTCCAAGGACAGTGGCGGTGGCTTTCGCGGCGCCATTGTCTTTCGGTGGCTGACGATTTACCGTCTGTACAGATGCGACCCGCCGTACACGATGGTGCTCACCGAGGTGGAGTGTGGAAGCGAGGTTCGAAGGAAGGAGCGAGCCGAGATTCAGCGGCGGGCGAGGGAGAGGGCGAGGCGCAACGAGGCGGAAGTCGAGACTCTCACAAAGTCGCCGGCGGCGATGCAAGCTGAGGTCCAGCGCCGACAGGCGGAAGCGGCGCTGCCGCAAGGCGTCAACATGCTGACGCGCACGGCCCTGAGGGCGCAGCGCATGCCGACGGCTTGCGAGGCCGTTCGTGCGTTGCGCGCCGCGCGTGGTCGCGGTAAGGAGGCGCAGTGATGAACGAGCAATGGGAGAGGGGTTGGGGTCATAGTGTGGTGGCACTTTCATAAAGTACTTCCCGATCATTTTCAGATCGGAACACCGTCGTAGTACAAAATACCCGCTACCGACCAACGAGCGTCTGCGATGCCGACGGCCTGTGTGCGATCGGGCGTGCCGGGCGTGCCGCAGTACGCGCTGCGAAGCGCGCAGCCACAGACCATATGCGACCAACCAATCCAGCGTAGACGTGTTTTTTTGGTTCAAAACGTACGGTATTCAGAGATTAGGTATTGTGTGCACACGGCTGTCGTATCAGCTTTCTATTTATACGACTCCACCACGTGCAACACCACGTCCACAAATTTAATTCAGAAATGCAAATTCAGATTACAACCTCTTCCAACTTCATCCGATCTTCACAACTCCCCTCCCACGACCCCAAACAACGACACACACAAAAGCCTTCCTCATCAACGCGAAGAAACGTACCGCCGCATCACTCGAGCTCATCGCCACCCTCGGCCTCCCCCGCCTTTTTGGCCACGTACGTGGCGGCCGACGCAACGAGCGCACGCTGCTCCGCAACCGGGAGCTTGTCGAACGTCTTGCCGCCGATGACGAGCGTCGACATCTGCCGCGCGAAGAGCTGCATCGCCTCCTCGTTGTCGGCGGTGTCGTCATGCGACGGTCCGGCCGGCGCCGGCGCGGGAGCCGGCGCGGGAGCCGGAGACGGCGCGGGAGCCGGAGCGCCGTGCGATCCGTGCGCGGGCGCGGGCGCGGGCGCGGGCGCGGGCGCGGGCGCGGGCGCGGGCGCGGGCGCGGGCGCGGGCACGAGTGCGGGCTCGAGTGCGGGCGCGGGCGCGGGCGCGGGCGCGGGCGCGGGCGCGGGCATCGGCTCATCCGGAAAACCGCCCACCACCGCCTCGAAAAGACCGTCGAGCTCCATGCCCTCCTCGATCGGCACGGGCGACGACTCGTCGATGTCCATGCTCTCCGGATCCGTCGCCGGCGAGAGTGCCAGGAGCTGGGCCCGGTTGCGGTGCTCCGTGAGCGCCTTGTAGCACACCTCGCACCACGTCGTCGGTGCCCCCTCGCCCTTCGGCCTTGCGCCGGGAGCGAAGCCACACCGACCCATATCCTGGCTCGCGTGCAGACCCATGGTGCGCGCAGAGCGCGCGCACAGAGGGCCGCCGCACCCGCGCTGCCCGTCGGGCCGCTGAAGCGTCCGCCAGGCCTTGCCGTCGTTCAGAACGTGCACACCGCGGCCGAGGCCGCCGTCGGCGCCGCTCCTTGCGAGCTCGTCGCGAAGCGCCCGTGCCATCTCATCGCTCATCGCCCTGATGCCCGCCAACTTGTCATCCTGAACGCGCGCATCGCGCAGCTGCGGAGAGGCCTTCCAGCGGCAGATTGCGCACTTGGCGTAGCCGCAAAGCGCCTCGCCATCGGCCTCGAGAGCCGCCATCCTGACAAAATCAGGAGGAATTCAACTTTGAAGGCGGCATTACATATAATACATTTTTTTAATTTAATTGGTAAAGAGAACCGTACACATGCGCCGCCCAAGACGCTCCGCCGACGGTGGCCGGCGCCGCCGCCATCGTCTCCGCTGCACGGCTGTTGTGCCGGCGACGGCGGTGGCGACGACGGCGGCGGCGGGCGTGCCACGGGCGCCGAGGGCCGGGTCGACGCCGCCGCCGCCCCAGACGACGACGACGACCCTCGGCGCGACGGTCGAGCCGTCGCCCGTGCCGGCGACGGCGGTGGCGACGACAGCGGCGGCGGGCCGAGCCGACTCCGTCGCCCAAGACGACGATGCCGCCGGCGCGACGGTCGAGCCGCCGCCCATCGGTGCCTAGCGCCACCACGGCCCGGGCGTCGCAGTCACACGCACGTGCGGTAGCCGATAGGCCGCCGCGCAGTCGGCCCGAGGCGGCATCGGCGGCACTGGCGGCGGCTCGACCGTCGCGCCGGTGGCATCGGCCGCGGCAGAGTATGTGTCGGCAGTTGCGCTGCGCGGCTTCACGCTCCGGCCTCGAGGCGATCGCCTCGGGCAGGCTGCCCAGGATAGGCCGCGGGTCGGAGCCCGACCATCTCGAGCCGCTCGAGCAAGAGCGGCCGGCCGCCTCTCCACATCGGTCGAGCTCCGAGACCCTGTGGCCGCAGATCTCGTGTCGCCCCGCCAGGTTGGGGTCGGTCGTGTACACGCGACGTCGCCGAGCGAACCAGCTCGGCACACAGCGTAGAGCGCACTGCCCTCGACTGGATCGTCGTCCACAAGCCGCGCGCACGAGCGCTCGCCGCGCCACGCCGCTCGCCCAACGGCTGCAGCACGCGACCAGCGACCTTGGCCCCAGCAGCGGCCCGCTCCGCCTCGCGCCGACCAGCTCCGGCAGCTGCTCC
>Ga0115006_10003692_pt1 | contig 10492 bp, 9 predicted proteins | sample ArcOceMetagenome_3_FD_88943 | JGI IMG/M metagenome (GOLD analysis project Ga0115006, IMG submission 88943) | Marine eukaryotic phytoplankton communities from Arctic Ocean - Arctic Ocean- Svalbard ARC20M Metagenome | ecosystem: Environmental > Aquatic > Marine > Oceanic | place: Arctic Ocean...
GAGAAGATGAAGACAAGACTGTGAGACGCCGAAGTTGGTACATTATCTGACAAATTTCCACACACACCCACACACACACACACACTCACTCACTCACACAAACGACCTGGAGACTCTGAAGTTGGTTAATCATCTGACAAATTTCCATGTCCTTTTCGCCCCCGGCGCTAGTATACCGCAGCTTTTTCTTGAGCTGGTCGATCTCTTTCTTGTACTTGCGAAGCATGGCTTGGTCGTCGAGTACCTCGTTCACCTGTATGTACATGTATGTATACGAAGTTACGCAAATGTATGTGTGTATATGAATTATGTAAATGTATGCGTGTGTGTGCAAGCAAGTGGTGGGAAGAGCGACAGTAAGTGCGTGTGACCATACATACATGCACGCAAATCCAAGACATCCGCAGTGCTTTTGATAGTCTTGGCACGCATAGATATATCGGTAATATAATACGCAGAGAGAGCGCGCGCGCACGCGAGCGAGCGAGAGAGATCTGAGACCTCAGCGGTGTTTTTGATAGTCTTGGCACGTGTCGCAAACTTGAGGGTCGACAGCGTCTCCTCCGCATGCATCACCGCGTTCGTGACTGTGTGTGTGTGTGTGTGTGTGTGTGTGTGTGTATTGTGTGTATTGTGTGTATTGTGTGTATATATACATATGTGTATAAATGTATCTGTGCGGATGCGCATGCGTTCTTGCGATCAGACACAGGCATTCTCCAGACCACGAACACGTCACGAGCACGTAAAACAAGGCAACTTGGCCTTCATAAGTTAGCCATCAAGACAGCGGAGCACATGGAGCGGGGGGGTAGTGGGAGAGAGAGAGGTCGGGAGTGGTTGGGGGCGGGAGAGGGGGCAGAGGAGGGGTGGGGGGGAAAGACCGGTGCAGATAATGGAGGTGCGGGAATTGCCTCCGAGCGCTCGCTCCAGGACGCGGGTGAGCTTGCTGTCGCGGTAGGGAATGTGCTGGCCTGTGGCACCCTCGGAGAGCTTGGCAATGACGTTGCTCAGGGTGAGCAGGCTCTTGTTGATGTTGGCGCCCTCCTTGAGGCGGGTGCCCGTGGCCTGCGTGTGCGACTGGCGCTCCGACCCCGCAAGGTCGACGAGATTGAGCTCGGCGATGCGCACGGCGCCCGAGGCGTCGGTCTTGACGCGCGACTCGATCACCATGCGCAGCAGCGAGTGGGAGCGCGAGCTCTCGGAGTTCATCTTGGTCTCACCCACTGAGCGGTTTGCCATGCCCTTTGAGATGAGCTCGAAGGCCTGCGCTGCGTTGGCGATGACGGGCTCCGTGACGCCGCCCACGAAGCAGCCGCCCTTCGCGTTTGTGTGCAGCTTGAGCGAGCCGTTCTTCGGGTTGAGCAGGTCCGTAATGTTCTCGTTGTAGATTTCGACGTAGGAGCAGCGCACCAGGAAGTCCATGCCCGCCGTGCGTTTCTTGATCTCCTCAAAGATGTACGAGATGCCGAGCGGGACGATGCCGGGCGACTGCTCGTTGCCCTGCATCGTGTGCGTCTTGCCGCTGCTCGTCTGCCCGTAGACAAAGATGGTGCCGTTCTGGCCCTCGAGCGCCGAGGTCATGATGCTCTTCGCGCACCGCTCATACACCTCCTGTGTCTCGCACGGGCCCGCAAAGACATTGTCGAAGGCAAACGGCGACGTGCCCGGTCGCGGGTTGCTGTCCGACGGCGCAATGTTGATGCCCTGCAGGACGCGCCACGCCTCCTTCTGGTCACTGTCCTTTTCGCGCTGGTTCAGCGGCCGGATGCGCACCGACACGCTGATGTTCTCGGCCATCCTGGCCGCGCACGCCGCTCGCCGGGGGTCCGCTCCTCGCTAGCAGTCCGTTACCGCGGCGGATTTTTGTATTGGCGTGTAAAGGAACGAAAATTTCCCATGCTGGTCAGCGATAGCTTTTGGCAGTGCACTGACTATTGTTCGCTGTGACGTAAAATAGCCACGAACTTGGCCCGTCGCGGGAGGGAGAGGCATGTCGGTAGAGGAGGTCAAGGCAGCGGCCACGGAGCTGTACAAGGAGGCCAAGTGCGCGCCGCCCGCCCCCTCGCACGCGCCCGCCCTTCCGCCGCATACCGCCCGCCCGCCCGCCCGCCCGCATGCATGCTGCCCGCATGCTTCCCGCCCGCTCTCCCTTCCCGCCCCTGACCCCGCGCGCGGGTCTGCCCCGCGCGCCCCGTGGGCGGCGCCGCGTCGGGCCTGCGGTCGAGCCCGCGCGCGCGCGGCGGCGGTTCCGCCGGCTAGCACTCTCACGGCAACGCTGAGGCTGGCGGCACCGGGCGGGCAGGTATGAGGAGGCCATCGCCAAGTACTCGGAGGCGCTCGGGCTGATGAAGGAGCTGGACCCCGACGACGACGACGAAATAGACGCGGGTGGGGCTGCGCCCGCGCCGCGAGCTGTGCCCTGACCAAGCTCCGCCTGCTGCGCCCCCGTGCGTGACGTCGCGTGTGCTGAGCAGTGCGGGGCACGCCCGACGCGAAGCTGCGTGCGATCCTCCTTTCCAACCGTGCGCAGGTCTTGCGCGCCGCCCTCCGTGCTGCTGACTAATCGCTGGCTATGCCCGCATGCATGCACCCGCTTGGACATGTGATGCGTGCTCTGCCCCTCCACGCGAGCGCAGCTTTCCATGTCATGTACGCGTGTGCGCGTCTGTGGCATGCAACAAAGTGCGCACGCGCGACACGAGCTGGCCTGAGACTCTTTGTCGGTCGCTGTGCAGTGCTATTTGAAAATAGGCGAAAAAGAGCCAGAGGGTATAAAGTCGGTCCAAGCGCGCAAGGCCTTCATGAAGGCCAACATGGACGCCGGGTTCGCGGCAGAGCTCGCGCCTGACTATGCAAAGGCGCATTACCGCAAGGGCCTCTCCCTGGTGTGCCAGTCGCCCTCCCACGCCAACTGATGGCTTCCGGTCCAGGCGCAGCGCAGAGGTGCCGTGGGATGCCGCGCTTTTGACAGGTTGGCGGAAATGTGTGCAGTTGGGTATGCCAGAGACGCAGCAGCGCTCCAAGGAAGCGGTGGGCGCATTACAAGCCGCGCTCAAGTGCCCGGACATGGGGGCGGAGATGGCCAAGGAAGTCAACAGGGTGTGTGTGAAACCGAAACCCAATGCCCAAAGTGTGTGTAAGAACATGGACCTGCTCTGACCTCGCACGGGGCGGTGACAGGTGCTGGACTACGCGCAGCACAGGCGATTCGAGGCTGTGGACATGCCGGAGAACTGCTGTGTGCAGTAACGTGTGGCGGCCACTAGGTCGCGCCTGCGCTGACGCCTCTCCGCGTGGGCGCGTGGGCGTCAGGTGTGGACTCACTCGGGTTCGTATCTCGGGCACGGCACACTTAGCTGCTATGCAGTCTGTGTCCGCCGTCCTTTGATACCGGTAATGCGCATCTATTGTTTTACGGGGAAATCCTGGGCGTCGGTAGTTTGTGGTTCGCATCAGGCTCTGCTCTATGCCACAGACGCGGTCGCCGCATAGCAATTTTCGATTCTTTGCAATATGAAAAAACACTGTCCTGTCACGCTCGGCGGCGTGATCTGATCGCCATGGCAACCCTCAAATATACGCCAGAACTTACTGGAAGAAGAGTCCTGCACACCCTGTCTCGTATTTTGCGGGTAGGCGTAGCATCCAGAACGTGGAACGCTGCCATGCTAGTTGCATATGCGCTTAGCGAACTGTGTTGAGAACGCGCATCCCGGCCGCGTGGTGACTCGTTACATTCAAGTGTTTTAATCTTCAAATGCTTGACCGTGTGGTACAATAAATAACCAGCGATACGGTACAGCCCTGACTGTATTCTGCCTCTCAAGGGCCTACAACGAGATATGTCCGTGCTGCACCACTCTCCTGCGCTCTTCTGAGCCATTTGCTGTCAACAGTTTCGCCTGGGTGTTGGCAGGGGTCACGGTCGCGCGCGCGTTCGCGGCGGGTAGCGGCAACGGCCTCCGCAGTAGAGCACTCAACGGGCCAAATCCACCAGGGCAGTAAGGATCGTCGGGCGCGCGCGCCTGTGGAAGGTCTGCAGACTGCATCACCTGAATAGAGTCTTCATGCCTCCCGAGCCTGCCGCGTGTGCGAACATGACATCAGACGCGCCCAGCCCTAGTTAACGGGTTTGTGCTTCTCAACAGATTGAACAACGGATTACAGGCATCATGTCACGAGCAGAATACCATCGAAGAGCCTTTGCGAGATTTGTGGCAGCTCGCCGTGCGCTGCTTTTGTCGCGCAGCAGAGTCGCAATCTCAAGGCTCTTTCTGTGCATTTCCACCGCTTGCTCGTGCTTGCCAAGCGCCTGCGTACACGTGCATTCACATGCATTCAGTGGGCGTATGCCCGATTTGCGAAAGCCTTTTGCCTTGGCAGGCTGCCCCGAGTTTGGCTTTTCCCGAGACAAGAAGAGAGAACATATGATTAACCTGAAAGACAAGGCCCAAGCCAGAACATGCTTCGCACATCTGCCCTTTGTCTTGCATTTCTTCAGCAACCGCATAATGAAACTGGTATTTGTGCAACGCCTCATTTGGCTGCCCAAGAGCCGTCAACGCCGCCCCCAACACCTGTCATGGTGAGAGCATATGCATACACGCAGAAAATCCCGGTAAGATCTTGCAACGGCCGCATTCAAAGGAGAGGCAGCGACGAAATCGTATGGACAGTTGACAAGCAAGTCGGTAACAATCAAGAAATGCCCAGCCAAAAAATGGACGCTCGTGTTGGTAGCCTTGCGCCGAAGGCATTTTGAAAGCATGCAAGTGCAGCACGAGCAGTTTTAACCCATGCAAGAGCATGAAAACACGAGCAGACAAACCGAGGAAGCAATAGCCTGGCCGCCCTTGTCAGCCAGCTCCTTGGCCACGAACATGTATCGCTCACTGTACTCCAGAGACTCCCCTGGCCGGCCCAGTTCCCTGTAGCACTCAGCCATTCTGCCGTACGCACGACCCTCCTCCGCTCGGAATCGTAGACCACGGACAGCATTGAGATGTTGCTGTCGGTACACGCATGTGCATTTTGCAACACAAATCATCAGCAATGGCATCAGCAGGTGACAATGTTCCTAATGTTGCATATTTGCGTTCCTCGGCCAACTCTCACCGGCGCCTCGATCTAAAGGATCTGGCATCAAGTCTCATAAAATCATTCTCAGAAGGGCAGGAAGCACACACCGTATGCCAGTCTAAGGCTTGGCTGAACCGGCCACCAGCCTTACAGCACAAGCCGAGATTGGCCAGGGCATTCGCCTCAGCCTCTTTGTCGCCCACTCCCCGCGCGTTTGTCAATGCGATTTTGAACATTTCCGTGGCCTTGTCATATTCACCCGTAACCAGCAGAGTCCTTCCCACGTTTGAAGCGGCCTCACCCTGCAGCATCACGTGTCAGATTTTCTTCGACAGTCTGACGCTGTGTCGCCACAGTCGTAAGACACCTAATAACAATCAAGTCAACAAATTGCAACACAATCAAATGTCGTGAACCACCTGTTCTGACTCATGGCGGACGGCTTTTGCCTGATCATAATGTGCACGATGGCAAAGAAGCGCTTGTTTATAGTTGGAAAGAGCCTCGTGGCTCATCCCGATTTTTTGTCTAATTCTACCAATTCTTGCACTGTCGTTTCTCTTCTGCATCATTTCCAACGCTTGAGAGTACCAATCAATCGCTTGGGCGTGGTTGTTTAATCTCTGGCTGATATCAGCAAGCTTGAGGAATGCCTCAAGTTCGCCGTCCTCGTGCTGGTTATTCCGCGCGAAGGCTATGTAGTGCCCAAACCATTCCAGAGCCTCGTCGTACCGTTTTAAGTGTGTGTGTGCGAGACCAAGTTGGAAGTAAAGGGCTCCTTGCGTGACCGTATCTTGCTGTTTTTGGGCAATTGTATTTGCCGTCTGGAGAACTTCGATAGCCCGTTCAAACTGCGAAGGCTCAAGATACGGAAGTGAGTTGTAGGCAAACCCCAACTTCGCGTATAATCCCATGGAGGCGTAGGGCGCCTGGACATAGACGCTGTCAGCTAGCTTTAAGATCTCTTGGTGCAGCCCCATTAGCCCACGCGTGTCTGAAGTTTCGATTTTGCGCTTGAAATCTGCAATCAGAGTCTGCTGCGCGGAAGAAAACGCCACTTGTCGAGTGTTGTACACAGCTTCGTATTGTCCGGGAGCACCTGATACTCCTGACCTGTGCTGGCTGGTGTGCCCAGGAGCGGGTTGTCGGCGGGGTGGAGGCGACGGTGTGCGCATGACCCCCGTCTGCGCAGGCTGAAGCACGAGCGGACGCTGGAGATGTGCTGGTGGTCTGACGCTCTCGCCACGTCCTCTGAGGGAAGGTTGCTGTGAGTTGTGGTTCGCCGGCGGCGTATGACTTGTCGCGTTGCTCGGCTGTTGTGCGTGTTGGTGTGCCTGATGCAACGAAGGGTTCGATACGTAGAGAGAAGCATGAGACTGATGAACGCTTCGTGAGGGCTGGGAACGTGTGTCGGGTCGCGACATCGTGAGTACGAGACGACTTCCAGGGTTGCCGCGCAACATTGCTGCCACCTGATTAAAGGGAAGATTCTCGATGTGAACGTAGTCTATGGCGTGGATGAGATCGTCCTGCTGCAGCAGCCCGCTGGCTTCTGCTGCACCACCAGGAGCAAGTCCCAGAATCTGGTAAGGCCCGGGCCCGCGGTTGCGGCACGACACGCTTATGCCCAACGTGCCGTTTGGACCTCGATGCAAAACGAGGTCATGCGTCCCTCTCTTCACCTCCTGCGTCGGCATGCCAGTGGGAGGAACAGGTTCCTTCCGAGATAACTCTGGTAATATGTGCCAACGCGAATCACTTGCCGAGGCATTGGTCTCTGCCGCGCCGCGTGCTTCTGCCTGAAGGTCCGGGTCGATGTGTTTAATGGACTTTACCTTGCTGGCATACGTTCCAAACTCGTCAGAAAAAAAACAAGGCAACGAAGATAGCTAGATACTGCACAAGCTCATACGTGGTCGCCCGCTGCCTCATGCAAAACACGCACCTGGTAAGGCGGCCGTAATACAGAGGTGCGAAAGGATCAGCGATCTGGCGAATGAGGTGCGATATGATGGACATTGCGTCTGCGCTTCCTGCAGGGTACACATCAACGGTAGCAATGATACTGCCCGCCGATGCGCTCCTCAGGCGAAAGTTAGTGGCAGGCGCGCCCGAGGCAAGAGCTAAATCTGTCGCCAGGTCTTTTTCGAATACAAATCGGCCTTGGCTTCCTGGTTGCCCACACCGATCGAAAGGTACGTCCAATGTCACTGCCATGCGCTCGGTCTGTTGGAGCTGTATTCGCTGCGGCGGTTGGCTTTGTTGCTGAGGCATGCCTGTTGGTATGGGTCGCCATGCAGTCTGACTCGGGGGCTGCTGGGGAGGCGCACTTTTTGCTGCTACCGCCTCTGAATGCTGTGCCTCAACTTTCTTGGTCTCCTGCTTCTCCTTTTGAGGTGACAGCTGCACCTGCTGAGGAGGCGCGTTTCCATTTGGCCTCTGAAGTGGAGGTGCTGTGCGCCCGCTCGGTGGGCTGATGGTCTTGGCTGCGGATCGAGCTGCTTCCTGCCGGAGTAGAAGCGCAAGTTGACGCTCCCGCTCGTGCGCTGCCATCGTCGTCGCCCGTTTTATTTGCTCCGTCTCCACCTGCTTTCGCAACATTAGTTAATCTCACGCAGCAATCCCCGCTCAGTAGCGGTGTACCCGACGCCCCAAGCAACCCGAGCTTCGGCACCAATGCAGGACGTTAGTGACCAACACGACCTGGGCGAGGAGGGCAGCTTGCGCTATGGCCGATTTTTCCATTGGCCCCGGCCCAACGCTGCCTGGAGCAAAAATAGGTGGCGGCGGTGAGCTGGATTGAGGAGGCGCTGGAACTGCTGTTGATGGCTGGTGTGTGCTCTCTCTTAAGTTCACAGACCCGCGAGAATCAAGTTGGCTCGTGTTCGGCTCCAGCTGGTCCTGAAACAAGACATGATTCGCTCGATTTTAGCTGAAGGCGGAACGGAGTAGACTATTAGCACCTCATTACCTACTCCCCCCCATCGCGATTGATATTTTTAGACCGTACTGTGCATCTCCCTGGCAGACACTCTCAATTCCTGGAAATAGGGGAGAACACGACGTAAATCAACCTGTGCAGGGTTCTGAGGTCTGGTGACAGTCAACACCAGTGGTTCATTTTCGTTCCCTTTCATCATCCGCGCCGCCTGGTACGCCACAGATCAAAATCACCAGACATCACCTTTTGGAGCAAAAAATACCTCATCACAACCTGGGAATCCGACCAGCTAGTGACACTGAAACGTGGAGAAGCGCAGAAACGACAGGGCCAAAGACGCAAACAGAGAGCCGGCAAAGGGTTGGGAGAGATCGGGAGTAAGGCGTGCTACATGTTTGAGGCTTAAATGTTCGATTGGTTTCCCATCGACGGCATGAACTATGTCGCCAACTCGGAATAACCCGGTCTGTTCCGCAGGACTGCCCGGTTTCAATTCGCTGATTGTAAACGGACCTACCGGTCTGCCGTTTTGCATGCTGACACATTTGCTCGTCAGTTGCTGTGTTTCAGTTCCTCTCTCCAGCACACGTCATGCGCTCCATGCAGCTCATGCAAACACGCGGAATTTCCAGCGCACGCGTTCGTTCTGTGTGCGCGTGCGCACGCTCACAACTCCGCCAACCCCCGTTTTCTTCGGCACGAGCGTGCACAGGAAGTCGCCGATGAGCGCAAGTGAAAAGCAATCGAGTGGGTGTATACCTCAATTTGAAACCAACAGAACCTTTCGGGCCGCGAATGACAGAGACTTGTTTTGCAGACGAAAGGTTGATTGCAGAGAAGGTAGCCGCCGTCACCAGTGGCGACGAGACCACCATGTCTTCCGCTATTGCTGGTGGCGGCGGTAGGCGACGTGCCACTGGAGGCGCTGGAGACTGTCGGCGATGCGGTTGCGGTGGAGAACGCTGACTACGCGTGTCCCACTTGCCTGGTACCCAGCAGCGCATGCAGAAAAGGCCAGGGCCATGCACCGTTCCTCACTTAAGACGCATGCAATTTCACAAACACAAGCACAATGTTCACAAGGATGAGACCACAAGCGTACGTACACATGAGCACATGTTACCGTCGTCGGTCTGTAGCGGCGGGGCGCTACTCGCGACGCTTTTGCTGCTGCCGTAAACGCTCGGGGTCGTTGCCAAACCATCTACCCCCGCACCAGCAGCTTGCGTCAAGGGGCTGGGGGCCGCGGGGTTGTCGACTGCTGTGGTCAGCGATGCCATCATCATGGAGGGTGTGTGCGACACGGTGGAAACCCCCGAGTGAGCCGAACTGTTGTGCACACCAAAGGAACGAAGAGTAAGCCCCAAACGCTTGCTGTTCAGAAAATGCATGCAACTAGCCAACGCCCCTGCACATGCAATGCAGCCTGGGGCTTGTGCGCCTCGCTCGGAATCGTGTGTGCCTGCTGGAACCGACCTTGCACTCGCGTACTTCCAGGAATCCTTGCATGGATTCACCCACGTGGTCACACCCGTGACCTTGTTCAAGTAGTATTTGCGGTTTTTGGTCTTGCTGAATCGCTCCTCCCACTGCGGCTCAGGCTCTTGCTGCAAAGGCACACGGCAGGCGCGCTCTTAAGCCTCAGACACGGTCGGCACCCCGCACGCAACCCCCGCACGCAAAACCCCAGCACGCGCAGGGGCGGCGCGGCTCTGCTGCCGCCCAGAGCACGCGCTCGCCCAGCGCGCGCGGCACTGTCCTCACCACGCCAGGATGCTCCCACTGCGTGGTCCCGGTAGCCGTGTTGACGTAGAAGGGCCGGTTCTTCGACTTGCTGTAGCGCACCTCCCAGCCGGCGGCAAGTGGCAGTCCGCCCCGCGCGGTGCCGGTGCTGACGACGGAGGCGGGCGGCGACGGGCCGGGCACAGCAGGCGGGCCCGAGGGCGGCTGCAGCATCTGGCCGGGCGGCAGTGAGGTCGACGTGGGCTGCGACGGCACCGGCTGCGCCGCGGGCGCCATGTCGCCCTGCGACGCGGCCGGCGCGCCGGACATGTCGCGGCGGAGGGAGTGGAGAAGAGGTGACTGCCCCTAGGCCGCCGCCCGTGGCACGTGTGCTGCCCCCCCGCGGCCGCCGCCGGAGGACGCAACGGGATTGGCGCCCGCCATACGCGCGCGCGCGCCGGGCTCGCGACGAGCCCCACCCCGCGGACGCAGATCCACCAGCGCACTTTAGGACTGATTCCAGGTTACCCGTGGTACCCCCCCGGTACCACTGTCGGGTACTGAAGTCGGATTCCATGGATTGTCAGCCGCTCTGGCACAGCTGGTAGTACGTCCACTACTGGTTCCACGAGTGTGCAACGCTCGTACAAGACTACACTGGAAGCAAGTTCAACAAAAATCTCAACGCTTCGGCGCCGGTGATCGGTCCCGGTACAAACGATTACCATACCAAATGTTGAAATTTGA
>Ga0115006_10003693_pt1 | contig 10492 bp, 15 predicted proteins | sample ArcOceMetagenome_3_FD_88943 | JGI IMG/M metagenome (GOLD analysis project Ga0115006, IMG submission 88943) | Marine eukaryotic phytoplankton communities from Arctic Ocean - Arctic Ocean- Svalbard ARC20M Metagenome | ecosystem: Environmental > Aquatic > Marine > Oceanic | place: Arctic Ocean...
AGAGAGAGTGACGGAGGGCGCGGCGCAGGACGCGCATCGCCCGGGTGCTGAGGCGGCATCATGGCGCCGCCGAATCCGTTCTGGGTGCAGCGCTATCTGCGCGACCACAACCTCGACGCACTCCTCGGCGAGGCCGTGAACCAGGTTCGGCGCGCGCGCCGCCGCGGTGGTGCGGCGCGGCGCCCGCGGGCGCTGGGATAGGCGTCCGGCGGCAGCCCATGGCGCAGTTTTGCGCGGCCTGACGCCCGCCTGTGGTGCAGGCGGTGGAGCAGCGATCGACGGACCCCGCCGCCTCGCTGGCGCAGTACTTCACCGTGCTCTCGAAGCGCAACGGCGAGGTGACCAAGATCTCCGCGCGCCGGACGTTCAGCAGGTCTGCGCCTGTGCACGTGCCCCCGCGCTGGAGGCCGGCGGGCCTTTTTGCGTGCCGCCCCTGACAGGGACGCTGCCTGCGCACTGTGCACACTGGGCAGTGACCTGAAGCCCGCGGTCGAGCTCAGCGTCGAGTGCTTTTTCAATGGCGGGACGCGCATCGCCTGCACAACGGTTGGGGAGCCAGTCGAAATAAAGGCGCCGCCGCCTGTCGAGGGCGAGGAGGAGGAGGCGGCGGCCGAGGACGAGGAGACGACGCCGGAGGAGAAACTGTCACGACTCGTGGACAGGACAATCGAGAACGTGAACCAGGTGGTGGGGCCAGCATTGCAAGGCATCCATGCGTCGGCGACAATCGAGTGCGACGAGGCGCTCAAGGGGCTGGCGTCAGCGCCCACCATCCTTTCGTCCCTCGCCCTCGCCGAGGCCGGCGCCGCGAACAGGGCAGAGCCCCTCTATCTGTTTGTGGCCAAGGCAAACGCAGAGCTAATCGAGAAGGGCAAAGCGGCTCTGGGAGGCGGCCACCTTGTGGAGGTGCCGAGTGCCGAGCAGCTGCTCAACGAGGAGGAAAAGCCTGCGCCCGCTGATGTGCAGGAGGAGCCTGCAGGGGCGGAGGAGGGCGAAGAGGGAGAGAAGGAGTTCGTGCCGCGCGGCCTGCCCGTCAAGTTGCCGGTGGTCATGGTGCCCGCGATCTCTTGCGCTCAGGACGCCGCGCGCCGCGTGAGCATCAAGCAGGTGCGCCTGATGGCACGGCATCTCGTCGTGGCAAACGCCCTCTGCGCGTGTGTCCTGTGCCCTGCCGCGTCTAGCTGCTTGCCTCTCTCCTTCCTGCCTGCTGCAGCCTCCCGGCGTGGGGGATGAGGCACCGGAGGGGGGGTTTGCCTGCATGACCCACTCATTAGTTGCCTGCATGGCGCATGAGCGGCCGCCTGTCAATGTAGCGTGCGGCGTGCGTTCCTGGAGTCTTGCGGCAGCAGGCCTGACGGGGGAGCGTGGCGGGGGGGGCAGGTGTGGCTGATGACCAAGCGCGACGAGGCGCTCAAAGACGCCGTGCCCAAGCTCATCAGCACTTACCAACACCTCAAAACGGCCATGGAAGCCAAGGCAGCTGAGGCGGCAGCGGCGCCGCCCGAGGAGGGCGGCGAGGAGGCACCCGCGGGCGCGCGCGTGCAGGATGACGACGGCTTCTTCCTGGTGCCCAACGCGGCTGATGCGGCCGAGGTGCTGGGATACATTGAAGCCGCGGTAGGCGCAGCAGGATTGGTGTACGGGGAGGACATTAGCGTGTGTTGCAACATGAGTGCGCAAGACTACTTTGTGCCCAACTCGCTCGAGGTGGGCACGTACTGCTACAAGCCCGAGGGGCAGGGCGAGGACTCGCTGGCCGTCGAGGCCGACAACTGGGCCGATTACCTCTGTTCGTTCCTCGACGCCAACCCGGCCGTCTTGGCCTTGGAGGACGTGGCTGCTAACGAGGACTACGAGACCTGGCGCAAAGTGCGCCTCAAGGTGGAAGAGCGGCCCAGCACCGTGACCATCCTCGGCGCCGCCATTTTCGATGACAACATTGACCTGTATCGCACGGGCACGGCCGAGGGCTGGGCGGCTGGGACAGTGTTGCGCGCGGAGCGACTGGGGACCTTGTCGGATGTGGTGGATGCGGCAACCATCTTCACTGCCATTCCGCCTCCTAGTCGCGCCCTCCGTGTCGTCCTCTCTCACCGCCCGGGGGCGCGGGCAGGCGAGGCGGACGCAGACATGGCTGTGGGCATCGGGGCCTGGGCCATCAAGAGCGGCCCGCCCACGCACGCCTCCATCCCCAAGCTGAACCGCCTTATCTGGATCGAAGAGGACCTGGCGCGCATGGGGCACGCGGCGGAGCACGAGGGGCTGGTGGATGCGCAGACTGCGCATCTCGTCTCCTGGGAGCAGGTCTTCGCCGCCGAGGAGCAGGCCATCAGCGATTACGCCGAGGCTGCGCAGGCTGCTGAGCAAGGCCCTTGACCTTGGTCCTCTCTCCTTTGTTTCTTGAACAAAAAAAGGCGAATCTTTGAAAGATTGTCCTCGCCGCAAGCGCGCGTGCGCGCTTGACCCGAGGCCTGATCGCCGCGGCCGGCCCTGATCGCCTGGGGACTGTCCCGGAAACGGCCAAAAAACACATTTCCGGCGAAAGCCGCCTGTGGGTCGGCGGGCTGGCGCGAGTGGAGGCGCCGAGGATGCAAACATGCGTGCATTTAGTGATCTGCCGGGCACCCACTATCAGGCACAAGCGCCAGCGTGCGCACGCGAGAGGTGTAAGGACAGGGCCTTGAATGTGCAAGGAGCTCAGGAGGGTACGGTGCGGTACCGTACGGCATGTCTGACGCTGCGACGGCATGCTAGAATGAAGAAAACGTCTGGCCCATGATCATGTTGTTTCATTATTGTTAGATACCGCGATATGCAACGAAACAATCCCCGGCAGGGAGTACCTGCCTGGGAGCTCCGCACAGCGCGCAGGCCAAGGCTGACGCCTCTCTGCTCTCCCTTTGGTGCTTGACTCTCCATTCCTCACTCAGTCGATGACGAAGGGATCCTTGGATGTGCCCTGCCCTCGGCACGCGAGGCATGAGTGAGTCCTGCGCCTGGTGCAGGCATGCAAAATGCACGCATCCGCGGTGCCTCCCGCGCGTCTCGCGTCCTTGCGTGCACGCACGTGGCGTATGCGGCAGGCACATGTTTGACGTCACGTATGAGCAAAGCGCATGTGTTGCCGCAGCCTTGTCATCGCTTCTCGGCCGAGGGAGGCAGTGAGAGAGAGGGCGGGGCGGGGAGGGACGAGGCAGAGGCAGTGAAGACAGAGAGAAGGAGAGATAAGGATACTAGGAGAGATAAGGAGAGAGATGGAGAGGTAAGGAGAGATACGGAGAGAGATGGAGAGAGAAGGAGAGAGAAGGAGAGAAAAGGAGGAGAGAGAGAGGAGAGAGAAGATACATCATACCCGCCCTTTGCACCAGGCCAGGTGCTCCAGGTGCTTGAGGTTATAGAAACCCTTTTTCGTGCGCTTGGCACGCAGTCGCATACCTGTTTAGGTTTAGCCCTCGTGTTTAGCCCCCCCCCCGTCGCCGCGCGCCGCCCTGTCAGTGGCGTACCTGGGCTCTGGTATCAGTCGCACGCACTCCCGTGCCACATGCGCACGCCCACGCGCGCAGGCCGAGACAGGCATGGGGCAACGAGCCAGCTGGAGACAAGCGAGACCGGAGGCGCCTTCCGGCTTGACCTTGGCCTCCTTAACCGCCTTGACCGTTCTGACCGCTTTCACCTGGACCGGGTTGCCCTTGCCCTGGCGCGCACGCTGGGAGACAGCAGCCTTGGCGCGATGCGTGCTTGTTTGCGCCTCCAGCTGTTGCGACGGCAGGCCTAGTATCTGCGTCCGGTTTTGCTGCTTCTTCCGCCCTGCGAGAGTGGGCGCGCGAGAGAGGAGAGTGAGCTGCCCGGGCCGACTATGACGGTAAGGCATAATGGCGTTGAGGGCGCGCATCCAGGCAGGCTGGAGGCAGGCTGTTGCGCCCCCGTTGCTGATGCGCTCCCGTTGCTGTCCAGCCCAAGGCGAGGCATGTGCACAGCACGCGCCCTCGCAAGACTGCGCTACCGCGCGCGCAGTGCGCCCTCTCGCACGCGGGCGGCAGTTGGGGCTGAGGTTGATTGGCGCGTTGCGGTCTACACCGCGGTCCTTTTGGTCAGGAACGCCGTTGCCGTCGGCACCGCACAGGAGGGCAGGGTAGGCATGGCAACGCGCCTGGAGAGCAAGGGGAGTGCGCGCCATTTGCCGCCGCCGCCTCTTGCGCCGCTGCCGCCGCCGGGGTAGGACTCTGCTCATCATGAGCTGGCGCGCCCCGCTGCGGCGCCTGCGGCACTCGTCTGTGTCATCTGCCGTCTGCGTCTTCTGCGCGTATTCACCCCTCAGGCTGAAGCGCTGGTTGCATGCCAACACAACGCAGGTTATCAACGACAGGGGCGGCTCACCTTGGAGGGCGTCCACGGCAGGACCTGACCAAGGCTGCTCAAAGCGCCTAGCGCCTGCTCGTGGCCATGCGTGCGTCAGTTGCGTCCGTTAGGTGCGTCCACGCCGGGCAAGAAGGCGTCCAAGAGAGACACCAAACGAGAGAAGGCAAAGAGACGCAGCTGGCCCTTCTCGCTGTGCGTCGCGGCGCACGATACACGGATGCCAGCAAGGGGGGGTTGGGGTAGCACATGCGGAAGCCAGCTGCCGCCTGCCTCCTCGGCACCAGCAGCACCCGCCGCATCCGCTTCCGTATCCTCTGCCGCCCCTGCTACTCGGACGGGCGCAGCAGCGCGGGCTGTTCTCTTCCCGCGGCTGTCCTTCTTGATGCCTCCTGCAAAGTTAGGTTTAAGTTCATTGGTGCGAGGATGCACTCACATCTCGTCCTCCATGCAGCCGGCAGTATAGAGAAAGGCGCAAAAACAGCGGGCCCTTGGACCCAGAGAGGGCCATTGGACTCACCCTTGGGCTTGACTGCCCCTGCCTTGACTGCGGCGCTCGAGGACGTCGGCGCGGCTCTGACGCTACCGGCCGCTGCTTGCCGGCCCGGCGAAGGTAGGTATGCCGAGACAGCTGCAGACACAAAACACGTGCGTGCACGCCACGACGCTGAGAGGGTTGCAGGCATAGAGGCGCATGGGTAACATCCATGCCAGCGGGCAGCGCAAGTGCCCCCCAGATGCCAGCAGCTCCGCACCTCCCAGCAGGCCGCCGAGAGACGTTCGCATCCTGCTCAAGGCGCTCTCTCCCGGCGCTTGGTCGGCGTCTTGCCCCAGGAACGCGACTAGATCTCGCACCTTTTCCCGGGTAACTGCACACGTCATGATCATTGTCATGCACATGCGCGCAGTGCGAGGGGATGCATCCCGCACGCATCGCCTCCGCTCGCACTCACTTTCCGTGGAAAAAGGCCGGCATACAGGCACAGGAGATCGGGTGCGACCGAGACCTGGAGGGAGATTGAGCTCTCTGAGGTCTTTGATGCGACTGAAGTCCTTGACGCTCTTCACCCCCTGCGCCCTGAGCAGGGCCAGGTCCTCGTCGTCCATGCCAAACTGCGTCGTCGCAACAGTCAGTCCGCAGACCCTGACGCAAACGGCACCACGCACTGCGGGGCAGGCGCACACTCCCGCAAGACCCCGCCGAATACCTTGGTCATCATGCCCAGCATTTCCTTGGCCGCTGGGGAGGACAGCGGCGATCCCGGCGCATTTTTGCTCCGCGCCGGCATTGTCTAGTTTTCAAAACCACGTCCACGAACTGAAGACGCGCCCACGAACTAATCTTGTTTGGAAGCATTGCACTGTCAGCAGGAAGTGGAGGCGCGGCGTGGGGGGGCCGCGGCGCGCTGGCCGCTGTCTCTGCCGCTGGCACACTCCTCGGTGCGCAGGGCCTGGCGGAGGCCGTGCGCTGTCGGAAAGATGGTGGCAAGAGTGAACGCCAGCTCCAACAGGCCCGCCTGGGTCCCGGACAGCTCGGCGACGGCGTGCACGCGGTGCCGGGCCAACTTCTCGTTCGAGCTGCGGCGACACCACTGTCGCTTCTGCGGCAACATCTTCTGCCACTACTGCAGCTCAAAATCACGCCCTGTTCTCGCGCTCGGCTACGTGGAGCCGGTGCGCGTGTGCGACGTCTGCCACGAGCAGTGCGCCCTACGCGACGCCTTTCTGGAAGTCGTGCGCAATGGCGACGCCCGCGCCACGCAGGTGATGCTGCAGCACCAGCAGGTCGGTGCCGATGACTCCACGGGCACCCAAACACCACTCCTGGTTGCGGCCAGCAAAGGTGATGTCTGCCTCGCGCTTGCTCCCTGCTTGCTTTGGAGGGGGGGCCGCTCCGAATATCAACGTTACCTGAGGCTGGACGGGAGAAAGGGCGCGCTGCGGCGGCCGTGCGCGACGGCCGTGCGACTGGAGGCTTGCAGCAATACGCGGCTTGCGCGGGGCTCGCCTGCTTTCCGACATTGTGCAGCGCACTGACTCTGTCCTGCTGGGGCCGAGCAGGACACACGGAGGTGATGCGGGTGCTGCTTGACCATGGCGCCAATGTGCATGGGCTGCCGCATGCTGAGGATCTGGATGAAGATGGACGGCTGCCTCGCGGCGACTCGCCCCTTCATTACGCTGCCATCAACGGCTCGCTGCCGTGTGTGCAGATGCTCATAGCGTTGAACGGCGACGTGAACAGGCGGTCGGCCAGGTATGGCGAGACGCCCTTGCACAAGGCCGTCCTCTTCGGCCGCTGCGACGTGGCCGCCGAGCTCCTCAAGGCCGGCGCTTGCCTGCAATTCGAGAACGACCGAGGCTTTTCGGCCGTCAAGCTGTGCGAGCTGTGCGGGGGCGAAGAGATGCAGCGCGTCTTTCGCGAGGCTGGGGGCTGCACCTGGCTCCAGCCTGTCACGCCCCTCTCCATTGCGACCGCCTGGGCGTCCTACTCGGCGCAGCCCTCGGCGCAGGAGCGGGCCTTAGCCGACGCGCTCTTGTGGGACCTGATCGTGGCCCTCTATCTGTACAAACGACCGCGACGAGCACGCGCGCTGGTAGTCGATTGCGTCATGGCCGCTTACGACGCCTCCCTCCCCGGTGCGTCCCCCGGTGCCGTCCGTCTGCCCAACCCCTGCCGTGCTAGCCTCTGCTCTGGCCGGAGCGCATGGGCGTGTGCGCGCAAGGCGCGCGATGCACACGCACGCATCACGCACGCCTCACCCACGCACGCGTGAGCTGTGTGCGCTCTACAACGAACCTGCCGTCTTGATGCTCGTGCGCCTGCTGCTGTGGCGTGTGCGGTTGCACTGACGCACGGTACCAGCATTGTGACCGAGTGTGGGGGAATGGGAATGGCAGTCATGAACTTCATGCCGCAGCTGTGCGACCTGGCGCTCTTTGAGCCCATGGGCGATCATTCGCTCAAGCAGGTCCTCCTCTCCCTCTCTCTCTCTCTCTCTCTGAGCCCATGGGCGATCATTCGCTCAAGCAGGTCCGAGTTCCCCTTTCCCCTTGAGGGAGAGGGGCTGCGCGGCCACGGGCTGAGCCTCAGGGGTCTGGGGCGCGCCCTGCGGACGGCAGCGTCATAGTGCGGCGTAGTGGGGCAGGCACAGGGCTGTTGTGTGTGGCCAAAGCCTTGTGCGAGGGCGGAAAGGGCGCTTGGCCTCGTGCGAGGACGAAAGCGCGCTTGGTAAGGGCGCTGCGGGCATAGGGTCAGTAGGCGATGACGTAGGCGAGGGCTGGCTGCCAGGAGCCAGCCGAGGGAGGGCGGGGGTGAGGCTAGTGGCCTGGGGGTTAAAGGCCTGCGGGTTAGGGGGCAAGGCGGCAGGTGCGCGACCGGGGCTGACATGCGCACATGGCCGGTGGGCACGTGGCAGGCGCTGGTGAGGATGGCCTTGTCTTCCTCCACCGACGCCATGGCCATCGCGTTTTTTGTGCGTTCGGTGCAGGAGGCGTCAGCAAGGGCGGCGCGGGAGTGGGTGCACGTGCTGGACTCGGTGGTCTTTGGCGCAGCGCCCAACCCCCCTGCCTTGATGCATTCGGCGTCGTTGCCCATCTTAGGTCCCTCCGACTCCCGAGCCACCCCGGAGGAGCACCTTCTCGGCGAGCACAGCACGCCCGACGGAGCCAAGGGCCAACGCGCCTCCTCCGCTTCTCACCTCTCCTCCTCCCTGGCAGCAACCGAGGCAGGGCCAGACATGCACAGGCCGCACAAACCCGAGAAGTCGGGGGAGGCAAGCGCTTTGCAGCACAGCCGCTCCTTTTCGGCGTCGCCAGGCGGCGGCATGGCGGCGGATGCAGAGGGCTTGCACGGTGCAAGCAAGAGCAGCAAGCCTCCGCTCACCTCCCACGGCGCAGCAGGAGAGGCGGGGTCGGCAAGCAGCTCGAGAGGCGAGGAAGACGACCTGATGAGCATGTGCGCGCGGCAACCGTGCAGGTGGACAGCTCTGCAGGAGGCACATGAGCGGCGTGGCGTGCTGATCAAAGCACGCAAGTTTGTGCGAGTGCTGCGCGAGCTCGGCAACAAGCTCGTCGACATCAACCCTGCACTGCGGCAGCAAGAGCTGCAGCTAGCCCTGGAACGCGTCAACGACAAGATCCCGTCGTGTCTCTACATTCCATTGCTGCAGCGCCAGTACGCGCTCTTTCACGTGCTGTCCATCCTGCCGGGCGAAGCGCGCGTGTTTAACACCAACAAGCGCTGTCCGTTCCTCATTGTTGCTGAAATAGAGGTCAAGGCCTGGCAGCAGGCAGACGCAGCGGCGGCTGCTTCCTCCAAGGCCCGCGTTGACGATGCAGGTGCGCACGCCGGGGGACGGTGCTTGATGCCTGTGCGTGCTGGCGCGTGCGTGGCAGAGCCCAACACACGCGGCAGAGCCCAACACACGCTGCTTCTAGTCGTGCTCTTCTAACCCGGGGCACAGGGTCAGTAGGCCGCGGGGCACAGGGTCAGTAGGCGATAGTGTAGGCGAGGGTCCACTGACGAGGTTTTCATGCGCGTGGACGGTGCGCAGAATCGGGAGCAGGGCCGAGCGCGGGGCCAGATCAGGAGAGGGACGCCAAACGTGAGATGGAAGGCGCGGGCTCTGGCGAGGCGCATGCATGGCATAAATCGCATCCGCTGCCCGGCAGCTTCGGGCTGCCTGACAGTTACTCTGGGTTTAAGGACTCTGCTTTTAAGGAGGACTCGAGTCCGCTGGGCCCCGGCAAGGTGCGCGGCTTGTCTCGCCCTTGCATGCGCGCTGCTCGTCGGCGTGTGCTAATCCTCCTCGTCTTGCCCTTGCTGCTACGCGCTGTTTGGCTGTGTGCGCATGGCGAACCGAGGGCAAGAAGGCAACCGGCAGATGCTAACCGGAGCTGACGGCACACAGCAATTGCCGACGGCAGCGGGCAGCTATTCACAGCCTGCCGCACAGTCGCAGCTGGTGCAAGAGATGTATGGAGAGGCGTGGGCGAGCAAGGTGGAGCGCATCCGAATGGGCTCGCCGCACGGGCACCTGGCTTGGTGGCAGCTCATGAGCTTCATTGTCAAGAGCGGCGACGATCTGCGGCAGGAGCAGTTCGCGATGCAGCTGCTCTACATGTTTCAGGACATGTTCGCTGGTGCGCGCACGCGCCTGTGGTTGCGGCCGTACCAGGTGGTCTCAACCGCTGCAGATGCAGGGCTCATTGAGGTGGTCCAGGACGCCGTGTCCCTCCATCACTTGCGCGAAAAGTGGGCTGAGCTCAAGTGGCCTCCCGCCGAGCAGAACCTCCATTCCTACTTTGTCAAGGCGTACGGGCCGGAGCACCTCGCGTGCTTCAAGGCGGCGCAGCGCAACTTCATCGAGAGCATGGCCGCCTACGCTGTCGTCTGCTACCTGCTCAAAGTCAAGGACCGGAACGACGGCAATCTGCTCCTCACCCGCGACGGCCACATGGTCCACATTGACTTCGGATTCATGCTCTCTAACAGCCCCGGCGACATCGCCTTCGAACAAGCCCCCTTCAAGCTCACGTCTGAGCTCGTGCAGGAAATGCCTGGCCCTCCTCTCTGGCGTGCCTCCCCTCAAGGCGCGCCTGCTTGATCGAGTCACGCGCAGACGCAAGTAACCCAGTGCGCGCAGACGCAAGTAACCCAGTGCATGCGCGCCAACAGGTCATGGGGGGAAAGGATTCCGCCTCCTTCAGCTACTTTCGCGAGCTCTGTGTGCAGGGCCTGCTCGAAGCGCGCAAGCCCCCAAACTGCCAGGTCTCTTCCCTAAACCCTAAACCCTAAACCCTGAACCCTAAACCCTGAACCCTAAACCCTAAACCCTAAACCCTAAATTCAAACTGGCAGGTCCCTTGCCTCTCCTGCGCTCGTTTGCCTCAATGCTCATATTCCGTTGCTGTTTGCTGCCATGCGTTGCTTCTTGCTGTTGGTCTGTTCGTGCCTCGTGCTCCGCTTCCTTGAAGCAGTGAAAGCCCTTGCTTGTCACAGCACATCTTGTTGCGGAAAGTGGTGTTTGGTATGCCTCCCATTTATTATACATATATATATATATATATATATATATATATATATATATATATATATATATATATGTGTGTATGTATGTATGTATGTGTGTAT
>Ga0115006_10003694_pt1 | contig 10491 bp, 5 predicted proteins | sample ArcOceMetagenome_3_FD_88943 | JGI IMG/M metagenome (GOLD analysis project Ga0115006, IMG submission 88943) | Marine eukaryotic phytoplankton communities from Arctic Ocean - Arctic Ocean- Svalbard ARC20M Metagenome | ecosystem: Environmental > Aquatic > Marine > Oceanic | place: Arctic Ocean...
CCCCCTCCACCCCCCCCCCCGCCCCCCCCTCCTCCCCCCCCGCCGCCTCCTCCTCTCCCCCCGCCGCCTCCACCTCCCCCCTCGCCGCCTCCACCTGTCCCCTCGCCGCCTCCACCTGTCCCCTCGCCGCCTCCACCTGTCCCCTCGCCGCCCCCACCCTCGCCCTCGCCGCCCCCACCATCAACCTCTCCGCCTCCGTCGCCGCCGCCTCCATCACCCTCACCTCCACCTGCGCCGCCACCGCCCTCGCCTCCACCACCGCCGCCACCCTCGCCACCGCCACCTTTGCCTCCACCTCCGTCGCCATCGCCGCCGCCACCGCTGCCGTCGCCGCCGCCGCCTTCGCCGCCACCTCCGTCGCCGTCGCCGCCACCGTCGCCCTCGCCGCCACCACCCGCGCCCGATCCTCCTCCACCCTCGCCCTCTCCGCCGCCGCCGTCGCCGTCGCCGCCACCGCCTCCACCCTCGCCCCACCCTGCCCTCTGCGACGATGCCTCCGTCATCGCCGCTGCCGACCTCCTCCCAGCGTACCCCAGGCCCAACTGCTGGTGGCTCGACAGAGGCAGACTCGGGGCCGCTGGTCGTGGCTGCGCCGACCTCCTCATGGCCGACAACGCCGACGACGACGGTGCCATCGACGCCGGCACCTTCCACCGCTGCGCCGATTCGACCGACGACGACGCGCGATGTGTCAAGAGCAGCGCCAGCGACGCGACCGTCAGCTGTGTCTACCCGCCGTCGCCGCCGCCCGTGCCTCCGTCGCCGCCGCCACCGTCGCCATCGCCGCCGCCACCAACGCCGTCGCCACCTCCCTCGCCATCGCCACCTCCGCTGCCCTCGCCACCTCCGCCGTCGCCATCGCCACCACCGCCGCCACCGCCGCCTTTGCCGCCACCTCCGCCGCCACCGTCGCCGTCGCCACCGCCACCAATGCTGCCGCCGCCGCCCTCACCACCACCTCCATTCCCGCCTCCAGCTTCTCCGTCGCCACTTCCGCCTCCACCGTCGCCGTCTCCGCCTCCACCATCGCCGCCACCACCTTCACCAGCGCAACCGCCGCCCTCCCCACCGCCAGCGCCTCCCGTGCCGCCCTGTCCACCACCACCCTCGCCGTCGCCACCGCCACCATCACCCTCTCCGCCACCGTTGCCTCCGTCACCGCCGCCGGCTCCACCACCCGCGCACCCACCGACGCCACCTCCACCCTCGCCACCTCCCCCCGAGCTGCCACCAAGCCTGCCGCCGCCTTCGCCCCCTGGCCTCACCCTTGCGCTGACCGACGAGGGATTCGACAGCATCTATCTCGTCGTGACCGCACATACCGACGTCAACATCACGTTCACGGGCGATCTGATGCAGCAGGGCAACGTGGTCATCTTCACCCAAGTCGAGGATGGGAGCTCGAGCTGTGACGCGGCAGCGGAGGAAGCTAGTGGTGCGTCGCTGCTCGGCGGCGCACTGTCGGCGGACCTATCGACCGAGCTCTACTTTGACGGCAGTGCGACCCAGTACGCGCTTTGCGTCGCAACCTCGCCATCGGACCCTCTCGTCACGGACGACTTCACACTGATTCCCCTGTCCTACGTTGAGCTTGCGGTCATCGAGGCACCGCCCAGCCGGCCACCCTTGCCCCCTGCATCGCCGCCCACACCTTGCCAGCCCTCGCCTGCCATGCCGCCAGTGCCTCCGTCGCCCTCAGCGCCGCCCGCGCAGCCTCCTCCACTCGTGCCACCCCCCGCTCCACCGCCCCCGTCGCCATCGCCTCCGCCACCTTCAAGCCCGCCCGCGCTTCCGCCGCCGTCGTCGCCTCCCTCCCATCCGCCTCCGGCTCCTCCGGCGTCTCCGCCGCCGTTTGCCCCGTTGGCCTTTGCCGTCGACATTGTGGTCAATGTGGACGACGCCGCCGCCGCTGCAGCGATCACCGCGCAGGAGTTGGCAGCGAGCCTGCAGAGCCTGCGGGCTGCTGACACCGCGACCGCCGTCACTCTGGGCGTGTCCCAGTCGTGGGCCATCAGCTTCAACGTGTCGGAGGGCACCTCGGCGGAGGAGCAAGCGGCAAGCCTCGAGGCTGCGTGCCAGCTGACCTCCTCCGACTGCGTCGCTCAGCTGGTGAGCGGGCGGCGCCGGCGCCGCGCGTTAGACGGCAGCAGCACAGCGGCGACCGTCGTTCTCGAGCGGTCGATTTCCAACGGAAGCCTGACGGCGGAGATTCAGGAGCTGCAGAGCAGCGGCGTCGCCTACACGGCGCCCGAGTTCCGTGGCGTCGAGGCGGTTGCGACCGTCTCGCAGCAGGGAGGCGCCCAGGAGGCGGACGAGATGCTCGATGGCAGCCTCTCCGTCGCGCAGATCGTCGCCAATGTGACATCGGCGCTCGGCCTCAGCTCCACGGCACTCAACGTCCTTGTTCTCGACCCGATCTTCCCACCCGCGCCGCCACCAGCGCCACCACCTTCCCCACCCGCCCAACCGCCAAGCCCGCCGCCGCCACCGCCGCCGCCGCCGGCCCCACCGTCAATGCCGCCTCCGACAGGGCCTCCGCGAGTGCCTCCGCCATCGGCCCCGCCGGCTCACCCACCAGAGCCACGTCCGCCCCCGCTCCATCCACCGCCCTTCCTTCTGGCACCAGTAGACCCACCACCTGCGCCAGCCTCGCTGCCAGCGCCACCGGTTCCGCCGTCTGCGCCGCCGCCTCCTGGCCCGCACCGACCGCTTCGCTCCCCGCTACCCCCGTCGGCGCCGGGCATCTCCTGCTCGCTCTTTGTCGACGTCGTGCTGCTACTCGACAAGTCCGGCTCCGTCATTGGCCACGAGCGCGAGATCACGGGCTTCGCCAGGGAGATTGTCGACCAGCTACAGTTCGGCTCCGACTCGGCGAGCGTCGGCTGCATCGCCTTCAACGGCCACCCCGAGACCCTCGCGCCGCTCACCGTCGACCAGCGGCAGCTGCTCGACGGGATCCGCGACTTCACGGGCGGCGGCTCGACGTCGATCTCGTCGGCGCTGCAGGCGGCGGGCGAGATGCTGTCCGACGCAGGGAGGGCCGGCGCGACCCAGCACGTGGTGCTGCTTTCGGACGGCCGGCAGAGCCCGCTGCACGGCAGCGACAAGGAGGCCATTCTTGCGGCGGCCGAGCTGCGCGCCATGCCCGAGCTGCTGCGTGCCGACGGCCGCGGGCTGCGCCTCCTCACCCTCGGGTTTGCGGGTGCGGTGCTCGACACGCTCGAGCTGATCGCCGGGCCGCCATCTACCGAGCAACCCAACGCGTTTGTCGGCACGACAGTCAACGACGTCTCCGCGTTCCTCAGCGAGAATGGCGGCCTCTGCGGCCTGGTCTCATTGCCACCCCCGCTGCCCCAATCGCCGCCTCTGACACCGCCAACGCCCTCGTCGCCGCCTCCGCCGCCGTGGACAACACCGCGACTGCCTCCGAGCCCGCCGGCGCCTCCAGTGCCACCAACGAGCCCTGCACCCTTCGTCTGCTCCGACGCATGCCAGTTCGCCGGCGATGGCTTCTGCGACGACGGCTGCGGTGAGGACTGGCTCGACGACGGCTGTGGCGAGCAGGCGGGTCTGATCGCGTACTGTCGCTTGGGCGAGGACTGTGGCGACTGCGGCGTTCGCGTCCTCAACCCGCGGCCACCACCACGACCTTCACCGCCCCTACCGCTGCCCCCGTCACCGCCAAGCGCACCTTCTCCCGTGCCACCACCTTCACCATCACCACCGCAAGCCCCTGCCGCGCCACCGCCACCGCTGCCGCCGATGCCAACCGCCGGCTTCAAGCCACCGCCTCCGTCGGCACCTCCTTCGCCGCTCCCACCGCCAGTGCCTCCGCCGCCTGCGCTGCCATCGCCTCCACCGCCGCCACTGCCACCCGGACCTGCAGCCGGCTTCTCTCCGCCACCTCCACGGCCTCCTCCCCGTCCTCTGCCACCGCCGCCCTCCCTTCCGCTCCCTCCCACTCCACCTGGTGGTTATCCATCGCCTCCTCCCTCTCCGGTATCGCCTTCAGACGTCCCTCAGGCGCCGCCTCCACCACCCTTCTCTCCGCCGCCTCCCCCGCCGCCACCCTCCACTCCGCCGCCTTCGCCGTTGCCACCAGCGCTGCCCGTAGATGCGCCTCAGGCACCGCCGCCGCCGCCCGCGCTGCCGCCACCCTCGCCACCACCTCCGATACCACCGCCGCCGGCCCGGCCGCCGCCATTTCCACCAGGATCGCCTGCATTGCCGCCTCCACCACTTCCACCTGCGCCTATTGCCGGCTATCGTCCGCCGCCTCCATTGCCGCCGCCCACGAAGCCGCCCCCCTCGCTTCCACCGCCTGCGCCACCTGCGGTGCCACCACCCCCGCTTCCGCCCGTCCCTGCGGCGGGGTGGCAACCGCCTCCGCCGTCGCCGCCGCGATCACCGCCGCCGCCCTCGCCCCCACCGCTGCCGCCGCCACCGCCGTCGCTTCCGCCCTGCGCTCCGATGGGCTTTGGTGGCGAGGGAGTGACTGAGCTGTCCTTCTTCTCCTCGACGCTCACGCAGAGCAACCTGGGTGGCCGCGGCCCAGACGGCGGCACCGAGGAGCTTCGCTTCTCCGGTGTGGGCGAGGCTCCCGACGGAAGCGTGCTTGACCTCGTGGTGACAACGACGACGGCGTATGATCCAAACAACGCGGCGCGAAACGCAGTGAGCGGCGACTTTGGCGTCCTCAACCTGCGCGACGACCGCGCGGTCGGGCTGCGCTTCTGCTTCGAGAGCGGCGGCGCGCGTGTCGCCCTCGACGCGTTCGTGATGAGCTTCTATGACTTCGACAACGGCGCGTCGGGCATGCGCGAGCAGCTGGTCGCGAGCAACTTCACGTCGGCTCGCACGTCGACATCGGTGGCGACGCAGCTCGAGCGCGGCACGCTGCCAGACGGACGCGAGACGTTCACCTCGACCGAGCGCGGCGTCGGCGCCGACAACCCGCGCCATGCGGGCGTGCTGCACACCGACCCCGCGCTTGCGGACATCGCGATGGCGCGATCGCTCACGCTGAGCTTCGCGTCGATGGCGTGCTTCGAGGTCGAGTTCCGCATCTTGCCGCCGGATGCGAGTGCGCCGGCGAACTCGGCGCAGTCGTACGGCCGCAACTTGCTCTTTGCGGGCGAGGGCTTCATCGAGAGCTACTGCGTCAAGCCGCCGAGCCCGCCGCCCACCGCGCCTTCGCCTCCCGTTCCTCCACCGTCGCCACCATCACCATTGCTGCCTCCACCCGCATGGCCACCCACGGCACCACCACCGCCGCTGGTACCGCCGTCAGTGCGTCCGCCTCTTCTGCCACCGTTGCTGCCGCCTGCGCCGCCGCTTCCACCATCGCCACCATCGCCACCGCCCTCGCCACCACCACCTGTCTCGCCTCCACCTCCATTCGTCACCTTCACCGTGGAGGTCGGCGCCTTCGGCCGACGGCAACTGCACTCAACGGCACAGCGCCCAGAGACCGGCGTGCCTCCTCATCCCAGGCGGTCGCTTCAGGAGTCTCTCCTCAACCTTACGGCTCTCGAGCTTGCCGTCGTAGCCACCCTCTCTGGCGTGCAGCGCGAGCACGTGCTCGGCTTCCGTGATGTGGGGGTCGAGCCGCTGCTCTTCAACGGCACGACCGCCCTCCCGACCAACGTGACGGTCCTCGTCGTGGGCGACTGCAACTCGTCGTTTGTGTGGCGAGAGCTCGCGCCCTCTCGGCGCGACGCGTGGGCTGCCAATCTCACACGCCAGCTCGATCTGCCGGCTCGTCTGGTCGTCGCGCCGGAGTGCCCCTACTCGTCGCCAGCGCTGTCATTGCCTGCGCCTCCACCTGCCGCCTCGCCCTCGCTGCCCCTGGTGGAGGAGACGGGCGACGGCATCAGCGTGCAGTCCGAGTGCGAGGATGCCATCGAGCTTGGCGACGTGGTGAGTGCAGCGGTCGCCACGTCGATCACCGTGTCCTTTGTGGCCGCGGCGCTGTCGGCAACAACGGGCTCCGTGGTGCTGTCCGTCGTGGGCGCCAACGTCGTTGGCGCCGCCACGTCGGCAGGCGCGCTCGGAGGCGGCGCCGGTGGTGGCGCCGGCGCGGCTGGCGTGGCGGACGCGCTCGTGGCTCTGCTGGCCGCGCAGCGATTCACCGTCGTGGCGTCGCTCCCTCTCGCCAAGGGCGCGACGCATCAGAGCACGGGCGAGAATCTGGCGTGGGTGACAGGCGGCTTTGGGCTTGCCGCCTCGTTTGGGGTCACCGAGGATCGTTCCGGTGCTGCAGGTGCCAATGGACGGCGGCGGCGCCGTCTCGCGACGTCGGCATCCTGCATGCCTCCAGGCCCACCGCCGATGATGCCGCCAGCTGCGCCCCCTAGCCCGACGACGCCACCACCATCGCCTGCGCCCGGGAGCCCCCTACTTCTGCCCGCCTCCCCGCCGCCGAGCACGTCGCCTGCACCGCCGCCGGCCCCGCCGGCAGCGCCTCTGCCGACCGACGAATGCCGCGCGCAAAACGACGCGCTACTCGACACCCTCGTCACGCTCGCGACGATGCTCGGCGTGGCGCTCCTCGTGCAGGCCATCTTCCACGTCTCGTGGATGCGATGGGTCAACCGGACCTACTACGCGTACATCCATGCGCAGCAGCAGCAGCAGCGAGAGCCACAGGGCCCTGCGGCAGCATCGCGCGGCAGCGGCGACGGCAACGGCGACCACCGCGAGCACGACGACCTCGGCGGCGGCCGCAGCAACGTCGCCGTGGCTCGCCGGCCCTCGTTTGGCCGGCTCTCGTTTGAGCGGCGCGCCACGGCCCGCCGGCCCTCGTTTGACCGCGCGGCCAGTGGGTGCGGGCGCGGGGCAATGACCATGCCGAGTCCGCCTCCGTCTCCGCCCATCGGCGACTTTCAGCCCGGGGCGCCCGTGCACATGGGGCCAGGCTCGCCACAACGGTGGTCCCGTGGCGGCGGTGCCTCCCGCTGCAAGGTACAGCTCTCCAGTGGGGGGAGCGGGCGGCTCTCCTGGAAGTCGTTCAAGCATCTTCCGTCGGCTGCCGCGTGCGAGCCCTTGGCTCCGTCGGCTCAGCCCGACGCGCCTTCAGCCTGCTGTCCGCCGTCCCAGCCTGATACTGCGCCACATCGGCCGTCGACTCCGCGGCGCGGAAAGAGCTGCGCCGCACTCGCCCGGGCGCGCCACGCCGCCCCGCTCCGAATCGGCTCCAAGGTGTTTCTGTCGGTCCTCGGCAGCCGGCCGGCGCCGCCGCGCTCCGCGCACCCCGCCCCACCACCACCACCACGGCCGGAGGCCTCGCTCGCGTCGCCTCGGCCGTCGACGCCGCGGCGCGGCAAGAGCTGCGCGGCGCTCTCTCGCGCCCGGGCGGCGGGCGGCAGGGCGTTCCTATCTGGCTCAAAGAAGAACCTGGCCGCGCTCTCCTCCTCATCTCGCGCGCCATCGTCGGAGCCGGGCGACGGCACAGTGGCTGAGCATCGGTCATGTGCGCTGGCAAGCGCGCCATGCGTCGAGAGCAGTGGCGCCCCCTGCCTCGTGTCGCGGCGCAGCTCGTGCGACAGCGTGAGTTTCGAGGGGTCGAGCAGGAGGAGGCGGCTCTCCAGCGGGCGACGGCTCTCCACCACGCTGGTGGCCACTGTAGTGGCGCTGAACACCACAGTGAAGAGGCGACGGCTCACATTCTACCCCTTCCCGTCCCTGCTGCGCTGGCCCACCGTGCCGGCGTTTGTGTGCATCTGCTGCCTGACGGGCATTCTGCGGGGCGGCGTCGCGAGCATCACGCTGTGCAGCGCGACCGTGACCAACGTAGGCGCCGTCGCGCTGGTGGCCGCGCTGATGTGCATCCTTTGGTCGCAGCTGGTCGTCTTCCACCTCAGGCACCGCGCGGCCATGTGGCGGCCGGAGAAGCCGGCGCAGTCGTCGCGCGACGTGACGGACCCGGCGCTGCGCCTCCTCAGTGCCGTGCGGCAGAGTGTCTACTCAAGCCAGGGCCGGCGGACCAGCGCGCGCCTCGAGCGCATGCCGGCGCTGCACCGCGTGCGCGGCGGCTTTGCCAGGGAGGACGACGAGACCAAGGAGCCGGCGCGCACGGAGCGGCTCCTGGCGGCACCGCTGCGGCTCTACCCGCGCGCGGGCGCCGACGCGTACGAGAGCCTCGCGGTGACGGTCCTCTTCAAGTGCCGAGGCGACAGCCGCCCCGCCGTCGCCTACCACATGAGCCGCCTCAGCGCCCAGCTGCTCGCGGGCCTTCTCACCGGCGTGGGTGCCGCGACAGCGGAGGGCAGCACGGCGGCCTACGCCCTTGTCTTCTCCGTGCTGGCGGTGCAGGCGTGCGTCTTCGGCTGGATCGTCTCCCAGTGCCCCAGCCTCGACCGCATCGACAGCCTGGTGCAGGTCATCAGCTGGGGCGGCGAGACGGCCGCCACGTCGCTGCTGGCCTTCGCCGCGCTCGTCGACTCCTCCTCTCGCCAGCGCGAACTCGAGCTGGCTGCACTCGTGCTCTCGCTCGTTGCGATGGGCCTGCCGGTTGCCAAGCTGCTCTACGAGTGCGTGATCGCCCCGCTCGGCGGCCTCGTGCTCATCGGCTGCTCGGCCTCCTCGGCCTCCTCCAGCTGGAGCGAGGGAGGGGTCAACGAGGAGGGTGAGGACACCGAGAGCGCCAAGGGCGGTGGCGAGCCCCGTCGTGGATGGCGGCGCCTCTGCCCGAGGAAGCGCACCCTGCTGTGGGCGTACCGCGCCGCCAAGGAGTTTGGGCGCAAGCAGTTTGCGCGCGTGCTCGGCGGGTGCTGCGCGGACTTTGACAACATCGACACAAACGCCGTGGACAGCATGAGCTCAGCCACGGGCCCGGGAGACGCGGCGGCGGCCGACAGCGGCGGGGCCGCCGCGGACGTCGTCGCCACCGACCAGGGCGAGGCTGCCACAACGGCGATCAGCGAGGCGACGGGCAAGGAGGTCGAGGACGAGGAGGAGGCGCAGCGCCGCCTCTCGACGTGCGCCACCGCGCCGATCTCGACACTGTGGCTGCGACCGCTGGCGGCGAAGACGGCGTCGGTCAAGCTGCGCGCGCGAGCGGCGGCGCGCGCAAACTCGCAGCCGGCAGGTAGCGACAGCAACAGCGACAGCGACGGCGGCGGCAGCAGCGGCAACGGCGGCGGCGGCGGCGGCGGCGGCGGCGGCGGCGGCGGCGGCGGCGGCGGCGGCGGCGGCGGCGGCACCAGTGACGGCTCGTTGGCCGCGGCGCTCGATGCGCTGAGCGTGGACGAGCTCGAGTCGCTCGCCGGCGGCGCTCCGGAAGAAGCAGTGCCGTCGTGCCACGCTCCGGCAGCGGCACCCCACGCCGACCAGCTCGTGCGCCGCGCCAAATCCCTCGACCCCGCCAAGGATGAGCTCGCTCGCGCGGAAGCCGGCGAAGCAGCCTCCGAGGCCATACACAGCCGCGGCCGCAGCTCGACCCTTGAGAGCCTCGGCTGCGCGCAAGGGAGCGATCTCAGCCGCGGCGGCAGCGAGGCCATGCCTTCCACGACATCATCAGACCCTCGCAGCCGGGCCCGGGCGGGCATCCGGCTGAGGGGCTCCGCGCCGCAACGGGCCTGTCTTCCGTCGACGCCAGCCGAGGCTGGATCAAAACCCGGAGCGGCGCCACCCTCCTTGCTGGCTGCTGCGTCATCAGGGAGCGGTCGCCTGCAGGTGCGCGAGACCGTCACACGCGAGATCTCCTTCTCGTCGTGCGTGGCGACCACCGTGTTCACGCAGACAACCGTGCGGGTGGACGATGCGGCGGTGGCGGCGGCACAGGATGCCAGCGTGGCGGCGATGCCCCCCACGACGGATGACAGCAGTGAGGGCGACGACCAAATGCATGCGCACCGCGTGTAGGCGGAACGCTCAGGCACAGCGACCTTCATCCTCACCAAGATCGCTTGAGCAAGCAGCATCGGAGACAGTGATCTCGCGCGCAGCCCACAGCTCGCGCGCAGCCCACTGCTTGGGCTTCGGAGAGGGAAGAGATGGCCCCGTACCGCCGCTTCCATGCATGTATACTTTAGGCAAGGGGTGAAACTCGGGTCCACGACACCACCGACGGATCTACACACGTGCACACCCACAAGACGCGCGCGAGCCCGCGACCTGGCAGCCCCAAGTGCTGAATCGTGAATGATGCTGCAGCTGTGTGCAGCTGCGTGACGGTTGAGTCGATCTTGGGAATCGACCAGGTCGGGCGTGGCTTGTGCCGCGCGTTCCCGCGCCAGGCCGCCCCTGAGTCGCCGCTGCAGCTCGCGCGGCCCACGCTTCATGTAGAAGTGCTGCGTCGGCCGGGGTGGCGTTGGAGTGGAGCGCAGCCAGCACGGCACGGTCAAACGCGCGCCCGAACCCGAGATGGCCCTACGGTATCTTTACCCCAAGAGGCCGATCTTGCAACGGCCGCCACGAGCGCGTATCTCATCGGATTGGAGTGATTGTTGATTCTAATGATATGCCCGTGATGAGATCTCACTGCGTGGC
>Ga0115006_10003697_pt1 | contig 10488 bp, 4 predicted proteins | sample ArcOceMetagenome_3_FD_88943 | JGI IMG/M metagenome (GOLD analysis project Ga0115006, IMG submission 88943) | Marine eukaryotic phytoplankton communities from Arctic Ocean - Arctic Ocean- Svalbard ARC20M Metagenome | ecosystem: Environmental > Aquatic > Marine > Oceanic | place: Arctic Ocean...
AAACAGTTTCGAGGAGCTGCAGAGCGAGATTGTCCATCTCGAGGCGCGGGTGGGGCTGCTTCTGCGCAGCGGGCCGCTCGAGCCAAGGGTGGCGCATCTCGAGGCGGTTGTCGGCGTCGAGATCGGCCAGGCCGAGGCCGCGGAGGCCTCGGAGCCGCTCAGCCTGGCGGCACGCATGCAGCGGCTGCAGAGGGGATTCGAGCAGCGCGACACGATGTTGAATGATGCGATTGCGCGGTAATAAACCAAAAAACCCAAACCAAAACAACCTTTATTTTCGAACCTCCAGCTCATACAGTAACCGCCTCGCTCAACTCAACACTCATGCTGGCAGCTTGGATTTGAAGTCCTTCTTGCAGTAGCCGCATTGGTTGCGCTTCTGGTACTCGGCGGCGCACGGAAGCTCCAGCAGCGCTGGCTTTGTAGTCGCCGTCACGGCACCGCGAAGTGGGATGGTGCAGCCGCAAAAGCCCCAGCGCAGCCCCTCGGCCTCTGCGGTCTGCTGCGTCAAACTCTTGATTGCGCTACCGCCCTTGATTGCGCCGGCCCCCGCGCGCACGCCACCGCCCTTGCCGCCGAGAGCGCGGGCCCCGTTTGAGCCTCCGGTCTTGCCACTGGCACCATTCTTCTCGTTGCGCTCGTGCACCTCCTTCGCTGCGGCCACCTCGGCCTTGGCCACTGTCGCCTTCACGCCGGACTCCATCAGCACCTTCAGTGCCTTTGACGCGCGAGGGAACAGCTGCTGGCCCGCCTCGCTCAGGTAGCGTGCCTGCTGCGCGCGCGAGCGCAGCGCGTCTACGCGCTTCTGCGCGGCCCCGAATGCCTCTTGCTCAGCCTTCTGCGCGATACGCTTGTTGGTGGACTCCATCCGCCGTCGCAGTGCGCCAGGTACGCGAGAGCAAAACATTCGCCGGCCCCGCTCGCTGAGGTGGGGCGCAGCCTCCGAGCGCGCGCGCGTGTTCCGAACCGCTGCGGCGCCGTTGTAAAAGCTGCGGGTGCACGCGAACTGGCCCCAGGCCGACACGTATTTGCGCCACCTGCAGGCACAAAAAGGGCGACGCAGGCGTTGGCATGTTGCGTGCGGGGCGGGAGAAGCGTCGGCCGAGCAGCGCTGCCTCTCACACAGTGTGCCACCTGGTGCGACCTTGATGCACACCATTGCTCTCCATCACGCCGGGGAATCTTCCGACGCGCTGCTTTGACCTTGGCTCGACCCTCTGCGATTACCTGCAGCCGCCCCTCGTCCTCGCAGCTGCCGCCGTGGCGGCGGGAGAACCTGCGGGACCACTGGTTGGCGAGCGCCGCGTCAAACAGTTCGGCCTCAAGACTCTTGTCGCTGGCTGGTGGTGCGTGATTTGGCTGCCACATGCGAATCCCCGAGGCCAGCCCCTCGGCAGTTTGCCGAGCGCCGACCACGTCGAACTGCCGCTCAGCCACGCCGTCCTCGTCCTCGCCTCCCTCCTCCCCGCTATTCTCGCCATCCCCGGCTTCCTCGTCGTCGTCGTCGTCGTCGTCATCGTCGTCGTCGTCGTCGTCGTCGTCGTCGTCACCGTCGTGGTCTCCACTCGAGCTGGCGCCGATGCCGCTCTCACGCCCGCCGGCCGGCAGAGGCGGGCGAGGCGCCTCGTCGTCGTCGTCGTCGTCGTCGTCACCGTAATCGTACTCCGCGAGTTGCGCAGCAGGCATCTTGCGCTTGCCCGTGTTCATCGCGCACGCGGCGTTCTTCGGTCGCTAGCGCTGCCACAAAGACCAGTTTCCAAAGAAAATGGAAGTTGTCGAAGAATGCGGCCCGGGCATGCAGTCTTTGTTCTCAAGAGCGGAATTGCGCTGCTTCGCCGCTTGTGAACCACAACGAAGGGGCGGGGGTAGGAAGCTTGGTTTGACCCGGTGATAGATTCGCCACAGCTACCAGTCTGGCTTGGTCTTTGTGAGCAAGCTTGGCGCTCTGGCCTTCCTTTGCCTACATGACGTCATGCCGAGTGCGCTGGTTTGACACTCCGTGCCGCGAAGCGCTCGCTCCGCCCACGACTTCACCACTCCCGCGAGATGCCGACGACCGAGCTGCCCGCGCCGCCCGAGTCCGCGCTCAACTCGCCGCTCGACCTGCTCAAGTGGCTCAGCAAGCGCTCAGCAGGCGCCGCCTTCTTCAGCACGATGCTTGCGCCAACGGGCGACCACCTCGAGGCCGTCGCGGCAAAGTACGACGTGGACACGCTGCTGGGCAAGTGGCGGGCCCTGTCGCACACGGCCATTCGTCACGGCGAGGTCGGCACACAGCCGTGCGTCGCGTTCAAGTTCGTCACCAAGGGATTCACGCCGACGGCCAAGACCAAGGTGCAGGTGATCCTCTTCGAGGGCAAGTGCGGGAAGCACGAGCACACCTTCATGGAGGTGCTGCGCACGATCTCGCAGCCCAAGTGCGAGGTCCTCAACGAGGCGCTCATGACGCTGAACGGCACGGCGAGCATCGTGCACGAGGTGCGGCTCCCAGGAGCAGCGAACATGCCGGTGTCGACGACAGCCGTTGTTGCCGTCCCGTTGATTGCTCAGACGCTCAACTCGCTCGCGCCCGGCGTGTACCTGCTCTGCGCGTACAACAAGATGGGCCTCTGCCGCCAGGCCTACACGGCCCAGTACTCCGGACGGCTGCAGCTGATCTGCGACGATGGCTGCGACGAGCAGCAGGCGGCGGAGCACGCGCATGACATCGTTACGTGCTCGATCGTGGCGGCGCAGCGCTGCTCGCGGGTGGTGCGCAGCATCGACCCGACAGCGTTGCTCCTCGCCTTCCACGCGAGCCACACGACGGCAGAGGCGGCTCGCTGCTGCGGCCGGCGCGGCGTGGCGTGCGGCACCTCGGAGTGGCGGTCGACGAGCCAGTCAGGCTCCGGGCGCGATGGTGCGTTCGAGGCCCTCCTGGCCAGTGGCGTGCGCGACGTGGTGGTCGTGGGCGCCCCTCACCTCGGCTGGGCCACGGGTGCTACGCGGCTTAATTGATTGGACACGGACGCGTGTGTGTTGGTAATGTCTAGACTTGATGTGGCAGCAAATGATTCGGTGTGTTGGTGTCGGTGCCGCTCAGCATCGGCTCGGCCATCGCATCGCGCTGTGATCAGGTGTCTTCGCGAGTCGTAGCCAGGCGTGGCGTTGCGCAACTTCGCTGTGAATGTCGCTTCAAGGCCTCCGCCACCGGACCATCTCCGAGCCGGAGTGCCAGCCAGTGCTGTGTTCTGGCACGCTGGCCAAGCTCAGCGTCAGCGCCAAGTTCAACAAGAACTGGAAGCAGCGCTACTTTTCTCTGCAGTACGACAAGGTGACCCAGGAGGTCGTGCTGTGCTATTCCGTCTCCGAGGAGCGCTGCAACGAGCCGCTGAGCTCGATCACCATAACGTCCGACGTCTCGATCACGCGCGTCTCGAAGGCGCCCGTCGCGGCGCCCAAGGAGCTCAGCTTTATCTTCATGCTCAAGTTTGAGGGGTCCGAGCTCTACTGCGCGTCGGCGGAGCCAGAGGAGCGCGATCGCTGGATCGAGGCGATCGAGCGCTGCGTCCAGGCGGCCAAGGGCGAGCTCAGCGACTCGGACGCCGGCGATGACTCCGTCGACGTCGAGGACAGCCTGGGCAGCATCAACAGCGGCACCTACAGCGCCAGCGGGGACAGCAGCGGTCGCCCGCGCAAGCCAGTCTCGAGGAAGGGCAGCCTCGGCAACATGGTGGGCGGCGTTCGCCGCCAGACGTACGTGGGGCTGCGCAAGCTCGTGTCGGGCAAGAAGAAGCGCTTCGTCGACGGCGAGTTCAACCTCGACCTCACCTACGTGACGAGTCGGATCATCGCGATGGGCATCCCCTCGCGAGGTCCGCGCCTCTGCCGGAGCCCCCCGCCCCCCTCGTTCTCCCCCTTCACCTCCCCCCACCCCCGCGCGCGTCCCTCCTCGCTGCCCTTCCCGACCACCCCGCCGCCGCGACCGCCGCAGGATTCGAGTCGGTCTTCCGCAACGATCTCAACGAAGTGCGAGAGTTCTTCGAGGAGAAGCATTCGGCCGAGGAGGGCAGGTTGCTCTGGCGCATCGTCAACCTTTGCGCCGAGAAGGATCGATGGTACGACGTCGACCTCTTCGGCGGCGAGGCGCACGCGCAGCGGTACGGCTTCCACGACCACAACCCGTGCCCGCTCGCGATGCTGCCGCAGATCTGCATGCACGAGTGGGTGCATGCACGAGTGGCTCGAGGCCGACCCGAGGAACGTCGTGGCGGTGCACTGCAAGGCGGGCAAGGGGCGCACCGGCATGGTCATCTCGGCGTACCTGATCCACGCGGGCGTCTGCGCCACCTCCGACGCGGCGCTCCAGTTCTTCGACACGCGGCGGACGGAGGACGGCAAGGGCGTCACCATCCCGTCGCAGCGGCGCTACGTCGTCTACTATGGGCTGTTGATGGCGCGCGGCCTGAGGGAGCCGCCACGCCGCCCCCTCACGCTCCACCGGATCGTGATGAACGGCGTGCCCGCCTTCGACGCCGACGGCGGCTGCGACCCGTACTTTCTGATCCAGGTGCCCTCCGCGATGGACGCCGAGATGCGCTTCGTGATGGACGAGGTCTTCGACTGGCGCGACCGGCACTCGCCCCTCCGCCACCTCAAGCCGGCCGACGGCGGCATGACGTTTGAGATGCGCGAGCACGCCAACCTCGTCATCACCGGCGACGCCAAGCTGCTCTTCGCCGACCAGGACGCGCTCTCGGAGGACGACGAGATGTGCCACTGCTGGCTGCACACGGCCTTCATCGACGAGATGCCCGGCGCGCCCGGCATCTTCGCCGTGACACTCACGCAGCCCGAGCTCGACGGCGAGGCCAAGAAGGACAAGAAGAACGCAAAGTTCCCCGTCGGCTTCTCGCTCACCTTTGAGTTTGTGGCGGCGGCGGCGGGTCCGCCTCCGCCGCTGCCCGCCGACCTGCAACGCCCCGGGGCCGCCGAGCCGCCGAATGCCATCCAGGCGTGCGCGGCCGCCCTCAGCGACCTCAGCATGGATGGAGCTTCCGCTTCCGACGACTCGGCAACTCTCTCGGCCGCGCCGCCGCCGAGATTCGGCGCCAACCAGGTGAAGCCGCCGCCGCTACCAACGCTGGGGGCGCAGGGGGCGGTGGAGTCGCCGCAGCAGTCGCCTACACCAGCGAGGGGTGCGCCAAAGCCGGCGTCCGCCAGAAAGGACAAGGAGCGCCGGACCAGCATCGGCCCTGCCACGCCGGAGCGCATGGCGTAGCACAGCCCAGCCTGGGGCATTGTCAACCGCTTCCCCGTTGTGTGTCTCCCCGTAATGTCGTGTACCGTTTCCCTCATCAACCGTGTAGACGTCAGCGCGAAATCCCGCGGGCAAGCCCGCGAACCACCGCACGTAAGCCTGCGGAGTCGTGCTGCCTTTTTTGGGATCCCTGGCGCTGCTGGCAAGGCGAATGCCGCGCATCGCACTCGTTGTGCTGGTGTGCCTCGCCACTGCGGCGTGTCAGACACCCGACCAGGCAGGACGGCCAAGAGGGCCCGGCGAGCAGGGCCATCCAAAGACCGTGGCTGAGGAGGTGAAATCCAACGCGCCGCCGACGTCAAAGCAGGCAGAGGCCAGCCCGCCCGAGGTGCAGCTGCGTCGTCAGATAGAGCGGACCGAGAGCAAAGCCATGGCGCAGAAACAGATGGTGACGAGGGCGAGCAGCCTCGTAGCTACAAAGCCGGCAACCCCTGCACCGGCCATCTCGGCAAAACAGACGCAGGCGGTGAATGATGTCTCTTTGGCCCTCGCAAAGGAGGTTGTCACGCAGACGCACATGGCGAGCAAGGCTTTGGAAGCAGCGACTCATGCGGGCGTGCCGAACACGGAGGCCGTCACCATCAAGCACCAGGCTGTGTTGACAGCGCTTACAAAGGTGTTCCCACAGCTCAGAGTGCCCGCGGCGCCGCACATGGACAAGAGCGTGGCGGCGATGCTGCAGTCCGGCGCGGTCGTCGGCAAGATGGCGCTCGATGAGGCGCAGGCGCACACCAAGAGCGTTTTCTCGCTGATTGAGCGACTCCAGCATACGTACGCCGACCACCAGCATCCGCTTCCCAAGTATTTTGGCAAACTGAAGAACAAAGCGAGGCGCGCTCGCAATGCCCTGGACAACTTGATCAAGGACGACCAGGCCCCGCCATCCGATGCGACGGCCAACACGAGTGTGGTGGCCGCCAAATCGACGAGTATGGCAGTTCTCCTGGCAGCGGACCAAGGAGACGTTGGCACTGACCATCTCCCTGCCATTCCTGACTCGCTGTACGGTCGTCGGTTTGAGGTCGCAAGCGAAGTGGCCATGGGCAAGAAGCCGACGGAGGTCACGGCCCGGGCGTCCGGAGTGGAGCTCCCCGAACCGGTGATGCCACCAAAGGACCCCACCGAGTCGAAGCCGAAGTACCAGCCGCCGTGGCAGTGGCACGAGAAGACGCAGCATCAGAAGCCTCATGAGCGGAACAAGCCGCAGCTGCACTCGAAGCGTGAGAAGCAGCTACCGCGTGACAAGAAGCAGATCGTCGGTCGCGGCGCTGGTAAACGCGGCGAGGGTGACGCGCAAGTCGAGTTTGATCACCGCCGTGCCATCCCCGATCAAAAGGCAGATCTGCCGACGTATGCAACCAGCATTTCCGAGCATGCAGAGAGCCTTGCCGCTGCAGAGAACAAGAAGCTCGAGCTGTTGGCAGCATGGGAGCGGCGCTCCGTTGAGGCACGAGCGGCCACCAAGGCGCAGGCGGCACAGATCACTGCTGCAGATGCGGCGCTGCAATCGGCGCGAGCCGCCTCGAACAAGACTCGGGTCGTGCAAGAGTCGGCCGCCGCCAACCTGTCGGCGGCGCTCGACGCTGAAAGTCGTGCAGACTTGCTTGCGAAGGAGGAAGCGAGTGTCTCGCAGCGCACAGAGAAGGAGATGACGGAGGCGTCCATTGAGGAGACACGCGCCAAACACGCGGTCGACTTTACCCGCATCGAGTTGAATGAGGCCGACGTAAGCCGCGCTGCCACTTCCCCCGAACACCCAGCACGCTTCAGAGAGGCAGTCAGCTGCCCACCGCACCCACCTCTCTCGTCGCTTGTCTTTTGGCAGGCAAAATCGCGTGAGGCGCAGCAGCGACTCGCGGACGCGCAGCACAGGATGGGTGAGGCCACGAAAGAAGCCTCGAAGGTGTTGACGCAGCGTGGCAGGTTGTACCAGGATAGCCTCGACGCCGAGCAGCGCGTGGGAGCAGAGGGCAGGCAGAAGGTGGAGCTGTCGTCGCAGGTGGAAGCGTCGCGCAAGCTTTTCGAGTCGATGAGCAAGGAGCTCGCGCAGGTGGCAGCGCAGCACAACGAGTTGGTGTCTTCCGAGCAGGCGGCGCTCGCGGAGGTGAAGAAAGCAGCCGACCGGCACGAGGCGGCTGCGCGGCAGGCCGAGTCTGCGACCGAGGCTAGGACTGATGCCGTCACGCTGACGAAAGCCAGCGAGGCTGATATGCAGATGACCAACTCGGCAAAGGCCGCTGCAGCTGAGGCCGAGACGATGCTGGCGACGGCAACCAAGGAGTGGGACGCAGCAAAGGTCAAGGCGGACGAGACGACCAAGCAGCGAGAGAAAGTGGCGAAAGACCTCGCGTCGAAGCGAAAGGCAGCCGGCGCGGCGCAAGAGCACGCAGAAGGCGTGGCGGCGCGCGCGCATGATGTTGCGGAGCGTGAGGCCATCTCGAAGCAAAAGGTGGTCGAATCTTCGACGAACGCAAAGCGCGCAAAAACGAGCGCCGATGTTGCTACCAACATGAAGGCTGAGGCGGCGAAAACCCTGGCGCGCTCCGAAGCCGAGCGGGACGCCGCGTCCACTGCCTACGTGGGGTTGCAGGCCACGCTGAGCAAGGCTGCCCTGGATGCAGACCAAGCGGCAAAGCGCGCAGCCGAGGCGTCGGAGCACGCGATACAGGCGTATGCCAGGCTGCTGGCGGCCGAGTCCGCGGCCAGGAGCAAGACGGCGCTGCGGGAGAGCTTGGCGATCAAGGCGGAGGTGGTCGCCAAGGCACATGCCGACGCGAGTGCTGACGAGCAACAGGCGGAGGCGGCACGGCAGGTGGAACATGACGCTGGGCAAAAGTCGCTCGTCGCAATGACGGAAGCTGATACCAACGCCAAGCGCGCCAAGGTGGAGGCATCGCTGGCGACGTCGGAGCGTGTCGCGGCCTTTGCGAAGCTCAAGGCGGCCCAGCAGGAGCTCGAGATGGCGAAGGAGAGCGAGTCGTTGCGCACGGGCGAAGTAAGCGCCTACGTCAATGCTGCGGCCGCCGTCGTCAAGGCGCTCAGCTCAAAGCCTCACGCCGTCGGACAATTGAAGACCCCGTCGAAGGTGGCGGTGGGCATTGGCAACCGCGATCTGAAGAAGACGCAAAACATGCTCAACCGCGGGCGCACTATGGTGAAGAAGGAGCAGCAGAAGCAGCAGAAGCAGCAGCTGAAGCAGTCTGCCTCTGGCCAACATCCCAGCAAGAAGAACCAGACGTCGCCTCTGTGGTCGAAATGGACAAAGCCCAAGGTGCAAAAGCCCAAGGTGCAGAAGCGCGTCAAGGCGAAGCAGATGGAGAAGATCGCGGCCAAGATCGCTAGCGCCGCAGTGGCAGCGGCAATGGGCAAATCCGCACCTAAGAGCGTCGGGATGATGAGCAATCGCAAGAACCAGCGTTGGCAGACGATGACTCCACAGGAAATGGAGGAGGACGAGGGTCGCTATTGGTCGCAGGTGGACCAGCTAAACAGCGTGCGCCACCAGGCCCGCACTGAGGCGCGCGAGGCCGTGCGGAAGGAGAAGGAGGCACGCGACGACGACACCAGCAAGACCAAGCAGGAGGAGCAAAAGAAGGCGCAGTCCATGTACCTTCAGCGGCGCATGCAGGGGCAGGCCTCGCAGCGGATGCAGGCGCAGGTTGCTGCGGCCACGCCCGAGGCGCCTCACCCAGACCTGCAGCAACGGGCAACCTCGATCACGCGGGAGTCCAGCGATGCGGCATCGGCTGCTGACCCTGGTCGCACCTACATGCAGCTGCGTGACGCAGCTGCCAAGGCTGCTAAGGCAGGGGCGCAGGCACAGGTGGTGGGCCAGACGACCTACCCCATGGCCAGCAGCAAGCAGGTTCAGCTGCTCCAGATGGACCCGTACGCCGGCTTTGGTCTCCGTGCCGTGAGCAACGTGGAGACGAGTGAGCCTCCACTTGGGGTGAGCTTGGGGCACGCGAGCATCCAAGAGGATCAGGGCGGTGGGGGCCAGGGCATCGGTGGTGTTGACTTCGTCTCAGGTGCTGCGACGATGGGCGGCATGACGGGTACGGGCGGTGCAACGATGGGGGCGGACATGGACACGGGCGGAGACGGTGGCATTGGCATCCCGCCAGCGCCACCTCTCATCCTGGATATTCCGCCAGCGCCACCGTCGCCACCACGCTGCAAGCCTTGGTGCTTCCAACATCCCAAGCCCTGGGACGACAAGTGTGACTTCAATCTGTGCAAGGATTGCTCCCCGTGCCTTCCCGCCGTGTACATCGCTCCGCCCTCCCCGCCGGCCACAAACGATTCCACGTACGGCCTGATGGCTAGCGACGGCGTCGACCATGACCGAGCCTTCACTGAGCTCGTGCGCTCGGCGGCAGCTGACGCACACGCTGGGCTGGCTCGAAACGTGACGCTCGTCTCGCTCTGCGTGCCGCCCATGTCGCCCGAGGCGTGCTCCGTGTCGCATGCCAACCTGCGCGCCTACGCCGCGAAGCACGGATATGGCACGCGCCTCTTCTCCTCGCTGCCCGAGTCTCTGGCGGCGCCGGCGCGCAAGCCGTCGTGGTACAAGCTGCCGCTGCTGCAGTCGGTGCTCGAGGCGCCGGGTGTGGAGACGGCCGTGTGGCTAGACCCAACGTCGCTGGTGATGAACCTCTCACTACCATTGCCGCTGGAGCAGATGCTGCCTGTGGACCGGCCGGAAGTGCAGCTTGCGCACGGTGCTGACAAGCACTGCTTCGTCAAGGCGGAGCCCCTCGCCGTGCGCCGCGGCGACTTTGCCGCAGCCTTTCTCCGAGAGGCGTGGACCACCTACCCAGCGCCGGGCTTTGGGCGCGAGACGCAGGACCAGAGTGTGTGGGGCGACCGTGCCAGCATGGCGTACCTGCTCGGTGGTGCGCGCCAGGAGTGCCGAAAGGACGTAGCCAACGTGGTCTGCTGCTCGCTCGGTGCGCACAAGTACGCGGCGAGCTCGAGTACGAACAAGTACGCGAGCGCCGCTGTGCAGCTTCCTGGGCGAGGATGGTCTGGCTCGCTCGTCGCGGCCGATCCGAGCGAGAGGTACACGGCGGGAGATTTGTTGCTCAACCTGCCGCGCGGCGGGAGCGAGCACGGTGCGGCGATGCTGCGGTTCCACAAGCTCGCCGAGCAGTCCGACGCCTCGCTCGTCGCGAACGCGCTGGCCACAC
>Ga0115006_10003698_pt1 | contig 10488 bp, 12 predicted proteins | sample ArcOceMetagenome_3_FD_88943 | JGI IMG/M metagenome (GOLD analysis project Ga0115006, IMG submission 88943) | Marine eukaryotic phytoplankton communities from Arctic Ocean - Arctic Ocean- Svalbard ARC20M Metagenome | ecosystem: Environmental > Aquatic > Marine > Oceanic | place: Arctic Ocean...
CCCCCCCCTGGCGGCCGCACCGCCCCCTTTGCCGCCGCGGGCGTGGGCCGGCCGGGGCAGCGGGCCCCGCCGCGCCGCCCGCCCCGCCCCCCCGGGCGGGGGGGGGGGGGGGGGGGGGGGGGGGGGGGGGACACGGTGCAGTGTGTTATGCATTACATGGGGAAGAACACGTGGTGCATCGTATGGTGCATCGTATGGTGCACCGCATGGCACATTGCAGACCTGCTCGCGCTGCTCGCAGCGCCGAGCTGCAGCGCCGAGCGCCCAGCCTCGAGCACGAGGCCCGTGTCGAAGGCCGCACGGCGGAGCACATACTCGGCAGTCTGCACGGCGAGCCGCGCGTCGAGCAGCGCGCGGTTGACCACCGCGGTCTGCACGCGCTCCAGCGCGTCGCGCGCGCCCTGCACGAAGGAGCGCAGCTCGAAGCCGAGCTTGCTCAGCGACTGGAGCGAGTCCGACTCGAAGCCTCCCGCCGCGGCGGAATCGGCGGCGGCGCGGCGCTCCTCGTCCTTGAGCGCGGCGAAGGCGGAGCGCAGCGCGTCCTGCTGGTCCTCGTCCATCAGGCGGCCGTACTGCGTCCCCGCCGCGCGCATCATATCATCCACCGAGAGGCCCGAGCCATCGCGGCTCAGCTCCCACGGCTCGGGGCCGCCGCGACGCATCTGCAGTGTGATGGGGCTCGGCGCATCAGAGATGGCGGTGAGCACGTCGGGCAGCGGCAGCCACGCGCAGTCGGTCGCGCCACCGCTGTACGACAGCGCGACCAGGAAGTCGCCTTCCTCGATCGCCTTGCGGCTGGCAGCCACGCCACCCTCGACGACCTCGGTGACATATGCGCCGCGGCCGCTCGGGTTCTCACCCAGGTCGATGCCTAGCGGCTTGCTGCGCAACGTCACCCTGTACGCGCGCCCTTCCTTGCCCGCCGAGCCCCACACATTGCCTGAGGACACGGCCGCCGCCTGCTCAGCAGCACCGACACCAGCCTCGTAGGCCGAAGGCGTCCCGTCAGCGACGATGCGCAGCTCCGGTGCCCTCAACCGGGCGAGTCGTATCAAGGGCCGTGGAATGAGCGTGAGCACTAGAAGTGTCCAGGGCATTATTTGCTAGACGTCTGCCCTCGTTCCGAGTGACGCGCAAACTTCATGATTGAGCTCCAGTAATTCCAAGGGCGGCGGGCGATTGCGTGCACACGGCACGCGAGCTGCCACCTCCCTCCCCAAAGAGCGCTCCTTGTTTGTCTTTTAATATTTTGTGGGAGGCGAGGGGTGATAACTAGACCAACCACGAATTGAAGATGGGGGCCGACCCGCAGGCGGTCACGCCTGCCGAGCAGGGACGGGGCGGCAGGCACGGCCGCACCTCGGAGTTCATGGACCTCGACAACGCCTCCACCGCGTACCTGCTCGGCAAGCAGGGCGTCACCAAGAACAGGCTCGCCGACTTCACCCGCTGCGGGCTGGAGATCGGACACTCGAAGGTGAGAGCGCACACATGACAGCACACACCGAGCCGCACCCTGAGCCTTACTGCCACCCTACCCTCACCCTCACCCTCGCGTTCACCCTCAAAACTCTACCCTCATCCTCACGCTCTCCCTCGCCCTCACCCTTCCTTGCCCTCACCCTCGAACCCTCGTCCTCACCCTCGCCCTCACCCTCGCTCTCGCCCTCCCCAAGGTGGAGCTGGTTGGCCTTCCCGAAGAGGTCGAACTCGCGCGGTTGTGCATCCAGATCACGCTACAGCAGCGCAAGGGTAGTGGCGCGCCGGCAGTGGTGTACTCCGACCTCGAGCGCCGCGAGGACGTGGAGTTTTTGGACGTGCCGGAAGGATGTGTCGGCTTTATCCTCGGAGCCGGGGGCGCGACGCTGCGCCAGATGGAGATGAAACATCTGGTCTTCATGTTTTTCGACAACGACAACCTCATCGAGGGCCGCAACGGGCGGACGAAGCGCCGTGCGCCGCCTCGCCCCGCCTATGCCCCGCCTATGCCCGGCTCACGTGCTCCGCTGATGCCCCCTGATGCCCTCGCCCCGTCGCTTCTTCGCCTCTTCACCTCTTCACCACTTCACCACGTCACCTCTTCACCTCTTTGCCTCTTCGTCTCTTCGTCTCTTCGTCTCTTTGCCTCTTTGCCTCACCGCTCAGGGTGCACACCCTCTAGATAGACTCACGCCCTTCGGCGCACGCGGCGTGCAGTGTACATCATCGGTGGCTCGCGCGACCGCAACGCTGTGCTGGAGGAGGTGGAGGAGGCGATCAACTTCAAGGTGACCGGCGTCGGGCGCGGTCCGCGCATGGGACAGGGGTAGGCCGGCCCGCTTGAAAAGTCCCTTTCCCTCACAGTAGGGCCGGCCAGCTGGCTGAAACGATCTGGGATAGTCCCGCCGAGGCAGCAGCTCGTGCTCCCCGTGGAGCTGCTACCCACGCCCGTGGCCGCTGCTCGCCTCTCATGGGCGCTGCTCGGCTGCCGCGTTTCCGCCATGCTCTCTGACTGCCGAGCGTCTCCACCAACCACAGGCCACGGCGGCGCAGCCCCAGCCCCCGTCGCCGCAGCCCGAGCCCGCGCCGCCGGTACGACGACCGCTACGACGACCGCTACGACGACCGACGCAGTCCCCGACATGACGAGCGGTGCGCTCTGCGCCCCTCTCTCCTCCCTTCTCTGCGCCCGCTCCGCGCCAATCGACTCTTGCTGCGCCGTCTCGGCCGTCTCGGCCGCCCCGCTGAGCCCCCGCTGCGCCTCCCTCCCCGCCCCCCCTCTGCGCCCCCTCTGCGCCCTGCACCCCGCTCTCCACCTTACACCCGCCTCCACAGGCGCGACGATCGCCGTGACGATCGCCGCGACCCCTACTACGACCACCGCCGCGATGAGCGCCGGTACGACGACCACCGCGACGACCGCCGGTACGACGAGCGCCGCGATGAGCGCCGTGACGATCGCCGGTACGACGAGCGCCGCGATGAGCGCCGCTACGACGATCGCCGTGACGACCGCCGTGACGATCGCCGTGATGATCGCCGTGACGATCGCCGTGACGATCGCCACTACGACGATCGCCGCGACGACGATCGCCGCGACGAGCGCCGATGATAGGTCTACCTGGCGTGGCGAGCGGCAGCACCCAGCACTTGGCTGTGGATGCACCTGCCACGCGCAGCTCAGACCGGCCCCCATTTCTCCCGGTGCCCGGTCTCTCAGTCTACAGTACAACCAGACGGGAGAGAGAGGGAGGGGGGGAGAACGTGTGAGTGTTGAGCAGTCGTTGGATTTCAATCCCCCCTGCCACCCAAACTACGGCTTTACTACCGTACTATAGCCGTGTGCGAATCTCGATCCGAGCATGAAGCGGAAGCGCGCGCCGGTCACATTTGACACATGAGATGTTAACTTTTTGTTTATATACGATGCAGATCCGGATCGAATTGGGGGAATTCGAGATCAGTTCGAGATGCACTTGCACGTTGCAGATTGCAGTGCCACGGCCCACGCCAGTGGCCAGTTGTGTGTATCTTTTATTGTATACACGGCTTTATACCGTATACCTGGCCGCACCGATACCGTACGGCTTTACCACACTCATCGAGCTAACGCGCTGCCTCTCACGCGCCCGTCCCGTTCCACCCCTCTTTCTAAACCCCGTAACATTATTTCGGCATTCGGGCGTCACCCACTCTCCCACTCTCGGATACAGCGCAGCTGCTGCGCGCGCTCGCGCACCTCCATCCCCGAGACGGGCGAGGCGGTGGAGGCGATGCGCATCATCGACTGCGAGCGCGACATGTCATACTTCAGCAGGCCGAGGGAGACGCGCGGCCAGAAGTCTTGCACCGCCTTACCCATGGCGTGCAGCGCCACGGTGAAGCCGATGAATCGCTGCAGGCTAGCGAAGCGTGACTCATAGAGCAACTCGAGCGTCCGCTGCCGCGCGAGCAGTTCCGCCGTGCTCAATGCCGCGCAGTTGCCGCCGAAGACCGACGAGGCGCCCACAAAGTCAGCGCCCATCGCCCGCCCTGGCACAGGCCGCTCGGCCGCCGCCGCCGCCGCCGGTGCCAGCCCAAGGCGATGCGAGAGGGCGCCGAGCCGCCGCCGGGGGGGTGAGGCGCGGCCGAGCGGCTCTGTCAACAGTACGCCTTCGTCCGTGGGTGCGGGCTGCAGCGCGACGTCTTCGGGGGCCACCGAGGGCTCGACGTGAGCGGCGGTGGCAAGAGGCGGGGCGATGGCGGCGGCGGTGGCGGTGGTTGGCGGCGGGCACCACGCAGGCCCTGGCTTGGACGACTGCTGCGGCTGCTGCGAGTCGGGCGCGCGGGTGCACGGGAGGCGGCCGCCGAGGCAGCGGCGCGAGGCGAGGAGCAGCTCCTGCATCCGTATCAGTAGCGAGGCCGGCGCGCCCTCCGGCCAGCGCATCTCCCCCGCTGCCTCGCTGCCGCCGCCGCTACTGTCACGCGCGGACGGCACTGCTGGTTCGCACGACGAGAGAAGAGCCTCAGAGAAGAACATTGGGCGCAGCGTGGGGAGCACCGCGTCGGTACTCGATCGGCCAGCCGAGCAAGGGAAGGGGTGGTGGCCGAGGGTAAAGGTGTCGCACGTCGTACCAAGGCTCTGGATCGAGCTGGCCTGCGTTTAGAATGCACCCCACGGTGCGTTCCATGGTGCACAGCATGCTGCACTCCATATCACACAGAGGCTGCACAGAGGTATATCACACCGAGGCTTTGGGTTGAGCTGACCTGCTTCACTGAGAGCAACGTGGCCGCCTCGGCACTGGCGAGCGAGTGCATCCTGCCGTCAGGCCGACCGACGGCGAGCAGCGCGCCTCGCACGACCCGGTGCGTGTGGCGGTGGACGAGGTGGTCGCTGGGGTTGGCGCTGTACACGGTGAGGCCGGCGATCGAGTAGGAGAGCGCGAATAGCTTCGAGGCGAAGGCCTCGAGGGACTGCGCCACCCACGGCACGTCTCCAATGAGGAGAGAGCGGCCTGCCACGCGATGTAGCCACGGGCGGCGCTGCAGCAGCCGCAGCAACATGGTGGTCCATATCGGTAGGAAGATGTAGACGGCGGCGTCGAGCAACATGAAGAGGTGGAGCAGCGGCGGGCGGGGTGCGTCCGGCGCGGCGGCGGCGGGCAGCAGCGCGGCACCTACGGCGGTGCACGGTGCAGCGCCCAGCACAGCGACGGTGACGAGGATGTAGAGCGCGGAGATGATCCACGAGATCGGCCCCTCGAGGATGCTCGCCGCCCAGTAGCGGCCTTGCTGCCGCAGTCGCCGCCCGGTGGCCGTGTCTCGCGCGACGGAGAGCGAGTCTCCAACGATGTCCGACACGGCCTCGAGATGAGACGTATGCAGCCCTGCCAGCGTGTCTGCGTCCTCCGCCATGAGGGACCCGACCGCACCCAGGGGCTCAGGGCCAGCGCCAGGCTGCGGCCCACCTGCCCCGCGGCGGAGGCTCGCGGCGGCTTCCCCCGGCGCAACCGGGTAAGCCGCACGCGCGCCTCCAGCGGCGTGGCCCGCGGCTTGACCCGCGGCGTGGCCCGGACCCGTGGCGTGGGCCACGGCGTGGCCGCTGCCCTCGCCGAGCGAGCGCATGAGGTGGAGCAGCAGGTGGGTGAGGACCTCGTGCGTGGCGGCCACAGAGATGGAGCACGGCTCGGCGGGGCGGTGGCCGGTGAGGCCGGAGAAGACGCGCGGCTCGGGCGTGAGTCGACCCACGGCGCGGCCGAGCGCGGTGTCAGGCTCGGAGCAGAGCGCGTAGACGCTCCGGCTCAACGGGGCGAGCAAGTGGCAGCAGCCGAGCGTGCCGAAGGTGGCGCCGCTGTGCGAGATGAGCAGCACCACGGTGTCGCCCACCGAGAGCGACGCAATCAGCCTCTGCGCGTCGAGGCCGAAGCCGAGGGCGGGCAGCGGGGCGTGCTGCCCGAGCAGGCCGAGCAGCTTGTTGGCCGAGAGGGCACGCACGCGCAGCGAGGGCTGCACGGCCGACAGGTCCGACGCAAACTGCTCACCAACCCACAGGCTGACCTCGCAGCCTACCACGAGCACGTCGAGCGCGTCAGCCGCGGTAGGCTGCTGCTTGCCACTCTTGAGTGCGAGACGGCGTGCGACATCACGGCCGAAGGCGCGCAGGCAGGCGTGGTTGAGCGTATGTGGCTGCGCGAAGGAGGCGCGCACGGCTCGCAGCACCTGAGGGATCTCGCCGATGTCAAAGCCCACTGGGTCCGGAGTCGCCGCGGTGAGCGGCAGCACGCGAGCGTTGCCGCCGAGCATCACCATGCGCGCGGCGAGGGGTGACTGCCGCCGCGAGGCCTGGGTGGCGGGGACGGGGACGGCGTGGCGGAGGCGGGTGGAGGACCCACGAGAGGCGGGGCCGTAGCAATCCGCTCCGTCGGGCTGCTCCCTCCGGGCCGCATGCGCCTGAGCCTGCTGCTTCGCGGCGTAGGAGCCGAAGCGCAGGCTGGCGCCGAGCAGCACGCGCCGCGCCCCCGCCTCGCCATACACCATCAGCACCTCCTCCACCGAGGGGGGTGCGCCGCCGCCCGCCGCCGCCCCGCCGCCGCCGCCACCGACGCCGTCGGGCGGAGCTTGTTCGAAGGGCACAGAGGCGCGGAGGAGAAGCAACTCACCGTCGAGATCGTCCAGATCGAGCCGTGTCGAGCCGGCGCACAGCTCAGCCCCCGATTCCTCGAGCCGCCCCACGCCGCCCTTGGCCGAGGCGGGAGGGCGCCACCACGGCGTCGTCGCGTCAAGGGTGAGCGGCGCCTTGGTGGCCGCAGCCTCTGACCCAAAGGCCACGAGGCCTAGCTTGGGGTAGAAGGCCACGCTCATGCTCTGCCCCCTCGCGGCGATCGCCACCTCGGCCGGCGAGTCGAGCGCGTGAGAGAGCACGAGGCCGAATGAGCCCTTGGCCGCCTCGAGCAGCAGGCGGCCGGTCTCCATCAGTCCATTGTCGAAGAACGCCGCCACCGCACAGCGCGCCAGCCCGCGCACCGCCTTCGTGACGTTCTTGCCGGGCGCGCCTGCGCGCACGGCCGCCGCAAGCCCGGTCGCCTCGGCCTCGTGCAGCAGCATGGCACACGCGCGCCGCTCGATGCGCCGCCGCAGCGCCGAATGCTCAGCCGCCGCGCCGCCGCCGCTACCACCGCCGCTGCTGGCGCTGCTGTTATCGTCGCTGTCTAGCTCGCTGCAGAGCTCGCCCTCTTCGAGAGCTGCCAGGGCCAACGCTGCCGCCTCCTCGCCGCCCTCGCCGCCGCCCTCGCCGCCACCTTCGCCGCCCCTACCGTCGGCCCCTGCGCCGGCGGCCATCACTGCGACGAAGCTCTCCTCGAAAGTGGCGGCAAGCTTGCGTAGCTGGGCCACGCTCAGCAGCGCCGCGGGGCGCGTGTGCAGCGGCGGCGCGGCGAGGCGTTGCGCGGGAGAGGCGGGCTCGAGCGCACCGTAGAGATAGCCGTAGCGGGCGGAGGCGAGCCACAGTCCCTTAGCGCGCAGCAGGTCAAGCAGGCCTGCGATGCACGCGCTATCGACGGCATCGGGCATCGGGCGGTGGAGCACTGCTGCCAGGAGCTGCTGCAGCTCCGGCACCGGGTAGCCCACGCCGTGCAGCGAGAAGAAGTCGAGGTCGCCGTTGTGCGTGATGAAGCCCTCCACTGTGCGCTGTGTCGCCGCGAAGCCGCCGCCACCACCGGTCCAGCTCCAGTGCTTTTGCTTGCTCGGAGGGCTCCACTGGTGCGGGTGGCAGCCGCCGAGCGTGGTGAGGCTCGTGGTGGCGAAGCGCGTGTGGCCCTGGAAGAGCTGCGGCGCCGCGATCAGGCCGGCGCCGAGCAGCGGGCGGCGGCGCTCAATGACGCGCGAAAACTTGGAGAGCAAGAGCCGCGCGAGGTCGGTCCGCTTGCCGCTCACCGTGCGGGCGCGGCAGCCCTGTGCGTCGCCGTCGGCCTGTCGGTAGGTGACGAGACCGGCGCTCTGTGCTCCTCGCGTCATGGTAACCTCGAGCATCTTGCGCAATAGCTCCATCACCATCGCCTGCGCAGGAGGGTCATCATGCTGGTGAGTGGTGAGAATCGTGAGAATCGATATGGTGAGAATCGTTCAATGTCCCTGGCGGAGGGCAGCCTTGGGTTGGAGTAGGCTTGGGGTCACCGCGTTGCGGTCGTCAAGATGGAGCATGCCGAGGTTGCCGCAGCCTCCGCGTGCGCGCAGCATCAAGTGCAGCCTCGCCTCCTTTCGGATGCCGTAGTCCACCAGGTCGCGGTTGTCCTCGAGTTGCGAGGCGTGGTAGAGAAGCCTCTGCTGTGAGGGCGGGATGTTTTCCTGCACGTGGATCTTGGACTTGACGCTTGAGATAATATCGCTGGGCTCGACCTCGAGGACGATGATCCTGCCGGTGAAAGTCGTGACGAAGATCTGCATAGCGGAGGGCCCGTCGACCGCGCAAAACTGACGAAACGAAGTCGCTGCAAGTTCATGATGAGGGAGATGTGCATTTGCCACTCTCTCTCATTTGCATGTGCATGTGCCCACGCTGAAGCATCCCAACTTATGGACGCGTCCCGGAAATCCCAACCGTCCGGGGGGGCGCCCGCAGACTGGGCATACGCCCAGAGGCACCCCTTGGCCGCCAAGCAAGGCTCCCACCGCTCGATCGGGGATTCGCGCCGCCTGAAAGCCGCCCGCTCACGCCTCAGGAGGCGCCTGAAGCGCCTCGGCAAGCTGGTGCTCCCTGGCCGGCTCGAGGCGCCGCTCGGGCATCCGGGGCCTTCGCCCAGTTGCCCCGGGTAGCCCCGAGCAGCCCCGGCGCCCCACCTCCCTCGCCCCCCGCAACCCGCAAGATCAGCTCACCTGGACGGCCGACGGCAGCGGGGAGCTCTCCTGGAGCTTGGCCCGCCGGCGCGCGCTCGGGCCGAGGCGGGAGGTGGGGGCGACGGGGAGGAGCGGTTTCACCGTCAATAAAGAGCTAATTTCACGAGAAATGCGGGTGCCACGTATCGCAGGCAGCGCGTGCGCGCAAAGGCGGCGCGGAGCCGCGAGTCGAACGCGGAGCCGTGAGCGTCCGTCCAGAACGCGAAACGGCGTTTCAAGATTTTGACGATCTCAGGCATTCATTAGAGCTCGTCACATCATCATCAACAACGACCACAACCCAGGAGCGTACCAGGAGCGTGTCGTCTCTCGTCTAGAGCCCGGCCGCGCCCGCGCGCCACGCGCCTGCCGGCACGATGCGACGCCTGCCTGCCTACCTCACGCCTGGCCACCTCGTCTCGTCGCACGTATTCGCACCGAGGAGCGCGTACCTCGTGTACGGCTGTCCGTCCCGCCTGCCCACAGTCACGCCTCTGCCATGCGTGATGCGCGCCCGCGTGCTTCCATCGGTCCCGCCCATCTCCCCTTGCGAGACACCTGCCCCTTGCGAGACACCTCATCGAAAGATGTGTCCTCCGACCTCCCGCAGCAGACTACTGCTGTACGAGATGCAGACGAACAAGGTCCCCACACCCCACTTCCGCCCCAGGCGACCGTGCTCCCACTTCCGAGGAGCCCGCTCCGATCAAGATGACCAATCAGCAGACCGAGCTGGACCAAGCAATACCGGTGCGCACGAGGTCACCGCACGCTCTCACTTTAGGGCCCCGCAGACTCACAAGGGAATTGCGCCTCGGACACAAGGGCAACGTGACCCGTCTGCAAGTAATTCCGCGTATGCAATCGATCGTCGCAGTCGGTGCCCAGGTCGCATGCGCACTGGGCGCCGATCGCACCATCGCCTTCATCCTGGCAGACTTTGTTCTTGACGAACTGCGAGGCGCCGCTCCCCCAGAGTTCGTCGTTCACGTTCTTTGTTTTCTCTAACGGCTGTAACAATGTGTTACTGTCTGTCATAGATGGCGGAGAGGGAGGGTGCGGAAAGAGAGAGAGAGCGCGCCGGCCGCGTCGGAATAAGCCCCACTCACAGAGAGAGAGAGAGATTGGTCTTGGTAAAACACGACATACCCGGGTCGCGAGTTACACCTCACGCAGACGGGTGGTTCCACGAATGGATCCACACGCTTGAGTACGGTCCTCAATGGTGGGAGCGCCCATGCGCCTCCCACCCCGGACACGGGTTACGACACTACACACTGGTTTGAATCAGACGATTCAGAGTACCAAGCCGTCGGGCGCAACCTCCAGTCCTACAGCCCAAGGCGGGGCTAGAGGGATCCTGGAGGACGCCATCCGGGCAAGGGGGGTGGTGTGTGTCATATTTGTCGTGAGGTCACCTACCCCTCGTTTACCGAGAGGATCCTTGATTGCTCCGGGCCGTGCGCGCCGAGGCCGGCGGATGTAGCCGGCCACGTCGCCACGGAGGTTCCCCGGCTCACGTTGGCGCCACCACCGCCGCCCCCAGAGGCGGGGGTGGCCCGCGGTCGCCGAGAGACCATCTTCAGCCGTGGCAACCACGCGCCGAAGAGCGCTGCTAGCACAAGGCCGTCTCTCTCTCTCTCTCTCTTATTTTTA
>Ga0115006_10003699_pt1 | contig 10487 bp, 10 predicted proteins | sample ArcOceMetagenome_3_FD_88943 | JGI IMG/M metagenome (GOLD analysis project Ga0115006, IMG submission 88943) | Marine eukaryotic phytoplankton communities from Arctic Ocean - Arctic Ocean- Svalbard ARC20M Metagenome | ecosystem: Environmental > Aquatic > Marine > Oceanic | place: Arctic Ocean...
CAACGCACGGTGCGCTGCAAGTACGCAGCAACCGGCCGGCGGGGCACGCGGGCAGTGGAAACTGATCGACGTCAGCTAGAGCAAGAAAAAAAGAGGGCACAAACTAGGTCCTACGTGCGGAGTAAACAAATGCAGTATCCCAAACTCACTGGCCGCAGCTCCCACGCTCATGCTGGTATCACCCAGAGGTAGGCCACAGACACCCCGCAAGTGATTCTCGAACTGAGACACGGCGCAAGCATCTTGTGTGTAATGTCCCGTATTATGAGGTCGAGGAGCAACTTCGTTCAGCAGAACGTCCAACGAACCAGACGCATTCTTCACTAAGAACAGTTCAACGCCAAACATCCCCGTCGCACCGTCTCCAAGCGAGTCCACAGCGCGGGAGGCAATCTCCTCACTCCAAGATCGAATATCGGCGGGGACGTTCCTGGCAGGGGCCAATACGACACGGCAAATGGAATCCGTTTGAATGGCGGTGACGGTGGGATAGGCACGGGTTTCGCCAGTAGTTGAGCGGACGACCATGACAGCGACTTCAGAGTGGAAATTGATCCACCCCTCGGCGTACAGATCGAGTTCACCATCGGGTAGGCCGTTGCTTGTTTCTACGCCGAGATTGGTGAGGGCCTCTTGGATTGCTTCGTCGGAGTCGTTCTTGAGGACGGCGTTGCCGCGGCCGTCATATCCGCCCCTTCTAGATTTCAGCATGAGGGGTAGACCGAGTCTCCTCGCAGCATCACGGATGCCTTGGACAGATGGCGTCTCCAAGAACGGAGGAAGAGGAATTCCATGGTCGCGGAAGTGGTTCTTTTGTTGCAGGTAGATGATGATTTCGATTCAAGCAATCAAAATAAAAGAGTGATGATGTGTTAGTGTTGGCATAATAAATTATGTGAATGAAAAACCACCCTCTCTGAGGCAAAAAAGAGGCATACATGTATACCTGCATAGCGAACCTCATATCTTTATCAGTAAATTCATCGACCAATCAATTTGCAACGGAGCTTCCTCACCTTTTGGGTCAGCTTGTCCTGGATGATGCCCACAACCCGGCTGGAGGGCTGAACATTCACGCCCTCGGACTCGAGCTTGGCAAGGGTATCAACTCCGACGTGCTCGATCTCGACGGTGAGAACGTCGCAGCCACTGGCCAACTCTCGCAGCTTCCCCTCGTCGTTGAGCTTGCCCTTGAGGACGTTCTGCCCGCCAACGACGAGGGCGGCAGGGGAGTTGGGACCGGACGGGTCCAGGAACGTCATGGCAAGGTTGAGCCGAGGTGCCTCGAGGGCCATCATTCTACCGAGCTGCCCTCCTCCGACGCATCCCACGCGAAGGGAGAGAGGATCGGCGGGAATGTTGCTGGTGGACATGATGTAGTACTAGTAGTGAGCCGCCGACGGGGGGAGGGAGGGTAATAAGTTGCGGTTCGCTTTGGCGCGTTGGTATCTTCACGAAATGAGCAAATAAATAATGAGATAATGAGCGGACCTCCGAGAGCGAGCCGGCCGGCCGGACGAGCGGACGAAGGAACGTCGGACAGACCGAATTCTAGACATCAATTTTCCAACGCGATCAAGATGAGAGCCAGAGCAAGAGAGACCGGTACATGGAAAGGTACATTCTATTCTATTGTATTCTAATGTATTCTACAGTTGCATGGACTACCTTATTCTAGAATCAATCTGACCAGCCTAAAACCCGACACGTCTGGAAAACTCAGATTTGCCTCATCATCTTGCCCGATGTCCTTGGGAGCGAGCCCAGGATTGAGGCACAGTGCACTTGGTAGAGGTTTAAACAAAAGAAGCGCAAAAGGAACGGAGCGAAACGATTATCCCGGGATGCCGCCGAAAACAAAGAAGAAGGGAGAGGGCAAGAAGAAGACAAAGGCCTCTAGATGTACTGCTTCCGATGAAACCGCCACTGCTGCCGCCGAGGAGGCAAGGCAGCGTTCCGAGCTCATCGAAAGAGCCGTCCATCTGCAGGCTCGGTGCACCGCGGAAGAAGCCAGAGCTACCGAATTTCGCCAACGAACTGAAAAGATTCAAGAGTTTTGGAACATCGAGAAACAAAGCCTGGAGACCCAGAAGGAGGTGTTGCAGGCCAAGCAGGCCCAACTGCTTTCAATCCAAGACGAATACCAAACCAAACTGGATGAAAAACGCAATGACATCAAACGGGTCCAATCCTCCCACGACGATGAAGTAGCGCGAGCTAAAACAAAGACCCAAACGGAGTTGAAGGGACTGCAGGAGGAGCACTTGGTGGATCAGAATAAGCTCCTTGCAGAACGGAATGAGCACAGCTCCAAGTTGCGAGAGATGGAATCATCGCACGGTGAACATCTGAAGCGTCTGGAGGACGAGCATTCTTCTCGTATTACCGAGCTCCGGGAGGAATACCGTCATCGCTCCGCAAACATTGCATCGCGTGCCGAACGTGAGCTGAAGCGAGAGAAGGAAGAAGTGGAGAGGAAACGGGTAAAGGACGTTGCAACCGTCGAAAGTGCCAGCGAGGATAGGGTTGCAGAGACGCTGAAGCGCCACGAAACGGAGATGGGGGAAACTCATCGGCCCTACAACGACGCTCTCTATCGAAATTTGGACCTTATCAAGTCTCTCAAGGACGAGGCAATTCGATTGAAGAAGGAGCAGCGGCGGAGGGATGCTGTGCTCGAGGAAGCGGCATCGACGAATCGCAATACCGTCGACCCTCTGGCACAGGCATCTCGTGATGTCGAAACTCTCGCCGAGCGGAGAGATCTATGTAAGAAACAGCAGGCTCATCTAAAGGTTCACCGCCAAAGTCTCCGTGATGGCGAGGCCGAGTTGAATGATCTCAAGTTTCGGTATGAGGTGCTCTTCCAAAAGTTCGAGGCCAGGAAACGAGGGGGTTGCTCCGCACCCACGACCACCGAACCGATTTCTTCATCGGCAAGTGGAATGCCAATGAAACAGAGCTCTGGCGACGAGGACCATACATTGAGGCTTTGCATGGCCGGCCGCAGTGCTTTGGCTACACCTGGATAAATCGCTAATCGCTCGCTCTCCGGAGTCTGACGCCCTTCTTCTTTTCGTCTGACTTGGGCGTCCCTCCTTGGTACTCCTGGAATTCCCTCATTTCGTCCAAATCCTTTTGCATCTCCTGCAAATCTCGATAGATCTGAGATGAGAGAATGTAGGGGCAACACAATTGCAAAAGAATGGTTTAGAGATACGATCGTACCCGGTCCTATTCGTAAGATCTGCAACTCGGCAGTGAGATAAATTAAAGAAAATAGGAAAAAGCACTTACGACGTATGCCGTCTTCATCATGTAGGCATATTGACCATCCCGTTTCATTGTTTTCATGGCATCCAAAGAATTCTTCGTGCCCTTTTCGATAAGACGAATCTGAGATGGATGCCCCCGGCTCTTTTGCCTTGCCAGTCGCCAGCATATTTCGCCTCGAATGACTCGCCCATAACGCTCAAGTGCCGATATTGGGCTCAACCTGCCCGCCTGAAGGACCCACTTCTCTATCTCGTTGAGTGCCATGTCTTGCGTTTCATCTCGTGGTATACAGGAATCATCCAAAATGACCAATTCCAGCAAGATTTTCAGGGGCTTGTAGAGCGGATACCTGCGCATAGCCAAAAATGTGTGCGTGTTTTATGTGTTTGGTTGGAAGAAGAACAATTAATGAGACGAATGAATCTACTGAATGGACAAACTTCCTGCCTTCCTTCCTTCCTTCATCTTGCCTAGACTCACCAGTACGTTGAAGACGATAGGCCCAGCAAAGTAAAACGTTCTAGCACGTATTTCTTGAGCAGTTCCTTCGCCTCGCGACCAAAACCGTGATCTTTCATTACCATAATGATCGGAAAGAGACAGCTGAAAATGTCATGGACCGCGATGGGAGGGAACTTTGGTATGATCTTTGTCACGACGAATTCAATCTGTTCCAAAGCACTTGCTTTATCCCCAATCATCTCATACCACTGAACGCTATTTCCGTAACTAATGGCTGCAAAATCGCTACCGTATTGATTGACAAGCATTGGAGAGTGCTTGGATATAACGTACACCAGCTCAAGATCTTTTTGAGCAGCTAGGGCACTGTCGAAATTGCTCATCCTGGCAAATAACGATGCTTGCATTGCCAAGGCGCGGCATATATCACTTGCATTGCCATTTTCCTTTGATTCCTTGATAAAGCGCTGGACCAACTCTTTTTCTAGCTTGAAATCGCATTTCTTTTCATCGGAAAGCACTTTATCCCACGGGATAGATTGCCAGAGCCCAGAAATGATGGGGAAGAGCAAAGTCCGCGAAACAGTGTGCGATGCAGGGAGTCTCGTCATGAGCTTTTACGTAGTTTGGATAGAACATGAAAGGGTTTTGAGTAACGAAAAATAGAGTGAGAAGAATTTTTGCAAAAGCAGCTCACATACACAGGAATGATATATCGGTGGGGGGCAAACACATAATCGTAGCAAACTAACATGATGAACTGCTGCGTCCGTAGACTCACCAAGTAAGCATCTCTGTAGCCAAGAGCTCCCTTCTCCATTTCGCCCATATCGCAAAGGCATTTGCCCATTCTCGTCTTGAGTTTGACCGTGTATTCGAGAGCCTTGGTGGAGAGAGATGGCTCGAACCAAGCGCCAAGAGTTTCCAACGAAGCATTGACCTTTGTATCAGTTCTCCACATTTTGAGTACGTCACAATACAAGTCAAGACTTTGCTGCGACGATTCGAATTCTTCCAGCCGGGCGCCAATTGCTAGGGCCAAAGGAGCGGCTTTGCCTGAAATTTGTTTATAGAAAAAACACCGGGGGCATTTATTTGAAAGGAGAGAGAGAGGTAAGATATTGAGCATCGGGGGTGATACTGATGTAATATGTAGAAATATCATTCAAATGAACAAGTTAACTCATAATCACTTGACTTACCGAATTCTGTACAAGCTTTCCAATGTTCAAACCGCTTGAGAAGTGTCTTGGTGTCGGTCATCTCCGACATGCCTTCGGCCTCCATAGAAAGGGCGATGTTTCGGTGCAACTCCACTCGTCTATCCGAAAGCATTGTGCGCATCACCGTCTCATGCCACATGGTCGTAGCGAAGCGAAAGAAATGGTGTCCACCTCCCGAGGACGATTGGCGTGAGCCAGTCGATGCACTGAAATCTGCGCTGCTATGGGCACCAGACCCACTGAATCTACTTGACGAATCCGCCACAGTTGAATCATCTTCGGTGAAAGAATTGACCAAAATACGGTCGGCTATCGCTGCTTCGATGGATCGCTCAAGTGTATCGCCGTTGAGATACTCAGGGTTGACCTTCTTGACGTCTGCGAGTCTAAATTCCATTCCTAAAATTGCACAGCATTGTAGGACCTTGCGGACATGAACGTCAAGGGAATCAAATCGCTGGAGAAAAATTTCGTCGAGGATGCTTCCGCTGCCATATTTTGACTATTGTGGATGGAAAGTGATTCAGTATGACGGATAGTAAAGGAAGTTAGTTGCTGACATGGGGAAAGAGATTTTCATGCATGTTCGATATGAAACAATGAAAATGTATCTTACCTGTTCTCCGTGTTTATCCAAATGTAGACGAACAGTTCCCTTCTCATCGATCTCATAAAGCATATTGCGTCGAATATGATCCAAAAGCTCGATACAGAAGACCGGAACGCCACCGCCACTTCGCTCGTGCAGCTGCTCACAAAATTCATCATCAATTGCACTTTCTACTTGACCAAGGACCCTTGCAATCAAATATTTCATGTCGTTCATCTCCAACGGGGCAACATGAATTTGACGGAATCTGAACTTTCCATCTTCTCCACCCCATTGCTTTGCTTCGGATATTCGAAGTTTGGAGGAACGTTCGCTATCTCTTGCACTGCAAAGCAACAGTAAATCCTCACCCTGCTCGAAGAGCTCCTCGAGAACACTCCAAGACAAAGTATCTATCCATTGGATATCATCCGCCGTAACCAATACCACTCCGGCATGCCGAGTAAAGCACATAAATGCACGGGCCAAGAAATCCACCACGGTGTCTAGGGTTGGGACTTCACCGTTCACGGTGGTTGTGTTGTAATCAGCTCCTTCAATATCGAGAAGTCTCGAGCCAACAATATCAGCATATTCTTCCTCGTATCCCAGGTCTTTGCATACCCAACGCATCTTCTCGAGATATGGTATTTCAATAAATGCGGCATTGCCATCGCCATCGGTAGCGCCATGGTTAAGACTGCTTCTTCGCCTAGGTCTAGCGGAAGCTTCCACATGATCTCCACTATTCAGCCGAGTAATTGAGGTACTGCTATCGTCGAGACTCTTCCCGACGGTATTTTTCAGCCCATCGAGGCTCTCGCGTTGATTCGTCACGCTCAAGGTTCCATCGAAGATGCAGTATTCTCGAATGGCATAGAGGAAAATATCACGGAAGGCGCTACCATTGAAAAAAAAGGGTGGAGTCAGAAGCAGTGCAGTAGAAATTGGACTACTGTGTCGATTGTTGGTGTACCTATGTACTGCACACAACCCAAATAAAGCGTACCAATAAATTGTTTGACTCACCTGAAGGGAACGAGCTCTTCATCCATCTTACAGGATGTACGACAAATGCAAACATGTTGTTGATACAGGCCACAGAATGATCTTATCTTGTCAGCAGCATGATTCAATATGCTCGTCTTTCCAACACCAGCTTCACCACGCAGCACTACCATGTTGGCTTTGGTCGGCGAAGACTCCAATATGTTTCGTGTAAGGTCAACAAAGACCTTCTCTTCCTTCTTCCTCCCAACAACGCCGACTGATGTAATGCTTTTTCTTTGGATGGCCTGAAGAGGCTGAAACGTAGGCACAGGATCGGCGTATCCTTTTGCTTGGATACTACCACAGCTCTTAAATGCAAACGCATTCTTTCCCTGCTCACGCACTTCGGCATCGACCAAGATGCCTGAATTCTCCTTTGATGCCATCAACCTAGCGGCAAGATTGACCGATGGGCCGAGTACGGCGAATTCGTGCCTCTTCACTCCGCCAACAACGCCGCAGTAGACCTTGCCAAAGGTTGCACCAATTGAACTTCTCACTCCTAGTTCCGAAAGTAGGTCGTCATAAATGGCCATGGTTGCTGGAAGGGAGTAGTCACCAATCATATTTGGGAACGTACTACCTCTTAGGCCCCAGGTGGCAATCAAAACAACGCCCTTGTCGTCCACAATGAACTGACGGAGTTGTCCCTGGTGCCGATCCAGAGCGCGCATAGTCACCATCATTATGTCGCTCAGTTCACTAAAGAGTCTGGCATCTTCAATTGGGTTGCCAGTAACCTGAGCAGATATTTTGGGAGAAATAAAGAGCACATAAACGTTTCTGAGCTCAGCCTCTGCTCTATGGCCCTCAACAGACAAGCGCTTTGATGTCAACGCTCGCAAATCTCCACGGACGACAGGGTGCACGTAAAGGCCGAGTTGATCTCGGGCGTGATCCAAAACTGGCGTCGACAATTCCTTGCAGCGCTCTCTCAGTACCTCCAAATCATCGCCTTCCTCATGGCCTCTAGTTACGAAAGTGAGAGATAAACAAGGAGACTTTGGTTGCACATAGAACTCAGATCTCAGTGCTATGACGGCCGGATTTTCCGACGATAGAAGGGAATCCGGTAATGAACATGTATGCGATAGCATCTCGATTGCTTCTGGGCTTGCAACGAGCTCCCCCTTTTGAGCGATTTCCTGGGGCGAAGACGAGAGAAGAAGTTTGAACCGAAGACCATCAAGAATAAGAATAAAAAAGCATTAATTGGAGTTCGTGTCCTCCAACCAGATAACAGAATCTCAGACTCGAACACCAAACTCACCTCAGCCTTTGCGACTTGATCGATAGGGCTCCCAAGGAACAAATACTCCCGTCTGTTCTCGACTTGCAGTGGACCTCCGATAGTTGCACCGACGTTGCCAACGTGAAGGCCAGTCAAAGGACCGACACCTAAACCGCAATGCACATCAAGCGTGGCAACGCGCACTCGAATATTGCTACCGGCACTGACTTGTTTGTTTTTGGAACCTTTACCCTTTGAACCATAGACTTTGAATCCGCTCGCCCTTTTGACAATGCTCGCTCCGCACATTGCCGCCGCCTTTGTGCACTCAGCTAGATCCAGCTCTTCGCTAACTGCGGACCACTCTGCAAATAGTGCGTCGCCGGCGAATTTTAAGACATCGCCACCATGGGCTGATATCTGATGCACAATGAGCTCAAAGTAGCTATTGATAGCCTTCGACAATTCCTCTACATCAAGCATAGTAGAAAGTTTCGTGAAACCAGATATGTCGACGAAGAGCAATGCAGATTCTCGACGGGTGCTGTATGGAAGGGTCAAAGTAGCTCCAAAATCATCGGTTGCCTCGCTGAAATCTCCTGACGTCACTGAAAATAGACCACTGCCCCTCCTGCCGAGCATATTCATGCTGCTATTTCTTTTCCCTTTACCTCCCATTAAACCACCAAGGGCTTCCAGTCTATCCACACCTGTTGATGCAACAGATCCTTCTGCCATAGAAGACCGTCTATTCGGGCGACTTCCCACGGATAACATATCTAGGCTCCCCTTGCGAGATGTTGGTTTGGCCGATATAACGCTGTGACCGGAACTTAACATCCCATCGGTCCCTCTACGAGATACTTCTTCCATACTGAACCGCCTGCCAAAATGCGCACCCGATCCTATCGACAGAATACTACCTCGGCGAGACATGTCGAAGGTCTGCTCGTCGCCACTGGCCATATCCTCCTCGTACATGTTGCAAGTTTCCATGATATCATCGAAGACGCATCGGGGAGCATGAAATTTGAACCATAGCAAACTGTTCACAACCTGCTCAGCTGCTGGAGGGGCTGACGAACTGGACTCGTCTCCCGATGCGAATGCCGCCGAAGTCGACGCCGATGCCGACGTGCTCCCGTTGTTATCAACCAGCCGCCTCCGGCTCCGTTTCTCTCCTCGGTACTGGTAGTTTCCACCATCGCCCCCTTCTGCACTCTCCTCTATCACCGCCAGAGGAAATAGACGAAGCGATTCTCGAGTGGCGTTCTTCCCTCCAGTTCCTGAAAGTTCACCACTGTTTACATCCATGGGCTCGTTCAATCCGCTCAATTCGCGCAGCATGACAGTCCTTACAGAGTCCATCGTCTCACCTCGTTCAAGATTCCTAGTTCTGGATCCTATTCTATTGTCCGATTGGTGCGCCCTTGGCGTTCTTCCTCCCTGTATGGACAACAGCCCCTCCCCCGATGGTATCTTCGCCTGTGTAATAACACGTCTTCCTTTCGTTGAGCGAGAACTTCTCTTACTGCCACTATCACTGTTGCCGGATCTGCTGTGACTGGACACGGGAGGGATCGGTGCATCCGAAGTCAACCATTGGGAGCTCGTACCGCGCTCTTCCATGGCTCGCTTGATCACCTCCTCTCGGGATGTCACGGGACGGGGATTGTGAGAACTGCTGCTGCCACTAGTCGTGCCTTTTCGCCGAGAGCTGGAGGTCGTTGCCACGCGATCCTTCTCCCTCCGGTCCCCAGAATGTCGTCGTCCGCTGTTGCTTGTTCTTTGTGCTTGGTGGACACCGCTACTGGACGAATAATATGACCGGCTACTGTTACCACCGCTCTCACCACCTGACCTGTGGCGATGACCAGTTCGACGATGACTACCCCCTCCGCCATAGCCATCCTGTCCCACCCTCCTTCTTGGGCTGCTGGAGGACGAGGAGTAGTAATGGGCTCCATCAACGTCAACACCTCCGCCATCGGTCAGTCTGCGCTCGTATTCCTCAACGAATGCAGTTGTCGCCGGCACCTCCGGGCGAGAGTGCGATGGCATCCTCCTCCGCCGCCGCCCCTCTTCGTCGTATTCGTCGTATCGGCTGCTCATCCTTTACACAGGGACGTTTTATGAGGCCACCCGGGCGACTTTTAGCTTTGGGCCGCGTCGTCAGGCCGGATGTGACATGTGACACCGATGTGACGTGCAATACAACGCAAAAGGCTACGAGTACATGTACGTACCTACATTTGGGATTTTCATACGTCATTCTGATAAACGCTTATGTAGTAAATCATTATACATGTAGTAGGTAAGGCGCGCAAGGCAAGGCAAGGTAAAAGACCTTGAAGGCCAATTTGCAATTTACTTAACACACAGCGTGATGATTTTGAATGAAAAAAGATACGCATGCGGCCGACACGTCACGGCTGTACGAGTATTTCACACCGCTTTTTGATTCCTTCATTCAATACTCTAACAAGCCGACCCGAGTAGTACGATCGTACTCGTATTAATCCTTTCTTTGCCGGCCGGCATAGCGAGGAGTTGTTTCTTCACCCAACGCTCAGGGAAAATTTTCGCAAGTTCCACGGTGATTTGAATTTTTGTCGAGAGTTGCCGTTTGATTTTGAATAATAATAAGTCATGAGAC